>Ga0172373_10001061_pt1 | contig 44629 bp, 55 predicted proteins | sample Lak10m_2_FD_114546 | JGI IMG/M metagenome (GOLD analysis project Ga0172373, IMG submission 114546) | Freshwater microbial communities from Kabuno Bay, South-Kivu, Congo - kab_092012_10m | ecosystem: Environmental > Aquatic > Freshwater > Lake | place: Democratic Republic of the Congo... | reverse complement strand
GCGAGTCGCGGCGCCGCTGGCCATTGAGGCGTGGTATGCGCTGCAGCTGGAGCGGGTAGCAACGGCCGTGGCCAAGCTGGTCGACGAGCTGCTGCTGCCGGTGCTCCGCGACCTGGCGGCCGAGCAACGGCAGGACGCCGACGGCGCGCCACCACCGCCCAAGCCCATCAAGATCTTCGAGGCCCTCGGCCGCTTCAAGATCCGGGTGCACAGCCTAGCGCCGCTGAGCGCAGAGGTGGTGGCCCAGGCGGCCGCGCGGGTCGAGATCTACAACGGGGCCAACGTGGCAGACGTGGCGCGCGAACTGGGTCTCGCTGTGCAGCCGCTGCAGGGGAGCGCGTACCTGCAGGCGGCCCGCGACCGCTTCGTGCGCGAAAATACGGCGCTGATCAAGGACATCCCCGAAGAGATGCGTCAACGCATCGACGACAAGGTGCGTGCCGGCGTTGAGTCGGGTAAGCGCTGGGAAACATTGGCAAAGGATATAGAGCAAGAGCAGGGTATCGGCCAACGTCGGGCCCGTCTCATCGCTCGCGACCAGGTCAATAAGTACAACGGAGCGCTGACCCAGGCCCGGCAGCAAAAGCTCGGCATCAACCACTACCGCTGGCAGGGCGTCATGGACGCGCGCGAGCGGCCCGAGCATATTGCGCTGCAAGGACGTGTGTTTAGCTGGGAGTCGCCGCCACCGCCTGGCCACCCTGGCCAGCCGATTCAGTGTCGGTGCGTGGCGATCCCGGTGGTCTCGGCCCAGGACATCGAGCAGGCCGAGGTCATGACGCCGGCCGAGTACGAGTCGGCGACCAAGGCCACACTGGCCGAGTACGGCGGTCGGGCTAAGCGCGCCTAGCTCGGCGCACTTGTCGCTCCCCGCCCACCGGCCCGACCCTGCCGGCATGAACGGAAAGCCGACCAATCCCGAGCCCCAGACCGTCTACCGCGAAGACCGGGTGACCCTGGACGCGGCCGCTGGCTTCGACCCGGTCACTGGCTTCTACCGTGGCGAGGGCACCATCGCCCGGGTCGGCGTGTTCCAGTACCGCAAAGCCGACGGCACCGTGTACGGCGAGTACGTGCCGGCGACGACCCTGGAAGACCCGACGTGGCTGGCCAGTTGCAAGATGGCACCGGTCACGCTTGGCCACCCGCCGGCGCTAGTCAAGGCCGACAACGCCAAGGACTGGGTCATCGGCCAGCTCGGCGACTCGGTCGCAGTCCGCAGTGGTCGCCAGGTCGCGCCGATGTCGATCACCCGTAAGGACGGTGTGGACCGGCTGCGGGCTGGCACCCGTGAGTTGAGCTGCGGCTACACCTGCACACTTGTGGCCCAGTCGGGCGAGTTTCAAGGTCAGCGCTACGACGCGGTGCAGGTCAATCGGAAGTGCAACCACGTCGCCCTGGTCGACCGAGCCCGGCAGGGCTCTGAAGTTCGGGTCCGTATGGACGGCGCCGAGCAAGTCGACCCCGAGACGAACCCGGCCCCGGTGGCCGACGACAGCAGGAGAAAGCCTATGCCTTCGCGCATCACCATCGGCCGAGTGACTCTGGACATCGAAGACGCCGGCCAGGCGACGGCCATCAGCGCGCACCTGGATACCCAGGACGCCACGATCAAGGCCGCCCAGGACGAGGCCAAGGCGCTCAAGACCAAGCTGGATCAGGCCGAGGGCGAGCGCGACGCCGCCAAAGCCGAGAGCCAGAAGCTCAAGACCGACAGCGCCGACGCCGACAAGAAGGCGGAGGCCCGCGTTCGCGCTCGCATCGAGCTCGAAGGCAAGGCGCAGAAGGTGCTGGGCGAGGCGTTCAAGGTCGACGCCAGCGACGACGATCTGCGCAAGGCGGTCATCCTGAAGGCTCAGCCCAAGGCCGAGCTGGAAGGCAAGAGCTCGGAGTATCTGGCCGCGCGGTTCGATGCGGTCATGGACACCGGCGTTGCCAGCCCGGTCATCCAGGCCGGCAAGACCCTGGTGACCAAGGCCGACGGCGAAGAGACCAAGGCCGACAGCACCACCTCGCGCGCCGCGGCCGTGGCGATCTCGCGGGCCCGGGCCGCCGGTATCGACCCGGCCAAGTTGGTCGCGGGCTAAGCCTCAGCGACGCCAAGGACTGTTTCGTCAACCTGACCCAGAGAGGATGCCATGCCGCAGACCACTGTTTCCAATCCTACCATCGGCTACGCCGGCATGCGCACCAAGCGCGAGCACAGCGACAAGACCGAGAGCTACCTGAACAACCTGAGCACGGCGATCAAGCTGGGCTACGGCGTGTGCATCGACGTGGCCAGCGGCAACGACTGCGTGCGTGTGCCGGCGGCCTCGACCGACCTGCCCGCCGGCCTGGTCTGGGACGATCAGAGCCTCGAAGCCGAGAACGTCGCGACGGGCTATGCCCAGAACAAGCCGGTCCCGGTGCTGCAGCGCGGCACGGGTATGGCGGTCATCGAGGAAGACGTGTCGGTCAACGACCCGGTCTACCTGCGGTACACCGACGACGGTGCCAAGAAGAAGGGCATGTTCGGCAAGACCTCGGACGGCGGCAAGAACTACCAGATCACCGGTGCCCGCTGGAAGGCCGACGGCGCGGTGGCTGACGGTTATGCCGAGTTGGAGATCTCGCTGCCGTAGTAGCGAGCTGAACTGGGTACTCGACACAGGGACAACGGGCGCTCTCGGGCGCGGGAGAAGAGAAAATGCACTTGCAGCAAGAGATGAAGCGCCTGTTGGCCACCGCTGGGATGCACCTGCGGGCGGACTCGATCCCGGCCAATCCGTTCGCCGGCCTGGCCGATCGCATCACCCGCGACGGCTGGATGGGCGTCGATGGCGCCGTGGTGTCGCGCGCCGATGCCATCGCGTTCGAGCGGCATCTGGAGCACCTGTCGACCCAGGCGCACCTGGCCGTGTACCCCGATCTGTCGGGCACCATGCTGCTGCCCCTGGCTCCCGACCAGCCGCCTCCCGGTGCGACCAGCTACGCCTGGCCGGAAGTCGAGATGCTGGTCGGCGGCTCGTCGGGCAGCGGCTACTCGGGTCTCGGCCCGGCGGTCGAGGTCAACGCGAGCAAGGAGAGCACGCCGATCGGTACGTTCACCAGCCACTACGGCTACGACATTGGCGAGCAGCAGCGTGCCAAGCTGGGCTACCCGCTGGAGAGCCTCAAGGGCGTGGCCGCTCGCCGCATCATCGAGCAGGACATCAATACGGCCATCTGGACCGGCGATACCAAGCGCGGCCTGCCGGGCGTGCTGACTGACGCCAACATCGTCAAGACCAACGTGGCCGTGGGCGCTTCGCTGAGCCGCCTGTGGGCCAACAAGGAAGCGGACGAGATCCAGACCGATGTGCAGACCGAAGTGACCGCCATCGAAGCGGCCACTAAGGGCAACAAGGCCCTGCGGCCCAACCGCTTGGCCTTGCCGTCCAGCCGCTACAGCCAGTTGGCGATGATGAAGCGCAGCAACGGCACCGACATCACCGTGCTGCAGTTCCTGCAGATGGTGCTGGCGGCCGCGACCCAGCAGACCGACTTCCAGATCACCTCGCACAGCGAGATGGAGACGGGCGCTGGCGGCGGCAGCGATGCCTGGGGCCTGCTGTACCGGTTCGACCCGATGGTCGCCGGCCGCATCATGGCGCTGCCGTTCAGCGAACTGGCGCCGCAGCAGATCGGCTTCGGCTACATCGTGCCCTGTCACGCTCAGGCCGGCGGCGTCGCGGTGTTCAAGCCGCTGGCGATGCGCATCCTCTACGGCATCTAGGTCTCAATGCGCTCGCTGCGCATCCCGTAGCTCAGCAGTCCCGAGGCAACCATGGCAGTGACGGCCGCACAGGTCAAGGCGTTTGCCCCGGCCTTTGCGGCCGTCACTGATTCTGTGGTCAATACGTGGCTGGGGTTCGCCCCAACCCACCTGTCGGCCTCCAAGCTCGGCGACGACTACGACCAGGCCGTGCTGCTGTGGACCTGTCACCAGCTCCAGAGCAGCACGGGCGGCGCGGCGGGCTCCGGCGGCTCGGTGACAAGTCGCAAGGTTGGCGACGTTGAAACCCAGTACTCGACACCCGACGTCGCTGCCGGTGCCTACCAGACCACGCAATGGGGCCGGATGCTGACGCTGCTATTGCGGGCAGCCGGCGGCGGGCCGCGGGTGCTCTGATGAGCGTCGAGCTGGACGACCGCCGACGCCTCGACGCGCTGCACGGCAAGATCCGTCACCTGCACAAACTGGAGCTGACGGTCGGCGTGCACAGCGATGCGCCGGCGCACAAGGACGACAAGGGCGAGCCGATCAACATGGCGCAGCTGGCTGCGGTCCATGAGTTCGGTACGTCGCGAATTCCCGAGCGCAGTTTCCTGCGGGCCGGGGTGGCGTCCAAGCAGACCGAGATCGGCGACCGGGCCAAGCTCGGCGTGCAGCGCCTGGTCGACGGTGAGTACGACGCTCCTGAGGTGCTGGAGTTCCTGGGCGAGTTGATCCTGGGCGACATCCGCGAGTTGCTGCAGGCCGGAGTCAAACCCGAGCTGTCGGCCACGACGATCGCCAGCCGCGACAAGAAGGCCGGGCACGGTGGCGGCGTTGCCGGCATGGCTGGGTCGCACACGCCGCTGATCGATACCGGACAGCTGATCGGCAGTCTGGCCTACAAGGTAGGCGGCGAGGGGGACAAGCGATGATCGACGTCTCCGATGTGGTAGCCGACTTGGCCGAGACCGCCGTGACCCGGCGTCGCTATGCGACCGGCTCCGCGTCCAACGGCATCTACACGGCCGGAGCTGCGACGGACACGACCGTCCAGGCCTGCCTGCAGGTGCCTGATGCCAGGACGATGCAGCTGCTTGCCGAGGGCGTGCGCAGTCGGGCCAAGTGGCTGATGCACACGACGGCCGACGTGCGGACGGGCAGCGACGGGCAGGGCGTCTTGCCGGACAAGATCATCATCGACGGCACGGCCTTTGAGCCGCTCGATGTACGCGCCTACAGCGCCCATGGTGGCTACCGGCGCTTGGTACTTGTGGAGGACGTGTAATGGCGCTGGCAACGACTGCACGGGCCGGACTGGCCACATGGTTCGCCGGCGCGCTGGGCTACCCGGTGTTCTGGGCCAACCAGGACATGCCCCGGCCGGCCAAGCCGTTCGGCCAGATACAGGTGACCGTCTCCGATGTGCCGGACGGCGTGGCCGCCAGCGCCGACGAAAAGGTCCGCAGCACGACCACGGCGGGCAAGCTGACGTCTCGCTTCTTCCGTACCCATGTGATCAGCCTGCAGGTATTCACCGACGACACGACCGGCGCCACACGCGCCGACGTGCTGCTGGGGACGGCGCTGCAGAAGCTGAACCTTGAGGCGGACCGGGCCGCACTTGTGGCCGCCGGCGTCCGCGTGCAAACCGTGGGCAGCGTGCGGGACTTGACGTCCCTGCTGCCGACCCGACCTGAGAGCCGGGCCCAGTGCGACGTGACGGTTTCGACGGTGGACACGCTGGACGAGACCGGGAACTACATCGCCGAGGTGATCGGCGAGACCACGGTGGCGCCCACTCCCAAGCGGACATTTGACGTAACGTGAGGAACACATGAGCGGAATCATCAACCTGTCTGTGGGCATCGAGTCGGCCGCCACTCCGCGGACCTCGTTTGGTATCCCGCTCATCCTCGACCACAGCAACTTCAAGGCGTCGGTCGCGGGCAATCCCGACATCCGCACGTACAGCACGCTCAGCGAGATGCGCGACGACGGCTGGAAGAGCTACCACGCGGCCTACAAGATGGCTGCGGCGCTGCTGGCTCAGCAGCCGCGGGTGGCGACGTTCAAGGTGGCCGGCGTCGTCGGCACCATCGCAACCTCGCTGGACGACATCGTAACTGAAGATCCCGACTGGTATGCGCTGCTGTCGACCAGCCGCGTCCAGGCCGACATCGAGGACATTGCTGACTGGGTCGAGGCCGCGGACAGCCGCTGCCTGTTCCTGGCGTGCACCAACGATTCCACGGCCAAGGGCGCCGGCGAGAGCGTGCTGTCGGCGCTGTTCCAGGCCACCCGGGCGCGTACCATGGCGATCTACCAGAACGCCACCGCCCAGGTCGCCCGCATCTACTTCGACAAGCTCACGGTGTCGGGCAACAGGTTCAACTGCAAGATCAATGGCACGTCGATCACCGAGGTCCACTTCGACGGCGCCATCATCACGACCCACAACGGCATGATCGGCGCCATCGCCACCGAGCTCGCTGCCACGGCGGCCATCTCGACCGCGACGCCGGGCACGACCACCGGCGCGCCGCTGGGCTCGGGCGAGTACGACTACATCGAGATCACCGCCGCGGCCCCGCTGGTCGAGCAGCTGATGACCGATGCGTACTTCACGGGCGGAGCGGCTCCGCGGCCGACCGCGCGCCAGGTCGAGACGACGGCGGCGAGCATCCCGGCCGACGCGGCGTGGTGTGGCAAGGTGCTGCCGAGCGACCCGGGCAGCGCCACCTGGGCGCACAAGACCTTGACCGGCGTACTGCCGGACACGCTGACCACGGCGCAGCGCGGCTACATCCAGACCCAGCGCGGCAACTGGTACGCCAAGGAGCTGGGCTTTTCCATCACGTTCCCCGGCACGTGTGCGGCCGAGTCCAGCCCCGGCACGCCGTACTTCGCCGACCAGATCCAGTTGGCCGACGCCATCGAGAGCGAACTGCAGACCGGCCTGATGGAAGTGCTGAACAAGGCCAAGAAGGTGCCCTACACCGACCAGGGTGTGGCGGCGCTGCTGGCCGTGTTCCAGAAGGTCGAGGATCGCTACGTGTCGTCGGGCGCGCTGGTCAAGAAGAGCTTCGATGACAGCTACACGGTGCCGACGGTGGCCAACCAGGCGCCGAGCGACGTGAGCAACCGCATCTTCCGTGGCATCAAGGCCTCGTGGCAGACGAGCGGCGGCATCCACGTGGTGGCCGACATGGCGGTCTCGCTCAAGGCGTAGTGGTTCACGGGGACTACGGGAACTGATCCGGGCCACGCCCGAGCAAGGAGACGACGATGTCGCAACAGGGCGGATACGCTGCACACCTTCTGGCAATCACGGCGGCCGGCGCGCTGCTTACTGGCACCGGCGACGGCGACTTCTTCAACGCCGAGCACGACAGCGACGAGACCGAGCCGACCGAGGGCGCGGACGGCTACATTGCCATGTCGAGCCGTCCCAAGGAGCGCCTGGGGACCATCGAGATCACGCTGGCCCAGACCAGTCTGGCCAATAACGAACTGGAGATCCTGACGGCGAGCGGCCTGCCGATCCCGATCCAGTGCTTCAACCCGCAAGGGGCCGAGTGCGCCTTCATGGGCGCGGCGATGGTCAAGAAGGCCCCAGGCGTCAAGTACGGACAGAAGGCCGGTTCGCGGGTCTGGGTGTTCACCGGCAAGCTGCGCCTGAACCGCGCCGGCTTCAGCCAGATCTAGTCCGACTAGTCCAACCACACGACAGGGGTGACGCATGTCCCGAGTACGCAAGCCGGTCGAGATCGACGGCGAGACGTTCGAGGTCGGGCAGATCGGTGGCCTGGCTGCGTACGAGGCGGCCATGGTGCTGATGCGGGTGCACGGCGAGACGCTCGGCGCCTATGGGCGCGGTGCTGGCCAAGCGGTGGCTGGTCTGGGCCTGTCGCTGGCCGAGCTGGCCACGCAGATGGCGTCTGCCGAGTACAAAGCCAAGGTGTTCCAGCCGTTGCTGGCCCAGTGCACGCACAACAACCGCAAGGTGCTGAGCCCCGAGGTTGAAGAGGAAGTCTTCGTAGGTCGACCGGGCTTGTACGCCAAGCTGCTGCACGCGGCGATTGGACACAACTGCTCGGATTTTTTGCCGGACTTCGCCGCCTCGTCCGACGTGGTGCAGCTGGCGAGCAGCGAAGTCGCCAAGAACCTGATCCGCACCCAGGGCGCCGCGGCGCCGGCCGCTGGTATTTCTGGCGTCCAGTCGTCCGAAAGTTAGCGAGCGGACTGTACGAGGTCGAGGAACTCTGGAGTCTGGACGACCTGGTCGAGGCCCACGAGATCTGCGACGAGATGGACGAGGCGGAGGAACAGGCCCGTCGAGACGCGCAGCGGGGTTAGGCAATGGACGGCGAGGTCATCCGAAAGCTGCTGATCGGAGTGGGCTTCAAGGTCGACGACAAGCCGCTTGACCAGGCTGAGAAACGCACCGAGCGAACCAAGCACCATGCGGACGGCCTTGAAAAGGCGTTCATGCGTGCGGCCGCGGCGATTGCGGCGTTCGGTGCGGCGAGCAAGTCGATCGAGGCGATCAAGGCCAACCTGGACCTTGAAAAGCAGCTGGGCAAGATCCAGACGCTCGTGCCCGACAACATCGCCCAGGTGCAGAACTACCGCGATGAATTGCTGGACATGAGCCAGCGCACGGGCCGCAGCCTCAAGGACCTGGCCGGCGCAACCTACGAGGTTGGCTCGGCATTCGGCGTCACGGCCGACACGATCAAGCTGACGGAGATCTCGTCCAAAGCGGCAACGGCGGCGGGAGCGGAGACGACCGAGGCGGTCAACCTGCTCAGCGCGGTCACGCTGGCCTACGGCGACACGTCGGTCAAGGCGGCCCAGAACGTGGCCGACCTGGCTGCGATGGCGGCCAACATCGGCAAGACGAGCCTGCCTGAGATGGCGGCCAAGATCGGCGAGGTGACCGGCGCGAGCGTGCAACTCGGGGTCAAGCAGCAAGAGCTGTTCGCCATTATCGGCACGGCCGCCGGCGTCACCGGCACCACGGCCATGATGATGACGCAGCTCAAGGCGACGATGACCAACCTGGCCGCGCCGACCAAAGACCTGCAGAGGGCCTACAAGAAGCTCGGCATCACCAACATCGAGACCGAGGTGGCGCAGCGCGGCCTCGTGCCCACGCTACAGAAAATCATCGCCACCACCGACGGCTCGGTCAAAGCGACGGCCAAGCTCTTTTCGAGCGACGAGGCACGGGCGCTGATTCTGCCCCTGGTGACCAAGCTCAACGGCCGCTACGCCGAGACGCTCAAGCAGCTGACTCATGCCCAGGGCTCGGCCCAGCAGGCCTACGACGCCTCGACCAAGGGCCTAGCGCAGAACGCCCACGCGGCCGAGCTGGCAGAAGCCAAGTTCGATGCGATGCAGGTGCAGGTCGGCCAGAAGCTGGCGCCGGCGTACCTGCAACTGCTGGGACTAACTAGCGATCTGACCGAAGCACTGCTCGGGGAAGACGTGGCGCAGCAAGGCGTCATCGATCGCTTCAAAGACCACTTGGAGACGCTGCGAGCCTTCAAGGAGGTAGTGCTTCAGACACTGAAGATTCTTTCGATTCCTTTGATTACGGTGCTCAAGGTTGTTGACCAGGTCATGCTGGCCATGAAAGCCGTAAAAACCTTCAAGGACGACCCAACGTTTGATAATGCCCTAGGCATCACAGATCACCTCGGAATGGCCGCGCTGCACGGATCCCCGATTGGCCTGGTGCTCGAAACCGTGAATCAGACGTATGGCCTGGAAGGTGCTGTGCCCGGCTACGACAGCCGCGGCATGGGCGGCGCTTTCCGCGACATGGGCGTGCGCGAGGCCAACAAGGGCGTGACCAACACGCTCGGCTGGTACCGAGACCAGGCAGCCAGCATCACCGCCCACTTTGGCGACATCAAGATCGCCTTGCCCGCCGGCACGACCGAAGAGCAGGGCACCAAGGTGGTCGATGTGGTGCGCAGCGAGATGGCCAAGGGCTTGCGGCGCATGGCCGAAACGCACAAGGGGCCAAAGGCCAAGGGGGCAAGCGAATGGCAGTAGCGAGCCTACAGGTCCGATTTGGCACGGCCGGCGATGAGGTCATCGAGGCCGATTGCGTCGTCTCGGCCGAGGTGCACGGCGAGTGCGAGACCAGTGACTACCCCGCCGAGGATGGTAGCCAACTGACGGACAACGTGACCAAGAAGTCGCGCGGGGCCAGCTTTACCGTCAAGTTCACGCCGAACCCGGACCGGGCGGGCGTGCTGCCGAGCGGCCCGACCCGGCCGGAGGTGGCCCGTCGGCGGCTGCTCAAGGCGGCCTACGACGCGGAGATCTGCTGGGTGGTCTGGGACGGTGGGGCTTACTACCCGGCGGTCCTGACCAGCGTGAGCGCGCCGCGCGACGCCAATACCAATGGCCGCACGGTGCAGATCGAGGTACGCGAACTGCAGATCGCCGAGTCTTCGGTGGTCAAGGTGCCCAAGTCGCGAATGGCTGCGGGCGTGCGGCACAAGGGCAAGCTCAAGGACTTGGGCGCGCTGCTGACGGTCGCTGACCAGATCGCGACCCAGGGCGCCTTTCCGGCGCTGGTCGTGGCCAAGGCGTTTGGCCTGCCGGTCATCCTGCCCTAACCGAAGTGGTGACCTATGGCCGTTGTCCGCCTAGACCTGCGCCCCGATCCCGACGCCGAGCCGTTTGAGCAGCTCGTGGTGTTGGACGGTCTAGCCGTGCGCCTGGCGTTCCGGTGGAACGACCGGGCCCAGCGCTGGGTCATGTCGATTGCGGCCGACGACGGCACCATGCTCTCGGGCTCGATTGCGGTCTGCAACAACTGGGACCTGCTAGCGCCGCACCGCCACGACCCGCGCGTGCCGCCGGGCGTGCTGCTGGCCTGGGCCCAGACCGATCCGAACCGCGACGCCGGAAAAGACGAGCTGGGCGGTCGGGTGGGCCTCTACTATTCCGAGGCGGCGTGAGCCAGTTATTCCGCCGGGTATGCCGCCTGACGGTGGGCGCGCTGCAGTTCACTGAACTGCGGATGTCGTTTCACGTGACGCTGTCGGTGCAGAGCAAGCCCAACACGGCTGAGATCGTGGTATTCGGCCTATCGGAGCAAAGCCGTGCCGCTGTGACGCAGAAGGGCACCGAGGTGCGCCTGGTCGCCGGCTACGAGGAAACGGCGGCGCTGGTGTTCGCTGGCCAGGTGCTTCACGCCAGCAGCCAGCGCCAGGCCGGCGGGTGGGTCACCACCTTGGAGTGCAGGGACGGCGATCCGCAGTGGCAGTCGCGCATGCGCTCCGTGCTCCAAAAGTCGACGCCGCACCGCGACGTGCTCAAGACCGTGGCCGCGGCGATGGGCTTGCAGGTCTCGCCGTCGCAGTTGGCGCTGGTTGAGGGGCAGACGGCGGGGCCAGTGACGCTCTACGGCTTTGCCCATGATGAGATGGACATCTTGTGTCGCTCGCTCGGTCTGGAGTGGTCGATGCAGGCGGGCCGGCTGCTGTTGCTCAAAGCCGACACGGCGACCGCTGAGACGGCGGTCTACCTGTCGCCGGAGAGCGGCCTGCAGGGGGCGCCGGAGTGCACGGCCGACGAGGCCGGCAACTTCAAAGACGTCAAGAAGAAGAAGAAAACGCACCGCACGATCAAGCTGCAGTCGCGGCTGCAGCCCTTGCTCAAGCCGGGCCGTCTGGTCGAGTTGAAGTCGCAAACCTTGTCGGGCCTGCTGCGGTGCTCCAAGGTGGAGCTTGTCGGCGATACGCACGGCAGCGACTGGAACAGCAACTGCGAGTGCCTTGAGGTCTGATGGAACTGGCTACGCCCGAAGAGCTGATGGGCGAGGTCCTGCGGGGTCTGGCGCTTTCGATGTGGACGGCGCTGCCCGGCCGGGTGGTGGCCTACGACAAAGATACCCAGCGGGTGCAGGTGCAACCGGTGCCGGACGATGTGGACGGCGAGCTGCCGGTGCTGGCGGGCGTGCCGGTGGTGTTTCCCTGTGGCAACGGCGCCGCTGTGGTCTGGCCGCTCAGTAAGGGCGACACGGGCCTGCTGGTGTTCTGCAGCCGCAGCATCGCGCGCTGGCTGGCCAACGGCACTGAGGGAGATCCGCAGAGCGAGCGCCACCACCACCTGGGCGATGCGGTGTTTGTGCCGGGCCTGGACTACCGGGCTATGGCCGACGTGCAAGACGGCAAGCTCGAGCTCCGTGAACCGACCGGCGGCCAGGTGCTGCTGGGCAAGGGCGCCACGACGCCGGCGGCAAGGCAGGGCGATGCGGTGCAAGTCAGCAATGCCGCATGGATTGCTTGGTTCAGCGCCATTGGCACGGTGCTTAGCACGCCGCCGCCGGTGGACCCGAGCTTTGGCACCATCACCGGCGGCAGCGCTACGGTCATGGTGAAATAGATGGCGATCTACCGCGACATGGCGCTGGACGCTGCCGGCGACCTGGACCTGAGCGACGGGCGCAGCTTTGCCTGGGTAGCCGATGCGCCGGCGATTGCCCAGCACGCCAAGTTCCGGCTGCAGCAGGTCAAGGGCGAGTGGGTTCTGAACCTGGACGCGGGCCTCGACTGGTTCGGCCAGGTGCTGGGTCTGGGCATCAGCGACAGCCAGGTCGAGGCCGAGGTGCGGCGGGTGCTAGCGGCGACGCCGGGCGTGGCCTCGGTGTCGTCGGTCGCCGTCGTGCGCGGGCCCGAGGCACGCGCCATCTCGGTGACAGTGCAGGGAACAACGGACCTGGGGCAGCTTTTCGACACGACGATCAAGGTGGGGTAGGCGATGGCCGGACCGACGATGACAGCTGCCGGCCTGCAGATCCAGGACCTGGCGACCATCCGCAGCGAGCTGGCCGATGCGGTGCGGACCAAGACGGGCATCCAGACGCTGCTGGCCGACGACGACGGCTCGCCGCTCGGGCAACTGCTGGGCGTGCTGGCCGAGCGCGAGACGCTGATCCAAGAGCTGATCCAGGATCTGTACCTGGCGCAGTTCGTGGTGTCGGCGACCGGCGCGGCCCTTGACCAGGCCGTGGCCCGCAACGGTATCACCCGCAACCCGGCAACGCGGACGACGGTATCGATCCTGGTGAGCAATCCGATCGGCGGCGGTGGCCTCTTGACGGTGCCCGCCGGCGCCATCGTCGAGATGAGCACGGGCGACCGCTTTGGGGCGGTGCTGGGCGGCGACGTGGCCGACGGTGCGACGGTGGCGATGGACTTCTTGGCCATTGAGGCCGGGGCCACGGTGGTGCCGGTAGGCAGCGCCTGGGAGTGGGTCACGTCGTTCGTAGGTTCGAGTGAGTTGACGCTGGCCAACGCGGCGGCGGGCGACACGGGCGCCGACGAAGAGACCGATCCCGACTTGCGGATCCGGTACTTTCAGGCCCTTGCCCAGCCCGGCGCAGGCACGCCCGCCGCGGTGGTGGCCAAGGTGCTGGCGCTGTCGACTGTGCAGCAGGCCCGCGGCTACGAAAACACGAGCGACAGCACGGGCATATCGTCGCCCGAGACGATTGCGACCTTGCCGCCACATAGCCTGCTTGTGGTCGTGCGCGGCACGGCGACGGACTTGGAGATCGGCACACGCATCTTGCTGGCCAAGCCGGCGGGGATTGCGACGCACGGCAACACGTCGGTGTCGGTGGTCGACGACGAGGGTATCACTCACGTGGTCAAGTTCCAGGCAGCGAGCGCAAAGGTGTGCACGCTGGCGCTGACGGTGACGGGATCGAACGCGGTCTACGCTGCGGCGGTCAAGGCGGCCTGCATTGCGGTGGTTGAGGCGCTGGGCCTGGGCGCCGATGTGGTGCACGTGCGGCTTGTGGCGGCGGTGCTTGGCGCTGCGGTCGGGGCGACGGCGGTGTCGGGCACGCTGAACGCCGTGGCCCTGTCGCTGTCGGGCGCGTTGGCGGTGAACTACGACGAGTACGCTACGCTAGTCGCTGGCGGAATCTCGATTGTGTGGGCCTAGATGAGCACACCGATCACCGACCACACCGCGCAGGCGGCCCAGCTGGTGTCCTGGCAACTGCAGGACAAGACCAACTTTTTGGCCTTGCTGGCGACGGCGACAGACCGGGTGCAGCTGCTGGAAGACCTGCTGCAGTACTTGGCCGCGCACCGCGACGTGGCGACGGCTGAGGGCGTGACCCTGGACAGCGTTGGCCAGGAACTCGGCCAGGACCGCTACGGCGGCCCCTACGGCATGGGCGAGGCGGACGCGGTCTACCGGCAGAAGGTGCTGGCGCGAATCCTCTGCAACGTCTCGTGCGCGTCGCTGCCGGACCTGGCGGCGGTAGTGCGGGGCCTACTCGGGGCCAACGTGCTGGTGGTGTCGGTGGCTGACTTGCCGCCGGCGTCGTTCGTGCTGGGCGTCGGCGTGACGACGGGGCTGAGCGCGGCCGAGACGGCTGGCCTGATCGAGATGGTGAACGCGGCCCGGGCGGCCGGCGTGGGCGTGGGCCTGTGCTGGTACACCGACCCGGTCTTTGGTTTTGCTGAAGATACCGACCCGCTTGTGGCCGGGTTCGACGATGGCACGGGCACCGTGGGCGGGGCCTTTGCAACCTACTTCTATCCGTGAGGTGAGCGATGCCGCTCCGTGGAATTCATGCGCGTCCTGAGGACTTCGCCGTCAACGGCATCGAGGACGGACAGTTCGCGATTGCCGCGACCAATGGCGTTGAGACGGCCGAGCCGAGCACGACGCACCGCAAGACCGGCTTTGTGGCGGCGGAAAAGCCCAGCTACAAGGAGGTCAACTGGCAGTGGCAGCTCATGCACAAGTGGCTGCGGCGGGCCCGGGCCGTCGGCTTTTTCGTGCCGAGCTACCAGGTGCTGATCAACATCACGGCGACCGGTGCGGTGGGATTCGTCCGCACCTACACCCTTGGTGGCCAGACGGTTTCGGTGACCACGATGCTGGGCGATACGGTCGACACGATCGCCGAGCGCCTGGCTGAGGGCATGGTCAACAATGCCGAGTGGCGCGGCCGCTTCGACGTGCTCTACTACAGCGACCATGTTACGATTTTGAGTCGCACCCCGGCCCAGGACGATCCGATCACGGTGGTCGACGTCAACGCCACGGTGGTCGAGTCGGTCAAGGCGCCGTACCAGGTGCGCCTGTCCGACGACGACATGCAGTCTGGCCGGGTCGGCAACCTCGACTTCGTGTTCGGCTCGCTGTCCAAGGATGCCCAGGGCGCCACGGACTACGACGCCCGCTTCTTCTTCGACAAGGCCAAGCGGGCGTTCCGGGCTGGCTTGTGCACGTCGGTCGCGTGGGACCAGGCGTCGCTGGGTCTGTGCTCGGTGGCGATGGGCAGCGAGTGCGAGGCGTCGGGAGACTTTTCGATTGCCATTGGCGGCAGCTGCTCGGCGCTCGGCGACTACTCGGTCGCGCTGGGTGGTGGCGCGTCGGCGTCGCAGGTCAATGCGGTAGCGATTGGCGTGGCCGAGGCGGACGGTCAGGATGCGCTGGCGCTCGGCCAGGCCGCGGCGATCGGCGTGTCGGCGGTGGCGATTGGCGGCGGCAACCTGGACAAGGCCGAGGCGACGGCCGACAACGCGGTCGCGGTGGGCGCCGGCGCGCAGGCCTCGGCGGCGCGAGCGATCGCGGTGGGCAAGGGCGCGCTGGCCTCGGATACGGACGCGCTGGCGATCGGCACGGGCGTGGAGTCGGACGCCGAGGGCGCTCTGGCGACGGGCAAGGGCTACCCCGGCAGCAACGGCCGGGTATTCGCCAACGGCAAGGGTGCGCGGGCGCACGGCTGCCCGGACAACGCGGCCGGCCATGATGTGGTAGCCGACGGCATCAACGCCGTGGCCGAGGGCGACGGCAGCGTGGCCACGCCCAACCGCTCGCGGGCCCTGGGCGTTTGGGCGGTGCCGACGATGCAGGGCGAGTGGGCCCACGCCGGCAACCAGATCGGCGCGCTCGGCGCCGGCCACGTGCAGACCCAATATGGCACTATCCATGTAATGGCCGAGACCGTCGGCGCGGTGACGGTGGACCTGACGGACATGTCGGCCGCGGTCGCCTGGACGCCCGCCGACAACTGCGTCTACCAGGTCCGCGTGCAAGCCGTGGCCAAGCGCGCCGCCTCGGCCGACGTCGAGTCGTGGGAGTTCTGGTTGGCGCTCAAGAAAATCGGCGGGGCGATCACGTTTGCGGGGGCCGGCGTCAACAAGATCGCAGAGCAGTTGATCCAGGGCGGCACGGTCACGACGGATAAGGCGGTAGCGTTGGGCCAGTTGTGGGGATCCGCTGCGAACCTCAAGTTCAACGACGATGGCGCCGGGTCGTTCCAGCTGATCGCTATTGGCGTTGCGGGCCAAACGTGGCACTGGGCAGCGCGGATCGAATATGTCCGCGTCGGCACGTTCTAGTTCACGCAGGCAGGGAATCCATCGACATTTGGAGAGTATTTGCAGTTTTTTCCGCCAGCACAGTACTTTGATGCTTGGCAGTCGGCATCGGACGTTGGCCCGCAGCGCTGCCCAACATGACTCGCATCTGCCGCCGAAACTACATGACATGCTCCACCAATAGCACACGAATCCCAGCAATCCGCATCGCACTGCGGTTGCCCAGGCGTGGTCTTCTTGGCCTTGAGCTGCGCCACGGACTTGCAGGCAAAGGCGTCCTGGTCGCACAGCAGCCCCTCGGCACAGTCGAGATCGGAGCTGCAGGCCGCGCAGGCATGGGCGGTGCCGCGCTGTAGGCCGGTCTCGGTGGTGCAGGCGGCCAGGGCTAGGGCGACCATGAGGGCGGATAGGTAGGTCGGGGTGGGCATGGTGGGCTCCGAGGGTTGTTGCGGCGATCTTCGCGCAGCCGGCCCGCGGTGTCTACTATTCAAAAGTTGCTGGGCATTGCAGTAGTTATGGCGTCACGAAAAATCTTTTGCTTCATGTCGCTTTTCTGCTTGACTAGGTGGCATATGCCCGCTAGCATTCAACTCAGGCCAGGGCAATCCCGCCCGGCCGAAACGGAGCAAGAACTGGATGGACTGCTGCTGGGTCATCCGCGCCTAGTCACCATCTACGGCGAGCCGCGGCGCCAGCCCCGCGGCGGAGGCCAGCGTGAGCTACGAAACAGAGGCGCACCGCGCCGATGCGATGCGCCAGACGGCCATTGATCCTGAGATCGGCGAGTACTGGCATGGGTACCGCATCGGAATCGTCGACAGCCGCGGCTGCCCAGATGGCCGGCCGGAGATGCTGGCCGCCGTGGCGCCGCTGAGGTCGGGCGATGTCGACCGATTGCGGGCAGCTCGGGCCGATGGCTACGTCGACGGCTTGCTGTGGGCCGAGCGAGGCCGACGCAGTGGCCTGGTGCGTCTGGCGATTCGGCGGAGCGGCCTGTCGGCGCGGCACTGGGCAGAGCGGGAGCTAGTGCGCGACGAGCGGACGGTGCGTCGGTGGGTGTCGGGCGAGGTCGCGATTCCCGACGTAGCGCTGCGGCGGATCGATGTTCTGCTGAATGGTCGGAACGACTAGCCCTAAAAAGCCAACGGGCCCGCCACCGTGAAGTAGCGAGCCCGTCAGGCCGGGGAGCAATGGCGCCGTCAGCATAACCAGACGGCGGTCGAGCGTAGGTGGCGCGTCAGTAGGCGCGACCCTAGCACAGGCGACTTCGGCGTAAAGCGGCGCAGTTCGGCCACGGTACTAGGCCAGTCCGAGCTGTGGCGACCGGTCGAGGTGACGGCGCCGATCACTAGCGCGCCGCGCAAGCCGTGGTCGCCCAGGGTCACGGTGGCGTCGTCCGGTTCGGCGGTCGGCGTGGCCAGCTCGGCTGGCGGGGCGACGTACAAGGCTACCACTGGCAGCGCCGGCGAAGCATCTGCTTGGGCTTGGGTCACGGTCGGGCATGGCGGCGCCGTCGGCGCATCGTGCGGGCGGCAGGCACAGAGGCCAACCGTCACCGCGAACAAACACAACATCAAGGTCTTGAGCATCGGTACCTCCAGTGCGAGTCGCACGTCAGGCGTCTAGTACCGCCCAGGCGCTGCCGCCTCACCAGTGAGCACGGGCACCGGGGCCGATCCTCGCGCCAAGGAGGCTCCATGCCCGTTACCACTACCCGTCGCCTCAGCCAGAACAAGACCTACGCGGTCGTCCGCTCTGGTGGCGGCAGCGCCACCGTCGCCAAGACCACCGGCCAACGGCGCCTACCCGCCAGCACCCAGACCGGCAGCGCCACCTACGCCGCCGACGGCCAGGCGCAGATCCTCGAAGCCGGCAACTACGACGTGACCGACGGCGCTATGTACCCGGTCGGCCCGCAGCCGCAGAGCATCGTCGATGCCGCGACCGCCGCCGCTCGCCGTGTCCTAGCCGCCGTGGACGCCGACAACGGCGCGCCCAGCCTCGTGACCCACGGCAAGGCGCTCTACAACGCACGTCGAATCAATATATTCGCCAAGATCGCCGCCAATACCGCGACGTTGTCGGTGTACCTGTACTCGGCCACGGCCGGCCAATGGTTCCAGACGTCTTATGCGCTCGGTCTCGATGCGACAGCTGACGATGGCCGAAGCTTAGTGCTGGCGCTGGACGTAAGTGGTGGCGAACGGGTGTATCTGCGCACGATCAACACGCTCGGCGCGATCGACGCCTGGATTGACCTGCTCGAAGACTAGAATGGAGCAGCCATGAACAACAAATTCATGCAGGCCGTGTCGCTCGTAATAGCCTTCGTGGTGGCCCTGGGCGGCGCCGGCGGGACCATCGCCGTGGTCTCGCACTACGTCAGTTCGCTCGAAACTAAGGTTGCCTCGGTCGAGGGGACCATCGCCGTGGTGGCCGCCAAGCAAGACGTGGCCGCGGCCGACTTGCACGAGATCAAGGCCCAACTCGACACCATCGCCCCGCGCTCAGTCCCGGGCCGCGCCGTGGGCCAGGCCATACCGCCCGCGCTGCCCGCCGCTCCCCTCGCCCCTGTGGCTACCACGGGGCGAGCGGCGGCCGACCCCAACGACAACGTTGCGACCTGGCCGGCGCGGTACCTGGCCGACCATTGCCGGCGGTGCCCCAGCTGCTGCGTGACTGCGGCCACGGGGGTGCCGTGAAGGGTGCGGCGCTCGGCGCGGTCCTAGCCGTGCTGGCGATGCTGGCGCTGCGGGGATTCCTGCAGACTATGGGAGGTGTCCATTGAGCCCACAAGACCTGTTGAATGCAGCGTTTGCCAACCTGCAGCGCGACGTGCGCGCCCACTACGGCATGGGGACCGAGAACGACGCGAGCTTTGACTGCTCGGCCTGGATCTGGGATTGCGTCGGCGACAAGAAGCACGACCGCAACACGGACTGGATCTTGGCCGACGCCACGGGCAAGCAAACCAAGTTCAAGGTGCTTGCCGCGCCGCTGCCCGGCTGCGTCGCGGTCTACGGTACCAAGTGGCTCAAGGGCGGCAAACGCAAGGCCGGCCACGTGGGCATCGTCGTGGATGTGGCCCGAATGCTGGTGCTCGACTGCAGCGATTCGCAAGACGGCCCGGCCTGCCACGTGCAAGAGGTGCTGTTCAATGGGACCAAGGACGGGCGCAAGCCGGTATTCTGTCAGTTCGTGGGGTAGCTATGCACGCCTGGACCCGAGACACCATCGTTCGCCTGCCCCGTTCAGACGCCGTGGCGGCGTGGCTGCTGATTGCCACGCTGGCCCTACTGGCCGCAATGTGCAGCGGCTGCGGCTGTACCACCTACTACCGCTGGGACGGCAGTTCGGGCCCGGGCGCTCGGCCGTACTACGCGGTCGAGGTCTGCAAGAACAAGCCGGCTCGAGTCAAGTGCGACTCGGCCGAGAAACTCCCCAACGACGACTGCAAATAGGAGGCGCCATGCCCGCCAAGACCGTGACCCAGAGCCGTACCAACCGAACGATCGTCGCCATCGTGGCCGTCGTCCTGACCAAGGAGTTCAGCAAGTACCTGCCGGCCGACGTGGCGGGCCAGGTCGCCGCCGTGCTGAGCGACGAAGTCGTCAGCACCGTGGTCGCGGGGCTCGGCGGTCTCGCCGTCTACTTCCGCCAGGCCGCCAACCCCAAGCCCATCGACCAGCAAGCGGTGGTGACCCCGCGCCCAAAGTAGCAACACTTGCCGCGCCATGGCCTTGAGCCATGCTGCACCCGTACCCGCCCTACCCGTACCACAGGAGACAGCCATGAGTGTGACCGCCAAAGATATCAAGAACGCCGGTGACGGCTCGACCGCGGCGGCTCAACGCGTGGCCGATGCGATCAACGCCGGCAGCAACCCCAGCTACGCCGCCGTCGGCGACATCACCAACATGGCCGCCGGCGACACCAAGGCCGCCGGCACCTCGGCCACGGCGGCCCGGGGCGACCACAAGCACGGTGCGCCGGCCAATGCGACCGGTAGTGTCGCCGGCATGATGAGTGCGGCCGACAAGACCAAGCTCGATGCCATTGAGGCCGCGGCCGACGTGACAGACCTCGCCAACGTGTCGAGCGCCCTGGGCACGACGGCGGCCACGGCCGTGACCGATACCGGCGCCGGCGCGGGCAACGACGGCAAGCTGATCAAGTTGGACGCTTCGGGCAAGCTGAACGGCCGCGACGTGGGCGCCGACGGCACCCGCCTGGATAACACCGTCTTGCCGGTGATCAAAGAGATCCCGTCGGTCACCCAGACCGCCGGGTCGACCCAGAGCGGCGTCATCCCGTGGCGCGCCCCGTGCGCCGGTACCGTGGTCGGTGCGTACATCACGCCCACCGCCCCGCCGACTGTGGCGCCGGCGGCCAACCCGGATGACCTGGTGGTAGCGGTGTACAAGTCGGGCGGTGGCACCGTCGCCACCAAAACCTACAACGACGTGACCACTTTGCCGGCGGCCGGCGTGTTCGACTCGCTCGGCGCGCTTGATGCCACGCACAAGGTGCTGGCGGCCGGCGATACGCTGGGCTACTCGTGCGCGGCCGCCAATCTCTGCGACCTGGCCGGCTTCGCGTTCCACATCGACTTCCAGCCCGCCAGCGCCTAGTCGCTCCCTCGCTCCAGGGCCCCACGGGCCTCGGGTCAAGTCGGCTCGGGGCCCGTGGTGTTTTTGGCCCGCAGCTCCGCCAGTTCCTTGCGCAGTGCCGCGACATCATCGATTAGGGCCTGCCGCGCCTCGTTGAGTGCGCCGATCGTCCGGTCGTCTTTGAGCTTGATGTGCTGGGCGCGTAGTAGGTCGTGCTGGGCCTGGTCAAACATCTTCCCCATGACCGAGCAGCCGCGGCAGTCCTTGTCGTCGCCGTCGCCGTCGTCTTCGTGGTACGACTCCCAAGCCAGGTGCAGCCACCTCGGAACGTCGGCCTCGGCCATGCCGTCGGGAACGAACGTGTGAAACTCGACCTGGCCGTCGTCGCATGGGTCGACCACGAGCACAATGGCAACGGACGTCGGCACGCTCGCTAGGTGCTGCATGGCCCCGGACAAGGTATCCATGTTCACGTTGTTTCGGTCCATTTTGTTACCTCGATTATCAGACGTCTTTGTGCCATGGCAACGAAGCAATGGCCCCACCTCGCTCGGTCCAAGCATCGGTACTTCGTCAGACCGCGCCACGGCACCACGTCACCTGGGCGTAGGTCGTCCAGCAGGTGCAGCCCCTCGCCGATCACAGCCCGTCCAGAACCGCAGCCACAGCCGCAGCGGCTTTGCGCAAGCTCTTGTTGTAGCTCGCGAATGGAATGCCTTGAATCACGGCGAACACGCGCCAGTTCTTGCCGTTCCAGTCGGCCTTCACCTCAGAACAGGCAGCCTGCAATCGCTTCAAGTCGTTCATTCAGCCACCACTTGGCGACGCCGCTGCTCGAACGGCAGCGCCATCGCAAGGTCTTGGAGCGCACGCAGCCGGGCCTGGGCATGGTGCTCGATCTGCCGGGCTCGCTCGGTCGACACGTCGAGCATGCCGGCGACCTGGTCTAGGCTGAGCTCGAGCGGCTGGGCCCGGTCGGCCACGTCCATCGCGCAGGTGTCGGCCATGTCTTCGAGCGCCACCGGGCTGAGCTTGATGCGGCCAGACGGCGTGACATCGAGCCCCAGGTGGTAGCGACATCCGTACCACGGGCATGGCCGCTGGCCGCCGCGGCACTCGGAGCGGTCGCGCGGCCGCAGGCGCTGCAGCAGCTCGGCCTCGTCGGATGGGATGATCGAGTCATCTTTGGCCGGCTTGGCGGAGCGGCGTTTCTCGCGGCGGCCCGTGCCGCGGCAGGCGGCAACCACGGCCTGGGTAGACGCACATCCGGGCCGGCGGTCGTAGCGGCCGAGCTGCACGGGTACGCCGCCGGCGGGTGTCCAGGTCTCGGCGTACGTCCAGCGCGGGCCCATAATGTGCCGCGTCACTACGACCACGCCGCAATGGCCACAGGTCCAGTTGCGCGAGCCGTCGGCCGCGGTCTGGGTCAGGTCAAGCAGCGTCCAGGTGTGGCGGGGAGGCATGGGCACGTCCAGATCAGTGACGTCTGATAATAGGTCTTATGTCAACTTTGTGGGTGACAGTGCAGGGCGACCGGCCGGAGCAAGTCCTTGATCACGACCATGTACCTCAAGGTCTGGTCGTGCAGGCACTGCGCACAGTCGCGGCTGTGGTGCAGGATCCCGGCGTCGAGGTTCTGTTCTTGGTGCGGGCACCGGGCGTGCAAGTACCAGCGCGCCATCTCGTCCACGTACGGATGATCCTGGCCGTCTTCCTCGAACATCCAAGCGATTGGATTGTCTTCGGACTCCTTGAGCTTCTTTGCCTTATTCGCCATCGTCGCTCCTTATGCCACCCTTGACCGACCGGCCAAGTCCCGAGCCCGTTGCCACCGCGCCACCGCCGCCAGCCCCGAGCCATCCCGACGCCGAAACGCCGGGATGCTCAGGGTCCGCTGCAGCTCGTGCCAGGCCCGTGCGCAGGCTGCCTCTTGCTCCGTCCGCTCACCGCGCTTCATGCCGAACTCCCTGTGGTAGACCGGATACTGGCACGGTCCGCGGTTATCGTCAACTGCTTTGCGATTTAGATTTTCCCAGACTCAACCATGCGATAACACACGCCGGGTACCGACGTGCCCAGCGTGTGGGCGGTCGCCAGAACCTGGTCAACCTCGCCGCGCTGCACGGCGGCAACGGCCTCGGCTAGGAACGCCGACGAGCGGTCCGCGTCGCAAACGTCCAGGCGATCGACCAGCACCATGCTGCCACCACCGGCGCCGGCCAACGCCAGGGCCAAGCCCGCACCGAACAGCGCTTGTTCGCTGTCGCTCAGGCACTCGACCGGCAGCCATGTGCCGGCGCGGCGGATGCCTAGCACCGCTTCTTCGCCGACCTCGAAGCGTCCGCCCATCAGGCGCACGAACGGCCCCATCGCCGATTCGACCGGGGCCATGGCGCGGCGCAGCACGTCGTCGCGCGCCTCGCTCAGGCTTTCCTCGATCCGCTTGAGCACGGCCACGCGCTCTTGCGCCTGCAGCGCTTGCTCGGCCAAGCGCACCTCGGCCTGGCGGACGCCCTGGCGCTGGGCCATCTGCTCGACCTCTGCCTGCAACTCGCGCACGGTCGACGCCAGCCCTTCCAGGTCGCAGGTGAACTCGCCGGCGGGCAGCTTGACCGTCAGCTCGTCCAACTGCCGCTGCAGTTCGGTCTGGCGCTCTTGCAGCTGGAACCGCTGGCGCTCGGCCGCCTGGGCCTGGGCCTTGGCCTGTTCGACGCCAGCGTTGTGCAGGCGCGCCTTGGCCAGGTCCGATTGCCAATCCGAAACCGTGCGCTCCTTGCTGCACTCGTTGCTTGTACGGGTCTCATCACCGCCGGCCTGTACCTGGGAGCGCATGGCCTTTTCCAGCCGCTCCCGCGCCGGAGTCAGCGCTACGAAGCCCTGGGCCTGCAGCCCTTGGTCCAGGGCCTGCAGCGCCTGGCTCACGGCATCGAGGTCGCCTTGCACCACCGCGGCGTGCGCCAGCGTCAAACGCACGAGCACCCCGGCATTGGTCTGCAGCATCCCATCGATGGCGCGGGTCTGGCGATCGACCTCTTGCTTGGCCGCCGTGTGCGCTTGGACTGCCGCCTGCATCCGCCGCTCGCGCTCGGTGGCATCGCGTAGACCTTTCTCGTACGAGCCTACGTCTTGCAGTACTCCGGCTGCAGCGACACTTTCGACACCGGCCAGTTGGGCCTGCACGCCAGAGAGTTGCTCTTCCAGGCTCGATACACGCTGGAAGTTGGCCACGCACTGGCGGGCGGACCGCTCGGCTTGCTGGGCGAGATCCAGCTCGCCACGGGCCACGTCCAGCGACTCGAAGCGCCCACGAGTGGCGTTGTCCAGGGCCACGGTCGTCTTGGTCGACTCGCGCACTTTGGCCTGCAGCGCCAGGCGCTCTTGCTTGGCCGCCTCCATCGCCCGCAGCAGCCAGTCGCTCGCGCGCTCGCCGTCCACCGGCACCAGCTCGGGATAGATGGTCGCCACCTCGGCCGCAGGGATCGGCGCCGCCAGGTCCAGCAGCGCCTGCCGCTTCTTTTCCTCGCTCATGCCGACAAAGGCCGCGATGTCGAATACCTGGGCCGATACGGGCACCTGGCGGTTGATCTCGGCCTGCACCTCGGCAACCCTGTCGCCCTTGCCGTTGAGGGTCGCCTTGTGCTTGGGCGACAGTTCGCGCCGGATGACTCCGGCGGCGCACTCGGCCGTGACCTGAGCGGTGCCGGGGCCAAAGCGCCGGTCTTTGCTGCGGGGACCGTGCAAAGCGAGTTCGACGGCGAGCAGGCGAGTCGACTTGCCGGCACCATTGCCGCCGCAAAAGCACGTGACGGCTTCTAGGGTTTCGCTGAACTGCCGGCCCTTGAGGTGGCCGGAGATGTGGTGGATGACGGTCATGGGTGCACCTCGCTCGCGCCGAGCGACAGCGCAATTTCCCGTCCCCACGCGACGAGCTGAGCGGCAGGCGCTTTCTCGATGTCGGTTGGGGACGGGAAGAAGAAGCCCGGCGCTTCCATGGCCTTGACGGCGGCCGCCGTGGTCGCCAAGGACTGGCGCAGGCGGCCCACACGGGCGTCGATGTCGGCGGAACTGGCGGGAGCGGCGGGCGCCTGGGCCACCACGGGCGGCGCGGAGGGCGGCGGTGGCGGCGGGGCCGCGGGCTGGGTCGGTGCCGCGCTAGGCGGTGGGGTCTTCGTGTACAGCAGGGCCATCGGGAACTCCGGTGTCAATGACGGCTGCGCCGGCCTCGATGGCCCGGCGGCGCAACCTGGTCGGGGAGACGCGCAGCACGACAGCCAGCGCCTCCAGATACCGGCCGACGTCCTGGGCATCAGGCGACGACTGCCGGCGTTCGAGCTGGGACAGGCGCACCTGGGACCAACCCAGGCGACCTGCCAGCAGCGACTGTTGAACGGCGTGGTACTGCCGCACCGCCGCCAGGCCGACCCACAGGGCCGCCTCGTTGGGCTCGGCCGGGGCGCGCTTGCCGACGGCGCCGGCGGCCCGGGCCGTGGCCTCGCTGGCCCCGGTGGCGTCGGCGATGGCGCGCGGAGAGTGGCCCCGTTCGGCCAGGCGCTTGACGGTGGCGGCGGTCTGCTTGGCCACTACGGCCTCGCTGCTGGACAGACGCACGTACAGGCTGGCGCGGCCGCCAAAGTCGAGAGCAGCGCGTAGTTCGTCGCAGAGGCCGTCGGGCAGGTCTTGCTCGTCGGTGGTCAGCGCGCCGGCCTTGCGCACGGTCAAGGTCTTGCCGTTGGGCCAGTGGGCCTGCAGCCGGCGTAGCACACGCTCGGCGATCAGCGGTTCAATGGGAGTGTAGCGAGGGCTCATGGCGAGGTGCTCCAGCGACCGACCGCCCAAAGGCCAATGCCGATCGCGTCGTAGACGTTGTGGGCCAGCGCCGAGTCTTTCCCGGCTCGCCCTGGCCACGAGATTGCCACGCTCTCTAAGTCTGACAATCTTTTAGTTACGCGGAGTTGACAGATAGTCTTATCTGTCGTCCCCTTCCATTGCCTGGGCATCACCCGGCTCGCCTCGGCCACCTCGAACACCACGCACAGGGCGCCACACACGCCCGCAAGCTCCAAAAGATCATTGGGATCTGCGCCTATCTTGCCGGCTCGGTGGCCAACTTGGTAGATTTGCTGCCCCTCAAGCACTAGCTGCCCGACTAGGCCATGCCGCGCTTTGACGTGCGCGTACAGCTCGGCTGCCATCGACCGCCACGCCTCGGGCCCTCCGCCCGTCTTGGTCGGGTTCTTGACCAGGCCCGCTCCGAGCAGCTGCCCGGTGGCATTGGAAAAGACCGACCACGAGCAGTGGCGTAGGCCGGGGTCGATGGCGCAGAGCAGCATAGGTACCTCGTTAGCGCCGTGGGCGGGATTCGAACCCGCGAAGGTCAAAGGCCTATCCGCCTTCGACCGACCTGGATAGAGGTTGCTCTGAGCCACTTGAGCTACCACGGCATGTCGCCCAGGTTGCGTACCGGGCCCCTCGCGCGGTTTCCCATGCCGCGGGAGGACGGGGAGCGGTCGAACCTAGGCCGCCTGCTGGCCACCCAGCTTGGCCTTGAACTCGGAATTCATGCGGTCGATCTCGGTCTGCGCGGCGGCGGCAGCGTCCGCCAGGCCAGGCATGTGCTTGACCAGCTTCCAGTTATAGCGCGTGACCGTGACTTCCTTGCCCACGTTCTTGCCATTGGCCGGCGTGTAGCTGTGGGAGTAGCCGCGGACGTTGACCACCGTGCCGACCAGGTCGGCGTGCAGCGGATCCTCTCCGTCGCACATCTGGCTGATCACGTCGCTGTCGATGGCGTTGGGGTCACCGCCGACCGCCCAGCGCGTCTTGCTCTCGACGACCTTGCCGGTGGTGGCCTTGGTCTCCTCGATCACCGGCGTACGGGTCGCGAGCGGCCCAAGGAGCGTCGCGGCGATGACCTTGCCATCTACTTGGCCGTAGTCGTCGCCCAGGTTCAGGATCGACTGCAGCTCGTCGCCCTCGCGGTGCGCCGATCCGTCGATCACGTTGTCGACCAGCCACTCGTAGATGAGGAACGGCTCGCCGCCACGGCCTTCCTTGAACTTGACGTTCTGCAGCACCAGGTCGTAGCGACCGATGCCGACGTTTTCGCGCTTGCTGAACTGGCCGTGACCGACCTCTTTGGTATCGAACGAACTGGGGATATTGAGCTTAGCCATCGTGTCTCCTTGCCTCTGGAAAGACCGGCACCTCGCCGGTACTGCACCTTGTACTCCCGGCGCCTTGCCAGTGTCAAGTGTTCTGCGTTTTAGATTTTCTCACTCGTCGACAATATCGGCGAACAGGATGCGCTGCGGATGGCCTAGCGAATCGCGCTGGTAGCGTGCCGACTGCAGCGCCGACTCCCATGAATTGCGCAGCGGCTCCAGATGTTGCAGCACGCGCACTTCGACCGTGTCGGCCTTCTGGCCCTGACGGTGGTGTCGGCCGATGCATTGCTCCCACGTCGTGCCCGAGCTGGGGCACTGGGCCACCAAGGCCTGGCTCCAGGCCTGCAGGTTCTTGCCCGTGCCGTGGGCCTGGATGCTGCAGCAAATGACCGGCGGCGGCGTCTGGCCCGCGTCGCAGCGCAGCGCCAGTTCGACCAGGCGCCCCGAGTCCTGCCCGCCTCCGAACACGGGCAGGCCCCGCTTGCGCAGAGCCGCCTCGAACTCAGTGCCCTCGTACCAAAGCACACACGGGGCCATGTCGTGGGCCTTGTCGATAGCGGCGTCGACCAAGTACTCCGACAGCCACACCGGCACCGTCGGCGGCTTGGGCCGGTCCTTGACCGCGCACCACCCAAGCCACGGAGCCCAGAGCTGCTGCACGCGGGTATCGCGCCGCTCTGCCGCCGCGGCGAGCAGGGCCGGCGAGTCGTAGCCGGTGACCGCCCTGCCCGTCAGAAACGCCCGTACGGCGCGGTTCCAGGCCTTGCGCGCGCCTATCCACTCGGCATCGGGCTCGTCGTTCGGCCACTTCCACCGCAGCCAGTAGCCGCTGCACAGCTGCCGGCGCTTGGCGGCCAGGGTCATGGCGTCGCTGATCTCTTCGTCGCCGAGCTGCCAGGTTGCTTCGAGCGCGGCGATAGCGTCGGTGACGACGGCCGGCGTGGTCACCTTGCGGTCAAGGTGCACGGTCAAGCTCGCGTCGCACTCCGCATTGGTGGTGGCCACCACGCCGGGGGCGGTCGACAGGCGCCGGCGGAACGCATCGCGTGAGTCGGGCACCTGCAGGTCGGCGACCTTGCCGCCGCCGCCGTTCTGGATCGCCCAGCGCACCAGGCGCCCCGCCACCCGCCGGCTCTCGTCGCTCGGCAGCGCTATCCGCGCGCCAGCCCGGGCCGCGGCATACCGCTCATCCTCGGACTGGGTGCCGAACACCACGTCCCAGACGCCGACCTCGGGCCAGTTCAGTGGAAGCGGAGACCCGTCGTGCAGCGCCAGCTTGGCCAGGTGCCAGTAGTCGTAGAGGCTTTTGGCGGTCATGGTGCCGGAGACCCCACAAAAGCACGTCTCGGGGTGCAGGCGGAAGAAGCGCAAGAAACGCTGTCCGCGCGTGGCCTTGACATTGCGCAGGTTGTGCGCCTCGTCGGCAACGACCAAGTCCGGCCGCAGGTCTTCGAGCAGGCCCGTGCTGCCCTTGGAGCTCAGTTTGTTGTAGCTGATGACCCGCAGCTGGCTTGGCGGAAGGATTCGCCAGTGCTTGCGCAGGGCCGTCAGATCAAGCTCGGTTTTCTTGAGCAGCGGCGCCGGTACGAGCAGCACCGCCAGCTTCGACCCCATCACGGTCGGCAGCAGCGCTGAGATGAGCGTCTTGCCGTGGCCCACACCGATCGGTCCGAGTAGGCCGTTCTGGACTTTGGCCCAATGCAGCGCCGCCGACTGTACGGGCTTGAGCCGGCCCGGCCAGGCGGTAGCGCCTGGCAGTAGTAGTTCGTCTGTCAGATCTGGCACCTGCAGCGCATCGACCACCGGCAGGCTCAGGATCCGCGCCATCTCGCCCTGTTTGGGCGGCGCGGCGTCGTCCGCCGGCAAGTCCTTCTTGGGCATCAGGATCTCAAGAAGCGTGCGCGGCGGGGTCGGTGGCGCGGGTGGCGCAGGGGTTACCGCGGGGGCGGCGGCGGCCGGTAGTGGTGCCGGTGCAGCGACGGCTCGCTTGATGGGGTTGTACAGCAGCATCAGAGCACCTTGGTATTGCGCGACACGAGCAGGATCGACCCAGGCGCACAGATGTCCGCAGCGACGACGCCTTCTGGCAGCGGGCCTACCGTTGCGGTGTAGGCTGCGGCTACATCCGGCGCTACAACGACCGTGAAGTGCGTCGCCTCGTAGGTGCGTGGGTCGAGTTGCTTCACTTCGGCACCTCGGCACCTGGCGCCATGAGCTCGTACTCGCAGTACACGTCGAAGTCGTCGCCGTGCCAGTGGTCGTCGTTCTCGCAGTCCTCGTCTGTGCACAGCTCCTGCACCTTGCACTGCGTGGCGACCTCGTAGACCTCGCCCCAGCAGATGCTCTTGACCTCGTCGCTCCAGCCGTCGTCAGCCATGCTGCGCTGCCACTCAAGCTCCTTTTCAGCGGCGACCTTGGCCTCAGCAGCCGTGGCATAGAGCGTGAATTCTTCGTCCGTCCTGCAGAACCAGCATTTGGCTTCCTTGGTGCTCATGCCACACCCCCAGCCAGGCGCGACGCGCGCAGGCACGCCGCTTCCGAGCAGTTGCGACCGTTGTGGAGCTGCATGGTGTCGCCGTCGAACCACACCAGGCCCAAAAGGTCGAGCGCGGCCACCAGCTGGTCAGACAGCCGGTTCCAGCCGGGCTCGCACGCCGTGATGCGCCGAACGGTCGGGCAGTAGTTGTGCGCCGGCCAGGTGGCGGAGTCGCTGATGCGGGCGCGCACAAGCTGGGCGGCGGCCTGGCGGTCGGCGGCAGTGGCCCGTGCGGCGGGCTCGAACAGCGCCATGGTGGCGGTCGAGCTCATGGCGCCACCTCGGCCGCCAGCACCGCCGCTTCGACCTCGGGGCTCAGCTGGAATGGGTAGACCTGGCCGCGGATCGGGATGTCTAGTTTTCCGGAGCCATCGCACGCGCGGCATGTGTGGCTTGAGGAAGCGTCGAACTTCAGACCGTGGCAGGTCTTGCACGTCGCCCATGTGCTGACCGGCCACGCCAGACGTCGCACGTCCGCCAGTACCCAGGCGACCGGACCGGTAAGCCACGGCGAATCGACTGCCCGCAGGCAATCGCCGTTCGTGAATCCGTCGACGACCTCCCAGTCGCGGCCAGGAATAGTGCCGCCAGGCCGTCGCTCTCCGGGGGTATGGCGGAACCAAGCAACCAGCCGCGCCGTCGCGATGATGCGGCCGGCGCTGGGAACGCGATCCGACGTATGCTCAAAGCCGTGTTGCGCCCAGAGATACAGGTCGTGGCGGTGGTCGTGAAACGGCTCGGTGCCGTCGCGCATCCAGGTCCAGTCGTCGCTGGCCTGACCGACATGAATCGCGATCCGCTCGCCCAGCAGGTGCGCGGGCGGTCGGCGGGTCCGGTTCTCGACGTTCTTGCCGTGGCGCGCGATGGCCTCGGCCCAGGGCTGCTTTACGGTCAAAGCGTACATGGCTTGCTCCAGTCCTGGCTGTGGTGGTAGTGGCGACGCTTGGGCAGGTGCCGCCATAGGTCGTTCGGATGCGTCTCAATGCGAGTCGGAATCGCGGCGCCGCTCCACTCGGTGTCGTAGATGTAGGCGATAACGACGCCGATCATGCTCGGACTCTCCGGCATGAGCAGCAGCACGTTTTCACCGTTGGCCGGCTGGGCCGAGTTCAGGCGATGCCATCCCTTGGTGGTCGGTTGTCCGCAAAACTTACAGGTCTTTGCCATAGTTACACTCCGTCGTCCGCCGGCGGGCCGCCTACCCAAACAACCCCACCTGCTCCACGTACGGCGGCAGCACCCGGATGCTCCCGTACTTGCGCGGCGCCGGGCCCGGCCGACCCGGATACGTCCGCCCCGGCAGCGTCCACACGAACCACGCGTACTCGCAGCCGTCGCTGCCGCCGCCGGTGAAGCTCGGCCGGTCGCTGAGCACGTACACGTCGGGCATCAGCTCGCGGTGCAGCTCCGAGCGCTTCTGCGACCCCAGCCAGTTCAGCCGCAGCAGAAACGCGGTGACGTAGGCCATGCGCTCGGCCATGATCCGCCGGATGAATTTCTCCGGCAGGTCGTCGCCGTAGGGCGGGTTGCCGATGCACAAGCCGAACGGCTCCGCCATCTCGCCGAACTCCCAGGTCAAGAAGTCGGCCTCGCAGAGATAGACGCCGGTGTGCAGGGCGTGGATGCCGGCAAAGCCACGGTCGCTTACATCGACGCCGGTCACCCGGTCACCGTCAATCCCAAGGCCCCGCACCACTTCGTGAATGATATTGCCGCCGCCGCACGACGGTTCGAGCACCGTGTCGGCCTCGCTCACGCCGTACTCGCCCCGCAAGATCGGCAGGATCGAGCGGATGGCCCCGGCCGGGGTGTAGTAAGCATCCTTGTCGATACGCTTTTTCGCCATGGCCAGGGCCTCCGCTACGAGCCGCTTGAAGGGTGGTGACCTCACGCGGCCAACTGGACGCCGCCCTTGCCGACGACGAACATGCCGGGCTTGTGCATCAGCGCCAGCGTCAGCCAGCCCTCCGCCGCGCTCGGCCGCAGCTTCCACTTGTCGGCGATGCGCCGCGCCAAGGTGGCCTTGCTCACGTGCCCGGCAGCGTGCACTTCGCTGCGCACTTCCTCTTGGACGAACGCGGCCAATTCATCGCGCGTCGGGTCGGCGACGAGCACCACGCGGGTCGGCGTGCCGGACTGCAGCTGCACCGTGAAGGCCTCGGGGTGCGTCTCGCAGTGCCGAACGACGTCTTCGGTGGTCGAGTCGATCGACTGGGCCACCATGTAGGCTGCGGCGTTGAAGGTCCGATCCCGCAGGTTGCCGACGATGCGCCGGTGCAATTCCGCAACCTCGGCCGCCTTGATCTCCGGGGTCTTACCGCTTCCCTTGGCGATCATGTTGGCGATGGCCGCTTGCTCGCACGGGTCGCAAACATAGCCCGAGAGCTTGCTGCCGTGCCACTCACCCTCGATGGGCTTGTTGCACGAGGTGCAGATCGGCGTCGCCACGGTGGGCTCGGACGCCGGCACCGGCGCCGGCTCGGGCTTGGGCACCGGCAGCTTGGCAATGGCCGACGGCTCGCACTTGAGCGTCACGACCTGGTTGAAGACGTTGCCGCTCATCTTGAACTGCTTGGGCCGCGCATCGAGCGCCATCCACAGCATGGACTCGACGTTGCCGCTGCGGGCGCGGCGGGTCACTTCAAACTGCAGGTCGTGAAACGGCAAGCTCTTCTTTTCGCGCTCGTCCAGCACGTGGGCCGCAATGCGCGCCAGATCGGTGCGTGCCGCTTCCAGGCGCTCGGCCTCGCTCGCCTCGTCGTCAAACATGGGCTGCAGCGCGAGGTTGACGAGCTTGACGCACATTCCGTCTTTGAACGTGCTAGTGTTTTCAGTCACTTCAAAGCGTTCATCGGCATCGGCCACCCGCAGCACGTCGGCGTTGGTGACACCAAGGTCTTGCGCAATTGCGAACGAGTACAAGGACGGCCACGCGATCAGCTTTTCAATCAGCATCTCCGCCGTAAGCACCTTGGCCACCGCCTTGGGCTCGATGACCACGCCGCCGTCGTCCGCGGTGACCCGCTTGGGCGGCGTGGCTTCGGGCATGGGTTCGGGCACGTAGTCGCCGTCGCCGTCGTCGTCGTCGTCGTCGTCGTCGTCTTCCTCATCGGCCAGCGGCGCGCCGGCGTGGTCGACGATCTCTTCGGTGCCGTCGTCGCGCCCCCGCTTGATGGTGACCGAGGCGATGTTGCCGTCGCCAAACTCGGCATTGGCCGCATCGAGCGCTTCTTGCGCGTTCTTGGCCCGGCCGACCGTTAGACCGAACGCATTCTTGACGATCTCAGCAGACCGCGGACTGGAGGCGCTCAGTAGCTCTTGCTCGGTCGCTGTCGTCGGCTCGCCCAGTTCCTCGTCTTCGGCGTGGCTGAGCGTCACGTGCAGCGGGTACAGTTCGCCAAGCACGGCCGCCAGGCGCCGACGATGCATCTGCTGCGTGCCGGGCGAGCCGGACAGGGCCTCGGCCACGTCGATGCTGAACTGGAACGTCAGGCGGTAAACCCAGGCTTTTTCGAAGTCTTCGTAACGGTCGATCACGTCGGCGCTCATCTTGACGACGCGCACTTGGCCCAGGTCGAGCGTCTCGTCCAAGTGCGACTCGGGCTTGAGCCAGTCCATCGGGAACAACTCTTGCTCCTTTTCGCTTTTCTGCGTCGCCACCTTCCACAGCCACAGCCGCGCCGCCGGCCACAGGTGCGGATGCTGCCGCAGGTCCCATTCCAGGACCGCGCCGGTGCCCTGGGCGTGCCGCAACGTATCCTCGCTAATCCACGGCGGACGGCGGGTCACGTCCACAAACAGCTCAAAGATCCCTTTTTTCTTCCAGGCGTATCCGTGTCCGCCTACTCGTGTTTCCCAACGTGGCATAGCTGCTCTCCTTGGTGCCGGCGCGCCGGCGTGTGGCCGCCTAGCGGCGCCAGTCCTTGTGGGCAAAATGGCCGGGGCCGATCTGTTGCAGGTGGCCGCTCGTGACCAGACGCCGCAGGTAGACCTTGATCGAACTCTCGGACAGGCCCAGATGCGCCACCTCGCGCAAGATGGTCGCGAGCGCCACCCGGCCGTTGGGCACCGTGCACACCTTGCCGATCGCGGCCGTGAAGGTCAGCGGCGGACTGGCCTTGAACGGCGGCGCCAGCGTGGGCTTGATGCGCGGCACCGGCGGCGAGTACGGCAGCGGCTCGGGCGGCAGGCGCGCCGGAGCGGGCGCTGCATCGATCTCGGCCTGCAGCGTGGCCGGAGACACAAGCGGCTTTTGAAGCCACGGTCCTATAGGCAAAGCTGGCAACGCCGGCTCCATTTCCACCGCCGTCTCGGGCTCGGGCTCCGCGGGCTGGGGCACTTCCTCATTGGCCAGGTAGCACTTGGCACACGAGTCGCCGGTCTCCGAATCGACCACGCCGCTCTCGCCGATGGGCGCGCTGCAGCCGTGGCAGCTGCGCATCTCCCGCTCGGTCTTGTCCGCCTCGGCCACGGCCTGGCGGTGCGTGGCCATGCCGAGTTCAAGCAGCGCTTCGACCTGCAGCCGCTTCTTGTCAAAGACCGTCTTGGCATCGTCCTCGGCCGCTTCGGCAGTCAGCAGCGCGCGCCACATCCAGTTCTTCTTGCGGCACGCTTCGTTCCACTTGCGCTCCAGCGCGGCGAGTTCGTGCAGCTCGTGCATGGCGCTGAAACGGTCTTGCAGTTGTTCCTCGGTCATGGCCTCGTCCCCCTCGGCATCGTTGTGGTGGCCTACTTCCAGCCCCGAATCACGCGGCCCGCGTGCGGGTACAGCACTTCGAGCGCCGCGCGCTGCAGTTCGTCGCTCGTGTCGACCACGACCGTCGCGCCAGTCGGCGGCAGGTTGACCGCTAGCATCGCCAGCACATCGGCCTTGGCCTCGCCAAACTTGACCTGGCTGTGGTGGTCGACCCCGCGCTTGTTGCACACGTACGCCGTCATCTCGGCCAGGTGCTGGTCGAGCGACACCAGGCCCACCGGCAACTGCCCGGCCCGCGGAAGGTCGCTGCAGTTGATCAGCAGCGCGAATCCGGCTACTTCGCCGGTCTCGGGGTCGTGCGACGCCGGCGAAGTAGCCGGCGGCCGCTCGGTGGCCTGCGGCGGTGGCTGCTGGGCCACCACGGGGGCACTGGCGGGCGGTTGGGCCGGGGTAGGCGCGTTCGCCGGGGTCGCAGCCGGGGCGGCCGTCTTACCGTAACTCATCAGGGCCATGGGTTTCTCCAGGACCGGCGGTGTGCCGATCGTGCGCATCGTCCAGGCGCCGCAGCGGTTCTTGTACGGGCACCCGCCGTACGCGCTGCAGGCCTCGCCGGTCACGTCGGCCGGCACCTCTTCGGCACGCTCCGCTTGAGCGTGGCCGAGCATCTTTTCGACCTCGCGGACCACGTGGGCCAGCCACACCGTCCGCACCTGGTCGCGCTCCATCCGCACCGCCACCGGCCGTACCGTGCTGTCGCGCTCGCAGATGTTGTTGTGGATGAAATACACGACGTTACCGCCAGTCCGCTCCATCGCCGCCCAGGCGTAGGCATTGGCCTGCCAGTCGGCGACTAGCGCGTCGGCATCGAGCGCCAGGTCCATGCTGCCGCGGGTCTTGTGATCGATGATCACCGGCACCATCGCGCCTAGGCCGTCCGCGTCGGTCTCCCACAAGACCAAGTCGGCCGTGCCGTGGTAGGTCACGGGCTTGCCGGCGACCTCAATGGCCGTCGTCCAATGCCACTCGACATCGCCCTTCCAGTCCTTGCCGGCGGCCGTGCCCGCTCCGATGTAGTGCCCCAGCACGTTGTTGTCGCAGAGGCGCTGCAGGCCCTGGACGAGCAGCTTGCCCGCCTTGCTCACCGGCGCCGTGCCCGCCTGCAGCCAGCGCTCCACGTCGGCGTGGCCGATGGTCCCCTTCTGGGCCGCCGTCGAAGTACGCGTCGCCACGTCCACCACGGCCCGGTAGTACCAGGACCGCGGGCACGCCGCGTGCGCCTTGACGTCGCTCGTGCGGGTGGTCAGCGCAGCCATTGGATCACCCGGTCCCCGACCATCGGTAGCAGCGCCAGGCCCAGCAAGCACCCGCCCACCACGTACGCGAGCGCCTGCTCAAGCACGTAGAACGGCCCGTCTGGGCCGGGGTCGATGGGGTCGTGGGGTACGGGCTCGCTCATGTTCTGCATGGTATTCCTCCGCGATCTTCATTGTCAACAGCTTTACGTTTTATATTTTCCAAAGTCATACGGGCCGAAGCCCGCGGCGAGCGAGGTGGGCGCCCCGCTCGCCGCGGCGGTCGCTACGGCATGTCCACTTGTGGCGTCTCGTCCATGTAGCCGCTGAAGATGCCGTCGTCGTCCAGGATCTCGGTGGCCTCTAGCCCGAAGGGCACACCCACCGCGGCGCAGCGACCCATAGCGCGCTGCAACTGGGCGACGAGTACTTCGCGTTGGCAGCAGCGGGCCGCGTCCATGCACTGCCCAACGAACTCGTTCATCGTTGGCTGGATCCGTCCGGGCCAGATCCCGATATCGCCGCGCGGCGCCGAAAGGCCATCGGCATTGAGACGTTGCCAACCGATGAGCACGTCGGCGACCGCTCCGATGTGGCGGTAGAGCCAGTCGGTCAAGCCGGCCTCGACCAGCGCCAGAACTTGATCACGGCTGTAGCCGCGCACGGCCGACAAGCGCAACTCCTCGGCAGCATGGGCTAAAGTCAGGCCGTCGGCGTAGCGCAGCAGCCCGAGGCCCACTCCCAGATCGGCCAGATCGAGGGGTTCGAGGTGGCTCAGAAACTTTTCTAGATCGTCCTTTCGCATGGTTACACACTCCTGTCCGCTGAAACCTCTGGACGGAAGCGCCGGGGATCGCAACCCTGACGGGGCCCTGGAAAGCCTCTGTCTGGGTTGCGATTCCCAAGCACTCCGGCGAGTTCCCCCGGTGGCCGGCCCCGTGCCGGTCATCGGGGGGAGAGGGCTCGCTACCTCCCCCTCTTGGTCGCCGCCTTCTTCTTGGCGGACGTCTTGGGCGGCGGCAGACCGTAGTCCGCCTCCAGTACCGGCTTGGCCAGCACCATCAGTTCGGCGATGGTGCTTTCGCGTTCGCTGATAAGGCGAACGCGAACACGGTCTTGTCCACGGGCCTGGGCCAGCACAATGGCGGCCAGGGCCAGCTCGGCCAGCGCCTGGCGCATCCGCGGCGTATCGGGCCCGTAGGTATCGAGACACCAGCGCGCCATGCGCTGGAACATCTTGAAGTCGTCGATGGCGGCCTTGCGCAGCCGCATATGGGTCACGGGGTCGTTGTAAATCAGCACGGCAGACTCCTTACGTTCTGGCGCATCCACGCCAGCCACGGGTTGAGGGTGTCCGCCGATTGTGCGTGCCAAACCCACGAGCGCCAGTTTCCGGTCGGGATGTCTTCGGGCATCACCAGCCCCGTCATGGTGACCCTAGCGGCCTGCTTGCACAGCCACACCGCGTCGTCGTGGTCGCGCCGCGCCATCTGCTCCGCCACCGAGCGGAACAGCCGACCGTCCGCCGGCGCCGCCGCCCAGGCCACGTCGCTCGGCCAGGTCTTGCCCAGGGCCTGCCACATCTCAGCCGCCTGCGGATGCCCGTCGCGTAGCCACATCGCAAGCGCATCAACGACTTCATCGTCGGGCCACGGCGGCTCGGGCTTGGGGCTACCAAGTGGGAGTGCGGGGGATGCGGGGGATAGCGGGGGATGTTTGTAGTCCTCTTGGACGTAGTTTTCTGAAGAAGACTGATCAGGTCCAAGTAACACCGATGATCCCCCGCAATCCCCCGCATCCCCCGCAATCGTGACGATGCGGATGCGCCACAAGGCGACCTTGTTGCGGTCCTTGGTATCGGAAAGTAGCTGGAATCCTCCAAAGATACGGGCCTTCAAGCGCCGGAACAGCTTGCCCAAACGGTCCATGTCGATATCGTCGCGGCCCTTGGTCGGGGCCAGCTCCAGCAGCGCTGACCACAGGTCGTGGCAGTGCGCCTCATTCTTGGCCTGGCGGATGTCGGCGACGGCGTCGGCGAGGCGCAGGGCCTTGTCGCCAAACACCGATCGCCAGCCTTCCAGCATCGCCTCGATGGGGCCGCGCTGCTCGGCGGCGGCGGCCTTGACCTCTTCGCGGCAGAGGTTGGGGTCCGGCCAGCCGGTCCAGACCAGCAGCTGGCGGATGAGGTTCGACCAGGCGTAGTAGCTGCCATAGGGCGGAAGAGCCGCCTGCGGCCGGCCGGCCAAGAAGAAGGCTTTGGCCGCCGTCAGGATCGCCGAGACGATCTCGCCGCGGTGCTCGGTCGCCCAGCGCTCCAGGTCGGGGTTGCGGAAGTCGGTGCGGTCTTCGGGCGACTCGATCTGCGGCTCCAGACGGATCTGGATCGTACGGCGGTGCATGTCGCCGGCGATGGCCGGGTTCTGGCCGGCGGCGAACCAGACCCAGCGCACGGGCGTCGTGACGATGGTCTGGGTGTGGTAGGCGCGGTCTGACCAGGTCCAGACCGTCAGCGCCGACTGCAGCGTGGGACCACCAATCGAGCTGACCTCGTCGTACAGGATGGCGCGCGAGCCCGACAGCGCAGCCGAAGTCACGGCAGTCTTGAAGGAATCCTCGCGCTCGCACGGAGTCAGAAGCGTTGCGGGGCGGCCCGTCGCCACCGCGGCGCACACGTGGGCGATCAAACCCTTGCCGGCGCCAGGCGTCGAGGCCGACAGCAGGAAGAGCGGCACGGGCCCGGCAATGGCGGGGCGCAGCACCACCGTCAGCAGCGCGGCCATAGCCGCCGAGCGGTGGTACTCGGCCGGAAAGGGGAAGTCGCTGAATAGCTCGGTCGCCACAAAGCGCAACGCGTCCTGAGCTTCTTGCAGTCCGGGCGTGTCGGCGATCTGGTACTCGGTACCGTCGGATAGGTACAGCAGGCCCGTCAGGTCGTCGTAGCCAGGCGCACTCAGCACAGTGCCGTCCAGGCGGATGGTCGGCGCTTCAACGATGCCTTCGAGCGGGCGAAACGGCCACAGCGGCCGAGCGGCCAGGACCTGAGCGACGATCTCGGGTACGCCGGTCGGGACTTCCCGCCAGCCGTCGTCGTCCTTTTGCATCTTGACCCAGCGGGCCGAGCGGGACAGCAGCTCGCGCAGCCGCGGGATCGGGATGCCGATGATGACCGGCTCGGTCGGCGGCCGCAGCAGGTGCTTGACCTTCTTGCCGCCGTCCTGGCGGACCTGCACCAAGAAGTTGCCGCGCTGGTACAGCTCGGGCTCGCCCTTGAGCGCCTCGGCCGCCTCGTCCACCATCCGTGGTAGCTCCGCCATGTTGACGCGGATGGTCGGGATCTCGGCCTGGCCTTCGAGGCGCTGGACGCTCGACAGGACCGTGCCGGTCGAAGTCATGCGGGCGCCGGCAGGTACCGCTAGCTTGGCGCCACGGGGCCCGCGCGCGGTCTTAGCCGCGGACTTGGTGGTGCGGACCAATTCATCGTGATCAATGGGCGGTCGGTTCTTAGCGTTCCATTCGGACAAGAGGCCGATCGCCGTGTCCACGTCCACGTCGAAGTCATGGCAGACGACGCAGGCGGCGGCGTGCAGCGCACGGTTGCGCTCGCCCTCCCCCGCGCCGGGCTTGGCCGCCAGGTAGGCCCGGGCCCGCTCGGACGGGGCCGGTCGATTATGGTCAACTTGCGGCCCGCCGGACGGCTGGATCTCGCGATCTCCAACGGCGATTTTGAAGCCGCCGGGCCGCGGCTGGTAGAGACGACTGATAATCGGCACGTCCGCTTTATCCGGCACCGGCGCCAAGATCCGCTTGGAAAGTTCTTGACGTGCCGGCGGTTCGGGCGCAGAATCCGACATAATACCTATTATCAACGCCTCAGAACTATTACCGCTTTTTCTGAGATCGCTGGATGGGAAGGCAGGTAGGGATTGCAGGGCTTTTTCCCAGTCGCCAACCTCTACATACAGGGCACCGGTCGGATGCACCGACGGCGGGGCGACCAGGTATCCGCCGTCGCCGCGGATGTCGATCTTGCGGCCGGCGACGACGCCCACGCCGTTGGCCACGGGGATGCCAGGGTGCTTGTAGTACCAGTGCTCGCCGCGGCCCGAGCGGCAGACCATCGGTGTCGGCGGCAGCGTCTCATGGGCCCAGGCTACGGCCTCGGCGTTGTCCAGGTCGATGCCGACCACGCCCGAGACGGCACCGGTGACGATTGCCACGCCGGCCTCTGGCCACCGATGCCACCACGCCTCCAGTTCCGCCTCGGTCGCGCGACGCTGCTGGTATTCCTTCCACGCCGGCAGCGCGGGGCGCTTGGCCTCGCCCTTGGGGTCGGGTTCGGGACGCGGACGCAGCGGTATGACCGAAAGGCCCATGGCGGCGTAGCGTTTGGCGTTTGGCAGGGTACTCATCGGCGGACCTCGGGCTGCTGCTGCGGTTGGCGCAATTCCTCGGTGTCGCCCTTGGCAGCTTTCCCCTTGCTCAGCCGGAAGCCCTTTTCCTTGGGCGACCAGGCTTCGAGCATGGCGATGAGGTCGGCTCGGTCGATCAAGACCTTGTCGGCGGACCGCAGCCGCCTGGCCTGCAGCGTGCCCTCGTTCATGAAGCGGTACAGCGTGCGCTTGTCGACGCGCAGCTCGGCAGCGGCTTCATCGATGGTGAGTAGGTTGAGCGGCTTGTTCGGGTCCATTTGCTTCCTCTTGCTTGCTTACGGTTCCTAAAGGCTACTATTGCGCCGTTTAGATCGACCGTCAAGCCCCTACCGCAAAAACTTGCACGCGCTGTTCGGCGATCCACACTTGCCGTGCCGGTACACCATCGTTCGGCTAGGTAACGGAGCGTGTTGCATGAGCTTTCCCCCGCTCGTCCGCCGTCGCTTACGGCGCTATGCCGAAGAGGCCCTTCGCGACGACACTGATCAGGCGTGGGCAGCGTTGATCTTCGCGGCGTTCAAGTATGGGAAACGCGTAAAGATCTTTGACCCGGTTGGCTGCATCGCTTGCCGTAACCGTCGCATTGCCGATTCGGTATGGCTGCAGGCCCTCGACGCAGGCACCGATGCGACGGCCGTGCTGCAGGCGCTGCGGCAGATGCACCGGTTACCCGATGCCGAGGAATGGTTGGAGCTGGTCATCAGCTATACCGGCAGCCCTGTCGAGGCGATTGAGACTGCTGCGGTTGAGCAGCTCGGCCGCTGGGTCGACCGCAGCGTGGCGACCAATCGCCTCAGCTTCTTGGCCCAGTTCGCTAAGTTCCCATCGGTGCGCTTTCGGGCTAAGCAGCTGCTCGTCGCAAGCGGAAGGGGCAGCGCTGTGCTTGACTGGCTTGTCCGCAACACACCGACGCTGCTGCGGTACATGCCGCAACCTGGTATGCCAGAGCCCAAGGACTACGACGCGTGGCTGGCCACCCTGCCGCGCTACCCGATCCACAAGGCACCGGCGCGGCCGACCATGAGTGAACTGCGGCATCAGCTGGCCGAGGTTGACGACCAGGTCATCCGTGGCCGCGCAGAGGCCTTTGGCGCGTAGGGTCCGCTGCGTCGTGCGCACTGTTGCGCGGTCGATACGTGCGCAACCCTGCGAACATGGGCGAGGCGACCAAAAGCAAGACGGCAGACTGGGAAGCGATCGAGCGGGACTATACCGAGGGCAAGTTGTCGGTGCGCGAGATCTCGCGGCGGCACAACGTCCCTGAAAGCTCGGTGCGGTCGCGGGCCAAGAACGATAAGTGGTCAAGACTACTCGATGACAAAGTTTTGCGTGCGGCGAAAATTGCCGCGAGCTCGATCGACCCCAGGACCGGCCTACGCACCGCGCACGCCGAAGTCGAGGTGGTAGCCTCAGCGGCCGAGCGGACGGCGCAGATCATTGTGAGCCACAGGGCTGACCTGGCCGAGCTGCGCAAGCTCGAAGCCCGTCTCATCCGCCAGACGGCAACCGACACGGGCCTGGCGACGACCGACCGGGCCCGGGTGGTCAAGCAGCTCGGCGATGTGCGGTGCAAGCGGATCCTTGTTGAGCGGCAGGCCTGGGGCCTGGCGGAGCATCAGGGCGAGACCGATGTCGAGGCGATGCTGCGGGACGAGCTGGAGCGCCTGGACGCCGGCACCGTGGCCCAGATGCGGGCGCTGATCAAAGATGCTCGCTGACCTGCTCGAACAGCTGCCCAGGGCGCGGCTGCTGCGGATGCTGGACGACGCGAGCCGGCGCAACGACCTGCTGCAATTCGTTCAGGACACCACGCCGGGCTACAAGGCTGGCTGGGTTCATGCGCTGCTGTGCCGGCGCTTGCAGCAGTTCAGCGCCGACGTAGCGGCAGGCAAGGGCCCGCGCCTTATGGTCTTTATGCCGCCGCGGTCAGGCAAAAGCCAGATCGTGAGCCGGCGATTCCCGGTCTGGCACCTGGGCCACTACCCCGACCACGAGATCATGCTGGCCACGTACGGCCAGGACCTGAGCAACGACCTGAGCCGCGATGCGCTCGAATGCGTCAAGGCGCCGCCGACCAAGGCGAGCTTCCGCAACCTGGGCCTGAGCCAGCGGCGCGAATCGGTTGAGCAGTGGAAGACGACGCGCGGCGGCGGCCTTAGCGCCAGCGGCGTCGGCGGGCCGATGACCGGTCGCGGCGCGCACGTGCTGCTGATCGACGACCCGGTCAAGGGCATCGAAGAGGCTGACAGCCCCGAGTACCGGCGTAAGCAAAAAGACTGGTACCGCGCCAATGCCTACACGCGCTTGGCCCCTGGCGGCGGTGTGCTGCTGACCATGACCCGCTGGCATCAAGACGACCTGGCCGGCTGGCTGCAGGACGAGGCGACCAAGGACGGTGACCAGTGGGACGTACTGAAGTTCCCGGCCATTGCGACGCACGACGAGTGGGACGGCGGACAGTTGTTGCGCCTGGCCGGCGAGGCCCTGCACCCCGAGCGCTACCCGCTGGCCCAGCTGCAGCAGCAAGAGCGGACGCTGGGCCCGTACCTGTGGCAGGCCCTGTTCGGCCAAGAGCCGAGCCCGCCCGACGGCCAGGTGATCCTGCGGGCCTGGCTCGAGCACGAGTATGCTGCGTTGCCCGAGCGCAAGCTGGTCACGCGGGTCATGTCCATCGACACGGCGATCAAAGAGGCCGAGATCAACGACCCGGCCGGCCTGGCGGTCTACGACCATCTCAAGCCCAAGACCTACGTGGTCGACCTGTGGACGGGGCGCCTGGACTTGCCCGGCCTTGAGGCCCACGTGGTGGCCCAGGTCGAGCGGCACCGGCCCGACGTGCTGCTGATCGAAGACAAGGGCAACGGCACCGAGTTGATCAAGGCGATCAAGCGGCGCAACCTGCCCGTGGGCAAGATCGTGGCCGTGTTGCCCAACGCCAACAAGAAGCTGCGCATGATCGCCGAGACCGGAGCGATGGCCGCCGGCGACTTCCTCTTGCCCAAAGTGGCGCCGTGGAAGGCCGAATACAAGCGCAAGTTGCTGGCGTTTCCCAAGGTCGACCATGACGAAGAGGTCGACGTAACGAGTCAAGCGATGGCCTGGCTGCGGCAGGGAGCTGGCCTCGGCGGACTGTTTAGCTGGAAGTAAGCACTTCAGGATGGGCACATGAGCGACAACGACCAACTGCAAAGAGTCTCCCAGGCGCTGCTGCGGCAGGACGGATGGGAAAACCTGTTCACCCAGCTGGGCATCAAGAACTCGGACAGCCGGGTGCACGGCGAGTTCAAGCGTCGGGCGTTGAAGCTCAGCGACGAGGAACTGCTGGCCCTGTTCGAGAGCAACTGGGCGATCGAGCGGTTCTGCACGGCCCCGGCCGAGGATATGGTCAAGGCCTGGTACGAGGTCGAGGTCGCCAAGGACGACGACAAGGCCGAAGACGACATCGAGGAAAAGCTGGAGTCTGAGCATAAGCGGCTCAACTGCAAGGTGCTGTTTCAAGACGCGCTCATGTGGGCCCGGGTGTTCGGAGGAGCGGCATTGCTCATCGGCGCCGACGACGGCCAGGAACTCGACCAGCCGCTGAACGTCAACGCCATCAAGGCAGTGCGCTATCTGCACTTGTTCGACCGGCGCTACGTCAAGCCGCACGAGTGGGAAGACGACCCGAACTCTCCGGCCTTTGGCTACCCGCGGTCGTACCTGATCATGCCGCCATGGGGTGGCTCGCAGACCGTCTGGCACCACAGCCGGGTGCTGCGGTTCGAGGGCCGCCAGGTGACCCAGGACCGGCGCCGCGAGCTGCAGAGCTGGGGCCTGAGCTGCATCGAATCGGTCTACGACACCGAGCGCAACTATGGCCTAGTGCTGGACGGCGCGGCGTCGGCCGGCCAGGCGTTCGTGCAGGGTGTGCTCAAGATCAAGGACTTGGCGCTGCTGCTGTCGGGCAAGCGGGAAGATGAGATCCTGGCCCGGTTCTTGGCGTTCAAGATGGGCCTGAGCATGTCCGGCCTAGCCATGATCGACGCGGACGCCGAGGAATACACCCGCATGGGCACGCCGATCACCGGCCTGCCGGAGCTGCTGGACCGGATGCAACTGGAGCGCAGCGGCGCGCTGCGGATGCCGCAATCCCGGCTCTATGGCAACCAGCAGGGCAAGCTGGCCGGTGCCACCGAAGACACCAAGACATGGGACGCGTTCATCGAAGGCCTGCAGGAACGGCACGTCACGCCGCCGCTGCATTACCTGACCAAGCTGCTTTTCTTGGCCAAGGAGGGCCCGTTCGGCGCCGAGCCCGACAACTGGAAGCTCGAAGCCTGCGAACTGAGCCCGCGCGACGAGGCGGCCGAGACGGACATGGGCTACAAGCAGGCCCAGACGGCCGACATCTACTACAAGGCCGGGGCACTCGAACCGTCGGAGATGCGCACGGGGATTGAGGGTTTCAAGCTGAACAAGGACATCAGCAAGAAGATCGAGGAGGCCGACCTTGCAGCCGCGAACACCCCGGCCAACCCGACCAAGCCGCCCGTCCCGCCCCAGCCGAGCAACCCGGCCGGAGCGCCTGGGCCGCAGCCAGCCAATCCCGAGCCCGGCCAGCCCCAGCCTCAACCCTGAGCAGTTCAACGCACGGCGTCTAGCCGAGCTGGCCCAGATGCCGCCGGTCCGCCTGCCGCGAGTCGCGGCGCCGCTGGCCATTGAGGCGTGGTATGCGCTGCAGCTGGAGCGGGTAGCAACGGCCGTGGCCAAGCTGGTCGACGAGCTGCTGCTGCCGGTGCTCCGCGACCT
>Ga0172373_10001060_pt1 | contig 44643 bp, 36 predicted proteins | sample Lak10m_2_FD_114546 | JGI IMG/M metagenome (GOLD analysis project Ga0172373, IMG submission 114546) | Freshwater microbial communities from Kabuno Bay, South-Kivu, Congo - kab_092012_10m | ecosystem: Environmental > Aquatic > Freshwater > Lake | place: Democratic Republic of the Congo... | reverse complement strand
CATCATGATGATTGTGTCTATGGAAATATTCGTTGCGGGATTTCCATTTTGCATCGGTATGATGAACATTCCAATTTGTGCATCAAATAATTGCAATGAATCAGCAAGAAGCGATGCATAGTGCGATCGCTGCATATCAGTGATCAGATATACTTCTTTGTGGATGTTTACAGATGCATCCAGCAAACCCTGAGAAGCACGTAAAGCATCATTGACTGTTGCAGTGGAATGAGCGGGAACACAAGCATTGATTTCCTTCAAGAGAAATTCAGGATTGCGACTAAATGTTCTTTTTCTTTGATTTGCTATTGCGGACAAAGGAAGAAATGCCAATTCATCGCCGTCTTTCATTGCCATTGCGATTTGCTTGACCATCCCCTTTGCTTTTGCAAAACGATTGCCACCCAAATCCGACACATCCATGCTCAGAGAATTGTCCAAAATGACTATGATACTTGTTTTTGCATGAGAACCAAGAGCAGGAATTGAACGTTGAATCGTCGGACGCGAAAATGCCAACACACAACAGATGATGATCAATGTTCGGAGAATCAATAATATGATTTGCTGTGTTTTGAGCTTACGAATGCTAGTCTTCTGCAATTCTTTGATGAATCGCAAAGTGCTGAAATCAACGGTTTTCAATTTCCGCAGATTCAATAAGTGAAGAATCACGGGAATTGCGGCCGCGATGAGACCGAGCAAAACAAGTGGATTGAGAAAGGTCATGATGATTGCATGTGAATGAAGATTACCCCTGAAACATCATGATTGCTCTTGAAGATCCATGGTGCAATGTCCGCAACGCTTTGCTTGCACAGGGATTTTCATCAAACAATACCGACATTCCTTTTCTTTGCCTTCTTTTGATTGTTGGAATTTCATGAGCGCTCTCGTCATGGCAAAAATTGTGACGGAAACAATGACGAAATCCAAAATGGAATTCAAAAACAATCCTAAATTCAATGTTGGTGCACCGGCATCTTTTGCTGCTTTCAATGTTGGATAATCAATGCCATTCAAGCTGATGAAGAAATTCGAGAGATCCACCTTGTTGATTGCTCCGAGGGGAGGCATTACGATATCATTGACAAGTGAAGTGACAATCTTACCGAAGGCACCACCGATCATCACGCCAATGGCCAAATCCAGAACATTCCCTTTATTGATGAATTCTTTGAAATCTTTCAGCATACATCTACTCCTAGGATGACTCAAAAATCATGAAATGAACGCTTCTCTGCAAACGAATTTCGAATGGAATGATGTCTTATCCACATGCAAGCCCGATATAGCAAGAAAAGCAGGTGATTTCGTATTTTGCATGCATTCTGATTTACTTTTTGCAAGGATTGCTTCATGGCAGAGCATGGAATGGGCATTGATGCCTCAGAAAAAAGTGCACTTCTCGATAAACGCATAGATTGTTTGGACAAAGGTTTTGTTCGCCTCATCGATGTGATGGGTGATGATGCCTCGATTGTGCAAGCTGCTCGTGTATCCTATGGATCTGGAACCAAGAAGGTGCATGAAGATCGCGGTCTCATTCGTTATCTGCTTCGCCATGCTCATACCACTCCTTTCGAAATGGTGGAATTCAAATTTCATGTGAAATTGCCAATCTTCGTTGCAAGACAATGGATCAGACATCGTACCGCGAATGTGAATGAGTATAGTGGTCGATATTCTGAAATGAAGGATGAATTTTACACCCCGTCAATTCAAGACATTCGTCCGCAAAGCGTCTCGAATAAGCAAGGAAGATCAGATGAAACGCTCCCAGACGGCATGGCTGAACAAGCAGCCGATGCTTTCAAGAAAGGTCAGGACGATGCTTATGCTCAATATCAGGAATTTCTTGAGCAAGGCATCGCTCGTGAAATCGCCCGCATCAATTTGCCGGTTTCGAATTACACAGAATGGTATTGGAAGATTGATCTCCATAATCTTTTCCATTTTCTGAGACTTCGCATTGATGCTCATGCCCAATATGAGATTCGCGTTTTTGCAGAAGCAATTGCAGAATTGGTGAAGCCATTTGTTCCTCATGCATGGGAAGCATTCGAGGATTATATTCTGAATGCACATCGCATGACTGCTCCTGAAATGAAAGTGATGAAACATCTTCTGCAATCACTCACCATGCCATCCGATGAGCAATTGGCTGAACTTGGTTTGAAGGGAAGGGAAGCTGTTGAATTCAAAGATAAAATGCAGGGACTCTTTTCTCAGGACAATCCCTGATATTCCTATGAAAAACAATATCCGATATAGCGTCTTATTGATGTTCATGATCGGATTATGTGCCATTTCATGCTCAGAAAGTATTTCTCCTTCGATGGATTCCTGTTCTCCATCAATGATGAATCTTCCCGGTGGAATTTCCGTCATTCCATTTTCCGCTCATCAATCATATTCACAGCCGGTGTTTGTACTGGGACGTGCTTTGTTTTACGAAGGCAATTTGTCAGGAGATGCCTCTGTATCATGCGCTTCCTGCCATAAACAAGCATTTGGGTTTTCGGATGCAGGAAATATCGTAAGCAAGGGCGTGGCAGGTGAATCGGGTATGCGCAATGCACCCACGCTCATCAATTCAGCATTTCAGGCTTCTTTCTTCATGGATGGCAGATCCGCAACGCTCGAAAGGCAAATCGAAGATGCATTGCGAAGTCCGAATGAAATGTATGCTACTGATTCCATCGTGAAGAAAGCGGTGATGAACTCTTCTCGATTATCTCAATTGTGGAAACAGGCATTTGGTGAACAAGAGATAGCTCTCGGTGGAGTTTCAATGGCGATTGGTGTATTCACCCGTATGATTGTTTCAGGTTCAACTCCGCATGACGCTTTTCTTGCAGGCAATCAATCTGCATTGAATCAAAGAGAGCAAAGAGGAAAATTATTATTTGATGGAAAGGCTCATTGCGTGAAGTGTCATGGCGGACCCCATCTCTCTGATGGCTTATTTCACAGCACCGGATTGCATACGCATTATTATGACAAGGGGAGATATTATGTCACGAAATCAGATGCAGACATTGGAACATTCAAAACTCCTACTTTGAGAAACATTGCTCTCACGCATCCTTATATGCATGATGGCTCATTGCCAACACTTCGGTCGGTGATTGAGCATTATAATGTGGGTGGAAAGCAATTCATCAATAAGTCTTCAGACATCATTCCCCTGAATCTCACCAAAGAAGAAATGGATGATTTGGAAGCATACTTGCATGCATTCACTGATTCATCATTGATTCGCAATGCTTGTTTGTCCAAGCCATGATCAAGAAGCTCCAAGCACTGTGAGTTTTTGTTCGGCATCATCCAGTGTTTTCTTGCATGCCCCGATCAATGCAATTCCTTCTTCATATAACGACATCATTTCATTGAGCGGTGCATTGCCTTGATCCAATACGGATACGATGTATTCCAATCTTTTTATCTGATCTTCAAAACTTTGTTCATTCTTCTTTGCCATGTGAATCCTTAGCTGAAAATGATAATGAAGCGGAATTGACGCAATAACGAATTCCTGTAGGGGCGGGTCCATCCGGAAACACATGTCCAAGATGTGCGCCACATTGCGAACATGTGATCTCGGTGCGAATCATTCCATGCGTATGATCAGGAGTTTCTTCAATCAAATCGGGATTCGGTGCAGAGAAAAACGAGGGCCATCCGCAACCTGAATCATATTTCTCATGCGAAGTGAATAAGGGAGCTCCACAACAAATGCAGGAATATGTACCATCTTCATGATGATTCCAATATGTTCCGGTAAAAGCGCGTTCCGTACCTTTGAGTCTTGTCACAGCATACTGTTCATCTGTGAGTTGCTCTCTCCATTCTTCTTCAGATTTATTGATGTGATTCATGTTATTTCTGAATGATGATGGGAATCGAACAGCGTTCCGTTCTCGTTTCTAGAAGAAGCATATACATTCCCGGATTCAATGCTTGGTATGGTAATATTGCTGTGATCACACCGGGCAACGTGAATCCTTTTACAATAGGGAATTCACTACCTGTGCTTGAATATGCTCGCAGAGAGAATGGGCCTTGTTCAGGAATGCGTAGAATTATGTCTGCATCTTGAACAATTGGATGAGGATTCACGCTGATGGCGGCCTTTGCAAATGATTTATCGGGATGCCATAAGCGGATGCCGCCTTCATAACAAATGTCGCCGATGATCACATTTCCATTTCGGGTGGTATATTTCAAGATTCCACCTATGGGCATTACAGCTTCGATCGTCACGCTTGTGGAAGGTGCATTTCCAAGTAATCCTCTTATATTCAAAGTGGTCAAAATCGGGGCATTGCTCATGGGCAAATACAGAGTCGCAAACTTTATTGAATCACCTGTAACTTGACTAAATCCCTGATTTGAAATTTCAGCAACAGTTGCATTCCATGAAATCCTCAATTCCACGGCTGTGATGCCTGCTCCTTCAATCCCGGAAGTGTCGACAATTGAGATATTCATGACCGCTTTTTCATTATTGTTCACAATCAATGAATCCAATATGATGCGTGCATTACCGATTGACACGAACATGGAATCAGACAAGGTGGAGCAATATTGTGAATATGCTCTGACTGCATAAAAGCCTGAAGTATCGATCACTTTGATTGAATCTCGGCCTTTTGCAAGAACAGTGCCATTCAATAACCATTCATATTGTGATCCATTACCACTGACAAATAGTGTATCATTTCTTCTGCTTATGATTGGCTTTATTGGTGGATCAACAATGGTGATTGTCACGGTATCGAAGATTGTACAACCTTTTGATGACATCCCTTTGACTATATACGTTGTTGTCACTTGTGGTGTGGCGATTGGATTCGCTATTGTTGGATCAGATATTCCTGTAATTGGCAACCATTCATATGCATCACTTCCGCTCGCATCTAGCATTATTCCATCACCTTTGCACAAGACGGTATCTCGTAATTGAGTGATTTTGGGTTTAGGATTGACGATCACTGAAATCGAATCTCGGAATACACATCCTATAGGTGAAGTTATTGCAAGTTGATATACTGTTGTTGTTGATGGTTTCACATTGATTTGCTTAAAGACGGATCCTCTTGCAATCGTATCATTTTGTGTGTACCATACATATGTATATGGTGGGACGCCACCAAAAATAAATGAACCGGGAATTACGATCGAATCTTGTTCCGGGCATATTTCAATCATGCGCTGGATACCTGAGACGGTTGGTGCTTCTTCCATCTCGACTCGAATTGTATCTATAGCGGAACAACCTGATTGTGTTTCAGCAAAGACTGTATATGTGCGTGTGGAATCAACAATGCAACGTACTTTTTGCCCTTTGTTTTCGAGCAATCCTTTTGTGGCAAGCCATGTTAAATCCTGGGTGCTGTTTGCACTAAGAATGATGGTATCCCCTTTGCATGCTTTGATGATATTCGCAGGAACGCTCAGCGTGGGAGCCGGCAATACTTTTACACTGACCAATGCATAATCAACGCAACCATTGGAATCTGTTACGATCACTCGATATACTTCATCTTTTGTAGGTCTTGCAGTTGTGTTTTGCCTATCAGTATTTGTGATATTCATTCCTTCCCAACGATATGTATAGGGTCCTGTACCACCGATTGGTTTTACGGACAATTGCACCAATGTCTTCTCGCAAATCGTTGTGTCTTTCGAAGCGGAAACAGACATCACACCAAAGGAACTTTCTTTGAATCGAACATTCGATACGATGATTCCACTTTGGCCCTGTTCAGCTCCATAACTTTTCATGTGAGCGGTATTTAAACCGGGTTTGCCACCAGAGAGATCTACTGAAATTGATGGATGCATACTGTCTTTGAAGAGAATTGCACCACCTGCACCACCTCCTCCCGGGCCATGCATAACATATGCAGTAGAGCCACCCTGCCCACCTTTTGCTTCTATGATGAGATTGCTTCCGAAAGAAATGAATCTGTTCACATCGAAGTAAATCGCACCACCTGCCCCCCCCGCGCCATAGCCATCATTTGATGCTCCGGGTTTAGGACCTCCGACATCGGCACCATTATTTTTGATGACAGCGAAATCTCTGATGATCACATTATTCGCTCGGATATATGCGATGCCACCACCGGCTCCTCCGGACAAACTTGCATTGTTATTGTCATGTCCTGCACCACCACCCCCGCCCATGAATAAGCGTGGCAATGAATCATTCACGAATCGTTGATATGGAATAGCTCGTCCACCAATGCCACCTAAATGATCCAATGTGTCGGGGAAATCCTTCGAACCTATTCCGCCATTACCGCCATTACCGCCACCGCCCCCACCGGCATTATGTGCATTACCTCCGCCACCACCATTGACAATGGAGCCTCTGCCAAGAATATATGATCTTGAAACAACCGCGACTCCTTGTCCTTTTTCTCCTGCATCAAGTGGAGGAGTGACTCCACCCGGTAATATATCCGGTAAAGCATAATCACGCACTTTATATGCACCGGAGCCATACCTTGCTCTTCCACCATTGAAGCCTTTTCCTGAAATATCAATGATCCCTGCTATATCAAAGGCAAGCCGCACTTCAAATGCGAGCACTCCGCCGGTAGAACCATTCCATGGTTCACATGTGAGTGGCATATTGAAAATATTCACTTCAGCTGAATCATAAACAGGCACCGTCACCAATTGCACGGGTGCTTTTTCGGGGTCATATTGACGCATGGGAGCATGCTTGAAAATGATTGTCGAGCCCTTGATCGAATCAATAACCAAGATTTCGGAATTTCCTGCATTTCCCCATTGTAGAACAGTGCCGAAAGCCGGAGTATTGGTGGTATCTATCCTGGCCCCTTGCATTTGTATCATCAGAACTTTTTGATTTGGAGCAAACCCAAACACACCAATCACATCAACCGATTTCGTGCATCTATGATATTTGGTCACTTTCGCATAATTATTGATGATTCCGGTCAAGGGTTTTGCGCCCTGCCCATGGGAAATTTCGGTAAAAAGGACCAAAAAGAATAAGAAAAAAGCCAATATTGAAATGAAGTGGCTTTTAATTGGTCCGGAATTATGTGAAAAGTTCAAATGCATGTCACGAAAATACATGTTTTCAGCAAAGTTGGAACCCACAACAGTCTAATTTCAAGGAGAAAGTTAGCTATGTGCAAAAAACTGCTGTTTTTGGGACAATTCCTTGAAAACTATTGCTTTGAAGGGCACATTGAGCTGGGATATTGGGGGGAAATTCGAGAAAAATCCGTATTTTCGCGTTACGCAATCGTGCGTATTCATACACCTTAGGTTGAACTTCAAGCCATGGCAAAACCATTAAGCATATTGTTTGTGACGAGCGAAGTCTATCCATTTGCCAAGACCGGTGGTTTGGCGGATGTTTCCTATTCTTTGCCCCTTGCTTTGCGTGAATTGGGTCATGACATCCGAGTGATGGCACCAAAATACGGTTCAATCAGTGAAAGAAAGAATCGCATACATGAGATCAATCGTCTTCGAGACATTCCAATTCCGATTGGCGATACAGAATCGTATGCAACAGTCAAATCCTCATCCATCAATAATCCGCGTTCAAAAGTTCAGGCATATATCACAACCAATTCGAATTACTTTGATGCCAAGAAAGGTTTTTATGCTGATCCTGCTACCGGGTTGGATTATCCTGACAATGATGAGCGATTTGTGTTTTTTGGGCATTCGGTGATACAAACCTGCATGTTGCTCGGTTGGGTTCCTGATATCATTCATTGCAATGATTGGCAAACCGGGATTTTGCCTGCATTGGTTCGATTGAAGCATAATGATTTGTTTGCAAAAACGAAGATCATTTATACGATACACAATTTCGGATTGCAGGGTGATTTTCCGATGAAGACATTGACAAAAACCGGATTTTCTTCCGGTGATGCCGATGCTTTGTCGCATAAGAAGAAAGTTAATTTCATGAAAGCCGGCATACATTTTTCAGATTGCATCACTACGGTAAGCCCCACATATGCAAAGGAAGTACTTGCCGATCAAAAACTCAGCAATGGGCTTAGCGATGTGCTCAAAACAAAACCCGATCGTATGGTGGGGATTGCTCACGGAGTTGATTTGAACACATGGAATCCAAAGACTGATGCATATCTTACAAAAAAATATGACAAGTCCTCTTTGGAAAACAAAGCACCGAACAAAGAAACAGTTCTTGAGAGATTTGGCTTGCCTGTGCATCATGATAAGCGAGTTCCTTTGATAGCAATGGTCACTCGTATCATCGATCAGAAAGGGATTCAACTTATTCTTGATGCTGAAAAGGATTTGTTCAAAAAGGATATACAGTTTGTTCTACTTGGGGAGGGTGATCATTCATTCTATCCAAAGCTCGAAGCATTGGCAAAGAAATATCCTGAAAAATTCTCTCTTCGCATTGAGTTTGATGATGAATTGGCTCATTTGATGGAAGCAGGCGCAGATATGTTTCTGATGCCCTCCAAGTATGAACCATGTGGTCTCAATCAGCAATACTCATTGGTGTATGGCACTGTTCCCATTGTACGTTCAACAGGGGGATTGGCAGATACAGTCACGGATTTTGACAAAAAAACCGGTGAAGGCACAGGTTTTGTGTTCAAGGATTATACTGCTAAATCAATGCTTGCCGCCATAGACAAAGCGTGCAAACATTATGATGATGAAGAACAATGGAATGCACTGGTCCTCAATGGCATGAATGAAGATCGTTCTTGGGGGCGTGCCGCCAGACAATACAGTGAATTGTATCGTGCTCTCATGAAAGACATGCTCTAATGAACATACATCGCTCTTCGATTCAGCTTTCCTTATATATGTCTATCGGTTCCTTCCTGCTCTTGATCATGTCGGGATGCAATGAGCAAAGTCCGATAGCAGGAAGTGACTTGCATAATGATACCATCAATGCAAGCATCATTTCATCCGATTCAGTTCCCATGTTGATAGGATCAAGCTTACTCAATAATAAGCCATCCGCTTCATATCCCGTTGATGTGTTCTTGGGGGCTGCGAAAGGATATACCTCAACTGTGCTGCTTCGTTTCACGCCTGACAATATTCCTGATTCCGGTACATATCAAATCATTTCTGCGCAATTGTCTCTTCAACCAAAGAGATATGCATTTGGCGATACCTTGTCGAATCGTTTGGCTTTTGATGTGTTCCCAATAGCAAAACCATGGACACCACGTGCCACGATTGACACATTGCAACAAGCCGGTTTTTTGGAAAGCAATGCCCAAGGAACATTTGATGCTTCGATTGCTTTGCGTGATACGATGCCGGAAATTTTCTGCGATATATCACCGAACTTGATCAAATCGTGGTTCGAGATAAAGCAAAAGAAGATTAAGGATTCGACATTCAATACAGAATCTGCATATGCAATTGCACTTATTCCAAAACCGGTTTCCAATGTTATTCGAACATTTGCCAGAACAGCTTTGACCGTGGACCCAGCAACAAATGCCAAATTGCTCGATGAAGCAATGATCATACGCGTGATTTGCAGAAAAAATGATGCCACGAAGAATGATACCATACTTGTCAAAACCGCCTATCATGGGTCTTTCACTTCTGATCCATCCACGAAATCAGATAAGATCATCGTGAATTGCGGAACAGGTGTCTATGGTGGCTTGGACATTTCATTGAATCAATTGCCCTCGGGAATTGCCATTCATGGGGCAGTCTTGAAATTGACTTTGGATAGTGCATCGAGTGTACGCGGAAATCAACCTCGAGATTCAATTCTGACTGCGCAATTCACGGACTCCACAAGTGGAAATCTGATACGGGAATTTTCCGGTTGGGCCAAGAATGGCTCGGATGTCTATGAGTTCTCAGTGGTAAATGCATTGATTGAATCATTGCTGCGAAAGTCGAGAGTAGGAACATTGAAGATATTCCCATTCATCGATAGAGATCGCACTCGATTGGATAGACTTGTATTCCATGGCCCCAATGATCCGGATCCCAAAAAGCGTCCATTGCTACGCATCATCTATTCGACTCGCCCCAAGCCCTGAATTATTCAAGCAGTGAAAAACTCTGCATCATTTCATCTGCTATTGCCCTGTTTTGCTCGTATTCTGCAGGAGTGCTCGTAAAAGTTAGCAAGTAAAATACTTGATCATGCTTGAAGAAACGTTGTTTGATTTTGATGACTGTATTTTTGTAGAGCATTTCATATAAGAATTCTTTGCCAGGCCTACCAAGGATATTGATAGAACGGATTTCTATCAATGCTGTGTCACCCATGACTGAACGAATGTCTTTCAAAGATTTTTGCTCATACGCTTCAAGCGTTCTCACATTCGAGTCTTGTTTTTGCACATGAACGAATAACACTTCCTGAAACTCATCCTTGATTACCGGATCCAAAGGCGCAGTAAACGATATGCTCTCCTTTCCTTTGTTCAATGTCCAAATGGCAGGATAAGAAATACGATAATTCTTGGTTGAATCAGTGTATTGTTCCGATAAATCCGGTTGGGTACTTGCGATTGAAAGTGAAAACAGAATTTCTGCAAACATGGATATTCCTTAAAATAATTATGTAAAGATCGCAAATCTCTAAGAAATATAGGGCATTCCATCCCCAACTTTTCACTTTACAATTGTATATTCGCTGCATGTTTAATTGAGAGAATTCCCATGCTACTATTTATTCTTCTATCTGTTTTTTCATTTCACATGCATGCGCAGCAATTGGAGCAATCCATTGTTCAAGGCATGAAATATCGTCATATAGGACCTTTTCGCGGAGGAAGATCTCTGGCTTGCACGGGTATTCCGGGCGATAGACAAATCTATTATTTTGGTGCTACAGGTGGGGGTATATGGAAAACCGAAGATGCAGGTGAATCTTGGTTTTCAATTTCCGATACAACATTCACTGCCTCATCAATCGGCGCAATCGCTATTGCACCCTCGGATCATTCGATGATCTATGTTGGAACAGGTGAATGTGATATTCGGGGGAATATCTCCTTTGGAGAAGGCATGTATCGTTCACTAGATGCAGGTAAAACATGGAAATCAATCAGTCCTTCTTCATTCGGCAGCATAGCCAAGATATCCATTCATCCAAATAATCCGAATGAGGTCTTGATTGCATCAATGGGAAGAATATTTGGTCCGAATCCAGAGCGAGGACTCTATAAAACCACGAATGGTGGTACTACATGGACACAGGTATTAAAAGGGCAAGGTGCATTTGCAGATTCCACCGGCGCCATAGACATTCAAAGAGATCCACATAATCCCAGAGTATTGTATGCAGCTTTATGGCAGGCATATAGAAATGCATTTAGCATGAATAGCGGTGGACAAGGCAGCGGTTTGTTTCAGTCCACCGATGGTGGAGACACATGGAAAGAACTATCCAAAAATCCCGGTTTGCCAAAAGGAATTCTTGGTAAGATTCGCATCACATGTTCACCTGCAAAAAGAGATCGCATTTGGGCCATGATTGAACATGAACATGGAGGTTTATTCAGAAGTGAAGATGCAGGAGCAACATGGACGAAGGTTTCAGAGGATAGAAACATACGCCAAAGACCATGGTATTTTTCACATATAGTGGCCGATCCTCGCAATGCCGAAACACTCTATGCATTGAATGTAGGTATATTTAGAAGTACCGATGGAGGTAGAACATTTTCAGGTATGCGAACCATGCATGGCGATCATCATGATATGTGGATTGACCCTGAAGATTCGGATCGCTTTATCATCGCAGATGATGGTGGCGCATTCATAACCAATACCGGAGGAAGCACATATTCCGATATTGATATTCCAACCGCGCAGTTTTATCATGTCACAACCGATAATCAAATACCATATCGCGTATATGGATGTCAGCAAGACAATTCTTCCATCGGAATTGCATCTCGCTCACTTGGTTGGTCTATTGATAAATCCGATTGGTTTATTGCTGCGGGCGGTGAATCCGGATATATCGCCGTTGATCCCAAAGATCCAATGATCATCTATGGAGGAAATTATGGAGGATTTCTTTCAAGACTCAATAGAAAAAACATGCAAGATCAAGATGTGAGCGTTTATCCTGAAAACGTTGTTGGAAGTGCTGCGGCAACTCATCCCTATCGTTTTCAATGGACATATCCCATCGCCTTTTCAAAGCATGATCCAAAAGTATTGTACACATGCGGCAATCATGTATTCAAATCAACCAATGATGGTCAGGCATGGGAACGCATAAGCGATGATCTCACAACAAAAGATACAAGCAAGATGCAGGCATCGGGAGGCATGATAACAAAAGACAATACCGGCGTTGAAACATATTGCACGATTTTTTCTTTCAGTGAATCTCCCTTGAACAAAGATGTACTGTGGGCCGGAAGTGATGATGGCTTGGTTCATGTAACACGTGATGGTGGAAAAACTTGGAGCAATGTCACACCGAAAAATCTACCGAATGGAGGAAAACCTGCTCTGATTTCCATTATTGAAGCAGGACATTTCAATGAAGGAACCGCCTATATCGCGGCAACACGATATAAGTCCGCAGATGATAGAAAACCATATCTACTCAAAACAACAAACTATGGCAGTACATGGAACATCATCACAAAAGGTATTCCGGACAATGCATATACACGCGTGATTCGTGAAGACGCAAAACAAGCCGGCCTTTTGTTTGCAGGAACCGAAACTGGAATGTATATATCAACAAATGACGGTGATTCGTGGATGACATTCCAGAATAATCTTCCAAGAGCGCCGATTCATGATATCGCAATTCAAGAGCGCGAAGGAGATCTGGTGATAGCAACGCATGGCCGCTCTTTCTGGATAATGGATGATATCACACCGCTAAGATCTATTGCATCAAAAGAACGACTATCAGCCGGTAAATCAATTCAGGGTTTGACACTTTTCAAGCCTCGCATGAGCTGGCGAATAGATGGTGGCTCATGGTCTGCTCCCATGATGCAAACCGGAGAAAATTTACCCAATGGAGTCATGGTGTATTATCATTGGGATGGTGCAGACAATCAACCAATCACCATGCAATTCCGAGATGAAAAAGATTCAGTGTTACGTGAGTTTTCATCTGATAAAGATATGAAGGGTGAAAAAGCTCAGACAGAAACCATCTATCATACAGAGCCCGGAAAGGAAGTGAAAAATGCGGCACTCATGCTGCAAAAAGGTCTGAATCGTTTTGTATGGGACATGCACGGAGCACCTGCATTGGAATCACCGGTTGTCATGTGGGGTGCATCAACCAGAGGACCAAAAGTTGTGCCGGGCACCTATTCGGTTTGTCTAAAAAAAGGGGATAGTATTATTACAAAACAGGTCTTTGACATCGCATCGGCAATAGGTGCATCAAAGGAAGATCTGAAAGCTCAATATGAATTACATGCTTCGGTCAATGCAAAAGTGACCGAGACGCATAAAGCAGTCAACAGAATCAAAGACATGCGCTCTTCCATCACTCAAGCAATTGCAAAAATGAAAAAGGAAGTGAAAGATACATCCACAACCAAAGACATCATGCGATTGGGAAATGCAATCATTGATACATTGTCAGCTATTGAACAACGATTGGTACAAAACAAGGCAAAGGCAGGGCAAGATTTGTTGAATCATCCAATGAAGCTCAACAATAAACTTGCTGCATTGACATCGACCATCGCATCTGCAGATGCAAGGCCAACAGAGCAGACATATCTTGCAGTGAAACACATCACCGGCTTGATTCAAAGAGAAATTGATGCAATCAAGGCATTGGAATTGGTCGAAATCAAAAAATTCAATGAACAATTCATTGGTCTTAAATTACCGGTAATCGGAGCGGAATGATTACTGTTTGATGAATCGAATCATGTGTTCATCATTCTTGAATCGTAACATATATATGCCTTTGGGCAAGAATGACACATTGAGCGGAGTATTTGTCATGCCGGACATGATGGATGCTCCGTTTATTGTTATTATATCATAAGACTTTAGTTCTTGATGATGAACATGAAGAATATCTTCAATGGGATGAGGGAATATGCCATAGCTGATCAAAGCATCATCGATGGAACTCAATTGTTGCTCTCTGAATGTCAATGTTCTTATAGCGCTCCAAGCACTCCATCCATACATATTTTGAGACCGTATCTGCATATACCAAACTGAATCATTGCCCGGAATGAATTGTGGCAAATTGATTGAAGTTGCAAGCCCTGCATTCACAGTATCTGCTTTGGGAGAAAATGCAAGATATGGTGAAAAACGCACTTGGGATTGCAAGATGCTGTCTTTTGCTTGTACTTGCCAAGAGATCACAAGACTTGGTTTTTCTCCTTTTGGATATGTTAACACAGTATCATTGCTTGGACGAATCACAATGATGCTTGGCACTTGTCCTTGCTGTAATTCCGAGAATCGGATGGCAGTCATTTCGCTCCAAGAACTCCAACCGGCATTGTTTCCAATTCTTGATTGCATATAGAGGATTTCATCTCCACCCATCGTACTAGCCGGAAGATGATTGGCAATCGGATTCATGATATCAGTTGTATCCGCAATCAAAAAAGTTCTTGTTTTGGAGAAACGTGCTTGAGCTTTCGTCAATGTTTGTCGCGAGTTTCTTTGTACTATGATGGAAAGAGAAGGTCGTTCACCTTTTTTATATTCAATCAAGGTATCTCTTTCGGGGAAAATAGTGGTCAATACAGGAATCTGTGACATTGCATTCGTTCCAAAGCGAAGTCCATTCCCATCTGTTCCAATAAACATTTCCCATGGCACCAATGGATGAAACAAGAATGTTCTAGAAGCTTTAGCAGGAAAAATTTGGGATAACTCAACAAATGAAGGAGAGGGCTGTTGGATATTCTCTGAAAAATATAATCCATGTGAAGCGGTTGCAACAAACATTTGAGATGATTGTACGGGATTTATGACACAAGCATTCACTCTTCCGGAATAGTCTTCCTTTTTGGGGAGCGTCAATATCCTTGTCCATGTGAAACCTCTGTCAAGCGTGCGATAAACTCCCCCCGAATTATCTTGCAGATTCAATGGATTGCTCCATGTGCATGCATACCATGTATTGCGATAGGGGTCATGAGGGTCAATCGAAATGGAAGTTGTCCATGTTTTCATGGCTTCGATTGAATGATCTTTCCATGAAATGCCACCATCCGTGGATGAAAATACGCCAGCACTCTGTGTTAAAGTAGAACCACTTCTTCTTGCTGTGAATGATGAAATGATCGTACCATCTTTCAAGACTATGATTGAATAAGGATGCCCTTCTGTTCTTGGCGGATTAGGGAGTGCCTTCCAATTGCCATTTCCATTCACATTATCATTAATCAGTATGCCACCTTGCTTTGAATGTGCAATTCCGGCATACATCAAATTCGGATTTTGGGGATCAATGCATAATGTAGAAATGGTTGAAGGGAATTCTTGCACAATGCTCCAAGTGGCTCCTTTGTCGGTGGAGCGCAGTAGTTTGCTCGGCGAATTATCAATGATGCTATCTGAGACCTTTCCTATCGAATACAAAGAAGAAAGTATCGATACAGCGGCATATACATTTGTTCCTGATTGTTCAAGCGCATAACATGTTTCAAATGTTGTGGGAAGCAAACATTTGGTCCATGTTTTTCCTTTGTCGGTTGATCGAATGATTCCACCCATGTCCAAGCCGGATAGCATGACCATTGAATCCACATGCATGATGTCATGAATCGTGGTATTCTCCAAGCCATTTGACTCATAGAATGAATTCTTTGGCACTTGCGTTCCGGGTGACTGCTGCTTTGGAAAACCGGTATAAGCTTGTCTCCAACTATCTCCGCCATCACCTGATACGTGCAATGTGGCATAATCACCAAAGGCAATTGCTTGAGAATTCTTTTGAGCAATCGCCAGAGTGAGAGGAGTATTTGCATAATTCCAATCCCATGAACTTCCTTCACCAATCCAACCGGTTGTGATATTTTGATTATTCGCTGTTTTGAACATCGATTGAAATGTGCTTCCACCATTTGTCGAGCGCATGATCATCGGTTCTGATGATGCATTTGTACCCGCAAGATATATGCGTGATGGATCATTGATGGCCATAGCGCAGAGATTCGGAGCGAAATCTTGTGGCAGGACACTTTTTTTCGATATCCAATCACCGGAAACACCATTGATCACATCCATGACAAATAGATCGTCCACAGTTGTTATTTCATCCGCCTCCACTCCGGGATAGAGCATGTCCATTGGACCGGTAAGACATACCAGTCGAAAAAGATTGCCGCTCGAACCATAATGAAATGAAATGATTCCTGAATTGTTTGGTACATCATAGAATGAATCTTTCAAAAATGTGAAGCCATCATCATCAGAAGTATAGATTCCTGCTTGCGTTGCCACCATGATATATGGTCCGTCAAACAAAACACCGGCTATATGACAACCATCGGCTCCGTCGGTCAATTCAGAAAAGGCAATTGTCCAATTCGCTCCGCTATCATAAGAATAATAGACATCCGTATAATCCGAAAGAATGAGTCGAGTGGTCGATTCGGGATCCGCATGAATCGAATATGCTCCCCCGAAAGTTGGATCATTTATGGGTGTCCATGTTCTACCGGCATCGCTACTTCTTATAGGAATATGATAACCATCCTTATATGAAATTGCATATTGAATCATCGGATTTGTGGTAAAAGTGATTCTGCCGGCAAATCCACCTCCTGCAAGAGTTCCATATGGAATGGTACTCCATGTTGTGCCAAAATCCGCACTTGAAAACATTTGCGAAGAGCTTCCTGCAACGCGCAATGTAAATGGCGCACTTGGTGAAATGGTCAATGAGTGAAATTCAGAACCACCGCCCATGCCTCGCGGCTCGAATCGAAGAGGTTGGGATGATGCAATCGCATATGTGAACAATGCGCATAGGACCAAATTTGTAAGAAATTTCATAGCGCTATCGAAGAAGTAGTTCATAGTATATCATTAACACCACAATCTACAATTCGTCACATTCGGAATCAAGAAATCATGCAATTTCTTGACTTTGCATGAGCATTTGAGAAAGAGGGTAATTCCATAAACATTACATTATCATCCAAAGAGTACTTTGGCATTCAGATATATGATGAATTCTGACCCAAGGAAGTGGGATGGGCTCAACAATAGAACATGCATCACAGATATGTGACTTCTTTCTCTTGCAATGGTTTGAGATAAGCCCCGATGACAGGAGGAAACAAATGTGCGGCTTTATTGCATAATGAAATCGCACTTACGCCCAATGAACCGGATGCAAGCAATGAGCGAAATGCATTAAAGCGTTGGGTGGGATTATTCACGGCGATGGATAGTGCATCGAGTGAATTTTTCTTGAGACCTTCCCCATAAAGCAAAACCAAATCGGGTGATGGAATATCAGGAAGATGTGCAGGCAAAGTGGCAGTGAGGATTTTTCCGCAGACAGATCCAAAATCTTCATCTTCGGGAATTCCATACAGAGAATAAAATGCAAGATTTCCTGCATGCAATACACTGACATCAATGAAATGATCTTGAACGCCAAAAATGGCAATTGATTTGCCTGCATATTCAGGATAATTTGTGATGCATGCTGAATGAGCGGCAAATTGACTGTTTTGCGTGAAGGTTATGGGCACCTTGAACCCGGAGAGACATTCCTTGCACAGATTCAACAAAGCACGATCAGTCAACACTGCAAGCATGTGTTTTGAGCCATCTTCAGAGGCATTGCCCGGAATCAACATGATGGAAAAATCATCGGTTGTTTTTTCCGGTTCAACCGCTTTGATTTCTTCATTCAGTAATGCTTTAATCTCAGCTTTGCGAGATAGATCGGCATTAGGTACTTGATAAATATACACCTTCTCAATCGGTATGCTGAAATTCACTGCTTGCACCATTCCATGAAAAGGCGCGAGATCCTTCACAATCATTTGGGAAAGGTGAGGAATATCATATTCGCTCTTCAAGGCCTGAGGAAATACATTCGCATGCATCACCTCCAAACCCTCACGCGCAGTGTTGAGGAGGGCGACATATGTTCGTTCTGAACCGAAATAGACCGAAAGTGTGGTATTCATCGTTATTCGATTGAAGTAGTCTGTCTGCGAAAATACAGATAAAACGGTATTCCCAATGCCACAAATGCCAGACCAAACACGGAATTGATGATTGGCGTCGTACCATTCACATACATTGCTATGTCATTGTATAGCGTATATCCAACGAATCCTATGGCGAAGGTCACAAAAATTGCTGGTATGAAAGGATAACCCCATACACGATAGGGGCGAGGGTGATCCGGCATTTTTTTTCTCAGTACAAAAACACCAATTGCTCCCATCGCATAGAATATCCAAGAAACAAAAATCAGCATGTCCGTTAGCGTATCAAATGTTCCGCTGAACACAAGGATCGATGACCAGACACCTTGAATGATCAATGCCTTGGATGGCGTTTTGAATCTTGGATGCACTGTGCCAATCGAACGGAAAAACAATCCCTTTTTTGCCATTGCATAATAAATTCTCGAACTCACCAAGATTGTCCCATTCGATGCACCAAATGTAGAAATCATGATTGCAATGGCAATGAAGCCGGTTGCAAGTGAAGCCAATCCGGGATCTATGGAAGAGAAAATTGATGTAACCACATCAACGGCAACCAATGAAGAACCCGCCATAACATTGACGGGCAGGATATACAGATATGCAATATTGATCAATAAATACACAGCGATGATGATGAACATGCCAAGGAATAATCCACGGGGAATAGTCTTTGATGGCTCCTTTACTTCTCCGGCAATGAATGTGATATTGTTCCATCCATCATAAGCCCAAAATGCTCCCGATAAAGCCATGACAAGTGCTGATACGAGAGCCCAATCAGTGGGTACCGTACTTAAGCCCTGAGTATTGGTCATGTCCAGCGTAAAGTGAGAGAGATTTCCTGTTCCAAGCAGAAAGGCCATGGCGACTATGAATAAAAGCGCCAGTATTTTCAAGGCAGTGAACATCACTTGTACAGTTCCACCAAATGTTACCCCGCGATGATTCACATATGTTAGAATCAAAATGGATGCTATCGTCAGGATTTTTATGCCGAAATCCTTCAATGGGAATATGGAACCGATGAATGGAAGGTATAAAGACCATGCCTCCATTTCGGCTGATAATCTCGGTAGTGGAATGAGCGAATGAACGGAGTCCGCAAAAATGTATGTGATGGAGGCAATTGATGCAGTTTGAACAACGCTGAACATGGACCAACCATAGAGATATGCCATGAATTCTCCATACATGGTTCGGAAGAATTCATATTGACCACCTGTTTCCGGAATCATGCTTGCGATTTCAGCATTGGTCAATGCACCAAACAATGTGAGCACACCTGCCAATACCCATATGAACAACAGCCATTCGGGTGAACCAAGTTGCAATGCCATGACTGCAGGCTTTTTGAAAATGCCGCTTCCAATTACGCCACCAACAACAATGGATACTGTGGTAACAAGACCCAAGGTGGGCATGAAGTCTTTTTTGGTATTCATGATATCCCAAGTTGCTGTGGTTTGATGATTGCCATCGTCGTTGTTGCATGAGCAATCAAGTGTTCTGTTCCTGAATCATCGATGCAATAAACATGTGCCTGACAAAAATGCATCGAAGTTCCTTGTTTGATCACTGTTCCGATTGCTCTAAGAAGCGTGCCTTTACCCGGTCTGAGATAACTCACTTTGATTTCCGCAGTAACCGTGTGTTCATCGGGGCCAACAAGCGTAAAACCGGCAAAGCCTGCGGCGATATCGGCGATCGTTGCAGTGACGCCTCCATGAACCAAGCCAATTTGTTGTTGATGCATCACATCCAGAGGGATTTCGGCAACAACTCTTCCAAGTTCAATGGAAGTGAGCTTTGCGTGAATCGCCTTCATGAATTCTTGTTTATTCAAGTGAGCAAGAATCGTTTCACGAAACCGGGGATTCTTTGTACGAAATGGTTCAGTGTTCATCGCATTTCTTTGATATAGGGGCCAACATCATCATGCAATCCCATGGTGCTTTGTTTATGAATATAAGCCACAACCTCATCGAAAGATTTGGTGTCTTCATATACTTTAATCTGTCTGTCCGCACCACTACCCATTTCAAGAATCTCATGAATGAATTCAAGTTCTTTTCTTGAACCCAATTCATCCACCACATCATCAACGAATTCCAATAATTCCCTGATGAGATCTCTCGTTGGCACTTCTTTTTGCTTTCCGAAATCAATCAATTTTCCATCCAATCCATAGCGAACGGCACGCCATTTGTTTTCCAGAATCAATGCCCGTGAATATCGTCTGAAACTCAAATTCTTTGTATAGAGCGTATATAACTTTTTCACGATTGCCTGACACAAAGCCGCAATGGCAATTGTTTCTTCGATGCGCATCGGAATATCGCAAATGCGAATTTCAAGCGTGGGAAAAACGGGATGAGGCCTGATATCCCACCAAATTTTCTTTGCATTGTCTATGCACCCTGTTTTCATGAGCATATCCACATATGCCTGATACTCTGCATAACTCGAAAATTCATCCGGAAGATTGGTGCGAGGAAAATTTTCAAAAACTTTGGATCGATATGATTTCAGTCCGGTGACATGGCCAGTCCAAAATGGTGAGTTCGTTGATATCGCCAATATATGCGGGAGAAAATAGCGCATTTCATTCATGATTTGTATTTGGAGACCTCTGTCTTCAATTCCAATATGAATATGCATGCCGAAAATAACGAGTGATCGAGCAAGCATTTGCATATCACGAATCAGAATCCGATACCGTTCATCGGGATAAATTTCCTGATCTTCCCATTGCGCAAAAGGATGCGTGCTGGCTGCACCGAGAAGAAGTCCGTTTTGCCTGCATAATGCCCAGATTATTGAGCGCATCTTCGTCAATTCAGTCTTGGCTTCAACAATGTTCTTGCAAACATTCGTACCGATTTCAAGCATGCTACCATGCATTTCCGGTTTGACATGCTCATGGAGAAGCAATTGACTCTTTTCGAGAAGTCCTACATCAACATGAGATTTCAAGTCAAAAGTCAATGGGTCTATCACCATATATTCTTCTTCAATTCCCAAAGTGAATGAAGGAGGAATATCGGTATCAATGGAAATATTGGGTTTTCCTTGGGATTGGGCTTCCATAGAAGTTATGCCAGGTGGATTTCGTAAACACTGCGATGCAAATTACAAAGAATATTCGGCTTAGCTGTGATTCACTCTATTCATGAGTTTTCATGCCATGCTCCTTGATCGAAAATGCTCGCAAAGCGGGCAATTTCCAAGAGGTGATTGCCACGATGAGAAGCGTCATGGAGCCACCGGCAATTACGGAAGGAACAAGGCCGAGCACTCTTGCCGCAAGACCACTCTCAAATGCTCCGATTTCATTTGAAGCTCCGATGAATATTCCATTCACGGCGGAAACACGTCCTCTCATTTCATCAGGCGTCAGCAATTGCGCTATGCTGCCTCTGATCACCATGCTGATATTGTCGAAAGCACCACTTGCGGCTATGAGAATCAATGACAGATAATAATGGGTAGACATCGCAAAACCAATCATGCAGGCTCCAAAACCTGCAACAGCAATCAGAAGCAATTTGCCGGTTTGTCCAATTGGTGGATGATGAGCAAGATACATGCCCATCAATAATGATCCAACAAATGGTGCGGCCCTGAGAATGCCCAGTGCTTCGGGTCCTAATGCAAGAACATCTTTCGTGAATGCGGGAAGCAATGCAAGAGCACCTCCAAACAATACAGCAAACATGTCAAGAGCCATTGCTCCAACCAATACTTGATGAGAAAACACAAATTTCAAACCCGCCGTCAATCTATGGCTCAATGATTCGGCATTTGGAACATGAGGTGTTCGTTTATAGTGCACGAATGAAAATGCGATGAGTGAACTCAAAATCAGAATACAAACAGCGAAATTTGCTGAAATCGGTCCAAGAAATCCATACATCAATCCCCCTATGGCCGGTCCTGCAACAGCACCGAAATTAAAGAGATTCGCCGACCAAGTTGCAGCATTGGGATATACTTCCTTGGGTACGATGTCTGCCCATAATGCCTGTAATGATGGCCCCATGAATCCACGAGACAATCCAACACAAGCCAATGCCAGATAATAGGGAAGTGTATCAAGTCCGGGTGTGGTTTGTTCCAGATCAGACATGATTCTGAACAATAATCCGATCGAAGCAAGAAACAAAAAGAACATCGCCCCCATCAAAACATGTTTCCTGTTTTTTGTATCGGCCACATAACCGGAAAACATGGATGTAATGATATATGGTATCGCCTCTGCCAAACCACTGAAGCCCAAGGCAAGTGGATCACCTGTCTTGATATACAGAAGCCAGCCGATGGAAACTGCCTGAATCTGAATGCTGAGCGTAAGAAAAAGTCTGCCAATCAAAATACGGCGGAAAGAGGGGTACCGCAAAGCGGCATAAGGGTCATTGCTTTGAACAATCATGAAGTAAAATTACGGATTTTACCACCATGGGAATGAAAGGCCTGCCTCACTTCACCGTAAAACATAGATTTTCATGATTATTTTTCAAAAAAAGCACAAAATGAGTAGATAATGAGTAGATGCTTCCAATGCAGCAAAAGGTATATTGCAATCAGTAGATTAAATGGGTTTCTGTCTTAGGCAGAGTTCTGTTGTTTCGCATTGGGGAAGATCTTTGGCTGATCTTAAAATGTGGAACACAATCTTACGGATACAAGAGAATTTATGAGGCCGCAGGGGAGGTCTTTTAAATTCTCTTTTTTTATGCAATGATTGAATCCCACAATGCAATTCTGGATTCCAAAGCCGATATTATGGCGATATGCGCCTCTGCCTTTTTGTTTTCATCATTGCAAAGCAAATCCACCATACGAAGGGCCAAGTGTGAATGATGATCGCCATCCACATCAATGTGCCTTTGTACATAGTATTGCAATTTAGGTGCTCGGATCACGCCTTCTTGTTGTAATGCATCGATGATTGAAAGAAACATACCCGGTATGAGATCTTCACGGCCAAATGTAAACACACCGGCGATTGAATGAACAGCACCGGTTTCTATGATTGAGAAGGTATGTTTCACGAATGCTTGAGCGCCTTTCGGAGCTTCCGCCTTGTATAATGCTTCATGAACGGGGATGCCATCATTGATTAGTGCAAGAAAGGAATGGATTGGTTTCATATTGCATTGCAGTTCTTGCATGGCTTCAAGATACATTTCGAAATGCGACATCACCGTTCCATTGGCATCCACATCGCATTCTTCACCAAGGACGATTTCATTGATGAGCTGACGAATCTCCGGGTCGCCTTTGGGCATCCATGGTACTTCGATGCAGGTGAGATTTCTCTGCAGGGATTTCAATAATGACATAAAATCCCAAACCGCAAATACATGTGTTTCCATGAATCTGCGGATATCATCGCCATTTGAAAGTGCCGTGTATAATGGGTGGTGAATAAGTTGTTCGCGAAGTTCTTCTATGTGGGGGTGAGCCATGAGGAATTACCAAATTGCATATCCGAAAAAACAGTTATTATGCAAAACACATTGTTTGTCTTTCTAAGTTTCAGAAATCAAAAAAAATGGCACGAAAACGGATAATGAAATAGATAAGAATTCCTCCCATTCAGCATAGATAATGAACATATGCAGCAACTCTTGAAGCAACTTCGCATGGTACCCATAAGCCAATTGGCCTCCAAAGTGTATAGGAGACTAGCCAAAGAGGGTGGAGCATGGTTCGAGGCAATGAAAGACAAAAGAGTGTGTACATATGCTGAGACCTATCCTTTTCCGGATATTCCGCCGATAGTGCGCATGCCCGAGGGTGAGACCTTATTTGCACATGCATTGTCAATCAAGGCCTTGGCAGATAATCATTGTCAATCCATATTTACAATTCTTGACAGTGGTTGGGTGAAGATGTCTATTCTCGGCAAAGATCATCATGCAAGACTGAAAGATGCTGTTTCTTCATCAAATTATCCTGAATCTGCCAGAATTTTGGATGTATTGCTTTCTTCACCATATGCAATGAAGCAGGGTTCAGACCGCATGCAATATCATCCAATTGATTGGCAATATGATTGCAAGTCCGGTTATCGCTGGGATGCCATGAGTCATTACAGTGAAATCGGATATGGGACAAAACACGGTTCGGACATAAAGGTGCCTTGGGAATTGGGAAGATTCACTCATGCACCCGGTTTGGCATGTGCTGCGGTATTGTCCGAGCAAGAGGAATCTCCGATGAGAAGCAAAGAATTTTATGCTCATGTTTTTCGCACCCAAGCATTGGATTTCATTGCATTCAATCCTCCAAGATTCGGAGTTCAATGGAAAAGCTCGATGGATTGCGGCTTGCGCATCATGAATTTGCTTATTGCTTTTGACTTGTTTCGAAGCATCGGAATTGTATGGGATGAAGAATTCACGTTCATCTTCAGAAGATCGCTCCATGAGCATGCATTGCATATCATGCAGCATCTTGAATGGTCGCCCACAAATCGTGGAAATCATTATTTGGCAAATCTGGCCGGCATGCTGATTGCACTTCGTGGACTTCCTCTTAGTGATGAACATTGCGCAATGATTCGATTTGCAATAGCGGAAGCCGCCGCAGAAGTGCAACAACAATTTCTTCCTGATGGATTGAATTTCGAGGCATCGCTTCCATATCATGGATTTTCATCCGAAATGATTTCCTTCATTCTGGCTGTATCCACTTCGTTTACTGAGGATGAAAGACAGAGAATTTGTACCAGCCCTGTACATCATGCATCATTGTCTGCATCGATACAACCGGCTACTCCATCTGAATTCAAAAAAGCCCTGCATGATATCAAACACCATGTGCATAAGGCCTATGAAGGAATGGTGCATGTGTTGATTGATGATATGCATCTACCAAATATCGGAGATAATGATAGTGGCTATTGCATACGCATTACGCCACATGGAACATGGGTCGATGCATCCGATGCGCCAAAAACATATATCAATCTCAATCCACGATATGAATTACCGGATGTGGATTCCATGTATCCACCAAAAAAAGCAGATGAGCCCTATGAATGGATAGTCGATACATTGGATTATAGAACTTCTCTGGGATTGATTTGTGGAGCACTGCAAATGCAATTGCCTGAATTTCTTTTGAGAAATGGAGCGATTGAATATCAGATAATGTCTTCCATCATTCAACCCGAAGAACATAATCCATTGAATGCATCATTATTGCCGATTCCATTTTCTGAATCATATCCGCGGTTGCATGCATATGCAGGTTTTGGTATTTGGTGTATCAAACAAGAGCGATATACTGCAATCATGCGGGCCGGTTCAACCGGACAAAAAGGGAAGGGAGGTCATGCTCATAATGATCAATTGTCATTTGTCCTCAGCGTGCAAGGAGAAGAATTTCTTGGGGATCCGGGAACATTCTGGTATACGGCTTCTCCATTGATGAGAAATATAGGAAGATCAGTCACGATGCATTCTACATTGATCATACCCGGTAAAGAACAAAACACTTGGATTGAAGGTCATGGAGATGTGCTGTTTTGGATGAAGCCGGATCAGGCCAAGGCAGACGGCATGTTCAATGATACGGTTTGGAGAGGTATTCATCATGCTTATGGCGAACCGCATATGCGCAGCATGATATGTTCACCACTTGGAATCAAAGGGCATGATACATGTGCGGTGGAGATGCGAAAAATCGTTCAATTCCATTGCGTTCCGGGCATAGAGGCAAGTCAGGAAAAAGCCGGCACGGTTCAATTGAAAAGCCCGCTTGGACATACCATCACGCTCAATTCACTTTCAGGATTTGCTTGGGAAATCCTACCCGCCGTCTATTCTCGAGCCTATGGCAGAGTGGAAGAATCAACGATCATACGCATGGAAGTTGATGCCAAAACACAAGATATCCACTGGGAGATAAGAATTTGAGTGTGAAGAACAGGCAAAATCAATGGCTTCCCATGCGGAATGGGTATATTTGTCCGGCAATTCAACCCATTTTTGCATTTTTATGATCCGATTGTACATACTGCTTTTGTTCATGTGCATGTGTTCGATGCCCAATCGAATATCGGCTCAAGACATTCCCTTCCCGCGTTTCATTGTCAATAGCGATGCTTCAGACATTGATTCACTCATTCCCGATTCTACTCATATACAAGCACATGTGAATGGTGTGATCACGGAATGCATCATCAAACAAAGTTTCGTATACAAAGGTACAATGACGCTTGAGGCATCCTTGCTCATGCCGGCGCATCCCTCCATCATGATTCATGGCGGTTTGGTGAAAGTGGGGAATCAATCTTATAAAGCAGAAATGCAGGATAAAGAAAAAGTCCGTGATTTATATGATCAAGCCAAGAAAAAAGTTGATCCTTTCTTTTTGAATTGGAATGAGGCCAATGCTTTTCAAATGCATGTCTCAGGTATTCAACCAGGTATGACGGTATACTATGAGATACGCTATACACAAATCATGAAGCCGGTTGAAGGTGTTTACACTCTTTCCTTGCCAAAACCACTTAAGCCCTATTACTTGAAAATTCTTGATGTGGTTCCCCTCTATCGTGATACATTCAGTGATACAAGTTTTGCAGAAATGACCGATTATCCTGCAGGAAGATTCTCTTCAATCGTAAGAGTAAGCAAGGGAGGCATGATGCATGCATGCTCAGCAAAGGGATTGGATGTGAAAGATTCTGAAAGCGAATACACATGCACTTTGAGTAAAGCATATGCAGGTGAACAACTATCGGTATCATATCAATTTGCGAATGCAGAGCCACGAGAGAACTTGATGCTCTATGAAGACAATAATGACAAGTTCTTTTTGCTCACTCTTCACCCGCCCACAACGAAAAAAATGCGTGATTCAATGCATGCGCATGAGTATATCATTCTGTGTGATTCTTCATCATTGGAAACGGGTGCCGCGGCATCGTTCTGGAAGGCATTTTCCAAAGGATTATATGCAGGCGATCGCATCAATATTCAGCACTATGGAAATGAGAATATACAATTGAGCGATACCTCTGTTTATTGCAATGATAATGTCATATCCAGAGCAAATGCCTATGTCAATCGCGTTCAGGAAACAGAGGGCTTTGAATCAATAGCATTGATAGACAGATTGTCCAATATTCTCTCTCAGCCGCATTCGGAAAATATGTCTGCGCGAACGATCATCATTCTTTCAAATGGTTTCGTGGATGCAAGCACAGATATTTTCGAGCAAGTTTCAAAGCAGTTGCAGGATGCAAATATTTTTGCCATTGCCACAGGCAAAGATTACAATGAACGTTTTTTTGATGCGATTTCTCGTTTGACGATGTCTGAGCCCATGATCATCGGAGGATCTCATTCTGCGATGGATGCACAGGCAGAACAGATTGTGAAGGTCTTGCAACATCCTTCATTGACAAAACTGAAAGTGGGATTTGATGGGTTTAATGCAATTGAATTGGAACCGGCAAGCTATCCGGATTTATATTCCGAAAGACCTGTCATGATTTTTGGAAAATTCAAGGGTAAACCCAAAGGTCGCATAGTAATCACCGGTATGATGGGTGATATTCCTTTTGCAAAAACAATAGATGTTTCTTCAATGAAACAGTCAAGTGCACATTCTGCTCTGCCATATCTTTGGGCCAAACAGCGCATAGCTTTATTGATCGATTACAATGTATATGAAAGAACCAATCAACGCATTACGGAAATCACAAAACTTGGAAAACGCTATGGTGTACAAACACCTTATACAGCATTTGGAATAGTAGGAAGCGTCATTGGAAAAAAACTTAATCCCGCTATCATGTATCAACCCTTGAATTTGTCCATCGGTGGAACAATGGTAACAAGTTCTTCCGGTATGCAACTTGCCAGAACAAATGAAGTTGAGGTGGAAGCGGCATGCAATTATCAAGATGCCGGAGCGCATGATGAAGAGGGCTTGATCAGTGTTGGATCTGTCATGACTGAAAAAGTTACAGATAATGCCATTCTTGAAGCATATAAACTTTCTGTGGAACAGCAATTGTCAACTATGCTTGGATGTTATGCAGAAGCTCTTCCAAAGTATTTTCATTTGCAGGGCACAGTGCAAATACTTGTGATTTACGGGGAGGAAGGGGTTATCACGGAAATTTCACTTGCGGATTCTGAATTGAATATTCCTGAAGTGGATGAATGTTTATTAAAAGCAGCTCAAGGAATCAAATATCCGAATACCATGGAAGGCATGGTACAAATCTCATACCTACTTGAAGTGTTATAACTCTTTTTCCGCATTGATTTGTTGAAGTGCTCTGGAAGGATTTCCGGATAGAAACAGAATCAGCGCTTTTACTCCACGTTCAATCATCTTGTTTCTTTGCTCGATTTCATCTTGCCGAAATGGTGCGAGAACATAATCTGCCATTTCCCCGGGTCCAAACTGTTTGTCTATTCCGAATCTGAATCGCCAAAATGCCGGCCCTATATGAGCCATCATCGACGATGTCCCATTATGACCCCCATCGGAACCACCCTGTTTCAACTGCATTTTACCAACAGGAAAATTATACTCATCCACAAGAATGATCACATGTTCGGTTGGAATTTTATAATAGCGAATGAATTCCCCAACGGCTTGTCCGGAATTGTTCATATATGTCTCCGGAAGCATGAGTGATACTTTTTCCCCTTTTACAGTACATTCAGATTCCAACCAATTGCCTCGACCTTTTTTGAATTGCAATCGTTTTGTTTCTGCAAAAGCTTCCGCAATCATTCTTCCAATATTGTGTCTTGTGGAATAATAGCGTTCTCCCGGATTTCCCAGACCAACTATGAGCCAATGTGACATTTATTCCTCTGAACTTCCCGGAGCGGTAGATGTGAGGAAGATGAACAATGAGGCAATGAGCCAACGTGTATCTTCGAGCACTTTTGCCCATCCGACTTTTGTCACTTCAGCTGCCGCGGCAGGTGAGCTTTCACCAAAACATCCGCAATCAATATTATAGCCTCGCGCAATTGCAGTCAGAATTGCAATGATGAACACTATCAACATGCCCGATATGAGAAATGATGCTGCCTTTTCTTTGTATGAAAAGATAAGCATGCCACCCGTAATCAATTCCACCCAGGGCAAAATCAAAGCCGGAATATTTAGTGCAGCATAGGGAAGAAGATGAAAATTATTGATGCTTTTTGCGAATGCGTCCGGATTGGCAATTTTATCAATTGCCGCAGCGATGAAAATTGATCCAATCAACATTTTTGCAAGAGAGCGTAATCTAGGATCGGACAATTGCATGCCAATGAGCAATGCGAGTCCGCAAATCAATTCAATCCATGGAAGTGCAATGCCGAATAAAGCAATTGGGAGATTTGCAGTCAAAGCAAATGAAGGTGGTTTTGGATTTGCAGTGCCGATTTTGACGATACCTGCAAAGGCAAAAGAAGAGCCAATGACCAATCGTAAAAGAAGTTGACCAAAAGATTGAAACCGTTCCATGGAAAGACCGCTATGATTAAGTGATAATGACAAACTTCGCGAAAAATCAACAATACAACAAGAGCGGTTTGCTAATCCTCGATGTTTCATGTATCTTGGCATACACAATCTTGGAGTTATTGCATCATGAATGCTTTTGACAATGAATCACTTTCTTATGCAGACCCTGCGGATATAGCCGCAAACAAATGGAAAGCTATTTGTTCATATCTTGGAATATTGATTCTCATCCCACTCTTGTTGGGGGGAGATTCATCTTATGCAAAGTTTCATGCAAAGCAAGGATTGAATGTATTCTTGCTCTATCTGATTTCCGGAGTGGTGAGCTATATTCCATTTCTGCCATTTGATGGGCTAATCAGTGGAATAGCATATTTCTCGGCCATCATCTTCTCGATCATTGGAATCATCAATGTTCTTCAGGGAAAGATGAACCCATTACCCATCATTGGACATATCCGCATCCTCTAAAAAAAAAAGCGACCAATGGTCGCCTTTTTCATTGTCTGTGCTTCACATCACTTTGGGTCTACCACTGATGGTTTCACATTGCCATAAGCAATGATGTCCAAAGAAGAATAGTCAGGGTGATTTGTTTTCATTTTAACCACACCATTGAAATATCCTTTTTCATTCGGTGTTACTTTTGCGATGAGTTCAACTTCTCCGCCACCCGGAATGGTAGTTGGTTTCGTTAAATTCAAGCTGATCCCTGCAACAGTCTCGAAGTCGGACAATACTATATCCTGAGTTGAAGTGTTTTTTATGATCAACTTCGCTTCGGACTTTGTCCCAATAGTCATTTCTCCAAATGAGAAATATTGTGTGGGAAGAATCTGAATCGGACGGACCACATCAGCTTTGAGGTATAATACCTTTGTAGCATTTTGAGGGTCATTGCTGCTGATTGTGATACTCTTTGTCATCATGCCGGAAGTTGCTCCAAGTTTCAATGTGACATCCATCGATGCCATTTCACCAGGATTGAGTTCTTTTTTGTCAAGAGGTGCTGTTGTACATCCACAACCGGGACGAACATCAGTGATTTTCAGCATTTCATTGCCTTCATTCTTGATCTTGATTGTAGCCTTCAAAGGATCATCTTTTGGTTTTACTTTGCCCCAATCTTGTGTATCTCCACCAATGATGGTGATTTTGGGTTGTGCAAATGCAAATGTCCCTGCGCAAACAAGCAGAGCAAAGCATATAGCGGTGAATCGTTTCATGTGTGCACCTGTCTTTATACGGTGAAAAACCGGAAAAATTAATTATTCAAAAATACGGAAAATCCAGAATTACAAAGCATTGCCATAGACAATCACATCCATCTCGGCCAGATCGGGATGATTGGTTTTGCACGTTATTGAGCCATTCCAATACCCTTTCACTGTTGGTTTCACACGAATTGGAACAGTAATCTGACCTCCCGGAGGTATGTTCTTAGCCTTTGAAAGAACCGTAATTCCTTTGGATGCAATGAATTGGGTTATTTTGATTGGAATGTCGGTTGTATTCTTCAAAGTTATGGATGCATCAGAGTTTGTCCCAACTTTGGACTGCGGAATCGCAATATAGGGCTGAGGCAATACTTGAATTGGTTTGATGATATATGCTTTGAGTGTTACGGCTTTAATGGGGACTTTGGGGTCATTGCTTGATATGGTTAAACCCTTGACCAATTCACCTGAACTTGATCCCGGATTAAGCGTGACATTCATGGTTGCAAACTCACCCGGTTTAAGATATTTCTTGTCCAATGGTGCAGTAGTACAGCCACATCCCGGCTTTACTTCGCTTATTTTCAATGGTTGATTGCCGGCATTCTTCAATTTGATGATACCTTTCAGAGGCCCTTTTGAAAATGGGACTTTTCCCCAATCATATGTACTCCCTCCAATGACTTCCAGCTTGGGTTGAGCCATTGATTCCGAGAAGCCGAAAAGGGTAATGATGCAAAGCGTGATGATGAAATTCATGAGAATAGAATGTAATGAATCCGCGGCTTTAACGTATGAACAAACAGTTGATTGTAAGCCTCATGATCCAAACATGAAGGCAATCCCGCCCATTATTGTCAAGGACCGCCAAGGATCAGTATTTATCACACGGGAATTGATTGTATAGTCTGTTTGGATAAATGGTTTGGCATAGATCCCTTTGGCCAATGAAAGATCATACTCGCATCGAATCAAAGGCCTGATAAGAATGGAAGATCGGATGATATTATCATCAGGGATAATTGTGGGATATGACTTCGATTCAAGGGTTGATGATTCCAATGAGTACTCAGTTGTGACCTTTGTTTCATTTGATTTCGGCATGATCATGGAAAGGGAAAAACCGGTTGCAATTGAAACATGAGTTGAAAACAATCTTCTCTTGCCGATGAATCCGATGTCGAGAGTGGATCCGGAGTTCGACAATGAATAAGTACGATTCATTGTTTTTGGGACATGCCTGTCATTTTCTCGGACAAGAATGGTGCTGGGTTTGCTTTCACTTCTCGATTCCATTGATTCGGATGCATAACCCACCTGTGCTTGAATTGAATAATCCCCGAGTATCCAATATTCAGCATTGAACCCCACTCGGAATGCCTTTCCTGTACCATCATTGAAAGCGCAACAAGCAACCACTTCGGAAAATGAGTTTTTTCCAATGGATTCAGATGATGTTCCGGTACCTATATAACCACCAATGAATAGGGTAGGAGTTTTGAAAGGAGAATTCCATGAGTATACCCAATCAAATCCTTGAGACTTGACCAATGGCGATTGCATTGTCAATACCAATAGTACGATTACTACTCTTTGGATATTCATGTGCGATTTCCCCGTATCAACATCTTTTTTTGTAGGATAATAGATTCAATCAAAAGCAAAAATACAGCATAAATCTAATTGTGAATTGTCTTTTTGAGTGTATTTTTGTCATAACACTAAAATACGTCAATTTTCAATGTTTCCAAAGGTTCATGATATGAGATTTTTCTTTGCCATCCTCACTGCCTGTTGTCTCTTTGACTTCGCAATTGCTCAAGAACCACCTGCTAAAAAGCACTTCAAAATAGGTGTTCATGCATGGTCTCGCATGTCGTCATTCTCTAATGATTCCAGAAATGAAGAACATGGAATGACCTTTTCCGGTGTACCTGATCTTGGCTTAAGCGTATATCATCCGATCAGCAAGAAAGGTAATGTTGGTCTAACTGCAGATATCTCGCTCGCAAATTATAAGAATACCTATACTTCTGGTGTCAATGATTATTCCAGAACATTCAATTATTTGATGATCACGCCCGGAGTAAATTTTGAAAATGCAACATTGGGTGTGGCTATCGGGTTGCCGATGGGTTATCATCGAAACAATAGCACAAAGGATATTGAAGAGGAAGAGACATGGTCATATTTTCAGGGTTCAAGCCAGACACCGACAGTCACTGTTGGTGATGGAAAAAATGGCATGAACATGATCATTGAACCAAGGCTGGGTTATTCATATCCGGTGATGAATTCAGGAGGTTCGCAATTGAATGTGAATGGTCATATTGGATTGATGTTAAGCAATGTATTCAAAGATGAATATTATCCAACATCGAATCTTCAAAGTTTGAATGGGACAATGCTTTCATTTTCATTGGGCATTCAGTATATGATCGGACTTTAATTTCCGATCAATTTCAGTACGCGATTCAATACCATTTCAGGTGTTATGTCTTTCATGCAAGAGAAATGTCCAAGTGGGCATTTCTCTTTGCCTATATGGGTGCAAGGTTTGCACGGAAGGTCAAGAGAAACGATTTCATGGGGAGTATGATAAGGCATGAATCCAAATTCAGGGACTGTACTGCCAAAAAGGGTGATGACGGGAATATGTCTTGCAGCCGCAACATGCATTAATCCTGAATCATTTCCGATGATACAATAAGCCGAATCCATGAATGAAGCGATTTCATGAAGACTCATCTTTCCGGCATATTGTTCAATATGAACATTCGAGGCTTTTTGAATCTCATTGCATAGTGCCGCATCTTCAGGTCCACCTATCAATGCTATTGGTGCCGGATGTCTCTTATTAAGGGATTGAATGAGCTCAGTGAAATATTCCATCGGCCAGCGCTTCGTTGCATGCCTTGCACCGGGTGCAATGAGAATATGCTTGGGTGATGGAGAAGGGAGTAAGGGATATGATAATTGTGCTCTTTCTTCTTCCAACCAAAATTCCAATCCTTTGTCATCGGGTTGTATCTCCGGAAATTCTTGTGCAGCAGAAAAATACCGAATTGGGACAGGCACTACAGTTTGTAGGGGAATACGTGTTTTGTTTTTGACCAAATCACGCTTATAGGTTCTTGCTGAATCATAAACGCATGTTTTTTTTGCTAGGCCAATACGCATGAATCTACTTCGAATTGAATCATGGACATCAATCGCAAGATCATAAACAGGCATTGTTTTTTTGATATTCATCCATTGTTTGAGAACATCAAGTGTACCTAACTTTGTATTGATCACATGGAGATTATCAATTCCGGGATTATATCTCATGATTTCAGCACAATGCTCGGCTATGATCATGTCTATACGGGCATCAGGCCAAGTTGTCCTGAGCACTCGTATGAGCGGACTTAGCAAGAGAATATCACCCAGAGAAGTGAGTCGGATGATGCATATTGATTGCGGGCTCTTCATGATTGCCTGAATAAGATTGCCGTTGTTTTGTCAAATCACGCATTTTGTTGAATTTTGCATGTACATTATCAATCGGAACAAATATGCGTTTTTCTATAGAACATCAGGATGCCATCACGATCTTCACATTAAAAGAAGATATTCTTGATGCACAGAATGCTCCTGAAATCAAAGCTGAATTTCTCATTCTTTGTCAACCTGATGTTGAGGCATTGATCATCGATCTTTCAAATGTCAAGCAAAGTGACAGTGCCGGTTTGGGTGCTTTGCTTCTTGCGCACAGACAAATGAATGAATATGAGGCTCCAGTGATTCTTGTTGGAGCAAGTGATCGAATCATGAGTTTGCTCCGCATCTCTCAATTGGATTGGCTTTTTGAGCATGCACCGACAGTCGAAGATGCTCTTTCCATGTTGGAAGATGATTCAGGGGATTCTTAATCTGTAATCGCTTCATCAAGAAATATAATCAATGCAGACATTGCGCTTGCTTTTGCAAGTAATGCTTTGATTAGTGTTTCGCTTTTTACCGCAGAATCCGGAATGCTTTCCATTACGATGAATTGTTTCATTCGTAAATACTCTTTACCCGGATGCTCGGGATCATAGCCTCTTGGCATCGTCTTTAGCTTTTCTCCAAGAAGTCCCTTCGGAAATTCTTTTTTGAATGCACGTTGTTGTTGAATCTTGTGTAAAATGGTCCAATCTGATTCTATTCTCTCTCGAATTGATTTCAATTGTTGACCATCGGGCATATACAAACCGCCTGCAATAAAACAAGCTCCGGGCTCAATGTGCAGATACATGCCCGGTTTCTCGGTTTTTGTTGCATGTACTATATGATCCTGCTTGCGATGAACCGGAAATGTTATACCCACATTTGTTTTATATGGCGTTTTGTCTTTGCTGAATCGTGTATCTCTATTAATCCGAAACAATGATTTCTTAGGATTTGCTTCATAGGGTAATCGATGCTTTATGAAAAGCTGATCAATCTCGTTCAGCAATAACTTTGATGGCTCACGCAGGCCGCTTTCATAGTTGGATTTATTCTCAGCGAACCATTCTCTTGAATTGTTGTTCTTGAGATGCTTGAGAAATTGAAAGGCCTTATTGTCAAATCCTTGAAACATCATTTACCTGAGACAGTGTGATGAAACAAAGATACGGAAGTTCTTTCTTGTTGAGACCGTGGTGGATTTGCAGCACGGACTTATTCTCGGAATTGACTAATTTCCAGAAAAATTGGAGCGGTTTGTTGTGAAGATACGTACGCGATTTGTTTGCCAACAATGTTCAGCCGTCAGTTCTCGCTGGCAGGGGAAATGTCATAATTGCGGTGAATGGAATAGCTTCATTGAAGAAACGGTTTCGGATCAAAAGTCTATTTCTTTAAAGAAGTCCGGATCATCCGGTATTGTTGCAAAACAATTGGGTTCAGTAGAGATATTGTCAGACAAGCGCATCACCACAGGTATTCTTGAATTTGACAGAGTGCTTGGTGGCGGCATCATTCCCGGATCATTGATTTTAGTGGGCGGGGATCCCGGAGTTGGAAAGTCAACATTGATGTTGCAAATGTGTAGGCATCTTATTCCGGATGAAACATTGTATGTGACAGGTGAAGAGTCATTGCAACAAATCAGATTGCGTGCATCGCGATTGCAGAATATTCCCGATACACTGCAAGTGATGGCGGAAACTGACATTGATACAATTGCAGCGGCAATCAAAACTTTAAAGCCAAGCGTGGCAATCATAGATTCCATACAGACATCAAGAAGCGAGAATATTGACGCAACTGCCGGAAGCATAACGCAAGTACGCGAATGCACATCGTTACTGATGCAAATCGCAAAGAAAACAGGTACTGCAATTTTCATTGTTGGTCATGTGACAAAAGAAGGTGCTCTTGCGGGTCCCAAAGTTCTTGAGCACACAGTTGATACAGTTCTTCAATTCGAAGGTGAAAAAACATATTCATATCGCATTCTGCGAGCTGTGAAGAATCGGTTCGGCTCGACAAATGAGATAGGCATTTTTGATATGGATGAACAAGGATTGCGTGAGGTGCCAAATCCTTCGGAGATATTCTTATCCCAAAGAACAGACAATCAATCCGGTACTGCCATTGTTGCCACCATCGAAGGAACGAGGCCTTTATTGATTGAAGTACAGGCATTGGTAACCTCCACGGGGTATAGCAATCCTCAAAGGACAGCCACCGGTTTTGACAATCGACGTTTGCAAATGATCATTGCAGTATTGGAAAAGAGACTTGGCATCAGCTTTCGTGAAGTTGATGTATTTGTCAATATTGCAGGAGGCATGACACTCAATGATCCTGCGGTCGATTTGGCAATGGCAGCAGCACTTGTGAGTTCATTAAGAGACAATCCATTGGAAAAAGACATGGTCATCATGGGAGAGATCGGATTGACAGGCGAAGTTCGGTCAATTTCATCAATAGAACAACGATTGTCTGAAATCCAAAAACTCGGTTTCACTCGCGTATTGTTACCAAAGGGGAATGTCGCAAAACTCTCTCGCACATTTGATGGAGTCCATTTGATTCCCGCGGACCGAATTGCAATTGCATTGGCAGAATCAGTCTTATAATCTAGCTATGACTCTTATCTCTTTTCTTCCTCTTTTGCTTTCAAGGTGAATCTTGTAAAGTCCGCTCTGTTGGGTATGAATCCACTCATTGATATCTTGTTCGGAAATTACATCACCGGTTGATGAAGCATAGACTGTTTGTTCCTTTTCATTCATGCAAGTCAAAGAAATGATTGGGTCGGACATGCAGCAATTGCTTATGCTTTGATTATTCCACGAAAACAGGACATCAAATTCCGGACTTAGTTCAATAACATGTTCATTCTTTTGTTTTATGAATTGTCCTGGAGGATCATCATAGCAATTTGTGCATTCCTCAATTGTTGCATGGACAGTAGATTTGGACCGAGCATGCATGCCAGGAACGAATCGTATGGTATTTCCGGCTCTTAATTGTATCGGTCCCGCAGATGATGAGATGAATAGCGGCCGAACTTTGTCTCCTACAATGATGCTATCGGAAGCTTCAAATCTATATCTTGGGGCATTCAAGATTCCATTATTGACTGCAAGCATTGTAGGACATCGCGATCCTTTTGGATTTATCAATGCACATTCCAATGCAATATTGTAAAGCAATCCTGCTGTTGCCCTTATCACATAAGGGAATGTCATGTCTCGAATGGCATTGAGTTGTGACTCATCTCTTGCATATCCGCTAAGTTCCGGCAGCCCATTAATAAAATGTGTGATTGTCGGACCATTCTCGGAAGAATTGATGATTGATGCGATTTCGCCTATGGGTAGATATTCATCATCTCCATTAAAGCGGTTGCTTGCAAAGTGATCCGAGATTTGTGCCATGCTGTAAAAGTATGTCCAATAAGGATTCTCTGTAAACATGGTACATGAAGGAAGTACGATGGAACCTTTTTCAGAAAAGACTTTTTCATGATCCCAAAATTCAACTCTTTGAGGTGAAGCCGGGATATTTTTATCCATGTCTATGCAAGGAGATTCTTTATTTCCTTCCCATTCAACATAATTCATTGCATCTTCATATGGATCATGCCATAGACCATGCTCATCACATTTCACATGAGCAGGAATGCTCATGTCTCCAAGCAAATGTACAATCCTCCCAATGATTGAATAGATGAATTCTTTTTTTCTTGATTCAATACCATCATCATCATAGGAGAAGTTTCCATGATACCAATCAAAGAGCGAGAAATTAAATGCACCCGGAGAAGGATATTCCTTTCCATTATGATGCATAGTGAATGTTTCATGCAAACGAGGTGAATAGTCTTTGCTCGATAGATAGATCATGGCTTTTTTATATGCCATCAAATCATGTTCATAATCAGAGAGATATGTTCTGGCAAGTGAACATGCATTCCATTCCAAAACTCCTGTAGGCCAAGGATTCCATGGCAGATGTAATTCAAATTGATTATTGAAACCGTTTGCATGGTTATCAGGGTCCCAAAAATGATTGATGCTTGTAAACATGCCTTTTCTGAAGAGTACTTCAATCTCATGCATATTCCTCACAGGATCATGATGATCTTCACTCCATGCTCCGCCACACACGGTTGTATATGACCATGGATTCACATGTCCATCATCAAATTCTCCTTCTCGTCCAAGACCATCCGATCCGAGTATATAGGTGTCGAATTCAGGGATTGAAGTACCAATATGTTTTTTCAATAAAGCATATGCTTCTCTGATGATGTATTGATGTGTTGGTTCTTTATGAGCAAGCATGTCTTGATTCATGAAACAGAAGAATGCGAAAATGCAAATACATGCAAAGCTCTTATTGCTGTACAATCCAAACATATATGTTCCCTTGATTAATGTATGATGTTCATTGGCACCGATATGATTTGTCCATTATGTTTCAACATGCACTGATAATGACCCGATGGAATTCCATCATGAAGCACCTTTGTGATTTCATGGATTCCTTTTTCATATATTCCTTGAGCGAAGCATTCCAATACTCTTCCATCTGTCATTGTAAGACATAATTCAACTTGTCCGGCATCTTCCAATTTGAAAGAAATAGAGACAAAATCTTGCTGATTTGGGTTTGGATATATAGAAATGGATGTTGATGTTTTTTTGTTCGGTTCTGCTTTTTGTTCAAACAAATATGCGGCGACATTTCTGCAAGCCATCGAATCTGCTACTCTAAGAAAGTTGCCTGCGCAATACAATGTGCCATTGTCATACAGCAATTTTGTGATGATTCCTCTTACACCTCCCCCCAAGCTTCTGAAACCAGATTCATCCAATATCGCCAAACCATAGTCATTGCGTGTTGAATCCATGATGAAATCACCTCCCACAAAAATCTGTCTGCCATCTGTTTCGAGTGCATTGATGGAAATACATCCCGGTGGAAGTCCAAGCTCCTTCCACTCATTCCCATTCCATGACATTAGAGTTGCGGGCAAAATTACATTGCCTTTTGTGATTGTTGATGCAACTATCACATGACCATTATTGAGTACGGTTATGGCATCTACTTCACCCTGAATTCCGGGGCCCATGCTATTCCATCGAATTCCATCCCAGTATGCTATATTTTGCGCCGGTATAATCCCGGCGGTATCAAAATCCCCTCCGGCATATATGTAGCCTTTATGTTTTGCAAGTGCTTTGATTTCCGGTAGCAGATTTGACATTGGATTCATCTTTGTTTTTTTAAAACCATGTCCTAAAGGATGCCACTCTCCTTGAATCAATGCCGCGATTGAGGCAGCAGGAACATGTCCTATTGTATCAAATATTCCGGCGGCATACAGAATATTATCATGAGAGATAAGTGCATTGATGCTTCCTGCCGATAATCCTTTGATTGCAGACCAGCGCATTCGATTCCATGAAGCGATGCCTTGCAATTGAGCATCGATGCATCTTGAGAATGAGCCGGCTGTATGGAGTATAGAATTCGGACCGCTACACATTGCAGTAATGGGAGCATTCACGCCGCCATTAAGGCCATTCCATTTTCCATTTTTCATGAATGCGATATATCCGGTTTGCAATATGTCCTGTGTATTGCTATTCAGTCGTCTGAATTGTCCGCCTATATACAATGCATCATCATAGATTGCCATGGCCGCAGGAGCAGATTCGGGACCAATCAAATTTTTCCCATAAGAAATATCCCAATAGTGTATTTGAGCCCTACCGGATTGGAAGAATAAGCAAAGTCCGGTCAAAAACAGTAAGCGCGCTTTCATGATATTCCCCCTTAATCATTGAATGGTAATGTATCGATGATGTTATTCATTCTGGCAATGTCTTTGTTCAATGTGAGTATATGTAATGTCAATTCTTCGATTTTTCTCAATAATGCAACCGTGACTTTCGAGACATTCATTCCTGAGTCATGAATCTCTGATTCGGTTGGCATATTCGGTAAATACTTATTTGTCTTGATATAGTGTTCCAATTCGTGCAATGTCATCAATTGATATGAATCTTCAAATACTTCATCTGCCCAATAATCACTGGTAATCAGTAATTCTCTTGCGATGATTGCGCCATCAACAATTAGTTTATGTTCGGTTGCAGAACATTCGGGTGTATCATTCCATTGTTTTCCGATCATGACATTTCCGGCAACTTGCAACATATGTTTTGGGTCAGGAATGCCTATTCCAACATTTCCTTGTCCATTGACCGTGAAAAACGCTTCTTGGTCAATTGTTGCAACTCTCAATGCCGGAGAGATAGTATCAAGCGGAGTTGCAAGTATGTCCAGTCTTGCTTTGGGTGATGTTATGCCAATTCCGCAATGCCCTTGCTTATTCTCAATGATCAATCCTCGGACTGTATTGTCTTGCAGAGGGAGTGATCGATATGAGATATGACTATTTGCAGGATTCGAATCAGTATTGGCTAATTGAATCAATCCATCTTGGAAGATCAATGATGCTGTTCTGCCGGATTTAATTGATTTTGGCGCTGAATCCACATAGACATTGTCACCAAGCACGCTGGCCCCTCCGGCATGAATCGTGAAGGTTTCACCTATATGCACTCGTTCTTTTGGCTGTGCATTGTAAATTCCCAATGATCCGTGAGAAGTGAGATATAATAACGTGGAATGATTGCTATTTTGAATTCTTAGGGCTCCGGATTGTTCATCGCTTGTTCTCGACATGATATCCAATGTTGTTTGAGGATATCGCTTTCCAATGCTCATGCCATTATGGGAATCTATTTCTATTCCACGCAATGTATGTATGTCACCCCATTCAAAACTGACCGGTTCGCTTATTGTTCCAGGTAATGCATTACTTAAGATGATGCTTCCTTGATGCATGCCAATAGATGAGGCAGCCCCATGCACTATGCGTTTTGATTGTTGTTCATGCATGTCATAATAGAGATTATCACCAATTCTGCTGGCCCCGCCGGCATGAAATGTAAATCTGCTTCCAAGTTGAAGATGTTCGTGTGGTTGAGCATTGCCAATGCCGATTCTAGGATACCATTCATTCAGTGCTTGACCCATCAATCCGGTTCTGCGTTCGGAGAATACATATAATGCATCGAGCATGCCATCTTGTTCTGTTCCTGATTTTCCTTGTTTCTGTACGGAAATGGATAATCCACGTTGTTTTGGCAATGCATGTGATGAACCGACTTTTCGACTTGACTCCACATTTTGCAATGCACATGCTTGCTCCTCCAAACCAAAGGGATGTGAAATTTCTCCCACTCTGAATTCTATTGAAGAAGTTTTATGCTCGGGTCTTTCATTTGTTGACTTGCCGGCTGTTTGCAATCGCAGTACTGCCGAATGACCATTCAAGTGATGTGTGATATCATCATGAAAGGCATAAAGGTGAAATAGTGTTTTTGGAAGTATGCTTCTTGGTTGAATGGAAAAAGCTCCAATGCCTGAAAATGGCATTTGTTCTCCTGTTGCATGAAAATAATCATGCGGATGAGCATTCACCAATGGTTCAGCACGATGATAGAATCCCCAAGAATAGGGAGGAGTTTGACCCGATATACGGCTCATTGTACACAATAACAATGAGATAAGGAAAATGTAGATGTGAATGGACACAGCCACAGTCCGGTGATTGGAATATTGATACATGATATTACCCCCTCGTCGAAAATTGAAATCCCTACTTTGATAACATGCGTTTTGATAAGAATATAGCCATTGGTTTTTCATATAAAAGATATGATGCATAAGCCAAGACGGAATAGCATACATAATTCAGAATACCCGAAAATGTAATCCCCAATCCCATTGATTCAATGTATACTTGTGTTTCCAAAGCTGCCTGAGCATAGCCGGGCAATGTGATGAAGTGGATGAGATATAGTCCAAAAGATATATTGCCAAGCAATACCATGAAACGTGAAGACAGAATATTGGCAATATATCCACCTCGATGCAATCCCAAAAAGATGATTGAAGAGCCAAGCGCAAGAGAAGGATATACGAAATCAGATAATTTATGCTTGCCTACCAAATCAGAGCCACCTTGCATTTCCGTGAAAGTCAAAGCCGAGCCAATGATAATGGCTCCAAGCAATACCAATACGTCGCCTTTCACGAATACTTTTTTGATGCTTCTGCCATAACCTGCAATCAACATTCCTGCAACAAAATCATCAAGTCTTCCGAAGATGGTGAGCGTACCTGCGCCCTTATCCCAGTACCCGGTAAAGAAAAAAGTGATATTCTGATAAAATTGAGTGAAACCATTGCAACTAGCTACAATGAGAACCCATAGAGCTAGTGCAAATACGACAATGTTTGTATTTGCAGACAATGTACCCGACTGTTGCATGCCTTTTGTTTTTTCTCTGTACAAAGCCGTTACATATGTAATCAATATCGGTGCTATAAGATAAAAACATAGTTCCACTGTCAATGTCCACATGGGAGTATTGAGTGACAATCTATAATCCGGAATAAAGCCGTGCAACAATGTCAAATGAGAGAGTATATCTAAAAATTCAAAGGTCGATGGAGTGATCACAATGGTAAATACTGTAATCAATATCGTGAGAGGATAAATTCTGATGAATCTCTTTGAAAGATATCGTCTCCATGAAAATGAATGGTCTTCAATTGAATCAGCATATAAATGATAAAATAAATACCCACTTAATGCAAAAAACACATTGACACCCATCCAGCCATATTTGAATATGGGCAAAACTTCATGTTGATGTTGCTGGAATACATGACCGAAAAAGACAGCACCTGCAGCCAAAGCTCGAATTCCGGTAAGTGCAGGTATGATTGTCATGATAATAGGATATATGTTAAGAATTAACTGCTTGACTTGCTGGTAACTTACTCAATTGCATTATGCCATTTGCCATGGCAATATCTACCATGAATCACTGCAATTCTGCTTGCTCGGAAATGATTTTGGGAATGGTGAACGTGATCACAGTGCCTTTTCCCGGTTCAGAAATGATGTCTATGCGGCCATGATGAAGTTCAGCAACTTTTTGCATCACCATTGTTCCTATGCCATATCCGCCATGACTTTTCTTTGTGGTGAAATAGGGCTTCATCATATTGACACGAGTGAATTCATCCATGCCTATACCCGAATCTTTGATTCTGAAATAGATATTATTATCATCGAAAGTGCAACTGAGATCAACTGTCCCTTCTTCTTTTTGTAATGCCCTTATTCCATTTTCAACTGCATTTCGAAGACCTCTGATCAATTTGATTGGATCACAAAGAAACATGACTTGTTTTCCACCATAACTCAAATGAGCATGAGGATATAATTGATCATCAAATTCTTGAATGACATTTCTACAAATCACCAAGGCATCATTCAGAGATAATTGCGCATCCTCATCACGTCCAACGGTGACGATGTCTCGAACTCTTTGCATGAGAAGTGTGATTTGACCCAAGATCTTCTTTTGCCTTTGTACATTTTTTTCATCGATGATTTGCAATTGTTGTGCATTCAGCAGAATGATGGAGAGATTTGTTTGCATATCATGGGCCAATTGCGCCCAATTTGTCAGTCTTTTCTTTTCCAATTCTGCCGTAATGTCGATACCGGAAAAAATGCATCCGGCAAAGGTTCCTGCAAAACCAAATAATGGTGTTGTTGACCAAATGTATTCTTTAATCGAATCACCTTCTATCAAGGTGATTCTCTGTTGCATCGGCTTACGTGTTTGGAAAGCTTCTTGAAAGAAATTCAATAATTCTGTCATGTGCGGCTTATTCACATAGTATCTGATTGGCCTATGAAGCGGTACATCAGAAGATAGCTGCAGAACTGATTTGGCTGTTGAATTTACTTTGCTCAAGCGTCCTTCATCATCGAGATATAGAATAAGACCCATGCCGCTTAACTCGAGTCCGGCTTCCAAAAATCGTTTTTGTCTGGAATAATGCCGATAGAACAGGAATATCACAATGCATATCAAAATCAAGAAAATCAGTTTTCCGGAAGTCTCCGCAAATCGGCGTAGCCACCAAAATGGATCTTCTACCATGCTGAGCATCATATATCCTTTTGGGGATACAATGATATTGTCTGATTTAAACAGTATGAGGTGAGGATCAGTATCCGAAAAATCCCTCATGTTTCCTATACGTGATGCACTTTCTATTGCTAGAGCATTGCAATTGATCAGACATATACCATTGTCGAATAGATATTGCAAAGTTGT
>Ga0172373_10001058_pt1 | contig 44711 bp, 43 predicted proteins | sample Lak10m_2_FD_114546 | JGI IMG/M metagenome (GOLD analysis project Ga0172373, IMG submission 114546) | Freshwater microbial communities from Kabuno Bay, South-Kivu, Congo - kab_092012_10m | ecosystem: Environmental > Aquatic > Freshwater > Lake | place: Democratic Republic of the Congo... | reverse complement strand
GTTTTTGGTTATCCTTGCGCCGCTTGGCGCTCCTGCTCAGTCGTGCGATTGAACGCTTGTGGGACTCGACTGAGGTCACTCAACTTCAACCTTGTTTTCCACTTTCGTGATCTACTGAGTGTAGCCGCATGAGCCGCAGACGCAGGCAGTGAAATGACTTTGCTCGAATTTTGGCATCCAGATAAATGGACGGTTGGGCGGGTCGGGTTCGGTGATATCCACATAGGGTGGATGATTTTCTCCGCCGCGAAGTTTGAGACCGGTGAGGACTTCGGTCGAATTGCATTTAGGACAAATTCCGTTTTTCATGATGGGCTGCTCCTTGAGAGCATCTTATCTTTTCAGGAGCTGGTTTGCCATCCGCCAAAGGGTGGAGAATGTGCGGAGACGGTGTGGCAGGCGTCGGCGGGGGATGAGGCGGTTTACGTTTCGTTCGTTTCCATCCCTAAAACAGACGTCAATCCCTGAATGAATAGGCTTCCCCCGAACAGCAGGACGGTCAGTTTTATATTCCCGCTGACAATAGACCAGTGTATCCCAAACGCGAAGGCGGATACGCCAATGATGACAAGGAGTAATCCGCTGAGAACTAATCGCTTTTGAGAGACGGGTTGGATGCTGTCTTTGAAGGTCAGGATGCCAAAGTAGATCGCCAAGATCCCAGCGCCGGTTTTGAAGGCGATCCAGCCGAGCGCCTCACCAGCGGAGACGCACGAAAGGATCAGCAACACGCCGAAGATCGAATTGAGAAAAGAGATGAGAATGGAAATGACTTTCATGTCTGTGCCTCCTTGTTTCTTTCTACAAGGATACAGAGTTGAGGCTGGCAAAGACTATTGAGAGTCTGTCAAATGCTATTGATATTTATCTTTTCACCTTGCAACTTGATAACCAGTATTTGACATCCTCCCCCTTTTTTGCTACACTTGAAGTTGTCAGACAACTGCGCTATTTCAGGTAGTTTCAGCAGACCGAAAGCTAAACGCTAAAGGCTAAAATGACAACTCTCCTCATTAAGAACGCAACCATCGTAACCATGGACGACCATCAACGGGAAATTCCCGAGGGTGGTCTCTTTATTCGTAACGGGATCATTGAACAGGTCGGGTTGGAAGCGGAACTTCCCAAAGCCGCAGACGAAGTTCTTGATCTCAAGGGTCATGTCGTTTTGCCTGGCCTGGTCAACACCCATCATCATTTTTATCAAACCCTCACGCGTGCCGTGCCCGCCGCGCAGGATGCAAATCTCTTCAACTGGCTAAAAACTTTATATCCCATTTGGGCGCGCCTCACGCCTGACGATATTTATATTTCGACTCAGACCGCACTGGCAGAACTGGCCCTTTCGGGATGTACCACCGCATCGGATCATCTCTACCTGTTTCCAAACGGTTCCAAACTGGACGATGAAATTGCTGCGGCTTCCGAGATCGGGGTACGACTGCAAGCATCGCGCGGCTCCATGAGCCTCGGTGAATCCAAAGGCGGTCTGCCGCCTGATAGCGTGGTGGATAGCGAAGAGAATATCCTCAAGGATTCGCAGCGCCTCATTGAAAAATATCACGATGGCAAACATGGTGCGATGACGCAAATTGTGCTTGCGCCTTGCTCTCCGTTTAGCGTCACATCTGACTTGATGAAGCAGTCCGCGAAGATGGCACGTGAATATGGTGTGCATTTGCACACGCACCTAGCAGAAACCGAAGACGAAGAAAAATTCTGTATGCAGATGTTCGGTCATCGACCTGTGGGATACATGCAGGAAGTGGATTGGGTGGGGGATGATGTCTGGTTTGCTCATGCAGTGTGGGTGAATGACGAAGAGATCAAAGTCTTTGCCAAACATAACTGCGGCGTGGCACATTGCCCCACTTCTAATATGCGGCTGGCTTCAGGGATTGCTCCTGTCAAAGAATACCGCGCGGCAGGCGTCAACGTAGGCTTAGGCGTGGACGGTTCCGCATCCAACGATGGTTCGCATCTGTTGGCTGAAGTCCGCAATGCCATGCTTGTTTCCCGTGTCAAGGAAGGATTAACAGGCTATTCCCTTTCCAACGATCCCAATCGAAAATTGATGACTGCACGCGAAGCCTTGCATTTGGGAACTCGTGGCGGAGCGGCTGTGCTTGGACGTAACGATATTGGCAGCCTTGAAGCAGGCAAGTGCGCCGACTTCTTCGCCATCAACTTGAACAAACTTGGCTATGCGGGCATGCATGATCCCGTCTCGGCGATTGTGTTCGGACAGTCTATGAATGTTGATTACACCGTGGTGAACGGGAAGTTTGTCGTGAAGGAAGGTCAACTTGTGACCGTTGATTCTGGTAAGTTGATCGAAAAGCATAACAAAGCTGCGAAGAGATTGCTGGCTGGGTAGAGGATTTGAGAAGATGGAATTGGTAGTTAACACCTTGGTGTATCTTTCCCGCGGCATCCCAGGTTTGGTGGTTGCTGGTTTGGCGATCATCTTTGCATTCCTTGCGTTAATTAGAAAAGAAGAAAGCTTGATGGTCTTCGCTGCAATATTTGCTTTCCCCGTTACCTACGTGGCGGGCGCATGGGTGGGAATTTTAGTGGTGGTTCGGCTGATGTCGCTCTTTTTATTGCTGTCCGCGTTTGCCATCGGTAAAAATGAGACGCTGTTCGCGTGGATCCTGCCTATCCCGACCATTGCGTATCTTGTCTATTTTGTTTTTAGTCTTGTTGCTGTAAATTTCGGTGGATAGCCGACAGCATTCAGGAAACATGGAGTGTTTATGACACCATCCACAAAGCTCACCAGGTCTCTCGTTGATGTTGCCATGGGTCGTTCGCAAGCTGACCTTGTGATCCGTGGCGGAAAATGGGTCTGCGTGCAGTCAGGGGAGATCATCCCGGATACGGATATCGCCATGGTGGCGGGGCACATTGCCTTTGTTGGGCATAATGCGGAGCATACCATCGGGAAAAAGACCAGGGTTATTGAAGCCAAAGGACGCTTTCTCGTGCCGGGATTGCTTGACGCCCACATGCATGTTGAATCGGGCATGGTCACGGTGACGGAGTTTGTGCGCACAGTGGCTGTCCGCGGTACAACAGGCATGTTCATTGACCCGCATGAGATCGCGAATATCTTCGGCCTGAAAGGAGTTAAGTTGATGGTGGACGAAGCGCAGAAGCAACCCATTCATGTTTGGGTGCAAATGCCCTCGTGCGTTCCATCTGCGCCTGGGTTTGAGACACCTGGTGCCTCCATTGGACCAAAAGAAGTGACCGAAGCCATGAAATGGAAGGGCATCATTGGCCTGGGTGAGATGATGAATTTCCCCGGGGTTTTCATGAGCGACAAGAAGATGCTGGATGAAATGTCTGCGACGCACGCGGCGGGCAAGACCATCGGCGGTCATTACGCTTCGCCTGACCTCGGTATTCCGTTCCACGGCTATGTGGCGGGCGGTGCAGAAGATGATCACGAAGGCACGCGTATGGAAGATGCCATCGCGCGAGTCCGTCAGGGCATGAAGCCCATGCTGCGTTACGGTTCCTCGTGGTTTGATGTGGCAACGCAGGTAAAAGCCATTACCGAAAAGAAAATGGACGCGCGCCGCTTCATCCTTTGCACGGATGATTCCCACGCCGAGACATTGACCACTGATGGTCACATGGATCGTGTGCTGCGCCATGCCATTAGCGAAGGTCTGAATCCGATGACGGCCATTCAGATGATGACCATCAACTCAGCAGAACATTTTGGTCTCACCAAAGAAATGGGCATGATCGCCCCGGGCCGCTGGGGGGATGTGGTATTGGTTGAAGACTTGATGAATTTCAAAGCGGATATGGTCATCGCCAGGGGACAAGTTATTGCCGAGAAGGGTGAGTTGTTGGTCAAACTGCCTTCGGTGAAATATCCCTCGTGGGCAACCAGGTCCATTCATTTGAAGAAATCACTCACTGCGAAGGACTTTATTCTTCGGACGAGAGCAGTTGACGGTGCGGAGATCGAGGCGCATGTCATCGGTGTGATCGAGAATCAGGCGCCGACCAAACATCTTCGGATGAAGGTCAAGGCCGATAACGGCGAAGTCAAGGCGGACATTAAACGGGATATTGCGAAGATTGCGTTGGTGGAACGTCATCGCGCGACAGGCAAGGTGATGGTTGGTTTGATCAGTGGGTTTGGATTTTCGCGGCCGTGCGCGATCGGCTCGACGGTGGCGCATGACAGTCATCACATGATCGTGGTTGGCACGGATGATGAAAGCATGGCGATCGCTGCAAACGAACTTGCGAAGTGCGGCGGCGGCCAGATCGTGGTGATGGACGGCAAGGTGATCGGGCAGGTGGATCTGCAAATTGCTGGTTTGATGTCCACCGAACACGCAGATATTGTAGCAAGGAAGGCTGGCACAGTTTTGGATGGTTTCAAGATGTGCGGTAGTGAATTGAACAATCCGAATATGCAGTTGAGTTTGATGGCACTCGTCGTGATCCCTGAGCTGAGAATTTCAGACAAGGGTCTTGTGGATGTGACGCAATTTGATTTTGTGCCCGTCCTGGAGGATTGAGGACTGATGGCAAATTTTCCTTTTCAAAGATTGCAGGCTGATCTGGCCGCGTTGATCGCCCGCACTCCTGCAGGGCAACGGCTTCCGTCTGAACCTGATCTCGCAAAACAACTTGGCGTTTCACGTGCCACGCTGCGCGAGGCCATGCGTTCGTTTGAAACGCAGGGGCTTATCCGTCGCAGGCAGGGTTCAGGCACATTCGTAGTTGGCAAGATGCAGGTTTTGGATAGCGGCCTTGAAGTGCTCGAAAGCCTTGAGACCCTGGCGAAGCGGCTTGGGCTTGAAGTTTCCGTCAGCGACTTGAATATTGAGCCGCTTGTTGCCAGCGAAGAACATGCGAAACTTTTAGACGTGTCTGCTGGTGAGGCATTGACTCGTATCCGCCGCGTCATCCGTGCCGATGGCAGGCCTGTTGCCTACCTTGTGGATATTTTGCCTGAGGCGATCCTTCGTCCAAAAGATCTGCCTGCCGATTTCCACGGCTCTGTTTTGGACCTGTTGCTTGGGCGCGGGGATTCTCTGGCATCTTCCCGCGCGAATGTCAGTGCCATCGGCGCAACAGCAGAAGTGGCAAAAGCCATTGAGATCCAGCGCGGCGATGTGCTTCTTCACTTTTATTCACAGTTGTACGATGCCAGCGGCAAGGTCGTGGATTATTCATTGAGCTATTTCATCCCAGGCTATTTCCATTTTCATGTCGTTCGACGTGTAGGAGCGGTATAGCCATAGAGAAAGTAGGTCAGGCTTTTGGCCTGACTTTGTAACAAAAAATTGGCGGAATACAAATCCGTCCTACGTTGTAATAGGAGAAAAATAATGGCAGACAAAATTCAGGAAATTCAAAAGCGTGTACAGGCTGCGCGAGAAGATATTATTCAGTTCATGCTCGAGATCGTAGAAATCCCGTCTATGGACTCGCAGCTCAAGGATGTGGGGGAGCGCATTGCCAAAGAGATGAACAAGCTCGGGTTTGATGAAGTCCGTTTTGATAAGATGGGCAACATCATGGGACGTATTGGCAATGGCAAGCGTGTCATCGTCTATGATTCGCATGTGGACACCGTCGGCATCGGCGACCCGCACGAATGGCAATGGGACCCGTTCAAAGGCAAGATCGAAGATGGCATTCTATATGCCCGCGGCGCCTGCGATGAAAAAGGTTCCACGCCTGGCATGATCTACGGCCTCGCCATGGCGCGTGATCTAGGTCTGCTTGATGGTTGGACTGCCTATTATTTTGGCAATATGGAAGAATGGTGTGACGGCATTGCGCCCAACACCTTCGTGGAAGTGGACCCGAAAGTGAAACCTGATTTCGTCGTCATTGGCGAGCCAACAAAGATGCTCGTCTATCGCGGTCATAAGGGACGCCTTGAGATGAAAGTTACCGCCAAGGGCAAGTCCGCTCATGCGGCCAGCAATCATCTCGGCGATAATGCTGTATATAAATTGCTGCCCGTCATTGCTGGGATCCGTGATCTAGAGCCTAAACTTGGCGACCACGATTTTTTGGGTCATGGCAAGATCACCGTTTCAGACTTGCATGTCAAAACCCCATCCATCAATGCGGTACCCGATGAAGCAGTCATCTTCATTGACCGTCGCATGACTTTTGGCGAAACCAAGGAAGTGGTCAAGAAGCAGGTTGAGGATCTGATTCCCGCCGAATTCAAGGACTCTGTGAAGCTCGAAGAACTTTTCTATGATGAGCCTTCCTACACTGGCTTTGTCTTCCCTGTCGATAAATACTTCCCCGCCTGGGCGCTGGAGGCGGATCATCCGCTCGTGAAGGCCGGGCAGGAAGCGCGCGCCAAGATTGGTTTGCCTGAAGCCGCCAGCAGCAAGTGGAACTTCTCTACGAATGGTATTTACTGGGCGGGCAAAGCGGGCATCCCGTCCATTGGCTTTGGCCCTGGCGATGAAGAGACCGCTCACACCGTCCGTGATTCTGTATCCCTTGAAGATATGGTCAAGGCTACAGAATTTTATGCGATCTTACCGAGCTTAATTAAATAGATATGTAAACAGGTGGACATAGTTACGTTTCTACCTGTTTCCCCTATAAAGATCTATGAAGATTTTAGAAATCCGCAGACATTCCATCCGCTCGTTGCAGGGCGACCACTTGAATCAGTCAGGCGTGGAACTTGCCCGTTTGGTGGGGCAGAATATCGGTCCGTTTGACCGGGTGGTTACGTCCACACTGCCGCGCGCATTTGAAACCGCCATCGCCATGGGCTTTGCAGTCGATGAACAATCCGACTTGCTGAGCACGTATGGACGGGAAGTGGAAAAGGAAGCGCCCTGGCCCCTGTCCTTTGCAGATTATGCCTATGCTATTAAAAGCGGTGGTGCATCCACGAAGTATGCTCACAAACTGGCGAAGTATTATGCCAATATCATGAACTTCATTTCAGAAAGCCGCTCGGCATTGGCAATAAACCACGGCGGAGTTGTGGAATTGGGGGTGGTTGGCTGCCTCCCTGATTTTGATTTTTCCGCTTGGGGTGGCCCCGTGGAGTATTGCGAAGGGGCCAGATTGTACTGGAGTGACGATAAGTTTGTAAAAGCTGAAGAGCTTCGAGTCTCAATGTAGGTTGTTACAAATTAATTGAAAACAAAACCATAGGAGAGAAATATGCAAACAAATTTCCGCGGTCGTGATTTTATCGGCGACCTCGACTTCTCAAAAGAAGAAGTCGAAACAGTTTTAGACGTAGCCTGGGATTTGAAGCGCAAGCGAGCATTGGGTGAGTCCCATGCCTTGCTGCGTGACAAGACCCTGGCCATGTTGTTCTTCTTCACCTCCACCCGCACGCGTGGGTCTTTCGAAGCAGGTATGGCCCAGCTCGGCGGGCACGCTGCTTTCATTGACAGCGAAACCACCCAGATTTCCCACGGCGATACAGCCAAGGAGATCGGTGAGATCTTCGGCCGCTATTTTGACGGGATTGCCATTCGTCAATGCGATTGGAACTTCGGTAATAAGTACATCAACGAAGTTGCGCAAGCCAGCCGTACCCCGATCTTGAACATGCAATGCGATGTCTATCATCCTTTTCAATGCCTCGCAGATTTGATGACCATTCAGGAAAAGAAAGGTCGCGACCTCAAGAAGAAGAAGGTTGTTGTCTCCTGGGCATACGCTGCTTCTTACAGCAAGCCGATTTCAGTTCCGCAATCACTTATCCTCCAGATGACACGCTTTGGCTGCGACGTCGTGTTGGCTCATCCACCTGAGTTCAAGCTTATGCCTGAGATCATGCAGCAGGCAAAAGACAATGCCAAGAAATACGGCGTTGGTTTTGATGTCACCGATAACATGGACGAAGCATTCAAGGATGCGGATGTTGTGTACCCCAAGAGTTGGGGTCCCATGATGACTACCACTGGCAAAGAGGAAGGCAAAGCTCTGATTGAGAAATACAAGTCTTGGATTACAGATGAACGCCGCATGAAACTGACCAAGGATGACTCGATCTACATGCATTGTCTTCCTGCTGACCGGGGTCTCGAAGTCACCGATGGCGTGATCGATGGTCCGCACTCGGTTGTGTACGATGAAGCCGAAAATCGCCTGCACGCACAGAAGGCGGTCATGGCTCTTACCATGTCATAATAAAAGTTGGGGCGGGATGTCAAATCCCGCCCCAATAGTTTCAATGAAAACGAGGAGATTTTATTAATGACCAATAAACTCGCAGTCATTGCCATTGGCGGTAACTCGCTGATCGTAGATGAAAAAAATATCTCTGTGGAAAGCCAATATAAGGCGGCGAAAGAGACCGCCTTGCATATCGCCGATATGATCGAGCAAGGTTGGGACGTGGCGATCGGCCACGGCAATGGGCCGCAAGTCGGCTTTATTCTCAGGCGTTCAGAGATCGCAGCCAGAGTGGAAGGCATGCACGAAGTCCCATTGGATGTCTGCGGTGCGGACAGCCAGGGTGCCATTGGATATGCTCTTCAGCAGAACCTGCAAAATATCCTCTATCAGCGCGGTATTAAAAAGAAGGTAGTGACAGTCATCACTCAAACCCTTGTGGATAAAGCTGACCCCGCTTTCGCCAAACCGTCCAAACCTATTGGTGGATTCATGACCAAGGAAGAAGCGGAGCGCCGTCAGCGTGAACAAGGCTGGAGCGTGGTAGAAGATGCAGGTCGCGGTTGGAGGCGGGTGGTTGCGTCTCCTCTTCCGAAAGAGATCGTTGAGCTGGAAACTGTCGAAACGCTGCTTGAACGCGGCATTGTCACGATTACGGTTGGCGGCGGCGGCATTCCCGTGGTTGACCCTGGTGATGGAAATTACGAAGGTATTGCCGCAGTGGTGGATAAGGATTACGCATCCTCATTGCTGGCGCGTGCTCTCAAAGCTGATTTATTTGTCATTTCCACTGCAGTGGAGAAGGTTGCCATCAACTTTGGCAAGCCCGAGCAAAAATGGCTTGAGAGGATCACACTCGCCGAAGCTAAAGCATATTTGGCAGAAGGCATTCATTTTGCCAAAGGCTCCATGGCTCCAAAGATCCAGGCAGTGATCTGGTATCTTGAAAACGGCGGCAAGGAAGCTCTTATTACCAACCCTGAAAATATTGGCAGAGCTCTCAAAGGTGAAACAGGTACCTGGATCATTGCATAATGTATATTGCAGGGGCGGAGAAAGCCGCCCCATTTTATAGTTATAGGAAAATCAGTAATGTCACAAATTGAGTCGTCGGTCGTTTCAGTAGAACGCGCAAATGGCAAAGGGTCCATGGATGCGTATTTGGCGAAGCCAGAAGGCGCGGGTCCGTTCCCCGGCATGATCGTTATCCATGAAGTGTTTGGCTTGAACGATAATATCCGACAGATCACCAGTGAATTTGCAGAGCAGGGATATGCCGCGTTGGCGGTGGATTTATTTTCAAACCGCAGCCGCGCACTTTGCATGATGCAGATCTTTTATGGAATAATGTTCCGTCCTTTGAATAACTCCACGCTGGATGAACTGAATTCCACATTTGATTTCTTGAAACAAACATCCTCTGTGGATGCGAACCGTATTGGAGTAGTTGGGTTTTGTATGGGCGGTGCGTATGCTTTGCAAATGGCAGTCACGACCAAAGGGATGAAAGCCGCATCCGTTTTTTATGGCGCCAACCCCAGGCCGTTGGACGCGGTCGCTCAAGCCTGCCCTGTCATGGGGAGCTATCCCGATAAGGATTTCACCACTCAGGCAGCGCGCGAACTTGAAACAAAACTTGAGAATTATGGCATTTCCCACGATATAAAGATATACGAGAATACACAGCACTCTTTCTATAGCCAGCAGCGTACCCCCTTTGAAGTGGAAGCCTCAAAGGATGCGTGGCAGCGCATGCTAAAATTTTTTGGCGAGCATGTGGTGGGCGCTTCCTGACATTTCCGCCGCTTTTTTAGGAACACTGAAATTCTTGAGATGAACGATATGTTGAACAGATACTTCGATATTTTAAAAAAATGGATGCGTCCATCCGTTTTTCTTTTGGTCATCGCCGCGTTGACCTATGGTCTGTTCTTCTGGCAGCGCGGATTTTATTGGGATGAATTCCCTTGGGCATGGATCTACTTCCGCCTGGGACCGGATGTGCTCACGAAAACTTTTTCCACCAGCCGTCCCTTTTGGGGCATGATCTATCAATTGACATTGCCCATCGTGGGGCCGAATCCCTGGGTGTGGCAATTGATTGCGATCGTTTTGCGCTGGCTCACCGCTTTCCTATTATGGAAAATTTTACGTGTACTTTGGCCAGTCCATTCCAAACCTGCGTTTTGGGCCAGCCTGCTTTTCCTGGTTTACCCCGGCATGGGCCAGCATTTCATCTCGATGATGTACAGTCATTTTTATATCGTGCTTTCGAGCTTCCTGTTCTCTATTTATCTTTCTCTGCTTGCTGTAAAAGATGAAAAGCGCCGCTGGGTTTTCTTCGTTGCATCGTATTTATTCGCAACAGTCAATCTGTTGACGATGGAATATTTTTATTTCCTTGAATTTGTGCGCATCTTTCTCTTTTGGTTCTTGTTGAGCGGCACCACTAAAATCCGCATCCAAAGATCCATTTTGTATTTTTTGCCGTACTTTCTTATCTTTGCGGGCGTAACTGTCTGGCGCACGTTCTTCTTTACCTTTCAAAATGCAAGCTATAAGTACGTAATTTTGGATGCGCTGCGCGCAGATCTTTTCACGGGATTACTGCTCCTGCTAAATAACGTACTCATAAGTTTTTGGCGGACAGTGTTCGAAGTCTGGATCTATCCCATCCTCACCATTGGCACGACTGAATTCGGCCCGCTCACACTGACCTTGATGCTGGTTCAGTTATTCTCGGTCATTCTCCTCGTTGGGATTTACCTTTTCAAATTCGTTTCGGGCGATGGCAATGACCGCGATTTTTCGAAACAGGCTGGTTTTATTGGCCTGGTTTTCTGGGGACTTTCAGGCGGCTCGGTGTGGATCATCGGCATTGTGCCGCAGCTCAACTTTTCGATCGACCGTTTTATGCTGCCCTTCATGTTGGGTTCCAGTTTGCTTCTGACAAGTCTGATCGCGTTGATCAAAAGTCAGCGGACGCAAATGATCCTTGTGGCTCTGTTGGTGGGTTTTGCGGTCAGTCGACACTTCCGCCTTGAAGAGGTTTTCCGCCAGGATTGGGCTACTCAACAGGATCTCTTCTGGCAGATGACATGGCGCATGCCCGCTTTGGAAAAGGGGACCATCTTGCTTTCAAACGACCTGCCGGTTACTTATTATTCAGATAATTCTTTGACAGGTCCGCTTAATTGGGTGTACAGCCCGCCCGGCGAAATGGATGTCATTCTTTATTTTGCGTCCATTCGCGTGGGCAAGACATTGTCGAGTGTGGAGCCTGGGCAGCCGCATCAGCTGTATTATATTGGCCCAACGTTCTATGGAAATACATCCAACATCCTTGTGGTGGATTATGAGCCCCCCGGTTGTTTTCGTGTGATCGACCCGGAGGTGGAAGAGACAAATCGTTTGTTGCCGCCTGCGCTGAGGGAGGTAGCGAAGTATTCGAATCAGAGTGTGATTCTGTTCGAGGAACAGAATCAGTTGCCAGGTCCGCTTTTTGGAAGTGAGCCAGCGCATGGATGGTGCTATTATTTTGGAACGGCAGAGTTGGCGCGGCAGATGGGTGATTGGGAGCAAGTCGCCCAATTGGGTGATATTGCCTTTGCTTTGGATGATTACCCAAATGACCCGTTTGAGCGGTTTGTTTTTATTGAAGGATATGCTAATATCGGTGATTGGAAAAAAGCGGTAGAATTATCGACAACATCCTATAAGATTTCAAAAAACTATGTAGGCCCCCCGCTGTGCAGGCTATGGGATCGTATTGAACGTGAGACACTAAGTACCCCGGAGCAGGCGTCTGCGCTGGTTGATGTACGAGGTAAATTTGAGTGTTCGCCTTAGAAATAGCAGTGGCTTTCTTCACAAAAACGGTTGTACCCTGTACAATTGTTTAGACAACTTGGATGGCATAAAACGAAGATTTTGCCCCAGGTAGCGTCTCAAAATTCATATTTGATAAAGGAGAAGAAGAATGCGTAAGAATATTGCTCGTCTGGCCATGTTTGCTGTGGCACTCATGCTCGTCCTGTCCGCTTGCGGTGGTTCGGCCGCCCAGGCACCTGCTGCAACGGAGGCACCCGCCGCCGCTGCCACCGAAGCACCCGCTGCCAATAGCGGTGAATTGCAGATCCCTGACGTTGAAGAAGGCAAGTTCAACGTTGCCATGGTCTTGATTGGACCGCACGATGACGGCGGCTGGTCACAGGCTCACTATGAAGGTTTGCTCTATGTTGAGCAGAATGTTCCCAATGTGCATGTCTCATACATTGAGAACGTTCCTGAAGGCGCCGATTCCGAACAGGTATTCCGCTCGTTGGCTCGCAAGGGCTTTAACTTGATCTTCGGTACCTCCTTCGGTTATATGGACCCAATGGAAACTGTGGCCGGTGAATTCCCTGACACCACTTTTATTCACATCAGCGGTTATAAGACCAATGGTACCAACTTTGGCAACCTCTTTGGTGCTATGGAAGATATGAAGTATCTCGCAGGTATGCTCGCTGGTTCCCGCGCGAAGACCGACGGCAACCCGAAATTGGGTTACATGGCTACCTTCCCCATTCCCGAAGAACTCCGCCTTGGCAACGCCTTCATGCTTGGCGCCAAGAAGACCTGCCCGGATTGCACCATGGATGTCCGCTGGATCAACACTTGGCACGACCCCGTGGCTGAGAAGGAAGGCGCTGCTTCCTTGTTTGATGCAGGTGCTCAGGTTGTTTTGACCGGTGCAGATACCCCGGCTGTTGCAGATGTTGCCCAGGAAAAAGGCAAGTGGGGCATCACCTATGACTATGTTGGTTCCTGCAAAGTGGAACGCTGTTTGACCACCATCTACTGGAACTGGGGCCCGGTCTACACCAAGGTCGCCAACGGTGTTGTAGATGGTTCCTACACCCCAGGTTTCGATTACTTCGATGCTGACAGTGGCAGCCTTGGTTTGTTCGGTTTCATGGAAGGTCAAACCGCTACTTCCGGTGTTGCAGACCTGCCCGCTGAAGACGTCCAATTGGTCAAGGATACCCTTGCCAAGATGCTCACTGGCGAATTCACCCGCTTCGACATCTTTAAGGGACCGATCAAGGATAATAAGGGTAACGTTGTTCTTGCTGACGGCGTTTCCCTCGACCAGCTTGACCTTGATCAGTTCAAGGAATGGAACCCCGATGTAAACATCGGCATGTACTGGTGGGCTGAAGGCATTACCGCCGAACTTCCGGCCTTGCAGTAAGTTCATTTAAAAAAGGGACTGGGTGCCTTGGGGTATCCAGTCCCTTTTCAGTAGATTTCAATTTCAACACGAAAATATAAAAGGTTTCAGGCAGGGGGTGGAAAAGGATTGCACCATTTTTCCCGCCTTTCGCCTTTGAATCATGCAGGAGCAGATCAGTGGACATTACTTCCAATCAAACTGCACCAAATGAACTCCCGCTCATGATCGAAATGCGCGGCGTAACAAAAAGATTTCCCGGCGTGCTGGCCAATGACCATGTTGATTTTCAACTGCGTCAGGGCGAGATTCACGCCTTGTTGGGGGAAAATGGAGCAGGGAAAAGCACTCTTATGAGTATTCTGGCCGGCTTATATCGTGCGGACTCAGGGACGATTTCTGTAAAAGGGAAACAGGCTATTTTTAATTCCCCTCGTGATGCCATTCAGGCTGGCATTGGCATGGTGCATCAGCATTTCATGCTGGTTCCATCGCAAACTGTAACTGAGAATATTCTGCTTGGGCTCGATGACCCCAAGTTTTTTATGAATCTATCCCAATACGATAACAAGGTTGCCGAGATCGGGGATAGTTTTGGAATGAAGGTTGACCCGCGTGCGAAGGTCTGGCAATTATCGGTGGGTGAGCAGCAGCGCGTGGAAATTTTGAAGATGTTGTATCGCGGTGCAAATGTACTTGTCATGGATGAGCCGACCGCTGTGCTTGCTCCCCAGGAAATCTATGAATTGTTTGAGACCTTGCGTTCCATGGTGGCAAAGGGCAAGTCTATTATTTTTATCAGCCATAAACTGCATGAGATCACATCCATTGCAGATCGTATAACCGTGCTGCGTCGCGGAAAGATCACCGCCACCGGACTGTCTGCTAAAAATACAACCAAACAGGAACTTGCCCGTCAAATGGTCGGGCGTGATGTGGTATTTCACGTTGATAAAAAACCGCAGCAGACCGGTGAAGTTGTTTTGGAAGTTCAGGATCTGTATGCCGAAAACGATAAAGGATTGCCGGCGCTACGCGGCCTCTCCCTTAACGTGCGCCACGGTGAGATCGTCGGTGTGGCGGGAGTGGCTGGTAATGGTCAGCGTGAGCTTTCACAGGTGATCTCCGGTCTCCGTAAAACCACCAAGGGGAATGTGAAATTAAATGGGGAAGTGGTCAGTGACCACCCGGCTTTATTTTCCATTCAACGCGGCATGGCTTATGTCCCTGAAGACCGCACTCATGTAGGTAGTGCGCCAAACTTGAGCGTGACGGATAATGTCATCATGAAGCATTATCGCCAGCCGCCCATTTCCAAAAACGGCATGATCAATATGCTGGAAGCCACAAAGTTTGCGCAAAACCTCAAGGAAATTTACGACATAATTGTCCCTAATGTGGAAACACCCGTACGGCTGCTTTCGGGTGGGAATCTTCAGCGCGTGATTTTGGCGCGGGAAATTTCCGGGCAGCCGTCCCTGCTGGTTGCGGTGCAGCCAACTCGCGGCTTGGATGTAGGCGCGATCGAAGGTGTCCACCGCCTGCTATTGTCACAGCGTGAATCTGGTTCGGCCATCCTGCTTGTCTCTGAAGAATTGGAAGAACTGTTCTCGCTTAGTGACCGCATCCTTGTGATCTATGAAGGGAAGATCATGGGCGAAGTCAAAGTGGAAAGCGGCGAACCTCCGCAAGAGGTTGTTGATATGATCGGTTTGATGATGACAGGCACACCGCTTGAGCAGATCACAACAGGAGCGAGATAAGATGACGACAACTACGCATACGCCTCGCAAACGGACCTTTCGGCTGGTCTATGAACCCAGGCTGGATGTGCCCCCGAAGTGGCTCTCTCCACTGCTTTCCCTGGGTGCCATTGTATTTGCTTTGATCATCGGCGGCATTGTGATCACTGCCGCCGGCGGCGATGCAATAAAATCCTATCAGCATATTGCCAAGGCATCCTTTGGAGATATCGGCGTATTGTCTGACACCATTGTAAAGGCAACGCCCATTTTGTTGACCGCACTTGCCTGTTCGATTGCCTTCCGCATGAAGCAATGGAACATTGGCGCAGAGGGACAATTTATTATGGGCGCGTTTGGTGCCAGCGCCATTGTATTGACGCCCATTCTGCCTGCCGAAACCCCGCGCTGGATTTTCATTCCCGTGATGGCGCTGGCAGGCATGGCTGCCGGTGCGATATGGGGTTTTATCCCTGGGTATCTCAAAGCAAAATTCCGCGTAAATGAGATCATCAGTTCATTGATGATGAACTACATTTCCATTGCGTGGCTTAATTTCTGGATCTTTGCTGTATGGACCGAAGGTGGTTTTCAAATGACCACCAAATTTCCCGAAACGGCGTGGCTTCCCCGCTTGTCCGATTTGTCAAAGACATTCCCGATCTTCCGCGGGCTGACCACGCACGGCGGCCTGTTGATCGGTATCATCGCAGCTGTTGCCATTTGGTTTATCCTCTATCGCAGCCGCTGGGGATATGAAATCAGGCTCATCGGTGATAATCCGCAGGCAGCTCAATATGCGGGCATTAACATCACCCGCAACACGATCTATGTGATGATGCTTTCAGGCGCTGTAGCCGGGCTGGGCGGAATGAGTGAAGTGGCGGGCGTGGTGCATCGCTTGCAGACTTCGCCCGTTGCGGCCGGGTACGGCTTTACAGGAATTATCGTTGCATGGCTTTCCAAACTCAATCCGCTTGCTGCGATCTTTGTCTCCATTTTGTTCGGAGCGTTGATCCTGGCAGGTCGTGAAATTCAGCCTTCAGGCGTTCCCAAGATGATCCAGGGCATCATCCTTGTCTCTTTGATCGCCAGTGATTTTCTGTTGCGCTACCGGGTTCGAATCGTGCGCGAAGAGGAGGAATAAGCATGGATCCCATTATTATCCTCCAGGCGGGTATCGGTACGGGCACGGTCCTGCTCTTTGCCACGCTTGGTGAAATTTTTGCGGAACGTTCCGGGGTGATGAATTTGGGTGTTGAAGGAATGATGCTGATCGGCGCGATGAGCGGGTTTAGCGTTGCCATCAGCACGGGCAATCCCTGGCTTGGGGTACTGGTTGCCATGTTTGTCGCAGGCTTGTTGAGTCAGGTCCACGCGTATATTGTCATTGCCCTTCAGGCGGATCAAGTCGTCAGCGGCCTCGCTCTCACTTTCCTTGGAACAGGCATCAGCCTGGTATTAGGCGAAGGCTTAAGCAAGGCTGGCGCTGTGGCTTTGCTTCCAAATTTCAGCATTCCGCTGATCTCAAAGATCCCTTTTATCGGCCCGATCATGTTTACCAATCAAAGTGTAATGGTGTACATCGGTTACATCCTTGCACCGCTGGCATGGTATTACATCAATAAAACACGCCCGGGGCTGCACTTACGGGCCGTGGGTGAGTATCCTTCGGCTGCGGACGCGCTTGGCATCAACGTTTACCTGACAAGATATGTTTATGTCTTTGTCGGCGGCATGATGGCTGGACTCGCTGGCGCGACGATCAGTCTTGCTGTTTCCCCTGGTTGGTTCAGTGAGTTGACCACGGGCGGCCAGGGTTGGATCGCGGTCGGCCTCGTCATTTTTGCACAGTGGAATCCGTTCCGCGCTGTGGTGGGTTCGTATGCGTTCGGTGCGCTGCGCCGACTCATTCTTGATATTCAAGGTCCGACACTGCTGTTGGGATTTGCAAATCCTTTCTATTACAACCCGTACTGGGGCTTCTTCCTGCAAATGATCCCGTACGCTTTCACGATCATCGTATTGGTGATCGGCTCGCGCGAGGCCATGCGTAAACGCCTTGGCGCGCCGGCTGCTTTGGGCAACCCCTACATTCGCGGCGCCCGCGGTTTATAAAATATACACGGCGGATAACCTCCGCCGTGTACCCATTATTATTCCATCGGTTCGGTGGTCGCTGCGTGCGAATGCAATTCAGCGGCGTTGGGTTTGACCCCATCGAAAAGTACCGCCGTCCAAAAGAAAGAGGACACACCACCTATGAACCTTTGGCAGCAATATCTTCGCCCTCAGAATCTTTTTGAAGCCATGCAGGCTTTTCAGTCTGCGCCGAAGCCGCTTGCGCCCATCGCTGGCGGCACGGATCTTTTGCTCGACCTTGAACAAGGTCGACACTCTCCCGTTCACACCTTAATTGATATTACTGAGGTCAAGGAAATGCGCGCGCTCGAGATTCGAGATGACTTGCTTTTCATCGGCGCAGGCATCCCGATTAACCGCGTCGTACTGGACCCGCTCACTGCGCAGCATGCCCAGGCATTGGTCGAAGCTGGGAATTTGATCGCTGGTCCGCAAGTTCGCAATATTGCTACGCTGGGCGGGAATGTTGCTCACGCCCTCCCTGCAGCGGATGGGACAATTGCCCTCCTCGCCATGGATGCACAAGCTGAAATTGCCAGCCCATCAGGGACAAGTCGCGTTCCGTTCAAAGAATTATTCCTCGGCCCTGGCAAATCATCCCTCAAACATGGGGAAGAATTATTAGTCGGTTTCTATTTGCCTTTACAGAAACCTAATCAAGCTTCCTGCTTTAAACGTATCATGCGTCCGCAAGGCGTGGCTTTGCCCATTTTGAACTGCGCAGTCTGGATTGAGCGTAACGGAAATCAAGTCAACGATATTCGCATTGCCGTTGGCCCAGGCGGCGGGACTCCCTTCCGTGCGACGGAAGCAGAAAATGTTTTGCGTGGAAATACCTTCGACGCCGAATCTCTTAACAATGCACTCGAATCCCTTTTGGCCCAAGCACAATTCCGCACCAGTGCCCGCCGTGCCAGCGCGGACTATCGTCAGCACATTGTGGATGGGTTGTTTAGAGATGTGTTGAATACGGCTTGGTTGAGAGCAGAATAGGATTTCATACGAACTCCGCTGGTTGAGTGGTGAGCGCATTTTGCGAACGTATCGAAACCAGCACTGAAAAGTAGGCTTGACATTGGTGGTCTCAGTACGTTCCTCGCATTCGCTCGGAACTACTCGACCACCGAGGATTTTAGGAAATAAAAACCAATGACAAATCAAATCTCCCTTACAGTTAACGGCAAACAACATTCCATTGAGGCAATTGCGGGTGAGACTCTTTCCACCTTGCTTCGTCAGCGACTTCGCCTCACAGGCACGAAGATCGGCTGTGAAGAAGCTGAGTGCGGCGCATGTACTGTCCTTGTGGATGGCGAGCCGATTATGTCCTGCGTCTATCCTGCGGCGCGTGCGGATGGAAAGACTATTGTCACCATCGAAGGTCTTGCTGAGCGAGTGCATGAAGAAATGAAATTACATCCACTTCAAGAGGCATTTGTTGAGCATGGTGCTGTGCAATGTGGGTTCTGCATCCCTGGGCAGATCATGACGGCATATGCCCTGCTCAAACGCAATCCAAACCCCAATAGCGATGACATTCGCTTTGCGTTGAAAGATACACTTTGTCGTTGTGCGGGATACCCCACCATTGAAAATGCCATCATTGCCGCCGCTGAATCCTTGCGGACGGGAGAGCCTGTTAAGAAGCCGAATGTTCCAGATTCAATTCATGAACATAAATCCGTTGGGCATACACATACCCGTCACGATGGCGTAGATAAAGTCATCGGCACTGCCATTTACACAGACGACCTTGTTTTCGATGGTATGTTGTACGCAAAAGCCAAACGTGCGATGATTCCGCACGGATTCTTGAAGAAGCTGGATATTTCCAAAGCGAAAGCGTTGAAAGGTGTTATGTCGGTTCTAACCGCTGAAGACATCAAAGGCGAGAAGACTCACGGACTTGTCATTTACGATTGGCCTGTGTTGGTTGGGATCGGTGAACGCGTGCGCTACGTGGGCGATGCAATTGCCATCGTGGCGGCAGAAACTCAGGAGATCGCCGAACAGGCGTCCGCGTTGATTGAAGCGGAGTTTGACCTCCAGCCCGTCATCACAAATCCAGTGCAGGCACGTCAGGATGGTGTCCCACAACTCCATGAAAAAGGAAACCTGCTCAAGCATATCAAGATTCGCAAAGGCGATATGGAGAAAGGCTTTGCCGAGTCTGATGTGATTCTTGAACATACTTTTCATACACCGACCACCGACCATGCTTTCATCGAACCCGAATGCAGCATCGGTGTGCCGTTGCCCGATGGACGCATGGAAATTTATGTCGGTTCGCAAATTCCGTATCAAGATAAAACGCAGGTTGCGCGCGCGATGGGTTGGCCCGAAGAACGTGTGCGTGTGGTTGGACAGTTGATGGGTGGCGGCTTTGGCGGCAAGGAAGACATCATGGGGCAGATTCATGTTGCCATGCTTGCGGACGCCACGCAACGCCCTGTGAAATTATTGTTCGACCGCCTTGAAAGTTTGCTTGTGCATCCGAAGCGGCATGCCACTCAGATTCGCGTGAAGATCGGCGCGAAAAAAGATGGACGCCTCATTGCCGCAGAAACCGAACTGTATGGCGATACGGGCGCGTATGCTTCGCTCGGTGAAAAGGTGATGACCCGCGCCACCACGCACTCCGCTGGCCCGTATGATATTCCCAATGTGCGCGCCGATTGTTATGCCATGTACACCAACAATCCGCCAGCGGGCGCGTTCCGTGGATTCGGTGTAACTCAATCCGCGTTTGCCGTTGAGTCCATGATGGATATGCTCGCTGAAAAATTAAACATCGAACCTGTTGAATTGCGACGCATGAATTCTTTGCACGTTGGCAGCATCACCAACACGGGACAGGAGTTACGTGAGTCAGTTGGCTTGATGGAATGTATTGACCGCGTGGATGCGGAGATGCGAAAAACGAATCCGCATCCATTCAATCCGATCGTTGATTCTATCCAACCGAATCTGGTACGCGCCTGGGGTTTTGCCGCGGCTTATAAGAACACGGGACTTGGCGGTGGCGCGCCCGATATCTCCGGCGCGGACGTGGAGCTATACGAAGATGGAACATTCCAAGTCCGCAGCTCTTCTGCTGAAATGGGTCAGGGACTCGTCACCGTCATGCGTACCATCGTCGCGGAAGAAATGTCTGTCTCTCCAACGAAGGTGCGCGTGCTTGTTATGGACACAGACTTAACTCCGAACGGCGGACCAACGACTGCATCTCGTCAAACCTTTGTCACAGGCAATGCTTCCCGCTATGCGGCGAAAACGTTACGCGAAGAGATCACTGCAACGATGGCGGAAAAATATGATGTGCGCCCTGAGCAGATCCGCTTTGAGAATGGCATCGTCCACGTGAATGGACATTCGATGTCGTATGCGGATGTGTATCGGGAAATGAATGCTCTCGGAAAGCAACCAAAAGTCCGTTACGTGTATGAAGCGCCGAAGACTCAACCGCTCGGCACAGGCGGGGACATGCACTTCGCGTTTTCCTTCGGTGTGCAGGCTGCCGAAGTGGAAGTCAACAAGCTGACAGGCGAAGTGCGCGTGTTGAAGGTCATCTCTGCTAATGATGTGGGTATGGCAGTCAATCCGCTGGGCTTGCAGGGACAGATCGAAGGCGGTGTGATGATGGGACTCGGCAATGCACTCACTGAAGAATTCATCATGGACAATGGCAATGTGGTCACGGATCACTTGGCGCGCTATCGCGTCCCTGGGATTATGCTCACGCCTGAGATCACTTCCATTATTGTGGAGCACCCCGTTTCCACAGGTCCGTATGGAGCGAAAGGGGTTGGGGAGATTTGCAGCATCCCGACCACGCCTGCCATTACGAATGCAGTCTACAACGCTGTTGGTGTGAGAGTGTTCAAGACGCCTGTGGATCAGGAGTTGATCGCAAGGGAAATTTGGGAACGGGAAAAAAAATAGAAAATTACAAACGATAAAAAAATGGCTCTCAAACGTGAGGGTCATTTTTTGAGATAACCATCTACTATGTCAGGAGAAAAAATGAGCGGAAAAGAAAATTTTGCACGGATGTACATTGATCAGCTTGCTGAAGCCTTGAATGAATTGCCTGAAGACAAGTTTGCTGAGATCAACAGTGTTTTACAGGATGCCCGAGAAACAGGCAGGCAAGTATTTGTCATTGGTAATGGAGGAAGCGCGTCTACGGCATCTCACATGGTTTGTGATTTTTCCAAAAATACACGCGAGAATGGAAAAAACCGTATGCGTGCGATTTGCCTGAATGACAACGCCCCGTCCGTTCTGGCATACGCAAACGATGAAGGCTATGACATTATCTTTTCCGAGCAGTTGCTCGCTTTGGGCAAGCCAGGTGATGTGTTGATCGCCATAAGCGGGTCTGGAAATTCATCCAATATCTTGAAGGCGATCGAGACTGCTCGTCAAATGCAGATCAAGGTAGTCGGGTTAACTGGTTTCAAAGGCGGGAAAATGAAGGCTATGACCGATGTCTGCCTGGTTGTGCCTAGTGACAGCATGGAGATCATTGAAGATGCTCATTTAATTATTAATCATATCCTGGCTGGTATGCTGCGCGGCGGTGTGCAGTATGGGAAATAGCACGGGCTGGCCCACGCGGCACATGGAAGATATTGTGCTTGCTCTTGATTTCGGAGGGACGAAGCTCGCTGCGGCAGTGGTGGACTTGGGGAGAGGGAAGATTGTCAGTCCCGTCATTCGCCAGCAGACTCCAGTGTCTGAAGGCGCCAGCGGGACGCTCAAAACCATGATCGAGTGTGGAAAAAAGGCTATTGATTCGTTCGATTCTCCGCGGTTGGTGAGCGCGGTTGGAATCAGCTTTGGCGGGCCGGTAAGTAGTGATCGTAAGAGTGTGTTACGTTCCATTCATGTATCCAATTGGGATGGTGTTTTGCTGGTGGACGAGATCAGCAAGGCTTTCAGCCTGCCAGCAGAAATGGATAATGACGGAAATGTAGCGGCTCTTGGGGAGTGGCGGTTTGGCGGGTATAGCCATTTAACGAATCTGGCTTATGTCCAAACCAGCACTGGAGTTGGCGGCGGATTTATCATTGGAAATCAACCATACCGCGGTTTCGGGCTGGCAGGTGAGTTGGGCCACTATATTATTGATGTGAATGGACCGCAATGCATGTGCGGTCGCAAAGGCTGCCTGGAAAGTGTGTGCTCGGGCTGGGCGATCGCCCGTGATGGACGGGTTGCGCTTGCAAATGACCCTGCCGACTGCCTCACTCTGGCACAGTTATGTGGGAATAACCCTGAGGCAGTGAGCGCTGCCATGGTGTTTGAAGCCTGCCGTGCGCTTGACCCGGCTTGTGTAGCTATAGTTCATAAAGCTTTGAACGGTCTTGCATTGATGATTGCAAACCTGGTTACCTGTATTGACCCGCAGGCGGTGGTTATCGGCGGCGGACTTACTCGATCCAGAGATATTTTCGAGAATTATTTTATGCCAGTTGTTCAGGATTTGATGCACCCATTCTTTAAAGGACGCTGCCAGATCGAAATCTCTACCCTGGATGGGGATGCGCTTTTATTGGGTGCAGCCTTGCTTACCCAAGAGAAAATCTGGGGGAAATAAAGAACAGCCGTTTCTTGCCTTCTTCCTTATCGGGTAAAATCAAGCAGAGAAAAGGTCACTATGTCCAAATTCATTGGCTATCGCTGCTCGCTTTGTGGAACGGAATACCTGCCTGGTCAGGTTACATACACTTGCCCCAGAGATGGCGGCAATCTTGATATTGAAATGGACTACGAATCCATCGGGAGGAAATATCATTACGAAGACATCACCAGCCGCGACGATTATTCGCTCTGGCGTTATGAGCCGCTGCTGCCTGTAAGCGAGCCAAAGGGAGAATCCACGCCGCTGCACCTTGCAGGCTGGACTCCCGTATTCAAACTTCCCCGCCTTGCGGAAAAATTAGGCTTGAAACATCTTTGGCTCAAGGATGAGTCTCGCAACCCGTCTGCGTCTTTCAAAGACCGCGCCTCCGCCATTTTGGTGGCGCGCGCGCAGGAGATTAAAGCCGAAGTGGTGGTGACTGCATCCACGGGGAATGCTGGCGCAGCGCTGGCGTGCATGTCTGCTGCGGTGGGGCAGAGGGCGATCATCTTCGCGCCCAAGTCTGCACCGCCCGCCAAAGTGGCACAACTGCTGGTTTTTGGCGCAAAGGTCATTTTGGTGGATGGCTCCTATGACGACGCATTCGACCTCACGGTCAAAGCAGCGGATGAATTTGGCTGGTATTGCCGCAACACGGGATACAACCCCTTCACGGTGGAAGGGAAGAAGACTGGCGCTTTTGAAATTTGGGAGTGGTGGATCGAAGCGCATCGCGACTGGCATAAGAAGGATAGCCCGCTTGACGATCATCCTCCGCTGACGGTTTTTGTTTCCGTAGGAGATGGCAATATCATTTCGGGAATCCATAAGGGCTTCAAGGATCTGTACCGTCTTGGTTGGATTCCAAACATGCCGCGCATTATCGGTGTGCAGGCGGAAGGATCTGCCGCGGTCTCGAATGCATTCCATGCAAATATCGAGATCATCACGCCCGTATCTGCCACAACCATCGCAGACAGCATCTCTGTGGATCTGCCGCGTGACGGAGTCCGTGCGGTGCGTGCAGCAAAGGAAACCAAAGGGACGTATATTACTGTTTCCGATGAGGAGATCGTTCAGTCCATTGCGGAACTTGGACGGATGGGTATTTTTGCCGAACCCGCCGGTGCGACAGCCTATGCCGGCCTGGTCAAGGCAACAGGCGTGGGCGTGGTTAGAAGCGATGATCCCGTCCTGGTGTTAAATACAGGCAGCGGATTGAAGGATGTCCGCGCCGCGATGCAGGCGGTTCAGCCGGCACCTATTATTGAGCCAACTTTAGATGCGGTGAAAAAATTATTATGAGTGGTCGTCAAAAAAACTGGAGCACGCCGTTTCGTTATACGGTTGCGCTGATCCTTTTCACCGCCTTTGTTGCGCTGCTTTTCTACGCACATGAGGCGGTCAAGACGTTGATCATCTCGGCATTTATTGCGTATTTGATCTCCCCTGCGGTGGGATATTTAATGGCGCATACAAAGTTGTCGCGCACTGCGGCAGTGAATATTATTTATTTTTCCGCACTGATCTTTTTGATCGGGGTGCCTGCCACGTTGACGCCGATCTTTTTTGACGAGATTAAAATTGTTGCACAGGACTTGCTGGACCTTTCAACAGAGGTGAGCGGGGTGCTTTCAGAGCCAGTGCAGTTTGGCGGAATGGCGTTTCACTTTGAGCAGCTTGGCGCGAGTTTGTCGCAGGTTCAGGATGCAATTCTCACACCGCTGCCTGCGGAAGCGCTTGCGTTGTTGGAGACGACATCCGTCAGTGTGTTATGGTCGTTGGTGATCATCGTCAGTGTTCACCTGTTTATGAGTGAGTGGCCGCGGATGAGAATGTCAATCATCAGCCTTGCGCCGATGGAATATCAGAATGACATGCATGAGTTGTATGCCCGCCTGCGCGAGGTGTGGATGGCGTACCTGCGTGGGCAGATCGTGTTGATGGTGGTGGTGGGAGTCGTTTTCACCATTGCGTGGACCATCATGGGCATTCCTGGGGCGCTGGTGCTAGGCGTGCTGGCCGGACTATTTACGCTCATCCCTGATGTCGGTCCATTCCTTGCAGCGGTTGTGGCGGTTGCCGTCGCACTGCTTGAGGGATCAAGCTGGATCCCGCTTTCCAACTTGTGGATCGCGGTGATCGCTTTTTTGGTCTATCTTGTTCTGGTCAATTTAAAGAACTTTCTCCTGCGCCCCTATATCATGGGACGCAGTCTGCGCATGAATGAAGCGTTGATCTTTATCGCGATCATGATCGCGACGATCCTCGAGGGCATCATGGGGGCATTGTTGGTGGTGCCATTAATGGCTTCGGTGATCGTGATCTATAAATATTTACAGCGGAGAATTTTGGAGCTGCCCCCCTTTGAAGAAAATGATATTCAACAGTTTAGCGCACCTGCCCGAAAAATAAAACCACGCACCCATACTTTCACGTATAAGAAGAATAAAAACATATGAAAATCACCTACTCGATTGTTGCGCCGATCTATAACGAAATTGACAACCTGCCAGAGTTGTACCGCAAGGTAAAGCAGGTGATGGAAACGTCTGGAGAATCGTGGGAACTCATCCTTGTAGACGATGGCTCCACCGACGGCTCCACCGACAAGATCCGTGAACTTGGGGCAGCGGATCACATCGTTCGCCCTGTTATCTTTGCCCGCAATTTTGGGCATCAGGTTGCCATCACTGCTGGCTGGGACTATGCCCGCGGCGACGCGATCGTCATTATTGATGCTGATTTACAGGACCCTCCCGAAGTTATCCTTGAACTCGCAAAGAAGTGGAAGGAGGGCTACGAGGTCGTGTATGCTGTCCGCGCCGAACGCGAAGGAGAAAGCTGGTTCAAAAAATTCACAGCCGCCGCATTCTACCGCCTGATCTACAGCATCACCGATGTGAAAATTCCAGTGGATACTGGCGACTTCCGCTTGATGGATCGCAAAGTGGTAAATGTGCTCAAGCAAATGAAGGAACGTCACCGCTTCCCACGCGGCATGTCTGCGTGGGTGGGCTTTCGTCAGATCGGTGTGGAATATAAACGCGCCGCCCGCGTGGCCGGTGTTACAAAATATCCGTTCAGCAAAATGCTTAAACTGGCTTTGAACGCCATCACAGGTTTTTCGTATTTCCCCTTGCAGGTGGCTACATATTTCGGTTTTGCCTCGGCCGGCGTTTCCATTCTTGCCATTCCAATTGTCGCTGCCATGCGTCTTGCTGGCTCGCACTTTTTTGAAGGGCAAACCACAACGCTCATCTCCGTGTTATTCCTCGGCGGTGTGCAATTGATCTCGCTTGGCATTCTCGGTGAATATATCGGGCGGCTGTATGACGAAGCCAAAGGCAGACCGCTTTATATCGTCCGCGACGCGCCTGAAGAGCAGTGAACCGTAAAAAAGACAAAGAGTGATCAGTAAACAGTAAACCGAACGGCGGTCATCCCAGTGGTCTCCGCCGTTGTTTTTCTTCACGCTTCGCTTTCCACCTCTCATTTCTTATCCTTATTAATTTTTCCTTTTCCCTATGAATCTATCCTTCCTCAAAGACCGTGACTTTCTCAAAGAAATGCTGGTGATCGCGATCCCCATTTCATTTCAGCAGCTTATCAACGCCTCGCTCAACATGATCGACGTCATCATGGTGGGGCAGTTGGGTGAAGCCTCCATCGCTGCGCTTGGTTTATCCAACCAGGTGTTTTTCGTACTCATTCTTTTACTCTTTGGCACCACCAGCGGCATGGCTATTTTCACCGCGCAATTTTGGGGTAAAAAAGAGATCGAACCCATCCGTCAGGTGCTGGGCATGAGCATCATCGCTACTTCACTTTTTGCGTTGATCTTCACGCTCGCGGCTGTGCTCATTCCGCGCACGGTGCTCGGCTTCTATACCAACGACAAGGAAGTGATCGAGATCGGTGCGCAATATCTCCGCATCGTGGGTCTCAGCTACATCCCTGTCGCCATCGCCACCTCATACATCGCCGTTCTGCGCAGCATTCAACTGGTGAGGATGACGGTCATCGCAACAGTCAGCGCTTTAATTTTTAAGACGATCCTCGGGTACGTGTTGATCTTTGGGTATGCTGGATTTCCCGCTCTCGGAGTACGGGGCGCAGCGATCGGCACCGCCTCAGGCTGGACCTTGGAACTGATCCTGCTTCTTGTCCTTGTCTATGCTCAGAAGACTCCCCTCGCCGCCAAAAACCTGTGGACATTTTTCTCGTTTGACATGGCTTTCTTTGCCCGTGTATTAAAGACTACCATGCCCGCCATGGCAAATGAATTGTTCTGGTCAATGGGTATCACAACCTACAATGCCATCTACGCCCACATCGGCACGGACTCGATCGCCGCCATCAATGTCAATGCGACGATGGAGGAACTTGGCTTTGTAGTCTTTATGGGGCTGGGAAACGCCTGCGCGGTGATGGTGGGGAACCGCATTGGTGCAGGCAAAAAAGCCGAGGCGTACGAAACCGTTCGCCGTGTCATCATCCTCAGTGTTACTGCCGCGTGGATCGTCGGCCTCATCGTTATTCTCCTGCGGGATACCGTGGTTGGCTTTTATGAACTCTCCCCGAGCGGCACCCACAACGTCCGCATGTTGATGTTGATGATGGCCTGCACCTTGTGGATTCGCATGTTCAACTTCTCCACTTTCATCGGCGCGTTGCGTGCAGGTGGTGACACTCGCTTTGCCCTGCTCATGGAATTGTGTTCAATTTGGCTGATCGGTGTTCCTGCCGCATATTTCGCGGCGTTCATTTTGAACCTGCCTGTGTATTATGTGTACTTGTTCGTAATCCTGGAAGAAGCTGCCAAAGCCTTTGCCAGTGCATGGCGATTCAGGTCACGCAAATGGATTCACGACCTGGTCAATTGATATGCTATATAAACAAAAAGAGACACGGACTGCGTGTCTCTTTTTGTTTACTCTTTTTCAACCTTGATCGGAATATGCCGTTGCTTGAGCCAGAATTGCCACCCGGCAAACATAATGCCTGCCAATCCGCCAACTGTTAGAGCGTATGGCACCGCTTGCTTGACAATGCCGCTCAGCAAGTGCCACTCGTGCCCCAGAAAGTACCCCGCGCTGATAAATAGCGTACACCAGATATAGGCGCCCGCAAATGTAGCTGCTGCAAATTTTGGAAAGGACATACGTGCCAGCCCGGCAGGGATCGCAACCAGAGTGCGAATTCCTGGCAGCAGCCTGCCAAAGAAAATGAAACCGATACCCCAGCGTTTTGCCATCCGTTCCACACGTTCAATGTGACGCAAATCAATACGGAAGAATTTCGTCAGGCGATCCACAACATGACGGCCGCCAATTCGGGCGGTCCAATACAGAATGGATGCGCCAATCACACTTCCAATGGCGGCGGCTGCCCCGCCCCAAAAGACGGTGCTAAATGGCAGACCGTGCGCGTCAATTAGCATCCAGCCTGCGAAGCCGAGCACCACTTCACTGGGCGTAATTCCAGTCGCGTTTTCGACGATCATGATGATGGTAACGCCCAGCCATCCCAGTTCATCATAAAGATATTGCAAGGCATTAAGAATGGTTGTTTCAAGTTTGTCGATCATGTTCTCTCTAGTCTCTAATTTTATTCTCAAATCCTGCACGATATTACTCAACCATGCTTAAGGGGGATTTAGAAATCAATCAGAGTTTTATTAACTCTTAATAGCTCACCTTTTCGTAATGTCGTTTTACTCGAATTAGCGGCTCCTTTTATAAACTATTGAATGGTGATGGCGGTGTATTGTGCTCCACCACGCATCCTGCCGATGAAGCCAAATATGTTGAACATGACGCCATATTTCTTTTGCATGAGTTTTGTCACATGCTTGATCGCCTCGGGGGATTCGTCGGTTGTGGCGCGGGCATCCTGCCACTCGCCAAGCGGTTGACCGGATGAAGTGCAGGGCGCGACGTGGACCATGCCATTGTTGCGTATCCGCCTGGCTTTGCCTGCCCCGGCCTGGGTCCAGACACGAAGCGTTTCTCCATCCTGCACAAACCAGACGGGAGTTTTGATCCCCTGTCCGTTCTTGCGGAAGGTTTCAACGTTCAGGTATTGTTGTTTTTCAAATGGTTTGAGGTTCATGGGAGTCCTTTGTAGTTGTTGGATTTCCAATCATTGAAGCGCCGCCGCCCAATGTTGGATAATAGCAGAGTTATGCCAAAGGCAACGAGGATATTTGTGATGAAGAAGAAGACTACTTCTTCAAGCGGGAGAATGCCGAAAAATAAAATACCCGTAGTCTGTGCTGGAGAAATGGACCAGGTTGTATCTTTGAGCGCTACAATATCCGCAAGTGAAAGATAGGTACCAGGGATTAAGATCGCAAGAAATACCAGTTTGCGATGATGCCATAGGATATCCGCGCCGTAGAGCAGCTGCGGAAAGATGGCAGGGAATGCCCAGAACAGTGTGATGGACAGATACGTAATAGGCTGGTTGTCGCTAAAGAACAGCACGGTAAAAAGTACCCACAAGACAAAAAGTACACTGGCAGAAACATATACTAGTGTTTTATTCGGCTTGAAGTCCTGAGTTGGCGGGGCTAATCTCTTTGCGAGGAACCACCACCATAGCCCCGAGAGAATGGTTTCCAAAACGAAGAAGGTGTATTCTTCGATCGGGACGTAGCCAAAGACGATGCCCGTAACGAGGTCTGGGTTGTAGTACCAAACGCCAGTGGCAACTAGATAATTGTCCCATGGCGTGGTGTACACCACTGCCAGAATCACGTGGACAAGAATCGCAGTCCACACAGCCCGTCCATTTTGAAAGCCAGGTGTGGATTTATTTTTTTTGTTATCCCGCCATGTGATTCCGAGGAAGACAAGAATTGGGATGACGAGAAAGCGAAGGAGAAATCCGAAATAGGTCATGGGTTTGGAGTCCGACAACTCCAGTCGTCGGCGTGAATTGGTTATTCCCCAATGTCTGGAGACATTGGAGTCCGATAAGACACCTTCATCATCACCCCAGGATGCGGCTCCAATGTCGCGCCCATGTAAGGGTGGATTTTGTCCGCGTTCAACGGTTCGAAGGTAATTGTCTTGAGCAGCTGCGCGATCACGATACGCGCTTCTGCCTGCCCGAACGCCGCGCCAATGCACGAGCGCGGCCCGCCGCCAAAGGGAATGTAGCTCATCGGCGGGGTTTTGCGCCCGTGGGAGAACCGTTCGGGGCAGAAGTCTTCGGCGTTTTCCCAAACGGCAGGGTCGCGGTGAGTGAGGTAGATGGAATAGAACATCCGCTCGCCAGCAGGCACAGTGCCTTCCGTAAATTCCACATCTTCCGCCACACGGCGGTTGCCGATGTGGATGGGCGGGTACAGGCGTAACGATTCCTTGATGACGTTATCCAGCAGTTGATATTTGCCTTCCGCTTGGTCAACTTCCTGTACCACCTGCTTATGCACTTCTGGATGTTGCCCGAGCAAAGCAAACGTCCATGCCAGCAGAGCGGTGGATGTGTCGTGTCCTGCGATCAACATTGTCAACATTTGGTCGCGGATGGTGTTGTTGTCCAGATTCGCATCGATAAGGTGTTGCAGAAGATCATGGTGACGATGGACAACGGACGACTGACCATCGTCCATCGTCTGTCGTCTATCGTCGACAATTTGATACAAATAATCATCGATCGCCTTCAATGATTTGCCATACCCAATGCGTGGAATTTTGCGCCAGAGGATCCATGCGCCAGGGGAAACGTATTGGATGGTCTTCAGGATCGGGTTCCAGATTCTTGGAATATCGTCCCAGGCATCCTTGCTGAACAGGGTTTGCATGATGATGAGCAGGGCGATCTTGCGGCCTTCGACGAGCATATCCACGGTTTGGCCGTCCTTCCACGTGGACATGACTCTCTCAGTCTGTGCGAGCATCATCTGTGTGTAATTGGATAACTGTGAGGGATGGAATGGAGTTTCCATCAACTCACGGTAGCGGTCGTGTTCTTCGCCGTCCGTTACCAGCACGCCGCGGCGCAGCAGATCGGTCACAGGGTCGGTGTTGCGCCACAGAAATTTATTTCGGTCGGTGACCAGCACCTTACGCGCGGCTTCGGGACCAAAGACCACGAACGGGCGAAAGCCAGGGATGGGGATCTGGAAGAAGCGCCCGACATGTTTGGCCATCGCCTTCAACGGACCCAGCGGGGAGCGGGTCTTGAATAATGCCAGCATGGCTTCGCGGCCAAGTTCAGGGGTGATCGCTTTTTTCATTGTAGTGTAGCCAGAAATTCAGTGACAGCCTGCATGAATTCAACAGGCTTTTCTTCGTGCGGGAGATGCCCGCTTTGCGCGATGACTTTTAATTCAGCATTGGGCAATTCGTCCGCAAGCCGCAGCGACTGTTCGGTAGGCACGATGCGGTCGTCATCACCAGTAATAACCAAAGCTGGCACGGTGATCTCGGAGAGTCGTTCAACCAATCCACTTTCCTGACTCGCCACCGTAAGCTGCCAGAGCGCCTTGTCCCAGTTGTCCACTTGAAGCGGCTTTTCGTAGCCCGCAAAAATTTCAGGTGTGATTTTCGATGGGTCATGCCATGCGGTTTTCAAGAATTCAGTTCCCTGTGCCTGTAGTTGACGGGCAAGGAGCGTACCGACATGATTTATTTGCGGAGTCTTCAAGAGAGGCCTGCTCCACGAAGACGCACCGCCGCCCGCGTACACAGCAGCATCCACAAGGATCAACGCCTCGACCCTATCGGGATGCTGCAACGCCACCTGCATGGAAACTGTGCCGCCTGCGGAGTTTCCAACCAGAATTGCTTTCTCAACGTTCAACGCATCCATCAGCCCGATGACGATATCCACCTGCGCTTGCGGGCTGTACGGGCTTTCCCCTTCCCATTCCAGCGGGCGTTCTGTCAGGCCGAAGGCGGGGCGGTCGTACGCGATCACGGTTCCATATTTTGACAGTGGTTCGGTCACTTCACGCCACGAGAAAATGCTGGCGCCAAATCCGTGCAGCAAAATAAATGTAGGCTCGCCTTGTCCCCATGTTTTGTAATGCACGTTGACCCCGTTCACTTCCACGAATTTGCTATCCGCGTCCGCGAGTTGTTCCGCTGAAACTGTGTTCTCCAAAGGCGGCACGGGAATCAGGAACGGCCCAATCGATACGATCAGAATGAGGGTAACTAAAATTATTCCCGCCGCACGAAAAAATCTTTTAGACTTCATGTTTATTTATCCCTTTTAGGATTCGTAGATATAACATCCCGCGTTGGTGGGGTGATCTTCGACAAGCGTATTTGGTTTCACATTGCGGATGATCCAAAGAATGAGCAGGTCTCCGCCTGCGGCTGTTGTGTAAAGGAAGCCGAATAAAAAGAGCAGAGCATCACCGGTAAACAGGCTGATGAGCCACGGCAGAATGCCTAGCAAGAGACCAGGCGCAAATGAACCAATTCGATACGGGCGGATGTCCATGGGTTCTTTGCAGTGTGCGTACGGTGTGAGCGACTTCCACTGAAAGCCGAGCTTGAATGCGCTGAGGGGTTTCTTCGCAAACAGCGTCCATGCGAACATGTGGATCAGTTCGTGCGCAAGGATACCGAAAAGCATAACGAATCCATAGGCGCCCATATCTGCGCTATTCGACAGGGAAGGAAACCCATGAAGAAAAAGAAACGGAACCACCTGCAGGATCGCGATCGGAATTGCGATGATGAGTGATTTGCTCGCTGCCTCGCTCATTGAGATCGAAATATCTTTTTTGTTCATATTCAGATCTTGGTCTTTGAAAAACTATATGCCTTCAATGTTCTTTCTTTTACAACATCACGATCAACGATCGGCGTTTCAGGATAGCCATTTACTTTAACTTCATAATCCCACGGAGCGTGGATTTCCTTTGCGCTCAACCCGCTCAACTCTGGGACCCACTTGCGGATGTATTCTCCCTGCGGGTCAAATTTTGCGCTTTGCAGAACGGGGTTGAAGATCCTGAAATAAGGCGCGGCGTCGGTGCCTGTGCCTGCCGTCCATTGCCAGCCGCCGTTGTTCGCAGCGGGGTCGCCATCGAGCAGGTTTTCCATGAACCACTTTTCACCCCAGCGCCAGTCGATCAGCAGGTCCTTCACCAAAAACGACGCGACGATCATGCGCGCACGGTTGTGCATCCAACCTGTCTCTTTAAGCTGACGCATGGCCGCGTCCACGATCGGCACACCCGTGAAGCCATGCTTCCATGCTTCAAATTCAGATTCATTATTTCGCCACGGGATATTTGCCAGCGCCGCATTGAACGCCTTTTTTGCCACATGCGGGAAGTGGAATAATATTTGGATATAGAACTCGCGCCAGATGAGTTCATTCAGCCAGATCTCTGCGCCGTGTTTGGCTTCTGCGCTTCTTCCCGCGCTCATGGCCTGCCTTGCCGCACTGACAGCTTGTCTCAACCCGAGCATTCCAAACCGCATGTACGGCGAAAGGGAGGATGTTCCATCGAGATCCATGCGGTTGCGGTCATCGGCGTAGGCATAGATCCGTTGATGCAGAAATTCTTCGAGACGGGTTTGCGCTTCCTGCTCGCCAGCAGGGAAGAGGGGATTGGCCTCAAAAGCTGGCAGGGGTTCAGACTTGATCCCTGCTGGTGTCGTAATTTCCTCTGGCGCGGGGATGAGCTTGAGTCCGTTCAGTTTCGCCTTCCATGTTTTGGAATAGGGCGTGTACACGGTGTACGGTCTGCCATCTGGTTTGAGGATTTGCTTCGGGTGGTGGACAGTTTGCCCATGCACCAATTGCAGCGGCAGGACTTTCGCGATGAGCGAATCCCGCTTGTGGGAGTAGGGAGTGAAATCTTCTTCGGCGAAGATGCTCTCTGAACGAGTCTCTTCGAATAGATTGCGAAGTTCTTCGAGCGGTTTGCCTTTACGAATGACGAGATACGAATTGCGTTTTCTTAATTCCTTGTCGAGAGCGTGGAGACTTTCGTAGAGGAAATTTTTTCGGCGCGGAGAGGAGGAGGAAAATGCCGGGTCGAGGATAAAGACTGGGATGACGTCACCAGCCTCCAGCGCGGAATGAAGCGCGAGGTTGTCCGTCAATCTTAGGTCGCGGCGAATCCACCAGATCGAAGTCATGCGGGTTGAGCCTCAAATTTTTCGCCATTGATCTCGATATCGATCTTGTTGCTGCGGTCTACGGTTAATTTGCCTGTGTTGTTTGCGCTGTCATTGAAGTTAAGAAAGCCATAGGCGCGGATGCGTGTGCGGCCAATGAGGGAGAGCGCGAGTTCGCTGGTGAGCAGGCCAGTAAGGTCGGTGGTGTAATTCCCAGAGGTGAATTTGAATTTCGATGGCGCGGGCATGCCGAGTCCACGCAAGCCGACGGTGGTGCCTGTGATCTCTTCGCTGCCAGAAAATAGGTCGCCGTTTGGCATTGTCGCAGTGTAGGTGATGAAATAGCTCGGTGACGTGGCGGCTAACTTTGCGGTGACCACTGCGCCTGTCTGTGGATCCGCTTCGGTAATTTCTGCGCCTTTGGAGTTGAACTGCGGTTGATAGTAGGCGCGCCCGAAGGAAGTTGAGGATGTGACAGCGTACATAGCAACCTGTGCCAGCGCTGCTTCGCTTTTGTTTTCAGCGAGCAATGCAGGGACGGCCATCAGCCATTGGGTTTTGTGCATGCGGCGTACCACGTAGCCGAGCAGGGTAATGCCTGCCGGGGGTAATTCATACCGGGTGATGTTGTCGATCATGATGCAATTCCTTGGTGAAACCCTAAAGGTCTTTTTGTTATTGCTCATTCTCAGAACTATACGAGAGACCTTTAGGGTTTATTGACTAATCCGAAGCGGGGACTGGGACGGGTTTGTTCTGTTTCAGAGTGAAAACGATTGGGTGGTTGTAGATCGTGATGAAAACGAAGATGCTGACGCCGACCATGATCGTTGCGCCGAATGCGCCAGGCGCCCAGGTGCCGATCTGTTGAAGCAACACGCCGCCCAAAAGCGGGGCGATGATACGAGTGGAGCTTTCCACTGCGGCGGAGAGACCGAGGATACCGCCGATCTCCTGCGGAGCTACGGCCTTGGTCAACGTGCTGGAGAGCAGGGTGTTGAGCAATCCTCCAGAGAGGGCGGTGGGGGTCATGATGATGTACAGCCAGATCAAGGAAGGAGCAAGCGCCCAGCCGAGAAGGGAGACGGCCATCAATATCACCGAAGCGGTGATGAGCAGGTCTTCACGGAAGCGGGTAGTGAGACGGCCGACGAGGAATCCCTGCACGATGACAGAAAGCACGCCGACGTAGGTCAATACAAAACCTGTGTCACGCGCGGTGAGGTTGAATTTCGCGAGCGCGTACAACGAGAATATGGTTTGGAAGATCGCGAAGGCCAGACCAAAGAAGAAACGTGTGATGAGGATGGAGCCAGTGAACGGACGCTGGAATGCGACGAGCAATGCATTCAAGGTTACGGCGGGGCGTTTTTCGGTCATCTGGCTGCGCTTCTCTTCGGTCAGTGATTCGGGGAGCCAGGCATAGATCAAAATGAGGTTGATGAATGAAATCCCAGCCGCAGCGAAGGCAGGGACAGCATAGCCCCACTGGCTGAGCAGCCCACCAGTGACGGGGCCGATGATGAAGCCGAGGCCAAAGGCGGCGCCGATCAACCCGAGTCCCTTGGAGCGGGATTTTTCATCGGTCACATCGGAGATGTACGCTTGGGCAACACTCAAGTTGCCACCAGTGAGTCCATCAATGATGCGGCTGGCGAAGAGCATCCATAAGGCGTTGGCGAAGCCGAGCAGCAAAAAGCCGATGAAAGTGCCGAAGACACTGACGAGCAAAACAGGGCGGCGTCCGAAGCGGTCAGAGAGGCGGCCAAGGATGGGAGCACCGATCAATTGCATCACGGCGTAGGAGGCGATCAGGATGCCAGTTGTTGTTTGATTGGCAGCGAATGTTTTTGCATAATAAGGCAGCAGCGGCAGGATGAGGCTGAAGCCGAGCAGGTCGATAAATACGACTAAGATGATGGAGAAGAGACGTTTGTTATTCATGGGTTCCTTTAAAATATTTTGATTGATACGATTCCTGAAAGTGCATGTCTATTTCAGGGGCCTTTCCTGTTTTTGTTAAGTTCTCCCATCCAACCCTGACCAGCCCAAACAGAGGCGTCCATGGTTTGAATAATTGAACCTCCAAAAACTCTCTGCGATTTCCAGAGACGGTTTTCACCAGTTTGTCTGCGGCATGTTTGGCAGGCCAGCTGAGAAACCGCAGCACAAAGCTGAAATTCTTCATCATTTCCCTGCCGCGTTCTCCCACCACATTGGGGCGGGTGAGCATGTCCGTGGTCATCATGCCAGGGCTGAAGCCCAGGAGTTGAACGCCGCTTCCTTTCATCTCAACTGCAAGTGTGCGAGTGAAGGAGGTGACCCATGCCTTTGATGCGCCATAGAGTCCTGTAGGCGAGGCGGGACGCAGGAAACTTCCCTGCCCGTAAATATTCACCAGCATGCCCTGCTTGCGCGGCATGAAATACTTCATGATGGCCTGGGTGCATTGCAGTACGCCGAGATCATTGGATAGGAAGATATCCAGGGCATCCTGCGGATTCATATCCAGCATCATGCCTGCCGCGTTGGAATAACCAGCGTTGTTGATCCAGATGTCAATGCGGCCAAATTCCTTAATGACATCATCCACCAATTTGTAGACTTGTTCCTCTTCGCGGACATCCATCACGAATCCGCTCACACGCCCTTTGGGCTGGAGATTGCTCAAAGCGGCGTCTACTGCCTTTTGGCTTCTTCCGGTAATAGCGACGATGGATCCTGCTTCGAGAAAAGACTCTGCGATGGCGTAGCCGAATCCGCGAGCTGAGCCAGTCACTACGATAACTTTATTTTTGAGTTCCATTAATTAATCGGTTCCTGAAACTGCATCAATCTCTGGCTTGTGTTTGAAAAGATTGATGATCCAATTGATAAGCAGGAACAGACCATAGATGACGAAGATAAAGAGATAGTCGATCATGGGAATGCGGATGACTTCGTTCAAAGCCCCGAGCCGACCCATGTAAGCGTAAAAGCCAACTGTGCCGATGAGAAAGCTAATGGCGAGTCCACGTTTGGTCCAAGTGCTTAATCCCAGTCCGTACATCTGGGTTAGGATGATCATTGCACCGAATCCAAATGCGAACATCTGCCAGAATTCCTGTCCCTGGAAGATGGCTACCGCCACGCCGTGAATGAGAACGAAGGCTTCGAGGAAAAAAGTCCAGTATTTGTTCAAATGCGCGCGGTTAAAGATCAGTGCAGATTGGGCAATGATCAGGAAGTTGTAGTAGAAGCCCATCAGATGACCGAAAGTATTTGCGGTGGGGTGGTACCAATAATCGTAGATGATCGCCCATGCAAAAAGGTAGCCGTGATATTTCTTTACAATGTCAATAAAGGCGGTGTGGAATTTGAACTTTTTGCCGAAGATCAATCCACGGCGCGGAGTTTCAAGGATGATGATGATCATCAACATGACCGCCACGGAGCCAAGCGCGGTGATCTCTGGTACATCCTGCGCGAGACCGTCATACCAGATCTGTGTTTGTATGACATGCAGAACCGCGAACAGCACGTTGACACCGATCAACGCCCAGTTGAACCATTGCAAGTTACTCGTGTATTTTGGCTTCTCGCGTTTGGCATACCAGATCAATCCCCACACACTCAGGTTGTGGAGAATGTATCCAAGCCACGCAGTGACGCGCGCCATATCACTATGTTCCACCAGACGCCAGGGATAGGCAAAAGCAACGGTGTGCCCAACGATCTCAAAACGAGTCAGGCTGGCGGCGGTAAAGCCTATCAAAGCTGTCAGAGCAGCAGAGACAAGCACACTGTAAAGTATTAATTGAAACGAGTTGTTTTTATTTTGCATAAATCCTCTTTGTTCCTAACGCACTGCTTCTTCCTCATTCATTGTTTTTAATAAACTGAGAATTTCTTCGTTTTCTGGAATGTCAGTCATGTCATGCCCGTAATGGACGAAACGCGCGACTCCTTTTTTATCAATGGCTATTTGTGCTGGCATGCGGCCAAATTTGAAGAGATTGACTTCTTGTCCGTATAGTTTGAGGACGGTGTGCTTTGGGTCTGGCAGGCCGACGAATGGAAGGTTGTGTTCTTTCCAGTACTCCATAAAGGCGGCTGAGTTTTCGGGTCCGATCACCAGAACTTCAGTGTCTTGTGCTTTAAACTTTTCGTAATCGCGGCGCAACTGCGCCATGTGCCTTTGGCAGTACGGTCAGAGGAAGCCGCGGTTGAACACCAATAGGACATTCTTTTTTTCCTGGAAACTTGCGAGGCTAACTTCCTGTCCCTTGAAATCGGTCAACGTAAAGTTTGGCGCGGGTTTGTTGAGTTCGGCGCGGCTCATAATGGAATCACTAAAATAATACCGAAGACGATTTCAACGATCAAACTGATAACGTTGGATTGAAGGACGGATTTATCCACGAACATAAAAATTCCGCGTATCAGGGCAACGACCAGATAGGCAACGCCCAACATCAAGTAGGCAACTGGCGAATTGACGATCAGGGGCACGGCGCCGAGTGCAATGAAGAACCCGCCAAGCACAGCGCGGATCTCTGTGATGCCGCGTCCACCTTCGGGGCGGAGACCTGTAAAGCTTGTAATTGCCTCAGGCTTTAGCAGCGAGAACAATCCCGTTAGGATGGTTGCCACTGCTGCGATAATTTGTAGAACTTGAACGATCATATTTTCTCCTATCAAAACCCGCGCCGTTGACTTTGCCACGGGGCAGGGGTATTGTTGCGGAATTCATCCACGCTGGGGCCGCTCAGGTTTGCGAGCCGCCATGTGCCGTAGAGATAACTGAATACCAATAAGAGGATTGTTGCAGGCCAGCCAGTGATAAAGTTTGTGATAGCCAATAAATTAACACGCTCGTTTTGAAAGAGCGAAAATTGTAAAAAGAGTCGGGCGGCGAAAAAGACGGCCCATGCAAATGTTACTTCGCTGTAAGCTGGGCGGACTTGCGCGTGCCAGTACCAGTCCAACGGCCAGCGGCGGGCGATGAAACTGGTCCAAGCCACCATGGGGCGGCGGATCACCAGGCTGACGATGGTAAGCAGCAATGTCATGCTTCCGCTAACGAGGCCAGGTAGAAAAAATCCCTCCGACTTGCCGAGGAACCAGGCGATACCAATTGCGATGCCCACGCTGCCAACCCCAGCCAGAGCGTATAGCAGAGATTGCTTGCGAACGATCCGTGTGGCTGCAATAACCACCGAAAGGATCAGAGCGCTCCACATCGCCGCCTGAAAGCTAACCAGTCCATTAATAAATAGAAAAATGATCGGCGGCAGGATCGCATCTAAAAATGAATTCCGCCCTGAAAAGACTGTGCGGAATTCATCCAGCAGTTCGCTCCATTTTTGTACATTCATCGTTATGCGTGCTTGCCGAGCCAGAATTTGCGCCAGTCGTTATTGCTGGATTGCAGGGTAATGAAGGCGTAAAGACTGCCCGCAAAAAATCCGAGGGTCATCATGGCAATTGTCCACACGATGGCAACAGGCAGGGACTTTTCGCGGTAGATGATCCACGCAGAGAAGAGGGTGAATCCCGTATACAAGTCCACGAGGGAGACGATGCCCCAGGGCATGGCGAATAATTTGCTGCCTTCGCCGAAGAAATCACCGACGGTGAAGCCGTATATTAATACTGCGGTCATGGCGAGCATGCCGAGGATGGAGATGGTCTTTGCGATTTTCATTTTTATTCCTTTGAGATGCAGGCAAATCCAAGCGCGCCAATGCCGAGATGCGCGCCAAGGGCGGGGGTGATCTGTACGATCATAATTTCTTCGTTTTGTGGAAAGAAAGAGCGGACTTGTTCGTATAAAGCCTGGGCTTCTTCCTGAACCCCGGCGTGAACGATCGCCAGTTTTTCGTACGGCGCATATTCGTTCAACCATTCCATCAGGCGGGCGGTCGCGCGTTTTTGAGTGCGTGTGCGGTGGGCTGTGGCTTTGCCCATGTTCATGTGCAGCAGCGGTTTAAGTTGGAGCAGATCTCCAAATTTTGCAATGGCGAAATTCATGCGTCCGCTGCGACGGAGGTATTCCAGCGTTTTGATCGACGCGAACACATACGTCCGCTTCATTGCACCCTGTAAGCTGGATACGATTTCCTCGATCTTTTTGCCAAGCTGCGCCAGTACTGCGGCTTTCTCAACGAGGAAACCTGTGCCGAGGCTGAGCTGGCTCGAATCCAGCACAGTTACAGGGATGCGTGTGAATTGTTCAGCGGCAATACGCGCTGCATTAATGGTGGCGCTCAATGTTTCCGAAATGTGAATGGACAGGATGGCTTGCGCGCCTTCATTCGCCAGCTGTTCATAGACTTTTGTGAACGCATCTGGCCCGGGTGTGGCAGTGGATGGAGAGGGCTGGTAGCCTGGAAGTTGTCTGTAAAACTCCTCTCGTGAGAGATTGATTCCATCAAGGTAGGTATGATCGCCCTGGTTGATATGCAAAGGCACCACGGTTATTGCAAGTTGTTTTGTGAGAACTTCAGGTAGGTCGCAAGTGCTGTCTGTTACGATGCGAATCATAATTTCCTTTTAGGCGTTCGCATGTGCGCGAAGCCATGCTTTGATCGGAGTGCCAGAGCCGTTGATGTGTTTGTCCACTGCGTGGAAATACCCGTTCATGAATTCTTTTAATTCTTCCGGCGGCCTTTGGTGAGACTGGAGCAAAACCTTCAACCATTCCATTTCATTGGTGACATGTTCCATGTCGCCGAAATGCAGGGCGGCGATGATGATGTCTCCTAAAAAGGTGATTCCTGTGTTCAAATGCTCTGGGTCTACGGAAAGGGGCTGGATCATTTCCCTGATCGTGCCTTCGATGTGGGCTCGGCGTGAGGTGAATGCGTGCAGCGCGGTGATGTATTCCTGCGAGATGGCCTTTGTCTCTTTGGGCTTGTCTTTGCCTTTCAATATTTTTTCAACCTGTTCAATGGATGCATCGACTGAGTTGCCGAGGTAATGTCCTGGAATGTAATCTTTCAAACTTTCTCGCAGGATGAAGATGCGCCCGCCATAACAGACGGGGATGTTCAGCCCTAAAAGAGAGAAGGCGGTCGTTTGCAATGTGGCTGCGCTGGGCAGCGACTGAGCCACCAGAATGACCAAATTTGCTTTTATTTTTGAGACAGTTTCTTCAAAGCGTTCTGCAGGCACGTTGGCGCCGAGATAGATCACGTTCAGGCCGCGGCGGCGCAGGAAAAGTGCAAGCATTAGTGTCGTGAACGTGTGCCATTCTCCAGCCGGGCAGCCAATCATTACGGTCTGGGGGCGGGTTGGGGTGGGGGATGCACTTAGCAGGGCGTCCAAACGGCGCATGGCAAGACCTGATGCGAAATGCTCCTGTTGTACGGTTGCACGGTTTTCATACCAAAGTCCGCCGATCTCGGCCATGCCTTTTTGCAGCACGTCCATGCACACTGATTCAACCGGGTAGATGGAGAAGGCTTTGTTCAATGCCTGCTCGGCTTGCGATTCGCTAAAGTTCATGCAGGCGGTGATCCATTGCGCGCGAATCATTTCCAGAGTAGTGTCAGGGGCGGCGTTGGCGGAAACGGTTTGGGTGGAGGAAAAACTCGAAGATGTGTAACCAGCTAATGGGTCCAGCCCGGAGGCGATGTGCTCATTCCACATTTCCACAGCGCGCGAGATAGAGAGTCCCTCTGCCTGACGGGCGATCAGCCATTTGATGGTCTCGATATCGTATTGCGAATACAAACGATGCCCTCCCGCACTGCGGTTTGGCGTGGGCAATCCATAGCGGCGTTCCCAGGCGCGCAGTGTGTCGGCAGCGAGACCGGTTTCGAGCAAAACGGCTTTTAAGTTAAAGGCAGGGGATTTACTGAACATGGCATATCCTTAGGCTGGGTTTAGGGTGGGTTTGACCACCTTTTGCACAGCTATTGTACCCTCTTCCTTAAGAATTCGTTCGGTTGTCAGACGAGCTGAAAGCAAAACGATAGGCAGGCCGGTGCCGGGGTGGGTGGATGCCCCTGCGAAGTACAGGTTCTTATATTTCTTGTGGCGATTGTGCGGACGCAAATAGCCAACCTGCCAGAAGTTGTGGCTGAGCCCGAATGCGGCTCCATTGACCAGATTGAAGCGCTCTTTCCACACCTTGGGCTGATACACCATCTCAAACGTGATGTGCTGCTCGAGGTCGGTTGCTCCTAATTCATTTGCGAGGCGGGCGAGTACGGTCTTGCGCGCGCGCTTGACCATTGCGTCCCAATCCTGCTCGCTGCGCGCATCAAGATGACCGACGGGGACCAAAACGTAAAGGGTGTCTTTCCCTTCGGGGCTGGCAGCGGGGTCGGTGCGCTTCGGCGCATGAACGTAGAACGACGGCACTTCGGGCAATGTGTGGTCGTTGAAGATCTGGTCGAAGGATGCCTTGTAGTCACCGCCAAGGAAAATGTTGTGATGCGCGATCTGCGAATATTCCTTATCCACACCCCAGTAGAACATGATGGTGGAGCAGGTGTAGAGTTTATCTTCGATGAGTTTCTTCGCTTCGGCGCGATCGGGGAGTAGTTGATCGTAGATGTAAGGAAGGTCTGCATTGCCGACAAAGATGTCCGCGTGGAAATTGCGGCCGTCTTCCAATTCAACGCCAACAACTTTGGTTTCGTTTACGTGGATCCGTTTTGCAGGAGCGTTGTAGACGAACTTCACGCCGTGCTTTTCTGCCACTTTAACGAGAGCCTGAATACCAGCATACATCCCGCCCATGGGGTACCAAACGCCTTCAGCCAATTCCGTGTATTGCAGCAGGGAGTAGGTGGCTGGGGCATCGTAAGGGCTTAGCCCCAAATACATATTTTGGAAAGTGAAAGCAGCCTTCAAGCGTTCATCTTTGAAGAAGCGGCTCGTGTTCTTGTAGTGCTTGCCAAGAGCCTTCAGTTGAAAGATCAGCGGCAAATTGGAAAGGCTGAAATATTCAAAGATGTTGAAGAAGTTTCTGCCCACGAATTTCTCTAGCGAGATCTTGTAGTGTTTGCTGCCTTCGGCGATGTAATTCAGAAAACCTGTGAAAGCGGTCTTTTCCACTTTCTCAAGTTGGGTTTGCATTTTGCCAATGTCGGAAGTCAATTCCAATTCCAGGCCATCATCAAAATGGACTTTGTAGGTTGGGTCGATGCGGCGCAGGTCGAGGTGATCGCTCATCTTTTCGCCGAGAGAGGCAAAGGTTTCCTCCCAAACCTCGGGCATCAGAAACAGGGTCGGGCCAATGTCGAAGCGATGTCCGTCGCGGAGGATCTGGTTGCAGCGTCCGCCAGGTGTCTCGTTCTTCTCAAGCACGGTCACATCGTATCCATTTTTAGCGAGGCGGGCGGCGGTGGCAATTCCGCCGATCCCTGCGCCGATCACTACGGCCGATTGTCTTTTGGTCATTTTATTTCTCCTTGATTACTTGCGTTATTGAATTTCAAAACTAGCAAACTCCAATAAGTTAACTTTGTTTGTAGGGGTAGTGCTTTAGTAACTCTATTCTACATCTTGTCTATTATTTGTCAAGGTTTTATCAATACCTTTGCAAAACCTTGACAAAATGGATAATTCCAGTAAAATTTCAATTATCAGGAAGTTTGATTGACTAGACAGTCCGTTTAGTCCAAGACCAGCCTTTCCGAGTCCATCATGCAGGAGAAAAAGAAAATGCAAGCTCATGCCAACTGGGAACACCAATTACTCGATCTCGCCGGGCACATTCCCCATCCGTCCACCCGACCATTTTTCTCTTATTGGGCTGGTGATGCTGCTCTCCGTAATGCCTATAAAAAAGCTGAAGTCATTACTGCCGAACACAGCAAATCCTTTTATTTTGCTTCCGGACTGCTTCCAGAAGAAAAGCGTTCCGCCGTCCGCGCTTTATACGCCTTCTGCCGCACCGTGGACGATATTGTGGACGAAGTGGAATCCAAAAAGGATCGCGACTTTGAATTGGAATATTGGCGTACCATTGTTCAAACCGCCTCTTCCTCGACCGATGACCTGGTCGCCGCCGCATGGGCAGATACCCTCACCCGATACCATATTCCCCGCCACTACGCCTTGCAGTTGATCGATGGTGTAGCCCGTGACTTGTCCCAGACCCGTTACCAAACCTTTGACGACCTTGCCACATATTGTTACGGAGTCGCTTCTACAGTTGGATTGATGAGCATGTATATCGTGGGCTTCAAAGGACATGATGCTGTAAAGTACGCCATCAAACTTGGCGTTGCCCTACAAATGACCAATATCCTGCGTGATGTGGGGGAGGACTACCGCAACGGGCGTCTCTACCTTCCGCGCGAAGAACTCATCCAATACGGCATTCGTGAGCAGGATATTGCTGAAGGACGCGTTACCGAAAATTGGCGGCAGTTCATGCGCTTCCAAATTGACCGAACCCGACATCTCTACAAAGAATCATGGGATGGCGTGAAGATGCTTGAGCGCGAAGGACAGCTTGCCATCGGAGCTGCGTCCACTTTTTATAGCGGCATTTTGGATGATATTGAAAAACACGATTACAATGTCTTTACCCGTCGCGCATCATTAAGTGCATGGGGTAAAGTTCGCAGAATTCCCTCCTTATGGTGGAAGATCAAGTCGTTGTAGGCAAGCAGGTAAGGGAGTGGCTAAATGTGTGGGCTAAGGAAGTCCATCACATGTGCAGGGTAATTCGGAAAACGTTGTTGATAAAGTTGCCTGCCATTGAAACAATAAACAAAAAGACGCAGAGCGCACTCAAG
>Ga0172373_10001057_pt1 | contig 44736 bp, 32 predicted proteins | sample Lak10m_2_FD_114546 | JGI IMG/M metagenome (GOLD analysis project Ga0172373, IMG submission 114546) | Freshwater microbial communities from Kabuno Bay, South-Kivu, Congo - kab_092012_10m | ecosystem: Environmental > Aquatic > Freshwater > Lake | place: Democratic Republic of the Congo... | reverse complement strand
GTAGTCTAAATGTGAATGGATTGATGCAGTTAGATTCAGCGTAAACGGTGGTTGTGTTTAATTTTCGCCGGATAATGGCTTAAATAAGCATTACAAACTTACCTCATTGAGACGTACTTTTATAATTGGTGCCAAAAAACTCCATCATCAAAAAGTCTTCTAATCCCGCATTATCTTCCAGGCGTGCGGACTGCATTACTGAACGCCCCAACCTGTGTGACTCCCAGGTAAAATCCCCTTGGTAATGTTCACGTATCAAGGCAATCATACGCCTGACCATCACTAATCTGACGTCCTGACCGGGCTGTGCCTCCACCTCAAAAAACTGGCGTTTTGAAGCACTGTAATCATTCACCCAACCGCGAAATGAAAATGTCGCCTGCCGAGCGCCCAAGCTGGTAATTTCAAATATCCCGTTGGTACCATTCTGGAAATTACGCTTGATGCGCTCATCTCTGACCTGTTCTTCCGTTGGCCCCTTTTCACGCGCTGCTGCTTCTGCATTCTGCCGGGCAGCATCATACTCAGCGCCCTGTCTGCGCGCTTGCATGGCCTTGACATACGAAGCCATGTCAGTAAATTTTTCTTCAATTGCAGGCTCTTTTGCCACCGGCTCTTTTAAAGGCAGTTTTTCGGTACTGGATTGCGGCGTTGCAATCACATCGGGCACTTTGGATGAAGGTTTAACTGCACTGGCAGATTCACGTGGAATTGCTTTAGGCGGTCTGATTGGCTTTACAGGTTTTTCTGGCAACACCTCAGGCAAAGGTTCAGCAGCAACGGGCTCAGAAGATATAGGCTTTTCCGGCGCAGCCAGACTCACTTCAATCGCCGTGGCAGGCTGGCTTGAAGGTGCATCAAAGTTTATTTTTGGCGCAAAGAAGAAAACTATCGCATGTAATAGCAGAGAGAACGCAACCGCCAGTAAGGTGTTGCGGCTGATATGTACGCGAATAAAACGATCGCCATGCGGCTTGGGCGCCTTGCCTGATAAAAACTTATCAAAATTCGGCTCAAAGCCCAGGGTGCTTATCTGATCCAGTTGCATCACCAATTAAAAACGCATGTCAGCCCAGATTTTCTCCAGGCGCTTGATGGAGACTGGAAACGGTGTTTTTAACTCCTGCGCAAAGAGTGACACACGCAGTTCTTCAATCAACCATCTGAAGTCTTGCAGTGCATCAGGTATATCCAGATGTGCGGCTTTCAGCGCATTGATCTTATCCTGCCATTTTTGCCAGATCACACCTACACTGCCAGCATTCTTGCCATCTCTGTCAGGATTGGCCGCATGTTTTTCCATGCGCAAACGCAACGCTTTCAAATAACGCGGAATATGTTGCAAATGCTCCCATGGCGTTTGGCTAAAACAGCCCTTATATACCAGCAGTCCTATCTGCTGTTCCAGATCACGCTTTAATCTATTGACGGTTGCCGCCATCTGACCTTGTTTCTGGATAAGTAATTGATATTCAGTTGCGATAGCCTGTGCTTGCCGTGCAACCGCTTCTGTGACTGCAGGCAATCGCGTTCTGGCGCGCTGCTTTAATTTCATAAAATCTGCATTGCTGCGTGGCAGTGCATCTTCGCCAACAAATGCACGGTCTGCGATCGCACGTATCATGTCTTCCCGCAAATCATCAGGCGTCATCACATTACGCAACAGCAAAGCATATTGATTGAAGTTAGGCAGGCCTTTTTCTAGCTGTTTCATCTGCTCTTTTAACTCAAACCGCATCAATCGACAGACACCCTTGCGATGGCTTTGTTCCGCTTCACGCTCGGTGTCAAACAGTTTAACGGAAATGCTGTCATCGGCATCTTCCAACGCAGGATAACCTGTCACTTTCAAACCATCGCGCTCAAAACTGAGCGTCTGCGGCAAATCGCCAAAGTCCCATTGTTTCAAACCTGTTTTTTCAATATCAGGCGATGTGTTTCTGAAAGTCAGCTGCGCCGCCGAACCTAATTGTTTTTTAAGCAAGTTCCAGTCACGCCCCATGGCCAGTTCGCGCCCTGCATCGTCCACCACGCTGAAATTCATCAAATGGTGCGATGGAATATCTGCGAGATTCCAGTCTTCCTTACTGACCTTTAAAGTCGTTTTATGCTGAATATAGGCTGCCAGGGTTTCCAGTAACGGTTTAGAGAAATCATCATCAACAGATTCCAGAAACCCAGTGACAAACTCCGGCACAGGCACACACACTCGACGAAAGGCTTTAGGCAAAGCCTTGATCAAATAGGTGAGCTTTTCGCGCAACATGCCTGGCACCAGCCACTCTGTCTGTACCGGGTTCAACTGGTTCAGCAACGCCAGCGGAATGGTCGCCGTCACGCCATCTAAAACATGGCCGAGTTCAAATCGGTATTTCAGGGTCGTTTCCACCCCCTCCAGCATGATTTTTTCAGGAAACTGCACTGCGGTAATAGCATCGGCGCCGTGACGCATCAAGTCATCACGCGTCAGGTATAACAACTTGGGATTAATCTTTTCTGCATCGGCACGCCACTTTTCAAAACTTGCGGCGTTATAAATGTCGGCAGGTACTTTGGCATCATAAAAAGCGAACAACTGATGTTCATCGACCAGCACATCCTGACGGCGAGCTTTATGTTCCAACTCCTCAACTTCTGCAATCAGACGTTCATTCGCAATGAAAAATGCAGCTTTGGTATCAAACTCGCCATTCGCCAATGCCTCGCGGATAAAAATCTCACGAGACTCCACCGGATTGATTGGTCCATAGTGGACTCTGCGCTTGGGAATGATGGTGAGGCCGTACAAACTCACACGCTCCCACGCGTTCACCATGCCCATTTTCCTATCCCAACGCGGGTCAGAATAGTGACTATCGGTTAACCCACGCGCCAGAGGCTCTATCCAGTCCGGTTCTATTTTAGCCACGCAGCGTGCATATAGTTTGCTGGTGTCTACCAGCTCCGCCGCCATCACCCATTTCGGGCGCGTCTTTTTTAGCGTGGAACCAGGCGCAATATAAAAGCGTATGCCTCGCGCACCTGCATAAGATTCGCTCTCACCATCCTTAAACCCTATATTGCCCAGCAAGCCAGCTAACAGCGCTTTGTGAATCTGCTCATAATTCGCTTCCTTATCATTAAGCCTCAACTCCAGCTCAGAAGTGATTTCCAGCAATTGCCCATGCAGTTCTCGCCACTCTTTCAAACGTAAAAATGATAAAAAGTTCGTGTGGCACTGATTAAGCAAGTCCTTGTTCGATTTTTTATTCTTGAGCGCATGGTCAAACCAATCCCACAGCTTGAGATAACTCATAAAATCTGAACCATCTCCAGCAAACTTGGCATGTGCATTATCCGCAGCTTCGCGTTTATCCATCGGACGTTCACGCGGGTCCTGTATGCTCAACACACTGGCAATGATCAGAATCTCTTTCAGACAATGCTCACGTTTAGCCGCCAGAATCATGCGCCCTACACGCGGGTCCAACGGCAATCTGGCTAACTGCAACCCTGTTTCTGTAATCTGCCGGCGGGAGTCAACAGCACCCAGCTCCTGCAGCAGCAGATAACCATCCGCAATCAGCCGTGAAGATGGCGCTTCAATAAAAGGAAACTCAGCTACATCGCCCAAACGCAAGGCCGCCATGCGCAAAATCACGCTGGCAAGCGAACTGCGCAGAATTTCCGGCTCGGTAAATTCCGGCCTGTTGTTAAAGTCCTCTTCCGAATACAAACGCACACAAGTACCATGCGACACACGACCACAGCGCCCTGCCCGCTGCTTAGCGGCTGCTTGGCTGATTTTTTCTATCTGCAACTGCTCCACTTTTGCACGTGGACTATAACGATTCACCCGCGCCAGACCCGCATCAATCACATATTTAATGCCAGGAACTGTCAGTGAGGTTTCAGCCACATTAGTTGCCAGCACGATACGGCGTGAACTATGGCTTTTAAATATCTTCTGCTGATCTTCAATCGAAAGCCGTGCAAACAATGGCAATACTTCAATATGCCTGAGCTTGGCCGAGCGGCCCTGATACTTGCGCAAATGGTCAGCCACATCACGAATTTCGCGCTCACCCGGCAAAAACACCAGAATATCGCCATCACCCAGTCTAAGCAGGTCATCGGCAGCATCGAGAATAGCTTCCTCAATCGCCTCTTCTTCGTCGTCTTCTTCCAGCCAGCGCGCTTCAGTTTTGGTCTTGCGCGCAATGCCCAATATATTTTGAGAAGATATACTGCCAGAGCCAAGCTCACCGTCATCCTCAAGGTCGAACTGCGTACTATCTGGCACAGCAATCTCTTTAGAGCGGAAACCCGCCTTACCTAGCGGACGATAGCGAATTTCCACCGGATAAGTTCTACCCGACACCTCAATCACTGGCGCACCGTTAAAATGGCTTGAGAACCTGTCCGCATCGATGGTAGCCGACGTCACAATCACTTTTAAATCAGGACGTTTGGGCAGCAACTGTTTCAAATAACCCAGAAGAAAATCAATATTCAGGCTGCGCTCGTGTGCCTCGTCGATAATGATCGTGTCATAGGCATTCAGGAACTTGTCTCCCTGCGTTTCGGCCAGCAGAATACCATCCGTCATCAGCTTGATGTAGCTGGATTCAGACAGTTTGTCATTGAAGCGTACTTTGTAACCCACTACTTCACCTAAAGGCGAATTCAACTCCTGCGCAATACGTGATGCGACTGAGCGCGCTGCGATGCGGCGTGGTTGTGTGTGCCCGATCAAACCGGCTACACCTCTGCCCAACTCCAGGCAGATTTTAGGCAATTGCGTCGTTTTACCAGAGCCTGTTTCACCACAGACAATCACCACCTGATGTTTGAGTATCGCCACGGATATCTCGTCTTTTTTACTACTGACCGGCAATTCCAATGGGTATTCCGGCTTAGGAAGAGCTTGCAGACGCGCTTGATATCGGGCTTGTGACCTGCCCATTCTTTGCGCGATATCACTTAATGATTGGGTAATCGGCTTATTTTGCTGTAAAAGTGCTTTTGCCTGATTTAAACGATTTTTAAGTGGATAGCGATCCACCAGTAAACATGTGGAAATTGCCTTTTCCAATTCAGCAATCCGCTGTTTTGGATTTACGGGTTCAAGATTCTTCATAGAGCTGGCATTTTACCATGCAAGACCGCAATCACATTGATGATGCAATCATTCACCTTGACGAACTATCAGTGGAAAATTCACAGCAAAAAAATGTAGTTACGTAGCGACAAAACTCTTCACGCATCTCATCATTAAAATCATAACAAATTGATTATTAACGATTTAATTTGTTGGCATCAATTATGCTGTTAAGTGATTAAGCAGCCCATTCAATGCATCACTAAAATTTCAACCAAAAATCATAAGCAGGAATTAAACATGGAAACTACGGATAAAAAGTCACACGAGTGTAGCGTTGAAGAACTAAAAAAAAGACAGGAGCTTGAGCATTTGTTGCATCTGGAGAAAGAAAATGCCGCGTTAAAACATGAGAACCAACAACTGCAAGAGGAAAAACAGGATCTACTCGACAAAAATCAACTTTTGAACGACATCATTGAACAATTAAGAGACATGGAAAAAAGGCAATCCACTGAAAACATTCTGGACAATCAACGGCAATACACTAGCGCTATCAGCCGATATGGCGATGCGCCACTTAGCTACAAATCGGAACATCACCTGGAAATATGGCATCAAATCTTGACCAATCTGGAACGACAAACTGGCGACTCGATGCTTTTACAACACAATCTGGCGCTGCTGTTGGCAATCAGCGCCAACGAACAGCGACAGTCAGCGATGCAAGAGACTGAAAATGAACGATAAGCATTTCACCGTTTCCGTTATTGCCTGACACAATCCTCCAGACCGGTATTACCGCCTTTGAATTCCGGCTCAAAATAGAATTTATGGAAGCTCCATTGCCCTTTTTTATTCTTTTTCATCGTGGCGATACCGGTACCGTAGTCTTTGGTCGTTTTATCTGTCAGCGCAAAATGCATGGCCACATGACTGCCATTTGCAGCAGCATGTCCCAAGTATGTCCCGTAGCCTGGCACTTCAAGTTTGAAGTCGTAACTGGCATAGCTTGCACGACTATGCTCCGGCTTTAATTTCATAGTGACTGTGCCAGTATATTTGCCTTCATGCGCATCGTTCCCGCTGCAACTGTAAACACCGCTGTAATCCTGATAGCCTGTCGTCTCCGCGTGACCATTCATGCCAAAGACTACGAAAAACATCAATACCAGATACCTCATTACCACCCTCTCAATTCAATCTATATCAAAAATCCACATCAGAAAACCAAACCAGAAAATCAGACTAGAAAACGTGAAGCCAAAGACTCCAGATTAAGTTCTCGCAGAATATAGGCCATCCTGTCTTTAGCGTTCTTGCGTGGCTGGCCAGTATATTTTGCGATAATCAACTCATTCTTCATCGAATGCTCCCAGCCAACAAGCTCAGTCACAGTCAAGCTATAACCAGCCGCTTCTAATTGCAAGCAACGCAGCACATTGGTGAGCTGACTACCAAACTCACGCGTATGTATCGGGTGGCGCCAGATTTCGCTAAGTGGCGTTTTGCCGAAACTCTCGTTTTTATGCTGCCTTAACGCCTCAGCAACCTCTGCCTGACAGCATGGCACCAACACCATATATTTAGCCTGTTTTTTTAGACCAAACTGAATGGCGTCATCGGTTGCCGTATTACATGCATGCAACGCGGTCACAATATCCACCTTGTCCGAAATTGCCGCCGAAGTAGTAGATTGCTCTACCGTTAAATGCTCAAAGCGCATACGCGAGAACCCAAGCTGCTGCGCGAGCACTTTGGATCGCTCTACAAGCTCTGCGCGGGTTTCAATCCCCACCACCTCACCTGCGGCGTGCTGCTTCAGCAACAAATCATACAGAATAAACCCCAAATAAGATTTGCCTGCGCCATGGTCTACCAGCACAGGGTTCATACTCTGCGTAAACACATCATTGAACAATGGCTCGATAAAATTGACCAGATGATAAACCTGCTTGAGTTTGCGCCGGCTATCCTGATTCAGCTTCCCGTCACGGGTCAGAATATGCAGCTCTTTGAGCAGATCGATGGATTGATTGGGCTTGATTTCTGGAATATTTTGCATACTGTCATTTTAATTGAAAAGCTTTTTTTGACCTATGTTGGCTGGATTTATTTTCACCTGAATAAGCAAATTGCTCATCATGACTTCATGAATGTGATGAAATTTTGACACAGCATTTCAAAAATCGTCAGATGTCGTCACAATATATACAACTGTGCATAAATAAAAACCCACTTGCAAAGGGCGCTACACCCTAATACCGATAGGGACAACATAGGCGTGAATCTTGCTTTGTATAGCAAAAATGCATAAAAGTTTACAAGGACGAATGGAAGAAAATTTCAGGTTAAATATTCTGCATCGCATCGTAAACGCTATCGTAACGCCGATAAAGATCAATGAACAAGAATTGTTGGTTACATCAAGCATAGGTATTGCAACTTATCCTAATGACGGAAAAACAGCAGATGAGTTAATCAAACATGCTGACATTGCAATGTACCGAGCTAAAGAACTAGGCAAAAATAATTTTCAGTTTTTCACACAAAGCATGAATGAAAAAGCAGAAAAACGCCTACAGATCGAAAACCTGCTCCGGAATGCAATAACCAAAAAAGAGCTGTTACTTTACTACCAGCCAAAAGTTGACCTAAACAGTATGCAGATTGTTGGCATGGAAGCCCTTATTCGTTGGAACAGCAAAGAACTTGGCTTTGTATCCCCAGCCGATTTTATTGCACTCGCTGAAGATACAGATTTAATTCTACCAATTGGCGCGTGGGTTTTAAAAACTGCCTGCAAACAAGTTTCAGCATGGAAAGAAGCTGGGTATGGAGATTTTTTGATGTCTGTCAATGTTTCGGTACGTCAATTTAATCGTGCTGATTTTATTGAAACAATTCAAACCACTCTGGATGAAGCTGGCTTGAAGGCATCACAACTGGAATTGGAGGTGACCGAAAGCATCCTTATGAAGGATATTGATCTATCCAGCCAAACAATGCGTAGACTTAGATCAATGGGTGTAAAAATCTCGATAGATGACTTTGGAACGGGATATTCAAGCTTGTCCTACTTAAAGGAACTCCCGATTGACACACTGAAAATTGATAAGGTCTTTATAGATGACATTGTTGCAAGCACAGATAAAGCGCCTATTGTAGAAACTATCATTATATTAGCAAAAAACCTGGGACTTAATGTAGTTGCCGAGGGTGTGGAGTCTCTCGATCAAGTAAACTATCTGACAGAAAGAGGATGCGATCAAATCCAGGGCTATTATTTCAGCAAACCGGAAAGTGGCGAACTGATAGAGAAAAAACTCATCAAGGCTAATGCTAAAGCTTTAAAAGAACCAATTCATTCAAATAGCGCCCTCACAGCTTAATACAAAATATTTCAACTTCCTGTCGTCAAACTATTCATCACTGCGTTTTGGTAATAAGGACATTTGATTTATGTTCTGACGTTACCAATACCAACTGAAAGCAAATGAGGAAACAGAAATGAAAAATACACTCGCAATCACAGCCGCCCTACTCGCGATAATTACCTCTTCACCTGTGATGGCCGACGACACAGCCCCGGCTAAAGTCGGTCTGGATGCACGCGGCGACCGTATTGAACAGCGCCTCGACAACAAGGGTGATCGCATTGAAAATCGTCTGGATGAGCGCGGCAACAGAATTGAAGACCGCCTGGACACCAAAGCAGACAAAGCACGTGAGAATGGCCATGAAAAACGCGCCAACCATTTGGAGCGCAAAGGCGACCGCATTGACCAGCACCTGGATAAACGCGGCGACCGCATAGATAACCATTACGATAGAAAAGGTGAGCGCATTAACAACCGCCTGGACAGACGCAACACCCGTCGATAAGTCACCAGGCAAAGCGAATATAATGGAGCGCGATTTCGATAAAACCTATCTCAGCATGAATCATTTTCTTGCCGATATCGAAGGTCGCGCTTTCCGTATGGCCCAGATTGCTACCAGCAATCGCGATGACGCGCTTGAGATCGTGCAGGACGCCATGATGAAGCTGGTACAAAAGTACAGCCATCACCATGCAACTGAGTGGAAGGCGCTGTTTTATAGCATTCTGAATACCCGCATTCTGGATTGGCATCGTAGACAGTCTGTGCGCAACCGCTTTAGAAGCTGGTTTCATTGGCATGATGATGACGATGAAGAAACCGAAGATGCATTAGCGCAACACCCTGATGAAACGCATCACGAGCCCGATTTCCGCTTGCAGGATGACCAATTCATGCGCAGCCTCAATAACGCATTGCATGCACTGCCGATACGTCAGCAGCAGGCATTTTTATTGCGCGTATGGGAAGGTCTGGATATCAATGAAGCCGCAGCCATCATGCAGTGCTCGGCAAGCAGCGTCAAAACACATTATGCAAGAGCACTGGATAAACTGCGCGAGCAGTTGGAGGATCACCAATGACAACCGAGCAGGAAAAACTCATCGCAAAAGCCAAGGCCAGTCTGGATGCCAGCGTGTATACGCTGGATAACAAAACGCAGGCTGATTTAGCGTCTATTCGCAAAAAAGCACTCAACACCCAACCGCAAGCATCGTGGCGCAGATTTAACGCATGGCTGCCAGCTGGCGCGTTAGCATTTTGTGCTTTATTGACGGCAGCACTACTCTACAGCCCGCTTAACATTGATGATGCTGCAACACCAATTGCAACACAACAAACCATTCAACCCGAGCAGGCAGAACAAGTTGCTATGCTGGAACTACTCAATAACCCTGAAGATTTAGAAGCCGTCACCGATCCTGCATTTTATATCTGGATGGATGAGGTTCTGGCAACAGAGGGTATGGATAATGCGGTTTAAATCTCCAGTATTAGGCTTTCTGCTCTTAATGGCGCTGATAAACACCCAGCATGTGATGGCACAAACCGAGCTGCCAATAGAACTGATTGAACTACTGGGCGAGATTGAAGATGACGACGACATGCTAGGGCTGGCACTGGCAGAAATCGACCAAAAAACTACCGCTGCCACACAAAAAATCGGCAACAAAGCAAACAAGCAACAAAACCCAGAAATAGCAGCACCAGCAGGAGGTAGTAAAAAATGAAACTATCCTTAATTATTCGTCACCAAGTACTGGCCTGCGGGTTATTACTTAACCTGGCCTTTTATCAGCAGCTGGCACTGGCTGAAGGTATAGCGTGGGACTCATTGAGTGAGCAGCAACAGCAAACCTTGGGAAACCTTAAAGACAGCTGGCATGAACTGCCTCCACAGCGCCAAGAGAAACTCAGCAAAGGCGCTGAAAAATGGGCAAACATGTCACCAGAGCAAAAAGAACGCGCCAAAGAAAGCATACAGCGCTTTAAAGATCTGTCGCCAGAAGACAAAGCACTAGTGAAAGAGCGCATAAAAAGATTCCGTGATTTACCGCCAGAACAACGTCAGGCTTTACGTGAACGCTGGAGAAACATGCCACCTGAGCAAAAAGAAAAAATCAAATACCGCATCAGAAACATGAGCCCGGAGCAACGTCAGCAGCTGCGTGAAAGAATTAAAGAACGGCGGATGGAGCGACATCAGCGCTAAGAAATTCCCGCACTTAACCAAAGAGACATACAGATAAAAACTTGAATCCTTCTGGCCAATGCTAAAATAGCATCATTGGTAGACCTGATTTCGTTTCATCATTGAATATGACGAGGCGGCAAGCCGAAGGCAGTACGCTTTTGTACGGCGAGGCGCAGGTAACAAAGTCAGATTCGATGAGGAAATGAAATAGATGGCAATTCAATGGTATCCGGGCCACATGACCCAAGCGCGCAAAAAAGCGGAAGAGACCATGGAGTTCACCGATATGGTCATTGAAGTATTGGATGCCCGCGTGCCAGCTGCCAGCCATAACCCGATGATCGACGAGATGCGCCTGTTTCGCCAGCGTCCGCAGCTCAAGATTTTGAACAAGGCTGACTTAGCCGACCCTGCCGTAACACAGGCATGGCTAAACTATTTTAATGCGCAGCCGAACACCAAAGCCGTTGCGCTATCATGCAAAAAGCCTGGCGATGCCAAAAAAATACCGGCGCTTTGCCGCAAAATCACTCCGCATCGAGGTACGCATCTCAAGCCGCTGCGCATGATGATCATGGGTATTCCTAACGTAGGCAAATCCACCCTGATGAACGCCCTGCTTAACCGCCGCATCGCCAAGGTGGGCGATGAACCTGCGGTAACTAAAAGCCAGCAACGCTTTGATATTGATTACACGATGAGCATCACGGATACCCCAGGCATGATGTGGCCAAGAATCGCCTACGAGTCTGATGGCTATATGCTCGCCGCAAGCCATGCGATTGGCAGAAATGCAGTGATTGATGAAGACGTAGCCATATTCTTGGCTAACAATTTGCTAAAAAGCTACTCTGCACTGCTGAATACCCGTTACAAGCTGGATGTGATGAAAATCGACGTGACAAAAATTGACGGCGTAGACTTGCTGGAAGCGATTGCAAAACGCCGCTCGTATAAACGCCATGATGGCCTGTGGGATATGGAAAAAACCGCCGTGGCTTTTCTTACAGATTACCGCAGCGGTGCGATTGGCCGCGTCAGCCTCGAAACCCCCACATCAAGGCAGGAAATGATTGCCAGCACCCAGCCTAACGATACCGACCATACAGAAAGCGACACAGACACTGTGAGCGCTTCTGAAACACCTCAATAGTTTTCCATCAATGCTTAACTCAATGAATGCGCCTCAGCGTGAGGCGGTGAAATATTTGGATGGGCCGCTACTGGTACTGGCAGGTGCTGGCAGCGGCAAAACGCGCGTCATCACGCAAAAGATCAGCTATCTGATTGACGAAGCAGGCTACAACCCGAAAGAAATCGCGGCGATTACCTTTACCAACAAGGCCGCGCTGGAGATGCAGGAGCGTGTAACCAAACTCATGCAGGGCAAGAACCTAAAAGGCCTGACGATTGCCACGTTTCACTCGCTCGGCCTGCAAATGCTGCGTGCCGAGGCGGCGCTACTTGGCTACAAACCACAGTTTTCCATTCTGGATTCTTCAGACAGTTTCAAAATACTGGCGGACGTGCTCGCCACGACTGATAAACAATTACTGCGCAAGACGCAGTGGCAGATTTCAAACTGGAAAAACGCCTTTATCAACCCTGACCAGGCTAGAGTGCAGGCGGATGAAGACTTCACGCATGCAGCAGCCAAGGTTTACCAGATTTACCAACAGACTCTGAAAGCTTATCAAGCCGTTGATTTTGATGATTTAATCAAACTTCCGGTCGAGTTGTTCGAGCAGCATGAAGACGCGCTCAATAAATGGCAGCGCAAATTGCAGTATCTGCTCATAGACGAATATCAGGATACCAATGCCTGTCAGTACAAGCTGGTTAAAATGCTTACCGGTTTACGCGGCCAGTTCACCGCAGTGGGCGATGATGATCAGGCCATTTATGGCTGGCGCGGTGCGGACGTTGAAAACCTGCGTCAGCTCACGCAGGATTTCAGCAAACTTAAAGTCATCAAGCTGGAGCAGAATTACCGTTCTACTGTACGTATTCTACGTGCGGCTAATCAGGTGATTTCAAATAACCCCAAACTGTTTGAAAAGAAACTATGGAGTGAGCTTGGCACGGGCGACCTGATTCAGGTGACTGCCGCGCAAAGTGAAGAGCACGAGGCTGAAAGCGTAGTCATGAAACTGCAGGCGCACAAGTTTGAAAACCGTACCTACTACAAGGATTACGCCATCCTGTATCGTGGCAACCATCAGGCACGCATCCTCGAGCAGCACCTGCGCAATCAAAAGATTCCCTACACCATTTCAGGCGGCCAGTCCTTTTTCGATAAAGCTGAAATCAAGGACATCATCAGTTATCTGCGTTTGATTCTGAACGAAGATGATGACCCTGCATTTATCCGCGCGGCCACTACGCCCAAAAAAGGCATTGGCAACACCACGCTCGAGCGACTGGGGGAGTTTGCCAGCGCACATAAAATGTCATTGTTTGCCGCAGCATTTGAAGGAGATTTTCAGAACGAAATCGGCAACAAACAGTTGGATGACCTGCTCAACTTTTGCCAATACATCAATAAACTTCAAGAACGTGCGGTGCGCGACCCGGCTGGAGAGGTGCTCAACGACCTGCTTACAGCGATTCAGTATGAAGCCTATCTATACGATGCCGAGGAACAGCGTGCGGCGGAAGTCAAATGGGAAAACGTACTGGATTTTATCGGCTGGCTGACCAAAAAAGGCGAGCCGAATACCGAATACGGCAATGAGTCAGACGGCAAAAACCTGCTGGAACTCACGCAGATGGTTTCACTGATGAGCATGCTGGAAGGTCGGGAAAACGGTGAACCAGATGCAGTAAAGCTATCTACGCTACACGCCGCCAAAGGTCTTGAGTTCGGACATGTATTCCTGATAGGTGTCGAAGAAGGCATTCTGCCACATCGTGAAAGTGTCGATATGGCCACTACAGACCCGACAAAGATTGAAGAAGAGCGTCGCTTGATGTACGTGGGTATTACCCGCGCACAGAAGTCGCTCAATATTTCATGGTGCAAAAAACGTAAACGTGCCGGTGAAATGGAAATGTGCGAACCCAGCCGCTTTATTGCTGAAATTCCCAAAGATGATGTGCGCCATTTTGGCAACCCGTTCAACAAAGATCCGGAAGCCAGCAAGGATTTTGGCAAATCCAAAATGGCGAATATCAGAGCTATGTTGAGTAAGGGTTAGCCTATCTATGCCTTCGCGTAATAAAATAACCATAAAAGTGCCCTTAAAATTTTGAGATTTATTCATGCCCTACATCACCCTTGATAATGCCTGCCTCGCCTTCGGTCACCATGCCCTGCTCGACCATGCCGCTTTTCAGCTGGATGCGGGCGAACGCGTCGGTTTGATTGGTCGCAATGGCGCAGGTAAGTCCAGCCTGCTCAAAGCCATTGCTGGTACGATTAAGCTTGATGATGGCACCGTATGGCGTGCGCCTAATGCACGTGTGGTCTATGTGCCGCAAGAGCCGGAACTCAACCCCAACCACACCGTGTTTGAAGCCATCGCAGAAGGCTTAGGCAACTTACAGCAGATTTTAGTTGACTACCATCAGGTGACGCATGACATGGGGCTGGCGGGTGCCGATGTTGAAGCTTTAATGAAACATATGCAGACCCTGCAGCATGAACTCGATGCGAGAGATGGCTGGGCCGCGCAATCACGTGTGGATGCCGTCATCAGCCGACTGAATCTGGATGCGGATGCGCTAATCAACACGCTATCCGGCGGCTGGCGCAAACGTGTAGCGCTCGGTCGCGCACTGGTAGCCGAGCCTGAAGTATTGTTATTAGACGAGCCAACCAACCACCTTGACCTCAGTGCAATTGAGTGGCTGGAAGATTTGCTGCTAGGCTTTAACGGCAGCGTATTGTTCATCACGCATGACAGACGATTCCTGGATAAACTTGCCACGCGTATCACCGAGCTGGATCGAGGCAAACTCACTGACTTTACTGGCAACTTCACCCAGTATCAGGTTAAAAAAGAAGAGTTGCTGGCGGTTGAAGAGACACATGCTGCAAAATTCGACAAATTTCTGGCACAGGAAGAAGTATGGATACGCCAAGGCATTAAGGCGCGCCGCACCCGGAATGAAGGTCGCGTTCGCAGACTTGAAGCACTGCGCCTGGAACGTGCAGCAAGACGCGAACGCCAAGGCACGGTGAAACTTAATGTAGATGCTGGCGAGCGTAGCGGCAAGTTGATTGCTGAGCTGGAAAACGTCAGCAAAGCCTATGGCGATAAAGTGCTCATCAAGAATTTCAGCACACGTATCCTGCGTGGTGACAAGATTGGCTTACTAGGCCCCAATGGGATTGGAAAAACCACCCTGCTCAAGCTGATTTTAGGCGACATTGAACCTAACAGCGGCAAGATCGAGCGCGGCACCAAGCAAAGCGTGGCTTATTTCGACCAGATGCGTGAACAGCTTAACGAAGAAGCTACCCTAGCCGACACGATTAGTCCGGGTTCTGATTTTGTACAGATCGGCGATGAGCGTAAACATGTTATCAGCTACCTGGAAGACTTTCTATTTCCGCCACAGCGCTCACGCTCACCTGTGAAATCACTCTCAGGCGGCGAGCGCAATCGGCTGCTGCTGGCGAGGCTGTTTGCCCGCCCTGCCAACATACTGGTACTGGACGAACCCACCAATGACTTGGATATAGACACGCTGGAACTGTTGGAGAATCTGCTGCAAGACTTCACAGGTACACTCTTTCTCGTTAGCCATGACAGAGCCTTCCTGGAAAACACCGTGACACAGGTCATTGCCTTTGAAGGCAATGGTGTACTCACCGAGTTCGGCGGTGGTTATGATGACTGGCAACGATTCACATCTCAGCGCGAGACTGAAAAATTAGCGCAAATTAAGGCGGAAGCCAACAAACCTGTCATTAAAGAACTCAGTACAGCCAAAGCTGCTGCGAAAAAACTAAGTTTCAAAGAACAAAAAGAACTGGATGAGCTCCCTGCCAAAATCGAACAGCTGGAAACAGAACAAAAGAATATCAACCAGATGCTGGCGGATGCCAATATCTACAAGGATGGCCCAGAACAAGCAAAATCGCTGCAGACGCGCTTGAGTGAAATTGAGACCGAGATCGAAACATGTATGCTGCGTTGGGAAGAGCTGGACAGCCGTGCGAGCTGATAACAAGACCTCTGGTCAACCATATAGATGAACTTGGCGCCCCCGACACGAATCGAACGTGTGACCCTCCCCTTAGGAGGGGGATGCTCTATCCACTGAGCTACGGGGGCGTGTGCTTTGAAGGGGAAGTATTATATCGCTTTGAAACTAATTTAAAAATTAGTTATTTGGTAATTTCAAATTGTTCTACAAGTGATTTGCATATAAAACTGGCTGAAACGCATGAATCCAAGTTTCATACATCATCATCGACACTAGTTGAGCCCATAAGGATCAATTAGTCATCACCATTTTTATATATTTATTCGTTTTTAATACACGATTGATCTTAAACGCTGGCAAGAAAATGATATCGCTATATTGCAGACTAACCTAAAGACTTTTTAGTTTGCATAATGATTTCTTCTGCAGTGGCACTGTCGTATGAGAATATTGAGCTTTTCGCGGCAACTTTCATACGTGTAGCATTAGGACTGATAGGTTCAATTTGAATTTCAATGCTACGATCGCTTGTTTTTGCGGTAAATAATATAACACTGCCCTTCACTTGCAAATCTTCTGAAACCACTTTAATTTTCATTCGGTTTAAGGCACTCACCGTTGCACTTCTGACTCTCGTAGCTGGCGCCGTAAACGTGCGGTAAGTTGTACCGTTCAGGGTATGAGTGAGCGCCGCTGAGCCACCTACACCAGCTGCCGTCGTGACCATTGGAGCACAGATTGACGAAGGTAAGGTAAACGTATTACAGAATAATCGCGGTGTACGCATCGATATCAACGAAAGCCTGTTATTCAGTGCTGGCTCCGCAGAACTGTCAGGTGATGCGAATCACGTCATGAGCGAAATCGCTTTGCTGATTAAGGACAATCAGCATCTCATTCAAGTTGAGGGTCATACGGACAACATTCCCATTCACAACAGCACATTTTTCTCAAACTGGGAACTTTCGGCCGTACGTGCCAGCAGTGTAGTCAGAATGCTGAGTGGCGGCGGCATCGCAGAAAATCGCTTAAGTGCGATTGGATTCGGCTCATCACAACCGATCAGCGAGAATGATACGGCAATTGGCCGTGCAAAAAATCGGCGTGTCTCCATTATGATTCTTTATGAGACACCAGAAGGTGAGAATGCAGCTCAAGCAACACCTGTACAACCTACACAACCTGTAGACAAACCTTAGTTTTATTTAACCACTGCATTTCACTTCCATCCAACCCCAGAGCCAGGCTCAACTAAACTCTACCGACAATACCAATAAAAAAACCCAGCCTAGGCTGGGTTTTGAACAGTTCCAAGCAATCCAGAATTACTCTTTACCGATTTGATACTCTTCGTAGCTCACTTCAACGATTTTACCTGTTGTCGCATTCACTTCCACCTTGATCTCTTCCTTGTCAGCTTCAAGAATGTCAAACTCATATGATGCTTTGCCATCAGACTCAATCTCATATTCCGTCTCAACAACAGTGCCAGGATGTGCTGCTAAAGCAGTCGCTTTTGCATCAGCTTCAGATACTTTTGCAGCTGCTTTGAACTTTGCATCGTCCGCCTTCACTTCCTGCTCGATTTCAGTCACTTTACCGGATTTAGCATCGCATTCAACATCCCATGCTGTGCCATCTGCTGACTCAATATCAAATTCATAAACACCTTTTTTGTTTTCTGATTTGAATTCAACTTTAACAATCGTACCCTCTTTTTTAGTCAATGCCGCTTTCACACACTTACCCAAGCTGTCATAAGCTTTTGGTTTGATAGTGTCATGACCTGCAACTGCAGTGGTTGCAAAAAATGCAGCTGCAACCAGAGTGGCACCTAATGATAAACGAAACATAGCAATCTCCTTTAGTGATGAACAGAACCTTAAATTACATGTTGTACAACATGAAAACCTCTAATGGCTTATTTTATCATAACCAGCTAGGCGTTTGATTAATTTACAAAATTATTACATTTATGGTTGTTTGCAACCATAAAACTGGCTCAAAACAACCAAGTCATAAAAATGACACGTCATTTAAAATAAAATCCAATCGGAAATGCTAATAGATGCAATAAAAAACCCAGCACATGACTGGGTTTTTTTAGATCACATTTTGCGTGATTGATTGTGAGATTATTCTTTTGCCGCACGTTTGCGTTCATGCTCAAGCAAGTGACGCTTACGAATACGAATGTTTTTAGGTGTGATTTCCACCAACTCATCATCATCAATAAACTCAACTGCTGACTCCAGAGATAAAGCGACTGGCGGAATCAAACGCACAGCTTCATCGGTACCAGAAGCACGCACGTTAGTGAGTTGTTTACCCTTGATCGGGTTAACAATCAGGTCATTGTCTCGGCTATGGATACCAATCACCATGCCTTCGTACAATTTATCGCCTGGCACCGAGAACATACGACCACGGTCTTGCAGCTTCCATAATGCGTAAGCCACTGCTTCACCTTGCTCTGCTGAAATTAACACACCATTACGGCGACCAGGCATATCTGCCTTGACTGGTGCGTATTCATCAAAAATATGCGCCATCAAGCCCGTACCACGAGTCAGAGTCAAGAACTCACCCTGAAAACCGATCAAACCACGGGCTGGAATCTTGTACTCTAAACGTGTGCGGCCATTACCGTCTGATTCCATGTTCTGCATCTCACCACGGCGACGTCCCAGCTCCTCCATCACCGCACCTTGGTTTTCATCTTCAACATCCACGGTCAGGATTTCATATGGCTCACATTTTTCGCCATTGACTTCACGATAAACCACACGTGGCTTACCTACCGCAAGCTCAAAGCCTTCACGACGCATATTCTCCAGCAGAATCGTCAAGTGCAGCTCACCACGGCCAGAAACACGGAATACGTCGGCATCCTGCGTATCTTCAACACGCAATGCCACGTTAACCAACAACTCTTTTGTCAGGCGATCACGAATCTGGCGTGATGTTACAAACTTGCCTTCCGTACCCGCCAGCGGTGAAGTGTTGACCATAAAGTCCATAGTCAATGTCGGCTCATCCACACCTAAATGTTTCAAGCCAACAGGATTATCACGGTCACAGATTGTGAAGCCGATACCAATGTCATCCAAACCGGAGATAATCACGATGTCGCCTGCTTCAGCTTCTTCTACCGGCACGCGCTCCAAGCCTTTAAAACCGAGCACTTGGTTGATGCGGCCTTGTGCGATTTGCGTTTCTTCATTCATGACCACAACCACTTGGCCAGGCTTTATTTTACCGTTGGTAATACGACCAACCCCTAAGCGACCGGTATATGTTGAATAGTCCAAGGCAGAAATCTGCATTTGCAGCGGTGCATTGCTGTCACCTTTAGGGGGTTCTACATGGCTCAGTATCGTTTCAAACAGTGGACGCATATTGTCACTTTCGACCTTCATGTCCAATGTTGCAAAACCATTTAAAGCTGATGCATATACAACCGGAAAATCCAACTGTTCGTCGGTTGCACCTAAATTTGCAAACAAATCAAACGTGTGATTAATCACCCAGTCAGGACGTGCACCTGGACGGTCAACTTTATTAATGACCACGATAGGCTTCAAACCTAATGCCAACGCCTTTTTTGTCACAAAACGTGTTTGTGGCATCGGGCCTTCAACCGCATCCACCAGCAGTACAACGCCATCCACCATTCCTAGTACGCGCTCCACTTCACCACCGAAGTCAGCATGTCCTGGGGTGTCTACGATATTGATGTGTGTACCTTCATAGTTAAGCGCAGTGTTCTTGGCAAGAATCGTAATGCCACGCTCTTTTTCGATATCTCCAGAGTCCATCACGCGCTCGGCGACTTGCTGATGAGATGAAAAGGTGCCTGCTTGCTGTAACAGCTTGTCCACCATGGTGGTTTTACCATGGTCAACGTGGGCGATAATTGCGATGTTTCTTAAATTACGTGACATTGTGTTGCTACCGGTTCATTGAAAGGCGGCGATTTTAACACACTAAGTATCAGAAAAATTTAACTATTTATCATAATCCTTTGACAAACTGATATTTATGCCTATAATGCGCACAACTTAGAACTTTACATGTACTAAATCTATAGTCTTAAAAGTTTTAGATTCATTGCCCTGACCCTCAGTCACTCGTGAAATTTTGAAGTGACTATCTTTAGATTGAACATTCAATCTATCTTTACTGGTTAGCGGCTATGCCCGTGCGCTGGTAAATAAGCACTTAATGCTGTTTTTTGAAAATTGCTTCTTGCATTGTATTGTCGTGTTGAACCATTCAACATCGCCTTATACATAAAACGTATTTGCTCGCGCCCTTTTTTGTTTTGAGACTTTTGAAAAAGCTTTTTTCAGACATCTCGCTTTTGAAAGGGACTACATGTCTTTTGAATCATTAAATCTACACCCAGCAATCTTGCGCGCACTTGACGAAGCTGGCTACACGAACCCTACCCCAATCCAGGCACAGGCGATTCCTGTTGTCATGGAAGGCCATGACTTGATGGCCTCAGCTCAAACCGGTACAGGCAAAACAGCGGGCTTCATGTTGCCAGCACTTAATCTGCTTGCTACACCGCATGAATCAAGAAGCCGTGGCCCTCGTATTCTGGTACTTGTACCGACACGTGAACTCGCCACACAGGTGAATGATGCTGCGCGTAAATACGGCAAATTCCTGCGCGCTCGCACTGTCAGCATCGTTGGTGGCATGCCTTACCCACTACAGAACAAACTATTGTCACAACCACTGGATATTTTGGTAGCAACACCAGGCCGCTTTATCGACCACCTTGAACGTGGCCGTATTGACGTATCTCGCCTGCAAATGCTGGTACTGGACGAAGCTGACCGCATGCTGGACATGGGCTTCTTGCCAGATGTTGAGCGTATTTGCGAGCAACTCTCTACAGAACGTCAAACACTTTTATTCTCAGCAACGCTTGATGGCGATATCGCACGCATTGCCAGCAAAATCCTCAAAAATCCAAAAACCATTCAAGTCGCAGCACAACGTGAAAAACACGCAAACATCGAGCAACGTCTGCACTTTGTTGACGACATGACACATAAAAACAAACTGCTTGAGCATTTGTTGATTGCACCAGAAGTAAACCAGGCGATTATCTTCACCAGCACGAAACGTCACGCAGATGTATTGGCAGAAGATTTATACGCAGCTGGCCATAAAACGGCAGCGTTGCATGGCGATATGACACAAGGTGCACGCAACCGCACCTTAACCAAACTTCGCCATGGCGACGTTAAAGTATTGGTGGCAACTGATGTTGCTGCGCGCGGCATCGACGTGCACGGCATCACACACGTCATCAATTACGACTTGCCAAAATTTGCTGAAGACTATGTACACCGTATCGGCCGTACTGGTCGCGCAAACAACACAGGCATTGCGATTTCATTCGCATCCAACATGGACAGACACCTGTTGCGCAAGATTGAACAATTCACTGGCAACCGCATGGAGCCAGCTGTGATTGAAGGTTTTGAGCCAAAACGCGCTATCAAGATGGACGGCCCAGGCGGCAATCGCCGTGATGGTCATAAACCAGGTAACCGTGGTGGCTTCAAATCACGTGACGACCGCAATGGCGGCTTCAAATCACGCGATGACCGTTCAAGCTTCAACCGTGACAGCAACCGTAACGCAGGTCGTTTCGAGAGTCGTGCAGAAAACCGTGGCAACCGTGACTCAGCGCCTCGTGAAATCAATGGCAACTCCGTAGCCTATGCAGGAAAGTCAGAATTCAACCGCTCAGACAGATTCTCTGGTGAACGCACTCGTAGCAGCTTTGGAGACCGTGCAGCCTTTGACAGAAACCCTGGCGAACGTAACCGCAGCAGCAATACTGGTGCGCCTAACCGTAGCTTTGGCGACAGCGCTGCATTTGGTAAAAAACCATATGCACGTGATGGCCAACATAATGAAGGCCGTGGTGACCGCAACGCAGCACCAACACGCCGCGACAACAACCGTAACGAAGGTCGTCCAGCAAGCCGTAGTGAAGGCCGCGGCCCATCACGTGGCTTTGCAGGTGCAAACAGTGGTGCAGGTAACAGCGCACCACGCCGCACACGCGACTTTGCATAATTAACATAAGTATCTATTGAACAGTACCCAACAAATGACAGAGACAGCAATTTTTGAGCATCAAAAATTCCATGAAACAAGCTTAGACAGCGCCAGTTTCAGTACGCTCGGCCTCGCACCAGAGCTGCTGCGTGCACTCACTGAGTCTGGTTACACCACCCCAACACCAATCCAGTCACAGGCAATCCCTGTGGCTTTGGCAGGGGGAGATGTAATGGCAGGCGCGCAGACAGGTACAGGTAAAACTGCCGCCTTTTCGCTTCCTCTGCTGCAAAAGTTACTGCCTCTCGCAAATACCAGCACCTCCCCTGCCAAACACCCTGTACGCGCGTTGATTCTGACGCCTACACGCGAGTTAGCCATTCAGGTAGAGGAAAGCGTAAAAGCCTATGCCAAACATACGCAATTGCGCTCACTGGTGGTTTACGGCGGCGTCGACATCAAAACTCAGACACCCCATCTCAAAACAGGTGTAGAGGTTTTGGTGGCAACACCGGGTCGCTTGTTGGACCATATTGAACAGAAGACACTGCAACTGAATCAAGTTCAGATGTTAGTGCTGGATGAAGCTGATCGTATGCTGGACATGGGCTTCATGCCTGATCTGAAACGCATTCTGGCTTTATTGCCTAAACAACGTCAGAACCTGATGTTCTCAGCGACGTTCTCAAACGAGATTAAAAAATTGGCGGATGATTTCTTAACTAACCCCCAATTGATCGAAGTAGCCCGCAGTAATGCAACCAATGACAATGTCACACAAAAAGTGTATCAGGTTGCACAATCAGATAAAGAAGCGCTATTGGTACAATTGCTGCAAGAAGCTGATGCCAAGCAGGTCATTATCTTCACGAAAACAAAAATCACTGCCAGCCGTCTCAGCCGCAGCCTGACGCGTGCAGGCATCGCAGCTGATGCGATTCACGGTGATAAAAGCCAGCAGGAGCGGATCAAAGCGCTAGATGCGTTCAAGGCCGGCACAGTGACTGCACTCGTGGCAACTGACGTTGCCGCGCGTGGTCTGGATATCAGCGACTTGCCCATGGTTATCAACTATGAGATACCAAGTGCACCTGAAGACTATGTGCATAGAATCGGTCGCACTGGCCGCGCCGGAGCCAGCGGCATTGCGATTTCTTTCGTGTGTGAAGATGAAGAGAAGTACCTGACAGAAATCGAGAAATTGATTAAACGCCAAATCACTAAAGAAGTGATTGCAATCAACAAACCGGCTAGAAACTTACGCTCAGGCAGTTCATCCAGTTACATGGACAGACCGCGGGGAGAAGAAGCCGTAAGACGCACACCGGTGAAAAATAAAAGCACAGACCCTTGGTTTGATAAACCTTATGAGCCTTCTGCACAGAAAAATCATGCAGTCATTACACACAAGCCCGTGAGTGCAAAAAAAGCGCCAGTAGCGGCGCTTTTAGGTGGTCTAGCTGGAAAATAATCGGCACGAGGCCAATGGTGAATGGTGTTTATTGATATATCCTAAAACGGCTTTGCATCCACGAAAAACACAAAGGACATGGACAAACTCAAAAACTTTTAATAAATCAAATTGAAAGCCAGCGGGCGAATCTCAATTTATTTAAGTGTTTACTTTGTTTCGTGATTTTGGTGTTTTTGCGAGTTTTCACCATTCAGTGAAATACCTGTCAGCCCCATTTCGTGCACTAACTGCCAATAGATTTATTGATTTCGCATAAAATCAGCCACCCCATACAACTGGGTGGCCAATTTTTTCATTAATTCCTCATCGTAACCCAACTGATGCATTGCCTTGATGATGCAATACATCCACTGATCCCTGGCAGACTCATCAATCGGAAACGGCAAATGGCGCTTGCGCAGCATCGGGTGGCCATAACGCTCGATATACAATTGTGGCCCGCCTGTCCAGCCGGTTAAAAACATAAACAGCTTTTCACGTGCAGAGGTCAAATCTGCTTGATGCATCTTGCGAATACCTTCCGCTTTTGGATCGGTATCCATGATGTCATAAAACAACTCTACTAGCTGGCGAATATTCTCGGTGCCCTTCTCTTCGCCACCCAGCAGCTCAAAAAAAGTGCTTTTATTACTTCCAGCCTCTTCAATTTTATCTAACATAACAGGCACTAAACGACTATTGGTTTAACCAGGCTTGATGCCAGTTTTGCACGACCTCTCGCCTCAGTGACATCTTTACCGGTCGCCAATGCCACACCCATACGACGCTTCACAAAGGACTCAGGCTTGCCGAACAGCCGAATATCGGCATTTGGCACAGCCAAAGCCGCTTCAACGCCATCAAACGCCAATTGCCTGGACTCATGTCCCCCATAGATGACCGCACTGGCTGCTGCATCGCGCAAGCTCACATCGACAGGCAATCCCAGAATCGCACGTGCATGCAAATCAAACTCACTGAAGCGCTGACTGGCCATTGTCACCATACCAGTGTCATGCGGCCGTGGGCTAACTTCACTGAACCAGACCTGGTCGCCTTTGATAAACAACTCAACACCAAACAGACCCAAACCGCCCAAGCTATCCGTCACCGCCTTGGCGATGCGCTTGGACTCTTCAAATGCTTTTGCCGTCATTGGCTGTGGCTGCCAGCTTTCTACATAATCACCCTTTTCCTGCACATGGCCAATCGGCTCGCAGAAATAAGTCGTGATTTCACCTTGTGCATTTTTCGCACGTACGGTCAGCAAAGTGATTTCATAGTCAAAATCAATCTGACCTTCAACAATCACCACGCCCTGATTCACGCGCCCGGCCGATGCTGCATAATCCCAAGCCGTTTTAACTTCGCTGGCCTGAGTGATGCGAGATTGCCCTTTACCGGAAGATGACATGGTTGGCTTAATAAAACATGGGTAATCTATACCTGCATCAATAGCCGCCTGTAACTCAGCCTCACTCTTGGCAAAGGCATAAGGTGAAGTGGGCAGCTTGAGCTCCTCAGCAGCTAATCTGCGGATACCTTCACGATTCATCGTTAGCTGTACAGCCTTTACGGTAGGAATCACGGTAGCGATGCCAGATTTCTCAATATCAGCCAATGTGGCAGTATTGAGCGCCTCGATTTCCGGCACGATCAGATGCGGCTTTTCCTGCGCAACCAAGTCACGTAGCACTTTATCATCCGTCATATCAATCACGTGCGCACGATGCGCAACCTGATGCCCAGGTGCATTCTTATAGCGGTCAACCGCTATCACTTCCACACCTAATCGCTGCAAGGCAATGATGACTTCTTTACCGAGTTCACCACTACCTAACAACATGACACGGGTTGCATTGGGGCTTAAGGGGGTTCCGATTCGCATGGCATTCTTTCAGTTTTTAATTGACTGAATCATACCATGCGAGGCCATGTTAAGAAATTGGAGAGGATATATTTAGGCAGCTAAATCACCTAAATTTAGAATGAAATCAATGTTTGATTTGATGCTTGTCCATACGATAACGCATGGTCATACGGGTAATACCGAGCTTACGCGCAGCCTCCGAAACATTATTACGCGTCTCGGCCAACACTTGCAGCAAGATCGCCTTTTCCGCCGCATCGAGGGCAGATTGATTAGCATCCTGCTGCACTATCGGATCTATTACATGATTAACCGGCATTGTATGCATAGGCAATGCCAAATCAACATCTGTTACGTTATTGTTATGACAAAGCAGCACTGCACGACTCACCTGGTGCTTTAGTTCGCGCACATTACCAGGCCATGAGTAACTCTGTATCATTTTTATTGCTTCTGGCGTAAAAACTGGATTCACCAAACCATAGCGTCTGGCAGTTTGTGCGGCAAAATGTTTGGCCAGCAACATCATATCGCCAGAACGCTCTCGCAAAGGTGGCATGGAAATATTCATGACATTTAGCCGGTAATACAAATCCTGCCTAAACCGTCCGGAAAGTGACATTTCATGCAAATCACGATTGGTAGCAGCGACAAAACGCGCATGCACAGGACGCTCTTTTGTAGAGCCTATGCGTCGCACCATACGGCGCTCAAGTACGTTCAATAATTTAGCCTGCAGACTTAGCGGCAACTCACCAATCTCGTCCAGAAACAGCGTTCCATCTTCTGCTGCTTCTATCAAACCAGGTCGGGTACTCACTGCACCGGTAAATGCACCCTTCTCATGACCGAATAACTCGCTTTCCATCAGTTCGGCAGGCAGAGATGCACAATCCACATGCACAAAAGGTTTGTCGTTATGCTTACCTTGGTTTTCTTTATATTGGCAAGACAGATGCAACAATCGGGCAGCAACATCTTTACCAGTACCGGTCTCACCACCAATCAGCACAGTAGGCGGAATGCTGTCACTCGAAACCAACTGTGCAATTCGCTTGATTTGCGCTTTGACACTTTGCATCGCCGGGCTCTCGCCCAGCAACTCCACACCCTCAACAGCATGGGCATTACGCTGGCGTGAATAGTCCAGGCTATTGCTCTGAACAACGGCTGTCTCCGCTTTTTGTATCGAAAGCAGCAACTCTTCTAAATCAATCGGTTTTTTAAGGTAATCAACAGCCCCTTGCTTGATGGCATTTACGGCATCGTTGATTTCACCATGCGCTGTCATCACAATGACCACAGCATTTTTGGCAACAAATTCTGGAAGTAGATCCAAGCCATTACCATCTGGCAAACGCATATCTAACAGTACGATATCCGGAGAAAACTGCTTAATGATGGTGCGCGCATCCTGAACACTCTCAACATGCGCGCACTCATACCCTGATTTTTGCAGACGGCGCACCACCGCCCGGGCAAACAAGGCTTCATCTTCAACAATCAATACTTTTGATTGCTGTTTTGCGAAGATTGAAGCCTCGTTCGGACTAAGATGCGCTAATTGCAAATTTCACCTCTACTTAATCAGCATCAACAGCAGATGCTGATTTTTTGCCGCCAAACTCATAGCGCACGCCAACCCAGCCTGCACGTGGTGCACCTGGCATCAACATTTTTGATGGCTCATCATTGCCACTGAATATACCATTTTCAATCCAGTTTTCACCTAGCATACCGCCAGTTGAGTACTCTTTATCAAAAATGTTAATTGCTTTAGCAAAAACTTGCCAGCCAGTGTTGCCAAATTTATAACGTGTATCGAGGTTAACTGTAGTATAGCCACCGATTCTGCCGCTATCCTGCACATGATCAGGATTGCCGTCATTTGCCTGATGTGCGTTATTTTCGTTACCGCGTACATACACATCAGAGAAAGTATTGATGTTGGTGCCTACAATCCAATTTGGCGTTACTTCATATTGCAGGCGCAATTTCAATGCATGCTCTGGCAAGTTTGCCAAACGATCACCTTTCTTCACATTAATCACATCATTAGCACCAACTAACGTTGATGTTGAGTTTAATGCATTCGTTAACTCAATATCTGACTCATAAGTCGCTTTAATGTAGCTATAGCCAGCATTCCAGCTAAACTTATCAACACTACCCATCAAGCCAAGATCCAACCCCATACGACGTGTTTTACCAACGTTGTCGAAATAGCCCATACCATTGGTAGCATTGGTTGAAATAAACTGAATATCATCGTGATTTTCGGTACGGTAAACCGCTGCAGACCACTTTATATTTGACAGCAAATTACCACGCGCACCCACCTCGTAAGTTTTTGACACAACCTCTTTCAATGGTGGATCACCTGCCATCGCGTTAGGTAACTTACATGGTACATCAGGATTTGCACAGCCTAACTCCATAGAGGTTGGTGCACGCATGCCTTCGTTATATGCGCCGTAAACGGACAAATCTTTAGTTGGAGTAAAGCTCAAACCAACCGCAGGGTTGAAACGGTTGAAACTATGAGTGCCTGTGAGAGACTGAGGATCTCCTGCTGGGTAATCAATTCCGTCTCTTTTATCGCTATTTTTAACTTTGATATGATTATAGCGACCAGACATTGTCAAATGCCATTGATCATTTAAAGACAGGGTATCAGTCGCAAAAACGCCATAACTATGAGTTTTGCCGCGCAAATCTACTAACGCCTCTTCATTTGGTACACCAACAGGATCCACACCACGCGACGCATTTAACAATCCCATCTCTGTCGACTGATCAAATTTAATGCGTGAATAATCGTAGCCAGCGCCGACGATAAACTGATTTTGCTTTTCAAACAAAGGTTGATTGAATGCTAACTGTGCATTAACTCCATAACCTTTTTGTTTTGTTTGACTTCTGTTAAGCGCTCCAGGACAGCCTATTTCAGCATCCCCACCAGTGTTGTTACATTCACCAATAACAAATGCATCCACATCTCCCCAATAAATAGTATTTAAAGGATCTGCAGGGTCATTATTAAAATCATCATTGATATCACCATTCAAGGTTCTACGCTTTGAATCACGGAAATAAGTATTCGCGGTTAATTGCACATCATCGTTAAACCAGTGACTACCATTCAAATTCAGGAATGACAGTGTATTTTTAGTTTGGTCAGGCTTTGTGTTTATGGTTTCACGGCCAAACTCTTCCATCAGCTCTTTCTGAATCAAGCCATTACCGATCATGTCGTTATCAGCACCGGTATAGCTCAGCTCCAGACGTGAAGTCTCATTTTGCCAGCCCACTTTACCAAAAATCTGTTTCACTTCAGTTGGTGAATGGTCACGCCAGCCATCTTCATCAAAATAGTTACCGGCAATAAAATAATCGATTGAGTTGTCTGCAGATACGCCGCCAAATTCTGCCGCTGTCGTTTTGCGACTCCATGATCCAAAGCTGGTTTCAATTGCACCACCCTGATGTGTGCGGCCATTTTTAGTGGTCACTGAGAGCGACCCACCTAAGGTATTTAAACCGAATACCGGGTTAGAGCCAGGAATCAGGTTAATACCAGCAATTGCATTTACTGGAATCAGGTCCCAGTTAACTGCATCGCCGAATGGCTCATTCACGCGTACGCCATCCTGAAATACTGACAAACCTTGTGGCGTGCCTAATAGCGGTGAAGCAGTGAAGCCACGGAACAAAATGTCAGGCTGATAGGGGTTATTTTGCGTTTCGTTAACACTTACACCTAACAAATTGGAGTTCATGAAATCAGCAATGCTCAGACTGCCTTGCTCTTTCATTTCCTCGCCCTTAACCACCTGTACATTGGCGGGGATTTGTTCGATTGGCAGACCAACACCGGCTAATGGTGTTGTACTGACCACCTCGACTTTATCAGTGGTGATTTTTGTATTGTTTTCAGCAAATACCTGCTGCGGTAATGCATAGACCGCAATCACTGCAGCCAAAATAATTTTAGGTTGTAACGTGTGCATGATGTTCCTTTGATTTTTGTTTTACTGAGTGTAATCTCATTAACACTGTCATGCAAAAACCAGTCCAATTATTCACTTATTGAAAATATCAAATGTAATCAAAGATTAATCACGTGAATGATTCTTTAATATCGAGAGTGTATCTCAAATATTGGTTGTTTACAGCCAATATGGTGGTTATAAACAACCAATATTTAAGCTAGATGCTGTTCAGCAACTGTCTGGGTGGCACATTTAAAAAACTACGCAGCCCCAGCCAGGCGGCGAGCGGAACGATAGTGGCGGAAATCAGCGCCACGATCAACGCCAGCTTCATATTGAATTGAAACGGAATATTAAGAATATTGGCGCTCAGGTAATAAGCCAGCAGGTTTGCAGCAATGGTAGCAACCAAGGCAGCGATTAACCCGATACAAGCAAACTCGGCAAGGTAAGCAGTGCTCACCTGTTTTCTTGAAGCCCCAAACACACGCAACAGCGTTGCTTCTGTAATGCGCTCTTCTCTTGTTGCAACAAGTGCCGCATAAAGTACGGCAGCTCCTACGATCAGACTAAAACCAAACACATATTCGACTGCACTACTCATTTTATGCATAATCCCCCGCACTTGCTGCATCAGTGCAGCTACATCGATGACGGTTAAATTCGGGTATTGTTTAACAAGCTGATTCAGCGGCGCATCCGCACCAACGGGCAAATGAAAGCTGCTGATATAGTTTGCAGGATAGTTTTCCAGCACGCCAGGCGGCGTCACCGCAAAAAAGTTGGCCCGCATGGTGTCCCAATCCACTTTACGCAGGCTGGTCACGGTAAGCGTTAACGGGTTACCTGCAACGTCAAACACAAGTTTATCGCCTAACTTGATATCCAAGGTTTCAGCTAGCCCCTGCTCAAGAGAAATATAGGGTTTTCCATACGCCTCCTGAGTCCACCAGCGACCTGCAACCAGCTGGTTATCAGACTGCATCCTGGTAGCCCATGACAAATTGAATTCACGCTCAGCCAGTCGCTTGGCACGTTCGTCTGTCCACTCTGCAGTTTTGATCAACTGACTGTTTTTACTGACCAATCGTCCCCGTACCATTGGAAATACGGAGGTGTCTTTAATCTGCTGCAATGTGAAGAACTGCTTCACCGAATCAACTTGTGCGGACTGGATGTTAATGACAAATCGGTTTGGCGCATCTTCAGGCAATGAAGCTTGCCAGTTGCGAATCAGATCACCTCGAATCAGCGCCAGTAGCATGATCACCATTAACCCCATACTGAACCCGACCATTTGCACAGTTGATAAGCCCATGCGTCTTTTTAAGCCTTGAACGCCCAGATTGAGAGACGAGAGCATTGCATTTGTGGGGGTAAGCCTGAATAAACGGCTGATTAAATGCATTGTAATATAGACAAATAGCAGCACCGCCAAAGTCAGTGCCAGCAAGGCAAGAATGGTTGAAACGGCGATTTTTATATCATGCGCCTGCCAAAAGACCATGGCGCACATTACTAAGGCCGCTGGTAAAAATTTGGCTTGTGCTGACAATGGTTGCACGAGGGTCTCACGGCGCAATATATTCATCGCAGAAAGATTTCGCATCTGCCAGGCATGTGGCAGCACTACCGCGGTCATCATGGCAAGACTAGCAGCAATACCTATCAAAACCGGCATGAGTGTCACCTGCGGCAAGGTCTCTAAAAACAGACTACCTGCCAACTTGGCAAGGCCAAGCTGGGCCATAAAACCAAGCGCCACCCCCAATATGGCACTCAACAAGGCAATAATCAGCGTTTGAATTGCCAGCACCTGCATAACCGTACGTTGCTGTGCGCCAAAACAGCGCATCAGCGCATATGTGTTTAAACTATGCTTGATATAGGGCAGGCTTGATAGTAGCATCGCCACCATAGCTAGAATCACGCTCACCATTGCGGAAATGCCTAAAAACTGCTCCGCTTTATCCAGGGCAGACTTAATTTCCGGACGTGCATTACGCAAATCCTCGATTTTTTCGCCACGGCCAAGCTGCGGTTTTGCCTCAGACAAGTACACATTAATTTTTTCAGGATCCGCAGCCAGCAAAAGCTGATATTTCACCCGGCTGCCATATTGAATCAACTGTGTGGCTGGCAAGTCTGCAGCATGCATCAACAATCGTGGCGCGAAGCTGAACATATCACCACCGCGCGATGGCTCTCGCAGCAATATCGCGCTAACCCGCAGCGTAAGCTCACCAACCTCAACCGTGTCATCTACCTGCAAATAAAGCAAATTAGCCAGGCGCGGCTCTACCCATACTTCACCCCGCTGAGGCACAGCCTTCACTGAAAGACCAGCATCACTGACAGACTGTCCAATAGTCAAATCACCGCGCATCGGAAACCCCTGCTCAACCGCCTTGATTTCAGCCAGCTGATTGACGTCACCGTGAATCACCATACTTGCGAACTCATAAGTACGCACTTGATTGATTTCTAGAAATTTAGCACGCTGGATAAATTTTTCCGGGATTGGGTGGTCGGCAATTACCACAAGATCACCACCTAACAACAAACCTCCCTGCTGATTAAGTGCAGACTCTACGCGCTGTGTGAAAAAACTCACCGCAGTAATCGCCGCGACCGCCAGCACCAAAGCAAAAACCAGCACGCTGAGTGCCCCCGCACGCCAGAGGCTTGAGGTTTGCGACCATGCCAGCCTGATTATTAACATCATGATTATACTTTCTTGATCTAAATCTTCTCGACCAGGATGCCATTTTCCAGCTTCAACTGGCGCTTACACCGATTCGCCAGATGCGCATCATGCGTAACGAGCACCAGTGTTGTACCGGCCTCCTGATTCATTCTAAACAACAGTTCAATAATCATCTGACCAGTGGCGCTATCGAGGTTACCTGTAGGCTCATCAGCAAACATGATTGCAGGCCGCGTTGCGAATGCACGCGCGATTGCAACACGTTGCTGCTCACCACCGGATAGTTGTTTCGGATAATGCTGAACGCGATGATCAAGCCCGACTTTATGCAAGGCATCCAGACTTAACGTTTTGGCATCTGCATTGGCACTCAGCTGCAATGGCAGCATGACATTCTCAAGCGCTGTCAGCGCAGGTAACAACTGAAATGACTGAAAAACAAAGCCCATTTGTTTAGCGCGAATGGCAGCACGCCCATCTTCATCCAGGGCGCTGAATTCAGCACCTTTGATTTGAACGTTTCCAGCAGTAGGTACGTCCAATCCGGCAAGCAGACTCAACAAGGTGGATTTTCCCGAACCTGAACTACCGATAATAGCGACTTGCTCGCCACTGAAAATGCTTAAATTTAAACCTTGCAGGATACGAATTTGGTTATCATGATGGGTGATTTCATAACATAAATCTCGTGCTTGAATCATTGGGGGCTGCTGCATTGATATTGTTCCGCTTTTTATTAGTTTTAAGGTTATCAGTATTAAAGACTTGCCTGGTTAGTTCGTTTTTTTTGGTTTTCGTTGCATGGCATTCCGCTGTTTTTGCGGAAAATTCAAACATCTTAGTGTATGGAGATAGTTTATCTGCGGCATATGGTATTCCACAACATCAGGGATGGGCTGCACAGCTGCAAAAAAAGCTTCAGGATGAACATTACCCCTATGAAGTCGTGAATGCCAGCATCAGCGGAGAAACAACCAGCGGCGGCGTTACTCGCATCGCTACGGTACTTAAACAAACCAAACCTAAAATTGTGATTCTCGCACTGGGTGCAAACGACGGATTGCGTGGCCTGCCCATTCAGGAAATGACTGCCAATCTGGATACCATCATCACACAGAGTAAAAAGTCTGGCGCAAAACTACTGTTGATCGGCATGAGAATACCTCCGAACTATGGCCCCCAATATACCCAATCATTCAGCCACAGTTATCAGCAGCTCAGCCATAAACATCAAGCGAAACTGGTGCCATTCATGCTGGATAAGGTTGCTGCAAGACCGGAGCTGATTCAGCAAGATGGCTTGCACCCAAATGCACGCGGTCAGGCTATTATTCTGGAAAACATTTGGCCTAAGTTACGTTTGCTATTGAAAAAATAATACGGCTGCGCTCAATAATGATTTAACGATCGATTTAATGACTAAAGGTCGAATCGGTCATCGTCATGTTATCTTGCCAGACGATTTCCACTCCCGGCTCATCACCATTTGCCCTTAGCTCATGCGCGACACCGACACCTGGCACATAAGCCAGAGTATCCTGCCAATAAACCAAAGGTAACCGGTCTCGCTGCCATGGCGGGATATTGGCTTCCTGCAATAGATACTTAAGCGTTCTGGTCGGCCGGAGTGGATTCGGCTTGAAACGCTCACCACCGCTACGGTTTGTGATTCTGAGTTTATTCATGCCATACTTGAGTGCCAGCCCTGCGCCACTCACCTGCCTGAATTCCAGTCTGCCACCGTTGGGCAAACTCATCTCAGACTCACCATTCCAGACCAAATCAAATGCCTCGTTCATCGTGCCTGTGTCTGTATCACTGCATGGGCACAGATAAGCTTTCTGCTGGTATCGTCGCAAAGTTACGTGCTGCAACTTTACGCTTAAATCTGCATCGGACCTGGCATTCAAAAGCTGCTGGATAATTTCGGCCAGATGCTCTGCCGTCGGCATAGCAAGTTTGTTTTGCGACAACCACCAGCGCAATACATTTTTTGCGCGCGCTGTATCAAGTTTCGCCAAGCCTTGCAAACAAAGACTGTTGTTTGATATTAAGCTTTCTGCATCCAGGCTTGCCAAGACATCTAGTAGTTGACTGGCTTCTGCCAGGTGCGAGGCAGTTCTCGCAAGCACAGGCTTAACACTATGGAAACGAGACTCCAGAACCGGCATCAACGCATGACGCACATAGTTGCGTTCATACTGCGTATCATCATTACTTTCATCATCGCACCAGCTAATGTGTTGTTGCACCGCATAATCGACAAGCGTTTGACGTGACACATCCAGCAACGGTCTAAGCAATCGGCGCGTTTTATCGATTGGCGCCATGCTGGACAAACCTTTGACACCAGCCCCTCTGAATAACTGCAGCAGCAGCGTTTCAGCCTGGTCATCCTGATGATGCGCCGTGACCACAAAATCAGGGACTTCATCGTTGATATGATAATCATACAGCGCTTGATAACGCAGCTGACGTGCTGCAGCTTCTATGCCCTGCTTGCTGGATCTATCCACCTTCACATGAACCACCTGCAGGGGAACATTCAACTGCTGACATTGAGTGCGACAAAATGCGGCCCATGTATCTGCATTCACACTTAAGCCGTGGTGTACATGCATGGCATGCAGTTCAAAAGGTAAGAGTTGCCTGACTTCTGTCAGCAGATGCAGTAAAACACAGGAATCTAGGCCGCCGCTGAAAGCCAACAGCAGTTTGGGCTGAGGAGGTAAAGATTGAGATAAAAATGAATGGAGTTTGGATGTTAAAAAATGCGTTACATCGACTGGCTGGCTGGATTGATTTTGTTTGACAACCCTGCCAGCTTTTTTTTGCGAAGCACTACTTTGCAGCGGCTTCTTTGAACTTGCCATAGCTCATCAAGCGCTCATAACGGCTCACCAACAATGTTTTAATTGATTTATTTTTAAAACGCGCAAGCTCTTCTTTCAAGGCTGTACGTAGTGTTTCCATCATGGCTTCTGGCGCACGGTGTGCGCCGCCCATAGGCTCCGGTACGATTTTGTCTACCAGTCCCAGACCTTTCAAACGCTCAGCGGTAATGCCGAGCGACTCCGCAGCCACTGAAGCTTTATCTGCGCTCTTGTACAGGATAGAAGCACAGCCTTCCGGTGAGATGACGGAATAAGTCCCATATTGCAACATTAGCAACTGATCAACCACACCCAGTGCCAGCGCACCACCTGAACCACCTTCGCCAATAATTACACCGATAATCGGTGTCTTCAATTCGGCCATCACATACAAATTACGGGCAATCGCCTCTGACTGCCCACGTTCTTCAGCGCCAATACCTGGATAAGCGCCCGGCGTATCGATTAGCGTGATGATAGGCAGGTTGAATTTCTCAGCCAAGCGGTACAGGCGTAGCGCCTTACGATAACCTTCAGGACGAGGCATGCCAAAATTACGGTACTGGCGTTCTTTGACATCCCGTCCTTTTTGGTGACCAATCACCATGACCGGCTGGCCTTCGAATCTTGCCAAACCACCTACGATTGCAGGGTCATCCGCGTAAGCCCTGTCGCCATGCAACTCTTCAAAGTCAGTGAACAGCCCCTGAATATAATCAAGCGTATAAGGGCGCTGCGGATGGCGCGCAAGCTGCGAGATCTGCCATGCAGTCAAATTACCATAGATATCTTCCGAGAGTTTTTTCTGTTTCTTTTCCAGAGCAATCAACTCTTTTGAAATATCCAGCGCTTCATTCGCATCATGCGCCGCCTGCAAGCCTTCAATCTGGCTTTCAAGTTCAGCGATAGGTTGTTCAAAATCTAAGTAGGTAATTTTCATGCAGTTAACTCGGTTGTAAAGCTTGTTTTAAAAATTCCATTCGTTGCCAGATTCAAATTTAGACTAGGCTCACCGTCGAAGGCCTTACACCTAGTACGGCGACAAACGCAGCAACATATTATTTGAATCCATTTTCCTCTTGCTGCCAGATTCAGATTTAGACTAGGCGCAACCTCGAAGACAGTACAATCAGTACGGCGAAAGGCTGCAACAACGTATAAATTTGAATCTGGCAGCGAGATGCTAATTATATAGGATTTTTACGTTACTTTGACTTAACCATTCAGTTAAGCCAGCAATCAGCTCATCGTGCAAATCGACACGCCAGTCATTTCCCAGCATCAACTCCACCTTGCTGGTCTGGTTATGATACTCCACCTTCACCGCACAGCCGCGCTGCTCTTCAGACGCACTAATACAATAAGGCTTTAACAGTGACCTCAATTTCACCGCGTCAGATTGTCCGTTACAGGATATTTTCAAAAAGCTAGCCCGACTGTTTCTTAAACTGGATAAATCATGCAGTTTTCTGGCGTTCACACGTACGCCACCTGAAAACTCATCATGACTGACTCGCCCTTCGACAATGACCAGCTGGTCATCTTTAAGCAGATGCTGTGACTGATTGAGCAACTCATTGCCAACGACCACCTCGATCCTCGTTGTACCGTCATCAATGCCCACAATCGCCATCTTGCCACGCCCGGTCATACGCACTCGTATTCCGGACACAATACCTGCCAGTAGCTGAGGCTGGTCTTTAGGTGTCAGGTTTGCCAGTGTTGTGCTGATGAAATTACTCAAATCTTTTTGGTATGACCAATACGGATGTCCACTGAAATAAAAGCCTAATGCGGCCTTTTCTTCCTGCAGCTTCTGCTGTTCGCTCCACGCAGGCACATCTGGCAACACATGCACAGACTGGTCAGAAGCCTCGCCAAACAAACTATTCTGGTTGCTATTGGCATTATTCTGTTCAGCAGCACTGATTGCCAAACCGACACCAGCTAACAGCGCATTACGATTAGATTCCAGTTTATCAAAGGCACCTGCCCTGATGAGCGACTCAATCACTCGGCGATTCACTTTACGTAAATCCAGACGCGTACAGAAATCAAACAAATTCTTAAACGGGCCATCCTTCTTGCGCGCCTGAAGAATCACTTCAATCGCAGCCCAGCCGGTGCCTTTAATAGCTCCCAAACCGTAAAGAATCTGCCCCTTATTTACCGGCGTGAACTTGAACTCGCTCTGATTCACATCCGGTGGCAACACCTCAACCTGATTCGGCGCGCAATCATCATAAAAGATATGCACACTGTCCGTATTATTCATATCAGCAGACATGGTAGCTGCCAGGAACGCTGCCGGATAATGCGTTTTCAGGTAAGCGGTGTGATAGGCCACCAGCGCATAGGCAGCGGCGTGCGACTTATTAAAACCATAACCGGCAAATTTTTCCAGCAAGTCGAACAACTCACTGGCCTGTTTCTCGGTCATATTGTTTTTGGTAGCGCCTTCGGTAAACGTCTTGCGCTGGGCATCCATCTCTTCTTTCTTCTTTTTACCCATTGCACGGCGCAGCAGGTCAGCGCCACCCAGACTATACCCGGCCACTACCTGCGCAATCTGCATCACCTGTTCCTGATAAACGGCAATACCATAAGTCTCTTTCAGAATCGGCTCTGTAAGTGGATGCGGATATTCCACGCGCTGCTTGCCATGCTTGCGCCGACAAAAGTCAGGAATCAAATCCATTGGTCCCGGACGATATAGTGCAACCAGCGCAATGATGTCTTCAAAGCAGTCAGGCATGGCCTGCTTCAACATATCTTTCATACCGCGCGACTCTAGCTGGAATACTGCGGTGGTATTCGCGGTTTTTAACAACTGGAAGGTCGGTTTATCATCAATTGGTAGCGTTTCGAAAGCTAAAGGCAGTTGCCCTTCCGATGCCCGCTGCTTATTGGCGTTATCAAGCGCCATATCTAGAATAGTTAACGTACGCAGACCTAAAAAGTCGAACTTGACCAGGCCAACCGCTTCCACGTCGTCCTTATCATACTGACTGACCAAACTCGCACCATCTGGCTGACAGTAAATAGGTGAAAAATCAGATATCTTGCCCGGTGAAATCAACACACCGCCCGCATGCATACCAATATTACGCGTCAGACCTTCCAGCCTTAAAGCCAGCTCAAGCAGCTCACGCACCTCTTCTTCACTCTCACGACGTTCAGCCAGTTGCGGCTCTTTTTCCAGCGCATCTGACAACGTAATACCAAGCTCAAGTGGAATCAGTTTGGCAATGCCATCCACAAAGTTAAATGGCAGGTCAAGCACACGGCCAACATCGCGAATCACGGCCTTTGCCGCCATGGTACCGAAGGTGGCGATTTGCGACACCGCATCAATGCCGTATTTCTGCTTCACATAGTCAATGACACGATCACGTCCTTCCTGACAGAAGTCGATATCAAAGTCGGGCATGGAAACGCGATCAGGATTCAAAAAGCGCTCGAACAGCAGGTTGTATTCAAGCGGATCAAGGTCAGTAATGCCTAGACTATAAGCCACCACGGAGCCTGCGCCAGAGCCCCGGCCAGGTCCTACCGGTACGCCATTATTCTTGGCCCAACTGATAAAGTCAGCCACAATCAGGAAGTAGCCGGCAAAGCCCATCTGATTGATCACGCCAGTTTCAAAATCCAGCCGTGCATCATAATCCGGCTGCTTAGCCGCTCGCACGTTTTCATCCGGATACAGAACTTCCAAGCGCTTAACCAAACCACGCTTGGCCTCAGTAATCAGATAATCATTCAGACTTTCATTATTTGGGGTCGGGAACTTGGGTAGATAGTTCTTACCTAGCGTCAGACTCAGATTGCAGCGTTTAGCAATTTCAACGCTGTTGGCGAGCGCTTCTGGCATATCCGCGAACAGTTCTGCCATCTGTGCCTGTGTTTTGAAATACTGTTCTGTGGTGAAGTTTCTGGGGCGGCGCGTATCTGCCAGCACATAGCCTTCAGCAATACAGGTACGTGCTTCATGTGCCCGGTAATCTTCAGGCGTGGTGAACTGTATCGGATGTGTTGCCACGATGGGCAGATCAAGCTCGCTGGCGATTGCGCGTGCCTGATGAATGTAATCTTCTTCCGCACCGCTTTGTGCTTCTGCAGCTACACGTTGCACTTCCAGATAAAAACGGTCCGGAAACAGCGCCTTCCATTCTGCAGCCGATTTACAGGCCAATTGATAATTGGTCTGCTGACATGCCTGCCCTATGTCACCGGCAATGGCTCCTGATAGCAGAAGCAGGCCATCTGTACCAAGCTCCACGAACCATTCTTTTTTGAACTCTGCCCGCCCACGATGCTGATTGGTCAGGTAAGCACGGCTAATCAATTGGCAAAGCAGCAGATAACCTGCATGTGACTGGCACAGCAGCAGCAAGCGTGATGGTTGGTCACGATTGACTGTGTTTTCCAGCCAGATATCACAGCCGATGATAGGTTTTACACCTTTGCCACGCGCTGTCTTGTAAAACTTGATTGCACCGAACAGATTGCTTAAATCTGTGAGCGCCACTGCAGGCATCCTGTCATTGACTGCCTGCTTGATATAGTCGTCAATGCGAACGATTCCATCCACAATCGAATACTCGCTGTGGCAGCGCAAATGCACAAAACTGAGCGCTGCCTGAGGTGGATTTAAGTCTGATTGTTCGGTCTGGAGCATAGGGTAAATTTTACCTGATTGCGCATGGCTAAAGTAGGCAAAAAAGGGACAAAAACCATAAAAAAATAATGGCAGCTATCTTTTAAAATAGCTGCCATTATGCTTACGGTCTAAAGATTATTTAAGCAATGCATTCACTTGTGCAATCAAATCCTCATCTTGCACAGGTTTACCCAGAAAAGCATCTACACCAATCTCTGTTGCCACATTACGGTGTTTTTCCGCAGTACGTGAGCTGATGACGATCAGCGGCGTTTTAGCTGTTGCTTGATTATCGCGTACATAACGTGAGAACTCGAAACCATCCATGCGCGGCATCTCGATATCGGTAAGAATGATATTGGGGGAGATTTGTTGAAGCTTCTGTATCGCATCCATACCATCATTAGCGGTCACCACTTCAAAGTCCTCACGCTCCAGAACACGGGAAAGCACCTTACGCATGGTCAATGAATCGTCCACAACCAGCGCAACTTTCTTCACTTGTTCCACCACAGGCGCAGTTGTAGTCACCTTAATCGCACCGACAGACAATGCCTCACGGTTGGCCAGCAAGACCGGGTTGATCACCAGAATGATCGCCCCATCACCCAATACTGTAGCACCGATCATACCAGGCACGTGTGATAACTGCGTGCCCATTGGCTTCATCACCACCTCCTGGTTACCAATAATCTCATCGACATGCAGCGCAGTGCGATACGAACCACTGCGCAACAACACTACAGGCGTGTATGTGTGAGACTGAGCAACGTGCTCATTATCGCCAATCAACTTGGACAGGAAGTGCAACGGATACTCGCGCCCGGCCCAATCAATCTTATTGGCAGAATAAGCGTTGGCAAGATCGCTTGGTTTAAGTTTCTGTACCTGCTCGACCATCACAGATGGAATAGCAAACACCTTATTACCTGCGCGTGCGAGTACTACCTGTGCTACTGACAATGTCACAGGCAGGTAAATATTAAACATGGCGCCTAAACCAGTTGCATTGCTTACATCGATACGGCCGCCCAACGCAGCGATGTCACTGCGTACAGCATCAAGACCAACACCCCGGCCCGCGATTTGCGATACGCTATCAGCAGTTGAGAAACCAGGCTCAAAAATCACCGTCATCAACGCCTGATCAGTGACTTCCTGATCGGCTGCAAACATGCCACGTTCGATGGCTTTTTGTTTCACTTTAGCTAAATTGACACCTGCACCGTCATCAGTGATCACCAACGTGATTTCATCGTTTTCAAGACTGACTTTCAGCCTGATATGTCCAACTTCAGGCTTACCTAATTTTGCACGCTCTTCTGCAGATTCCAAGCCATGCGCCACGGCATTACGCAGCAAGTGTTCGAGCGGAGCGCCCATTTTATCCAGCACACCACGGTCCATTTCGGTATTTTCACCTTCAATGGTCATCTCAACGCGCTTATTCAACTCTCTGGCAGTTTGGCGGACAATACGCTGCAGACGCTCTGAAATGGTCGAAAACGGCAACATACGGACACTCATCAACCCCTGTTGAAGCTCACGGTTCATCCGGTTCTGTTGCTGTAGCGCAGCATCCGTCTGATCGAGGTTCAATAACAGACCATGCTGAATCGTCGCCACGTCGTTCACACTCTCCGCCATCATGCGGGTCAATTCCTGCAATCGTGTGAATCGGTCAAACTCCAGAGGGTCAAATGTCTCATTCGCTTCTTGCAACAGGCTCATACGAGACTGCAACTGTGTTTCAGCTTCAATTTCCAGTTCACGCAGGTAGCTACGCAATCTGCTGATACTGTCAGTCAGGTCTGTTGAAGACTGTTTGAAGTTCTGCATTTCCCGATCCATTCTGGATCGCATAATCGAAACCTCACCAGCCTCGTTGATCAGCCGGTCAAGCACATCTGCGCGCATACGCAGGAACTGTGCTTTACGTTCAGCGTGACGTTTAGGGGCAGCCGGCTTGACAACGCCTCCAGCGACGGTTTCTGCGGGCTTGGTACCACCCATGAGCTCTTCAAGCATATGACCGATACGATCAAATTCAACAAACATGCCGTCAAAATCACCTGATGTCACCTTGTGCCTTAACGCGCGAATCACATGATCTTCCATGCCGTGGACACTGTCACCGATCATCGACTGTCCGGCCATACGCGCGCTACCTTTAAGGGTATGTAATGCACGCTGTAATGAGTCAGGGAACTCAGCCTCTTTCGGATCAGCACGCCAGCCTCGTAAATCCTTACCGATTTGCGGCACCAGCTCACGTGCCTCTTCTATAAACAATGCTAAAAGCTCATCATTTACCACCGCATCCTTGCGAGCCAACATCTGTTCAGCATCTTCAACTTGAGCCTGGGCCTGCACAGCGGGTAAATCAATCACAGCCTCAATGGTCGGACTTGCCTGTGTCTCTGCAGTTTCCGCCTTGGATTTACCTGCCTTCGCTTTGGATTTTTTAGCACGCTTCTCGGCTTTTTGTACTTCAAGCACCGCAGCCTCTGCCAGTTGCGCCGCTGCTGCCTGCATTGCAGCAGTAGATTCACTCAAGGCAATGATCAGCGCACGTGTAGACTTAGGATTCTTGAGTGCTTTCGCCTTATCAAGCCCATCACTCAGTGCTTTAACCACATTGCCGTATAAAGAAACGTGCTGCTCTGTCCAAGCACTGCTGTGCTCATCAAGCCAATGTTCCAATGCACGAGCAAGATCACCGATAGGCTTGAATCCGGCTGTCAGCGCGTTACTGCCCAGCGTATGCGCTGCCCGGCAGCTGTCCGCGGTGGGCAATTCAGCTGAGCCAACCACCAGAGCCTGGTGCGCTTCCACCAGTGTCTGTAGATGCTGCTGCGCCTCACTCAGGAATATATTAAAGAAAGTGCGGCTTAGTTTACGTGTGCCGCCAATAAGCACTTCTTCTTTTTGAGGCGCAGATTTACTGCCAGCCAGCTCACGTTCCAATTCTTCAATCAATTCAGCAGCTTGCGATTGATATGGACCTGGGTTCAGTGTCACCTGATGGCTTTGATGCAATTCAGCCACCCAATTGGCAAATTCCGCACTGACTTTTTCAATAAAAGCCAAAATAGCCGGAGTGGGGAATGACTTGCGCTCAATCACCAGATTAAGCAGATTTTCTACCGACCAGGCAACTTCACCCATACCCACCAAACCTACAGTACGGCCACTTCCCTTGAGTGTATGATATGCACGGCGAACTTCTGCCAAGGCATCCGAATCAGTCGCATTCACACGCAATGCCTGTAAATTTTGTGCCAAAGCAGCAAGAACCTCTTCGGTTTCCGAGAGGAAGATGTCCTGCAATTCCTCATCAAGCGCTTTATCAGTCACAACATCCAGAATTGGTGCGGCAGGTCTGCTTGAAGCGATGGCAGCAGGAGTCGCTTCTGCAACACTTGCAACAGCGCTCACAGCAGCATTCTGGTCAGCTCTGACGTAATCTGCAACAACCAGCTCTAACGCTTGCGCATGACGCTCCAGGCGTTGCAAGGCACCAGAAAGTGCACGCTCTGATTCGGCACGTACGTTTGGCAACTCTTCTGCATACAAACCTAGCATACTGAGGCATTCAGCCACCAGTTCAAAATTCTCATTAGATAACATGGTGCCACGCTGATTGATGGCTTCATTACTGAAATAATCCACGAATGCCGTACTGAATTGTGCGATTGATTTAGGGACAGACATCTCCAGCATATCAAATGCTGCGATGATTTGCAGTAACGGTTTAGCGGCCTCATCCAGGGCATCTACATTATCTGGATTACGGAAGAACGCATCCAATGCCTTCTCAACAAGAGACAATGCCGCAACAATTTGTTTCGCGACTGCATCCACCACACTTGTCTCAAGTTTAGTGGTCGCAAATGCATCAACAGCGGGTGCCAGCTCAACCCCCTCAATCAATGACTGCAGGCGGGAAGTTTGTGTAACGATTTTTTGCTGGGTCTCTGCATCGAGCTGCTGATAGTGGTCACAGCCATACTCAAGAAGATTAATTGAAGCGGCAACCTCAATAAGCGAACTCTCATTGAATTTACGGTTGTCAGCGCGTAACACATTGACCGTCGCATGTACTGCATTAAACAGGTTCACCAGATTATGGTTGCTGATATTCTGCTGTACCGTGTTGATAATATGCTCGAGCTTACTGATGAATGCCGCTACATTAGCATCATTTTCTTCTACAGCACTGACACTGATGCTAGACCAAAGATCTTTCAAGCCTGGCAGATCCGCATTGAGCTGCGCGATGGCAGCGCGTTCGGCCGCACCGGAGAAACCAGCCTCAGCACCAGCTTCAGGCTGATACGGTAATGCTGCATCTAGTTCAAACAGTGACTTAACGCCTGAAATCACGTCTGTATTTCTGTCGCTAATCGCAACGTAATAAAGTAGATCACGTAACAGCTGAGTGGGCGCCTTGGCATCACCCAAAGCCATGTTACCTAACTGACGATCAAGTTTGCGACATAGCTTTTTAGCGCCAGCATGCGCCGCCACCTTCTCCTGCGCTAAAGCATCCGTAAATGCGGTAGCTGCCCACCAGAGTGTTCTGGATGCATTTTTATTTTGTACTTGCTGAACTTTTGCTATCGCTTCACGCATCACCGCCAGCGCGTCAGCACTTTTGGTGCGCAACCACTCAACCAATGACTTTTGAAACCTGACCCGCTGATCTGCAACAAAAATTGGAACAGCCGACTCTTCAATCGGATTGGCAGGCAAATCTCTGGGGGCGCTTACGTCAGTATCGGGAAAGAACAACTCGCTCTCTTCCAATGACTCCTGCTGCGCCTCGACCAGCGGTTTCAAACTCGCATAAAGCCTCGTTGGAATATCCGGCATGCCATTAAGCAGATCTTGCAGATACTGTGACAATGTCTCGACAGCATTGATCAAATCGGTCATCACCGTCTGACTGACCGGAATCTGCTGCTTCTCCAACTTGTTGGTCAGCTTTTCAATTTCCGAGCAATAGCGTTTGCAACCTTCCAAACCGACCATATCAAGTGCACCGCTTACCTGATATAGATGGGCGATAGTGAAGCGAAGCGAAGCAAACTCGCCAGGGTTTTCACTGACCTCTTTAAAACTGGTCAGTACCTTTTTCAGCGACTGATCAATCTCATCTTTAACCCAAGACAATGGACCAGTATCAAATGCTTCAGGCATTCTGTACTCCCATTTTTATATGTGATTTTTTCATGGAGTTCTTATCTGTTTCACACTACAAGTTAAACATTTATTAATTTT
>Ga0172373_10001055_pt1 | contig 44774 bp, 41 predicted proteins | sample Lak10m_2_FD_114546 | JGI IMG/M metagenome (GOLD analysis project Ga0172373, IMG submission 114546) | Freshwater microbial communities from Kabuno Bay, South-Kivu, Congo - kab_092012_10m | ecosystem: Environmental > Aquatic > Freshwater > Lake | place: Democratic Republic of the Congo... | reverse complement strand
ATTTCACCAAGTGAGCAGAGTAGTCTATTGTATTAAATAGAAATTGTTTTGTTTTTAGAATTGTTAATAATTCTAAAAACTTGTCAATAAAGAAAAGTATGATCATTATTATAATTGTCACTGAAACATCGTCAGTATTGTATCCAAGACTTCAGGACTAAATTCAATTGAAGCTGTCATACACATGTCAGTTAAAACAGTCATTTTTGCTTCAATTGTTTCTGTCACATATACAGGGTCATCTATTTCTCTCATATATGTCAGAGCAAATTGATCTAAAATTTCTGGTATTGATAATTTTCTCTCTATATTGTCGTCCATTGGGACTATTCCATATATATCCGCATAATTTACTGTTATATTCGACAAGTCTTTTAGCGTATCAACCCAATTGGGATCATAAAATATATAATTTGTTTCTAAAATATCATCCGGAACTTGTTGGTTTTGATGTAATTTAAGTCGAAATGTAGAGAGAAATTCTTTTAAATTACCTTTTTTGAGAAGAGAATAATTGTGATAGGGACGAGAGGCGAGTTGGTATATGTTATCATTCAGTGCAGGTTCTTCTTCAAATATAGCTGTAAGAGTCTCGATATCAATGTCTGTACCGTCTTGCAGATCAATATAATTATATTTATAAGATTCGTAAGCTTCAATAAGTGCAGTACGAATATCATTTCCATATTCTTGAAGAGTGCTTGAAGGAAATGTTCTATACAACAATCGAAGAATTGATAAATGCTGGCTTTTAAATAAGCTAAAATGAGTGTTAATATTTAACGACTTGGTAAATACTATTTTAGCAAAATCGTTTAATTCTGTGACCTCGTCATCCTTTAGCTGATCACGTAATATCAAGTGCTCTAGAATGCCGTGATCGTCGAAAAACATATTACCTTCACCAAGTAAATGGTTTCCTAATTCCGCGTTTATATCATCTGAATCATAGATAATATTTGATAAATTATCCATAGCCTCTTTTCGATCATTTAATTCATGAGTAAAATCTTCTTGATTTATTTCACCAGCCGGTGCAATTTCAAAATCATCATTTGGAACTTCAGGATTTGGATCAACAGCCCCTACAATTTCTTCTAGGTCCATATTATCTTGGTTTGGAGCTAGATTAGCTTCCTGAACTAGATTAGCTTCCTGAACTAGATTAGCTTCTTGAACTACATTAGCTTCTTGAACTACATTAGCTGCAATAATTTCTTGGAATACTATATTATTATCAGCTGCGTCGTTACTTTCTACATAGTTTCTTGCTTCGTCAGGAGTATATCCAAGAAGCCGAGCATACCAATAAGGGCGAAATCCTTTGACATACGGAAGACCCGCAGAGAGCCCATGTTTCGTGTTTAAATCGCCAGTCAAAAAAGTATCATTTGTAGGTAAGTTATCTTGTTCATCTTCATGATCGGGATAACTTTCAAGGTAGGTCATTATTCTATCAGCAATAAAATTCTTACTTGGTTGAGAAAGGTTATTAATATGTGTGATATTTTGAATCTCATTTAATTGGTCTATCTTATTTTGATTTTCCATAAGTCTAAAATTTTTTTAACATATAAAAAATAAAAGTATTGCTTTTTCAAGCAAGGTTGTTACTTTGAATTTTCCAACAAAGTCAGAGATAGAATCATTTTGATTTTTCTATTTGTTCCCAAGGACTAGAAAAATCAAAATAACGAAATTCTTGTGTTAATTCGAGTGATTCTGTAATGACACGTTTTTCTGAATCATCATAACGAACTTCAGTATATCCGGTTAATGGAAAATCTTTACGAAGAGGATGACCTTGAAACCCATAATCAGTTAAAATTCGACGTAAATCTGGATGGCCGGAAAAGAAAATACCAAACATATCCCAAACTTCACGTTCCCACCAGCCTGCAGAAGAATAAATTAAAGTACTAGAAGTTAAAGGTGTTATTTCATCAATACACGTTTTAATACGTATTCTAGAATTATATTCAATGCTTAACAAATTATAAACAACTTCAAAGCGAAAAGCTCTTGAAGGATAGTCAATTGCAGTTATATCAATTAAAACTTTATATTGTGTATTCATATGATCTCTCAAAAAAAACAAAAAAGCAGTTAAATGTTCTGGATAAACATAAAGAATAGTTTCATTTTTATGGAATACATGAGATTGAATCCATTTAGGCGTTAATTTAATAATAGATTTTGCAAAATTTTGAGTCATAAATTATAGTTTTTTTCGAAAAATATATAGAATTTCAGATGGCGAAGTCACACAGCATTTTTAATTCTAGGTTATTCTGGAATTTTAATTTTAGGTTATTCTGGAATTTTAATTTTAGGAAAATTTAAAATGAAAAACAAGAGAATTTAATAATAATGAATTGATAGAATTTATTATATGGAAACGACCGGATTTGAACCGATGACCTCATGCGTGCAAAGCATGCGTTCTACCAACTGAACTACGCTCCCTAATTTTTAAGGTCTAACAAAATAAGATATAATTGTGATAATAGCCTTAAAAAAAATTATTGATACAAGAGGATTTATTCATGCTAATGAATTATAAAAAATATAATATTTAGCTTTTACGGAGGAAATGGGATTTGAACCCATGGTACAAAAATAATTGTACGCTGATTTAGCAAACCAGTGCCTTAAGCCACTCAGCCATCCCTCCATTATCATGAGTTGACCTCTATTTTATAATAAAATTTATCTTCCTATTTTATAATACAGTTAATTTACACTTTTTTGTAAACTTTCTAATATTTTTTAGTCTTAAAAATTGTACGGATGGCAGGACTTGAACCTGCAAGACAATGAGTCTCCAGAGCCTAAATCTGGTGTGTCTTCCAATTCCACCACACCCGCTATAAAACTTTATGAGTAATAGTGGACTCGAACCACTAACCTTCTCGTTGTAAGCGAGTTGCTCTACCAATTGAGCTAAATACTCTTTCCTTTTTGAGATACAGAAACCACCTCTAAAAGTTGATGATATTTTAATTTTCGTTGATCTCCTTGACTGTTCATCCAATAGCCTAAATCAATGATTTCAAAAAGATCCTGAAGGGTTCTCGATCGTGACGATACTCGCTGTAATCTTTGACATATCTCACGAAATAACACATAATCAATCCATTTTCGTGTACATAATGGATACCGATCGAAAAAAGGAAGCACATATCGACAGAGATCATTGACTTTTCGAATTTCAAAAAATAATGTTTTCTCTCGAACACTAGGACTGTTTTCTGCTTTTCTTCGAATTCTTCCACAATGGTAAAAACACTCTTGAAACAAATATAAGATTTCTTGGGAACGTTGATGTTGTGATATCGAAAAGGACACACCTACGCGAATACCCTGTCGATGATCCTTGACCGGTGAAAAATTCACATTAAAACAGCCCTCTCCATCTGTAAATCCTACGATATACTGGTCAGGAAGTGGAAGACAGTCTACTGGATCAGAGACTGAACCAGGGAGTGTGTGTGTATATGTGTCTAATGCGTGCTCCAGTGTGGTTTTTACTACCGAAAAAGGGTGATGGTTATACTTTTCTTCAAGAAAATCAGAATCAATATGTAAGCGCTTCACAAGCGTCTCTCGAAGATTCTCGAAATTGTGTACACTTTCTTGAAGATACAAGAGAGGATATTGTGTTTGCATACTAGTCATCTTTATTGTAAATACTCGATTCGAGAGACGTGTAAATACTCGGATCAAAAGGCGTGTGAATATTCGGATGAAGAGGGATTCGAACCCCCGATATTTATGAAATATGTCGGTTTTCAAGACCGATACCTTAAACCACTCAGACATTCATCCAATGAAATTTTTAATTGATGTTGCGATGCAATCAGATGGGTGTTGAGGGATGTCTAGAGACGGATTTGAACCGTCGACACAAGGATTTTCAGTCCTTTGCTCTAACCAACTGAGCTATCTAGACTTTAAAAGAAGTTTATTCATGGTTGCTAAGCAACATAAATTTTCAATTTCATGGTTACATGACATGTACCATAAATTTTCAATTTCGTGATAATGAATCAGTTGATCTTTTTTATTATATTTCGCTTTTATAACTTGGCATTAAAAATCAAACGTAATTTTATTACCTGGGGTGAAAGGACTCGAACCTTTGAATGCCGGATCCAAATTCCGATGCCTTACCAACTTGGCTACACCCCATGAAATAAAAAAATCGCAAGCAAACGCTTAAAAAATATTTGACAATATAAAACTTATAATTTAATGAAGATTTATTGCATCATTTAAATAAATACATGTTAAAATAGTAAATACATATGCTTGAAGACAAGCTACACCAATTTCTAACCCTGTTAAAGCAAAAACAATAAGAAAAGGAATTACAGAAGCTACAGTTAATAGACCTCCTACAGAAAGCATAGTCCAAGCAAAACCACTTAAAATTTTCACTAATGTATGACCAGCCATCATATTCGCAAATAAACGGACACCTAAACTAACTGCTCGAAAACAATATGAAACTAATTCTAATACAACCAGTAACGGAGCTAAAATTAATGGTGCACCTTTAGGAAGTAAAAAACTGAAAAAGTGTAATCCATGGACTTGAAAACCTACAATAGTTACTCCAATAAAAAGTGATAGAGATAATCCGAATGTAACTACCATATGTGAAGTTGCTGTAAAACTATAAGGAATCATACCAATTAAATTTGTAAATAATAAAAAAACAAAAGTAGTGAATATTAGTGGAAAAAATTTTCTTCCTTTTTCTCCAATTTGCTCATCAACTAAACTTACAACAAATTCATAAATCATTTCAACAAGAGATTGCCAGCGAGAAGGAACTAAAAAACCTCCTTTTTGAGTTACTAAATAAAATAATAATAATACTAATCCTGTAGCAAAAAACAAGTATAAAGATGAATTTGTAAATGATAAATAAAAATTTCCAAAACGAATAGGAATTATACTGATAATAGAAAATTGTTCTAAAGGCGTATATATCATAAATTTTTTTTTATTAATGCTAAAAAGAGAGTCTAGAATTCTTTACGCTTATTAAGCGTATATTTTGTGAATTTTTTAATTATGTGTGCTTTATATTTGGAAAATTAAGACTCTCTTTTGTTAAGTTATACAATGGTTGCATTCTATGCAACATAAATTTTCAATTTTATTGAAAATTTCATAGTTTATATATTCTGATCTTTATGTGAACATAAAGAAATGTTTATTTTTATCGTATATCTTAATATTTTTTGATTTAATATATATTATTAGATACACACATTTTTTTTATTTTTTATATTTAAAATAAAATGTCTATCATATAGAGAAACAATAATTTTTCTTAGTCTATTTTAAAAGATACTTGTAATCTCCAATAGCTCAGCGGTAGAGCAGATGGCTGTTAACCATCGGGTCGTTGGTTCAAGTCCAACTTGGGGAGTTAGTCATTAGATTTAGCTAATGAATGAGCATAGAACTCTTTGAATGATATGAGCTTATAGTTTAATGGTTAGAACACGTTGCTCATAACAACGCAGTTGTAGGTTCGAGTCCTACTAAGCTCACATAAAGAGTTAATTTGTTAAGCTAGGCTTTTTGTTAAAAGAAGAACTTTTTAACATTTTCGCTCTTTACAAGATACGATCCCTTTTCTAAAAGAAAAAAAACATACTTTTTTCAAACACGGTTAATTTTAATAAAATTAACAAAACCTTGTATGTATGATTTTTACAAAATATAGTCATTTTTGGGTATAATACTGGTATTTATAATGCTGCGTACTTTCATTACCTGGCATTAAAAATGCTGCGTAACTTTGTTACCTGGATTTATCTTGTTTTTTTTATTCATATTCTCACAAAAATACAAATTAAAAAAATATAAATTATGAAACGACTTTCAATAATTAAACAACCTATATTTTCAATATTAAATACTCATATAGTAGATTATCCTTCACCCACTAATATTAACTATTTTTGGAGTTTTGGGAGTTTAGCAGGTATTTGTTTAGTACTTCAAATAATTACAGGTATTTTTTTAGCTATGCATTACACACCACATGTAGATTTAGCTTTTTTAAGTGTAGAGCATATTATGAGAGATGTAGAAGGAGGTTGGTTTCTTCGATATATGCATGCTAATGGAGCTAGTATGTTTTTCATTGTGGTCTATATACATATGTTTAGAGGATTATATTATGGTAGTTATGCAAGTCCACGTGAACTTTTATGGTGTATAGGAGTTATTATTTTATTATTAATGATTATCACAGCCTTTATAGGATATGTTTTACCTTGGGGTCAAATGAGTTTTTGGGGTGCTACAGTAATTACTAGTTTAGCTAGTGCTATTCCAGTAGTTGGTGATACAGTAGTTACTTGGTTATGGGGAGGATTTTCTGTTGATAACGCAACATTAAATAGGTTTTTTAGCCTTCATTATTTATTACCCTTTATTATTGCCGGGGCTTCTGTTGTTCATTTAGCAGCTTTACATCAATATGGATCAAACAACCCTCTTGGTACAAATACCGCGGTGGATAAAGTTGGATTATATCCTTATTTTTATGTCAAAGATTTAGTTGCTTGGGTAGCTTTTGCCATATTTTTTTCAGTTTTTGTCTATTTTTATCCTAACCTTTTAGGTCACCCTGATAATTACATCCCAGCAAACCCTATGTCTACACCAGCTCATATTGTTCCGGAATGGTATTTTTTATGGGTGTACGCTATTCTTCGTAGTATACCTAATAAATTAGGGGGAGTTGCAGCAATAGCTTTAGTATTTATTTCATTACTAGCGTTGCCTTTTTTAAATACTTCTCCAATACGTAGTTCTAATTTTCGTCCTCTGTATAAAAAATTATTTTGGCTACTCGTAGCAGATTGTCTATTACTAGGATGGATAGGCCAACAACCCGTTGAAGATCCTTATATATTAGTTGGTCAATTAGCATCAGTCTATTTTTTTATATATTTTTTAATCTTTATTCCATTTTTAGGCAAATTTGAACATTTTTTAATTAAATATAAAAAAACATCGATTCAACCTACTATATAAAATTAATAAAATTATTAATTTTATATAGTATGCAATTTTTTACAAGTTAGAGGACTTCTCTCTTTAGAGGACTTCTCTCTTTAGAGGACGTAGCTTAGTTGGTTAGAGTATTGGCCTGTCACGCCAAAGGTCGCGGGTTCGAGTCCCGTCGTCCTCGAAAAATAGAAAAAGAAAAAAAAATGGTAGAATTTGTAAGTATTTTTGTATATTTTATAATAGCACTTTCATTAGCTGTTTTATTACTTGGGTTATCTTTTGTATTTGCAACAATAAAAGCAGATCCTGAAAAAATATCTGCTTATGAATGTGGATTTGATCCATTTGATGATGCTCGAAGCAGGTTTGATATACAGTTTTATTTAGTGGCTATTCTTTTTATTATTTTTGATTTAGAAGTGACTTTTTTATTTCCCTGGGCTTTAACACTAAATCAGGTAAGTTTTTTTGGTTTTTGGTCTATGATGGCGTTTTTGATTATATTAACTATAGGTTTTATTTACGAATGGCGCAAAGGAGCGCTTGATTGGAGTTAAATATAGAATAAATAAGTCCCAAATTAAATAATTTTTCTAGTAATGTATAAATCATTCTTATCTTATTGCATTTCATGGTTGCATTACATGCAACATAAATCTTCGATTTCATGGCAATAAACTGCTCGAATAAGAGAGGGTGTGTAGCTCAGTTGGTAGAGCATTGGGCTTTTAACCTAATGGTCGTAGGTTCGAGTCCTACCATACTCATCTTAATTAAAAAAAATATTTTGTAGTCTTCATAATTTTTTTTTATTGCTTTTTGCGGGGAAGAGAAAATGGTTGTCTCGTCAGGCTCATAATCTGAAGATTGTAGGTTCGAATCCTACCCCCGCTCTTTTACTTTTGATTAAATAATATCTTTATGAATCAACCTTTTAACAATATAATACTATCTTCTATAGTAAGAGATTTTAAAAATGGAATACCTGTTGGTCACAAGTCAATTAATTTATCAAAACGACAATATTGGCATCCGTTGATGGCAAAATATTTACTTGGTATAAGAAATAAAATAGCAATAATTAACCCATATACCACAAAAACATCAATGTTGCGCGCGTTTTATGCTATTGCTTTATTACTAAAATCTAACGGACATCTTTTAATAATCAATACTAATCCAGAATATTTTACTTTAACAAAAAATTTAAGTTTGTTAACTTTACAAAAACAATCAACATTTTTTAAAAAAAAAGAATATAGTTATCGAAATCTATGGACATCAAAAATTTCTTATTGCTCATATAAGTGGGTTGGAGGTACTTTAACAAACTGGAAACAAATATCAAAATCAGTTTTAACTTTTGCTAAATTTTCAGAACGTTGTGAAAAGTTTCTAATAAAAAATAATATAGATTTTCCTCGTTATAAAAAAATAAAAAAATGTTTTCAAGGATTACTTAAAAAATCACAAAACAAAACCCTTTTATCTTTTTATGAAAAACCTGATATTATTTTTTTAATAAATCCAAACGAAAATCAAAATATTATTTCCGAGGCAATTAAACTCCATATACCAATTATTGCTTTTACAGAGTCAAATACAAATATTAAAAACATTACATATCCTATACCATTAAATACATACTCAATGAATTTTGTTTATTATTGTTTAAAAAAAATTATAAAAGTTTCCATATAATTTATTATATTTAGCGGTTTTAGATTTTTCATTGTTTCTTTTCAAAAAAAACTAGAAAAAAAATAAGCGGAAATAACTCAATGGTAGAGTATTGCTTTGCCAAAGCAAAAGTCGAGGGTTCGAATCCCTTTTTCCGCTTTCATTTATTAAAATAGGAGTTTATTATGAATAATCAAATACAAAGAGATAAAAAGAGACGAATATTTTATTTAAAACAAGAAATAAAAAGATTAGAATATAAAAGTTTTTTTCATGATTTACGTCTTGACAAGGAATTTCGTTATAATACAATGACAACCTTAAATAAATTATCGCGTAATGGATCTCGAGTTCGAATAAAAAATAGATGTATTCTTACAGGGCGTACTCATTCAGTATATAAAATGTGCAAACTATCACGTATTAAATTTCGAGAATTAGCGTCCCAAGGTGTTTTAATGGGAATTACAAAATTAAGTTGGTAATTCTCAATAGAATTAAAGAAAACACCTGTTTAATTGTATATGTATATAAACATATACGTATTATTATACCGCATATGTTATGGCAACCAATCAAAACTTAATAAAATACTTGATATAAGAACAACCCAAGCAAGCGAAAGAGGTAAAAGTACTTTCCATCCTAAACGCATTAATTGGTCATATCGATAACGAGGAAAAGCTGCACGAACCCAAATAAAAGCAAAAAGAAAAAACACAACTTTTAAACCAAACCAAAAAATACCTGGGATCCAATAAAAAATTACCAAGTTAAATGGAGGTAACCATCCACCAAGAAAAAAAAGTGTACATAAACTACTCATAACAATCATATTAGCGTATTCGCCTAAAAAAAAAAGTGCAAATCCCATAGAAGAATATTCCACATTATAACCTGCAACGAGCTCAGCCTCTGCTTCTGGTAAATCAAAAGGAGCACGATTTGTTTCTGCTAAACATGATATGAAAAACATTATAAGAAGCGGAAATAATGGTATACAAAACCAAATTCGAGTTTGTGCTAATACAATTTCTGATAAATTTAAAGATCCTGCACACAATAATACTGTAATTAGTATTAATCCTATAGAAACTTCATAGGAAACCATTTGTGCAGCAGATCTAAGACTTCCTAAAAAAGCATATTTTGAATTACTTGACCAACCAGCAGTTATTATACCGTAAACGCCTAATGAAGATATTGCGAATAAATAAAGTAATCCAACATTTAAATCAGCTAAAACAAATCCTTCGCTAAAAGGAACAACAGCCCAAGCTACTTGACTTAATAAAAATGTTAACACTGGTGCAAATAAAAAAATAACTAAATTTGCGCTACTTGGTAAAACAGGTTCTTTAACTAAAAGTTTTAACCCATCAGCAATCGGTTGAAATATTCCAAAAATACCTACAACATTGGGCCCTTTTCTACGTTGCATTGATGCCAAAACTTTTCTTTCTGCCAAGACTAAAAAAGCAACACCTAATAATAGAGGTATTGTTAACGCTAAAATCTTGAGAATACTAGTTAAAATTAATATATTCATTTTTAGTTCTTTATTTTAAAGATTATCAATCTTTTTTCAGAGACACTGTGTGACTTTTTTCAAAGAGATAATTTTTCTTTTTCAAAGACGGTTAATTTGTTAAAATTAACAAAACCCTCTATGAAATTGAAAATTTATGTTACATTACATGTAACCATGACCTTTATTTTTAATGCTATTTTTAATTATTTTATTATTTGAGAAATTTTTTAATTTCTCAAATAATAAAATACTAAGAAAGAGTAGCTAAAAATCTTTCTGTAAAATTATCAAAAAATGTTTTTAATTTAGTATTTAATTCATCAGAAATTGCTCTTTGTTCGCGAATCATTGTTAAAAGAGTTTGATCAACTTCTCTTAATAAAGCTTCTTCAAACTGAGAAATAGCAGAAACACTCATTTTGTCTAAATACCCTTTCGTTGCGGCATAAAGTACTACAACTTGTTGTTCAATAGGCATAGGTTGGAATTGTCCTTGTTTTAAGACTTCTGTTAAACGAGCTCCACGATTTAATAAATATTGTGTTGCTGCATCTAAATCTGATCCAAATTGAGCAAAAGCAGCTACCTCACGATACTGCGCAAGTTCTAATTTTAAAGTACCAGCTACTTGTTTCATAGCTTTTAATTGAGCAGCAGAGCCTACACGACTTACAGATAAACCTACATTAATTGCTGGTCGAATTCCTTTATAAAATAGTTCAGTTTCTAAAAAAATCTGACCATCTGTAATAGAGATAACATTTGTAGGAATATATGCTGATACATCACCTGCTTGAGTTTCAATTACAGGAAGAGCAGTTAATGATCCGCTTCCACTATCTTTTGACATTTTAGCAGCTCTTTCTAATAGACGTGAATGTAAATAAAAAACATCTCCTGGGAAAGCTTCACGGCCTGGAGGACGACGTAATAATAAAGACATTTGTCGATAAGCTACGGATTGTTTACTTAAATCATCATAAATAATTAATGCATGCATTCCATTATCACGAAAGTATTCACCCATAGCACATCCTGAATAAGGAGCTAAAAATTGTAAAGGGGCTGGATCTGATGCAGTTGCTGCTACAATAACAGAATACTCTAAAGCTCCAGCATCAGAAAGAATTTTTACAATTTGTGCTACTGTCGATCGTTTTTGTCCTATAGCAACATAAACACAATAAAGTTTTTTTGATTCATCCCCTTGAGCATTTATTGACTTTTGATTAATTATTGCATCTAGCGCGATTGCAGTTTTTCCTGTTTGTCTATCACCGATGATTAATTCTCGTTGACCACGACCAATAGGAACTAAGCTATCTACTGCTTTTAATCCAGTTTGCATAGGCTCGTGAACTGATTGGCGAGCAATAATTCCTGGCGCTTTTACTTCCGCACGACGACGAGTAACATCTTTTAAAGGACCTTTACCATCAATAGGGTTTCCTAAAGCATCTAATACTCGACCTAAAGTTCCTTTACCTACTGGGACGTCTACAATAGTTCCAGTACGTTTTACTATGTCGCCTTCACGAATAGCACTATCATTTCCAAATAATACAACACCTACATTATCATTTTCTAAATTTAATGCCATTCCTCGAACACCACTAGAAAACTCAACCATTTCACCAGCTTGTATTTTATTAAGTCCATAAACACGAGCAATACCGTCACCTACTGACAATACTCGTCCGATTTCATCTATATTTATTTTTGAATAAGAATTAGATATTTTTTGTTCCAGTAATACCGAAATTTCACTTAAAGATAATGCCATAATATATTCTTTTTATTCTAAAAAAAGTATTTTTTTTTTTCTATTAAAAAGTTTATTTATAATCAAAATTAAATTTTAATAGAAAATTTTGTAAAATATGTACTATTCAGGAGAAAAGGGATTCGAACCCTTAACCTTTGGTTTTGGAGACCATTATTCTACCATTGAAACTATTCTCCTTTTTCAAAAAGAAAAACATTCTGTAATTCTACTTTTTTCTGTTATTTATCTAACAGTAGAAAATTTTTGAAAAAGGAATGAATATTTTTTTGATAACTTTCTACAAAAATTTCAAGCCTATTATCGGAGTCGAACCGATAACCTTCGGTTTACAAAACCGATACTCTACCAATTAAGTTAAACAGGCTTTTTTAAAAATAAAATTTATTTAATTTAATGCTGTGTGTTTGGAAAGATTTGAACTCTCAACCCTCAGATTCGTAGTCTGATACTCTATCCAATTGAGCTACAAACACACGTATTTATAAAATTTTTTTTCTATCTATATAAAGGACAAATTATTCATTATCATGAAATTGAAAATTTATGTTGCATTACATGCAACCATGAATAAACGTATATAGAAGTTAGCCTTTCATTAAATTTATAAATTCAACAGCAATGGTACCTCGAATACGATAATAAACTACAAGTAATGCTAATCCAATAGCTGATTCGGCTGCAGCAACGGTTAAAATAAGTAGGGCAAAAAGTTGTCCTATTAAATCATCTAAATAAACAGAAAATAATAAAAAATTCAAATTAACTGCTAATAACATCAATTCGATTGACATTAACATTACTATAATATTTTTTCTATTTAAAAAGATACCCCAAATGCCCAGCAAAAATAATATCATTGAGACAGCTAGATATTTTACTAGATCCATAATAACTATTTTTTTTTAAGAAATTTTTCTAATTGTCTTTGCAAAATCTCGAGTATTTTGTAAAAACACTTGTTGTCGTTTAATGCGAATTCCCTTTTGCATCGTTAAAACGATAGCTCCTATCATCGCTACTAAAAGTATAAGACTTGCCATTAAGAAAAAGTAAAAATAATAGGTATAAATAATATTGCCTACAGCTTTAATATTTGTTACCGTGTGTATAGTATTTGACCAATCTATAAATTGTAATTCACGGTATTCTGTTAAAGCTTGAATATTTCCATAAATTAAAAGAGGGATTAAATCATTGTCTACAATTAATAAAACCTCAAATAGAAAAAGAACACCTAGTAGTCCACCAATGGGTAAATACCTCAATCTTTTTTCATTAATTTCTGCAAGTTTTATATTTAGCATCATTACAACAAATAAAAACAAAACAGCAATAGCACCTACGTAGACAACTAAAAAAATCATCGCAAAAAAGTCTAAACCTAATAATACAAGTAATCCAGCAGCATTAAAAAAAACTAAAATAAGAAATAATACTGAATGAACAGGATTCCTTGCTTGTATCACCATAATTCCAGAAAGAAGTGTTAAGCTTGAAAACAAATAAAATAAAAAAGTCATATAATTTTTTTTAATTTTTTAATAAATTACAAATGAATCAAGGAAAACCAATAAATAATTTATCGATTTTAATTCACTAGCATGAATAAAACCTCTATTGCATGTAAATTTCATTTCTGCATTTTTTTATTGTTGAAATAGATTCATAAAATAAACCAATAATAATTATAAATTCATACATTAAATACGTGAAAAATGAAATAATTAGTTGACTTATAATATCTGGAGGTGATATAAATGCAGAAAAGATAACAGAGAAAAAGAAAACATATTTTCTTTTTTCGCATAAATTATAGCTATTTATCCATTTTTTTGAATAAAGGATCATAAAAATAAAGGGAATTTGAAATATACCTAAAATAACCATAAAAAAACGGCAAGTTAATTTAAAATAAGATTCAATTCTAGGTGCAAGTTCAACACTAAAAATATTCCATTTGCTTTCAACAATTGTGCTTTCTAAAGATTTTATTTCAAAACTCATTAAAAACTCGCATGTTTTGGGAAAAATAAAAAAATAGATAACCACTAGTTGAATTACAAAAAAAATAAAAGAAATAATACAGAACTTATTTATTGTTTTTCGTTCTCCAGCATAATAACTCGGAATAAAAAAGCACCAAAAATGATAAGTAATTAAAGGTAAAAGGCTTATCAAGGATATTACTCCTGATATGCGGATTAGAGTATAAAAAGCTTCTGTAAGATCTAAAAAAATAAATTGCCTATGAAACTCTAAAAATGGCCTACTTACAATATATACTAGTTCAAATCTATACATATAGCTTATTATTATACTTAAAATACAAGCTATACTTACGTAAATAAAACGTAAACGCATTTCTAACAAATGAGAAGATAAAGATTGCATTTTCTTTAAATTTTGTTTTTTTTAGCTTTTAGATGATGAAGTTACGCAGGATTTATTCATGCTAATGAATCATTGGAAATACCAGGTAATGAAATTACGCGGCATTTTTAATGCGAGGTTATATAGTGTTTTTCAAAAAGATGACAGAGCGCCCCTTAAAAAAGAAAATCTTGGATAATTAAAAATTCCTAATCTATTTAATTTGTCATTCTTATAGATAGTTTTAAATAAAAATATACGAAATTAAACTTTAGCGCATTTTTTTGGAATTAGAAGATGATTCATTAGTATGAATAAACCCGGTTTTATGGAAATTTATAGAATATAGATTAAAATCGAATAGTAAATAAAGATATTAAATAATTCTATGTGCTTTATTTTATCCAGTTATAAACAATAATGACTCTATATAAAGAACATATATTATTTAATAATTATTTATTCAAAAAATTGAATAATTCGGTCGAATAAATAATTAAATATACTAAAAATATACAAAAATTATGGAAAATTATAGTAATTTAATTAGAAAAAAATTTAATAATTCATTATCTTCTCATAGTTATAATTTATTAAAAAAACTTTTAAAATATTCTGATTATTCTAAAAAAAATCAATCTAAAATAGCCTACCCATATAGTTATTCTAAAAAATCATTAAATCTTTTATTTTCAATTGATCAATTTTTTTTTGAGTTTACAAAGAAATTTCCGCAAAGGAAAAGAATATCGGAATTTAAATTACAACTTAAAGAACGAAAGAAATTTAGTTTATTTTATGGATCACTTTCGAAAAAACAATTATCAGAAATCTTTAATCAAAGTAATTTATACAAAGGGCATTCTTCAAAAAAAGTATTATCTTTATTAGAACGACGATTAGATGTTATTTTATTCCGTAGTAATTTTGTAAAAAATATAATAACTGCAAGACAACTTATATCCCATAAAAAAATATTAGTTAACTCTCAAAATATTAGTAGCCCAAGTTATTTACTTAGCCCAGGAGATATTATTTCGATTGTACCACAGGATTTTTCAAAAATTGGTCCAAAAATTATAGAATCCATTAAATTAAATAGAAATACAGGAGATTCTTCAACTTTTGTGACAGTGAATACTTTTAAAAGATGGACTTCCTCAAATTCTATTTTATCCAAAGTAAATTTACACCTTTTTGTAAGATTACTTAGTAAAAAAATTCAGCATAGAGCTACAATTATTATTAAGTCAAGTTTTAATGAGAAAAACCCTGTAAAATTAAAAAAGGACCTAGGAATTTCTATTCAGAATCAATCAAAGTTATTTTTAAAATTAATAAGGTCAAAACAAAATATTTTATCTATAGAAAATCCTATAATCAATATATTTAGTGGTTTTAGTTTAGTAGATAAATTTTTGAATAACCAAAAAGTTTCATATGACAAAAATATAATTCAGAAATATAGAAATTTTTTATTAGCGCTTATTTTAGGAATTTATTATAAAAAATTTTCACGTGAGCTTTTTGTTTTAATGTTAAAAAAATATTTAGCTAAAAAACTTTTAAAAAGACATATTTTAGATAGATTAAACCTAGCTGGAATGAAACCACTGAATTTAGAAATTTCATATAAATTATTAAAAATTATATTTTTATATTCTCCGCAAAGACTATATTATCCTTTTTTTATTGATCTTGATTTAATTAAAAGATCATGCAAAAAATAACAATGACAAATAACATAATCTTCTATGCCAACTAAAAATCAGCTATTACGAAAAAAAACTTCAAGAATAAAGAAAGTATCGCGAATAAAAACACCAGCATTAATGCAATCCCCCCAAAAAAAAGGTGTATGTTTTCGTGTTTATACAAGAACTCCGAAAAAACCAAATTCTGCATTACGAAAGGTGGCTAAAATAAGATTAACCAACTCTGTAGAAATTATAGCCTATATCCCGGGAGAAGGGCATACTCTACAAGAACATTCAGTTGTTCTTATTCGTGGAGGGCGTGTTAAAGATTTGCCTGGTGTTAAATATAAAGTTGTTCGCGGCATTTTAGATCTTCAAGGTGTAGCTAAACGTAGACAATCTCGATCAAAATATGGAACAAAGAAAGCCTAAATAATAAATAAATCATGAATAGAAATATTAGAGATAAATCAAATTATTCTGTTTTCTCCGAAAAATTTATAAATTTATTAATGCTTGATGGTAAAAAATTAAAAGCCTATCAAATTTATTTTAAAATGCTGGAATTATTAAAAGACAAATTAAATATATTACAATATAATAATAATAATTCAATTATAAAAATTGTATCGCAAGCTATTGAAAATTGTATGCCTAGTTTAGAAGTTCGCAAAGTGAGAGTAGCGGGAAGTACGTATTTAGTGCCAGCTATGATTTCAAAAAAAAAACAAGAATCTCTAGCTATGCGATGGATAATTGAAGCTGCGAGAAAGAAAAAAAGAATTACAAAATTACCTTTTTCCAAATGCTTAGCAGATGAAATTTTTGATGCTTTTCTAAAACAAGGCTATGCTCGTCAAAAACGAGATGAATTACATCGTTTAGCGGAGACAAACCGTGCATATATTCGTTATCGATGGTGGTAAATTTATTTATGTTTAGTCATGGTTGCATTCTATGCAACATAAATTTTCAATTTCATGATAGTGAATGGTTAGGTAACATAATGGTAATGTATGGGATTGCAAATCCTAAAATGGCAGTTCAATTCTGCCCCTAACCTGAATATCTGGTATTGCTAATACTGTGTGACTTCGTCACATTGACTTTTCTGTAAAAAGATTAAAATAGAACAAGAAATCTTTTTCAGAAAAAGATTTCTATAAAAGAAATTATCTCTTTATATAAAGGGTATTATAAATTAAAAAGTCACAATGTGTCTTTAAAAAAGGAATAATTTTATGTCTTTCAATTTTCATAATAATTCTACTTATTCTATGACTTATAAAAATTTTTTATTCGATATTGATTTTCAAACACTATTACCAGAATTATTTTTGACAGCTACGGGTGTTTTCCTTTTAATTTATGGAGTAATCTATAGTACTTCAAAAGCAAAAAATTATCCTATGCTTGTTACTAATATAAGTTGGTTAACTCTTTTAAGTCTTTTATATGGGGCTTTATTATTATTTAATAACCCTATAGATAATGCCATCTTATTGTATAACACTTTAATTATTGATGATTTTACTAAGTTTATAAAAGCCCTTATATTATTAAGTAGTTTTTTCTGTATTTTTATAGCAATAAATTATACGAAACAAGAATCGTTAAATGCTTTTGAGTGTATACTTCTTATTGTTTTTTCTACAATAAGTATGTTATTTTTAGTTTCATCAGCAGATTTTATTTCTATGTATCTAGCTATTGAACTTCAAAGTTTATCTTTTTATGTGATAGCTGCTATAAAGAGAAATTCAGAGTTTTCTACCGAAGCTGGATTAAAATATTTTCTATTAGGTGCATTTTCATCTGGGTTATTGCTTTTTGGGTGTTCTTTGATTTATGGTTTTACAGGAGTTACTAACTTTGCAGAATTAGCAAAAATATTTACTGGAGGTACGCAAGAAATTCTTTTAAGCACATCATCTTTACCAGCATGTGAGTTAGGTATGGTATTTTTGCTTGTAGGTTTTTTATTTAAAATTGCTGCAGCACCTTTTCATATGTGGTCGCCAGATGTTTATGAGGGAGCTCCTACATCAGTAACTGCTTTTTTTATGATCACACCAAAAGCAGCTTTACTTGCGGTTTTCTTACGTATTTTTCTTGAAAGTTTTTATGACTTTTTTTTACCTTGGCAAAAGATTCTTATTGTGTCTAGTATTACCTCATTAATTATTGGTTCTTTTGCTGCATTGTCACAAACTAAAATTAAAAGACTTTTAGCTTTTAGTTCAATAGGACATGTAGGTTATTTGCTCGCAGGATTTGCTTGTGGAACAATTGAAGGAGTACAAGCATTATTAATTTATTTAATTATTTATATTATAATGAATATTAATATGTTTGCGTTTTTATTATGTTCGGTACGTCGTAATTCTTCTTATAATCTTCCAAGAATTAAATATATCACAGATCTTGCATATTTAGCAAAAACAAATCCTATTCTTGCTTTAACTTTTACAGTTACGATGTTTTCTATGGCTGGAATTCCACCTTTAGCAGGATTTTATAGTAAAGCATTTTTATTTTTTGCTACTATGAGTTCAGGTCTTTATATACTCGCTTTTATAGGTGTTTTAACGAGTGTTTTAAGTTGTTTTTATTACATAAGATTAGTAAAAATCATTTATTTTGAGGTACCAAAAACTTGGTGTAGTTATACACAAGTTCCATTAGAAAATGCTCTAGCTTTAGGATTAAGTTTATTTTTTATTATATTTTTAATGATTTATCCATCACCATTACATTTAATAACTCATAAAGTGAGTCTTGCACTTTGTTCTTAAAATTATAAATTGTATTTTGAGAGTACTTTAATGTATTAAAGTACTCTCTTTAGAATTATTTAGTAAAAAAGGATTCTAAAATATACAGATCTAAAAAATAGTAATTATGATACAAATCTATTGTAAATTTAAATCTTTTGAAAATTCTTCAATTTCTTTAGCAGTTAATTATTTAGATTCTATTGCAATGTTTGTCAATATCCTATCAATTCAAAAAATATCCTTACCTAAAAACATAAAACAATTTACAGTTATTAAGTCACCTCATAAATATAAAAAATCTCGTGAACAATTCCAATATATTAAAATAAAGAAATGTTTAATTTTAAAAACAGAAGAATATTTTAAAGCTTCTTTATTTATACAACTGATTAAAGATTGCGAATTCCCAGGAGTGGAAATGGAAATTAGAGTGACTTCTGCTGATTATTTTATTAGAAGTTGCCAAGAATAACCTAAGAATACCCTAAATAATTCAGAACCTTCCTATTATATATGTACAAAAAAGTGCAAAAATAATGGGAAAGGTAGGATTCGAACCTACGTAGAATTTATTCAACAGATTTACAGTCTGTCGCCTTTAACCACTCAGCCACTTTCCCTTTTTCAAATATCTTCGATCTTTTTTCAACGGCACACAATATTTTTGAAAAAAAATTTTCTCTCTATATAAAAGACAAAACACATAAGTATTCTCTTGGCTAAAAAAAATCTTTGATATATAAAATTTTTACAGATTTCCGTTTTCAAAGACATTCTATGACTTTTAATGATAAAAAAACTATATTTCTTTATTAAAAATATAACAAAAGTATTTCAATATTATTATAATATTTATACAGCTAATTGTTTTTACAATTTTTTATAGAAAGGTATGATTCATTAGCATGAATAAATCGTTTAATAAACTTGTAATATAAGAAAAACGTTCTAATTTTCACTAATATATAGGTCTAAAACCCATGAAATCGAAGATTTATGTTGCATGTAATGCAACCATGAAATTGAAAATTTATGTTGCATAGAATGCAACCATGAATATACTTCTCACAACTTAGTATCATAAGGTAATCTTCTTTTTTTATAAAAATAGAAAAGATAATTCAATTAAAATTTTATTTGTTTCTTATATAGAACGAAATACATCTATTGAAATAAAAAATTCTTTTTTTCTATAAAATTTTTTAATTTCTCTTTGGGCAAGTAACTCAGTTGGTTAGAGTATACGCTTGATAAGCGTAAAGACAGGGGTTCAAGTCCCTTCTTGCCCACACAACAAAATTGTAAATTTTCTAATTAAAAAAATTAGAAAATTTACAACTTAAATCACTAATAGTTTAACTCTCTATTTTTTAACACAAAGAGATAATCTCTTTGAAAAAGGTCACACAGGGTTTTGTTAATTTTAACAAATTAACTGTCTTTGAAAAAGAGTTTTAAGAAAAAAAAACATATATGAATTTCTTATTTTTTTTATCAATGTTTCTACCTATTATCAGTTTTAATGATGCACCTGAGCCTTGGCAAATAAGTTTTCAAGATCCTGCAACTCCAATTATGCAAGGGATTATTGATCTGCATCATGATATTGCATTTTTTTTAATTGTAGTTTCAATTTTTGTTTTATGGATGATTACAAGAACCTTATATCATTTTAACTCAAAAAAAAATCCTATACCAGAAAAAATCATTCATGGTACAGCTATTGAAATAGCTTGGACAGTAACACCAAGTTTAATTCTGGTGTTAATTGCGATTCCTTCATTTGCTTTACTTTATAGTTTAGATGAAGTAGTTGATCCTGCTGTTACAGTAAAAGCAATAGGGCACCAATGGTATTGGTCATATGAATATTCTGATTATAGCCAATCTGATGATCAAAGTATTGCTTTTGATAGTTATATGATTCCTGATGACGATTTAGAATTAGGACAATTACGATTATTAGAAGTTGATAACAGAGTTGTAGTTCCTGTTAATACGCATATTCGTGTAATTATAACAGCTGCGGACGTATTACATAGTTGGGCAATCCCTTCGTTAGGTGTAAAGTGCGACGCAGTTCCTGGAAGATTAAATCAAATTCCTCTATTTATTAAACGAGAAGGAGTTTTTTATGGACAATGTAGCGAGCTTTGTGGAGTAAATCATGCTTTTATGCCTATTGTAGTAGAAGCTGTTTCGCTAGAAAATTATATTTCTTGGGTTTCTAATAAGTTAGATGAAATTTAGTTAATTTAAGTACTTTTTTATAGAATTTAACCTTATGGTTGCATGGAATGCAACATAAATTTTCAATTTCATTGAAAATTTCATAGAATTCTATTTTCATTTTGAAAAGTTTTCAAGAATGATAACATAATTTAAATAAAAACAATTTTTTATGAGAAAACACCCTTATCATTTAGTTGATCCAAGTCCGTGGCCATTATTTGCTTCTATTTCAGCATTTATTACTACAACTGGAGGCGTTATGTATATGCATTCATATCAAGGTGGAGGATTTGTTCTGTGCTTTGGTTTTATGATGATACTTTATGCTATGTTTGTTTGGTGGAGAGATGTTGTTCGTGAAGCTACTTATCAAGGCTTTCATACTTCTGCAGTACAAATAGGTTTACGTTATGGAATGATTTTATTTATAGTTTCTGAAATTATGTTTTTTGCAGCATTTTTTTGGGCCTTTTTTCATTCAAGTTTAGCACCTACGGTTGAAATAGGAGCTGTTTGGCCACCAAAAGGAATTCAAGTATTGAATCCATGGGAAGTTCCCTTTTTAAATACTTTAATTCTTTTATCGTCAGGAGCATCTGTTACATGGGCACATCACGCAATTTTAGCGGGAAACCGTCAACAAGCAATTATTTCATTAGGAATAACAATCGCTTTAGCTGTTGTTTTTACAGGATTTCAAGCATATGAGTATTTAGAAGCACCGTTTACAATATCAGATAGTATCTATGGTTCAACGTTTTATATGGCTACAGGATTCCATGGGTTTCATGTTTTTATAGGGACTTTATTTTTAATAGTCTGTTTGTACCGTTTAATTCAATATCATTTTACGAAAAATCATCATTTCGGATTTGAAGCAGCCGCATGGTATTGGCATATGGTAGATGTAGTTTGGTTATTTTTATTCGTATGTGTTTATTATTGGGGAGGCGTTTAATTTCAACTTGTTTTTAATTTTTCGAAAAATTAAAAACAAGTTGAAATTCTTTTATATAAATCTAAAAAAAATTAAATCATATTAGCAAGAGAGGATTTATTCATGCCAATGAATGTAAATAAAAAAATCTCTTTAAAAAAAAGAAAATTAAAGATGGCTATCGAAAAAGCAATAAGTCCAAAAAAACTTAAAAATTTTACAATAAATTTTGGTCCTCAACATCCAGCAGCTCATGGTGTTTTACGATTAGTATTAGAAATGAATGGTGAAGTTGTACAACGTGCCGACCCTCATATTGGTCTGTTACATCGTGGTACTGAAAAACTTATCGAATATAAAAATTATTTACAAGCTCTTCCTTATTTTGATAGGCTGGATTATGTATCAATGATGTGTCAGGAACATGCTTATTCATTAGCAATAGAAAAGTTATTAAATTCTGAAATACCTCTTCGTGCTCAGTATATTAGAGTATTATTTTCAGAGATTACAAGACTTTTAAATCACCTTTTAGCTTTAACATGTCATGCAATGGATGTTGGGGCATTAACCCCATTTCTTTGGGCTTTTGAAGAACGTGAAAAATTAATGGAATTTTATGAAAGAGTATCTGGTGCGCGTATGCATGCTGCTTATATAAGACCAGGAGGGGTTTCGCAAGATTTACCTATTGGATTATGTGAGGATATTTTTAAATTTTGCCAACAATTTGCATCACGTATTGATGAAATGGAAGAAATGCTAACTAATAATAGAATATGGAAACAAAGGTTAGTTGAAATTGGTGTAGTTACAGCAGATCAAGCATTAGATTGGGGATTTTCAGGAGTTATGTTACGAGGTTCGGGGATTTCATGGGATTTAAGAAAAACTCAGCCCTATGATGTCTATGAAAAAATGAAATTTGATATTCCAGTAGGAACACGTGGTGATTGTTATGATCGATATTTAATTCGTATTGAAGAAATGCGTCAAAGTTTACGTATTATTATGCAATGTATAAATGAATTACCTGAGGGAATGATTAAAACTGACGATCGAAAAATTACGCCACCATCTCGAAGTCAAATGAAACAATCCATGGAATCTTTAATACATCATTTTAAGTTATATACTGAAGGATTTGTTGTTCCAGCATCGGAAACATACACTGCTGTTGAAGCACCAAAAGGAGAATTTGGTGTATTTCTTGTTAGTAATGGAACAAACCGCCCTTATCGTTGTAAAATACGTGCACCAGGATTTGCTCATTTGCAAGGACTTGATTTTATGTCTCGTAATCATATGTTAGCCGACGTTGTAACAATTATTGGTACACAAGATATTGTCTTTGGTGAAGTAGATAGATAAGCCTAATATTATTATTTTCTTTGGAAAATAAAAACTCATGAAATTAAAAATTTATGTTGCATGTAATGCAACCATTAACAAAAAGATTCTCTTATGGTAATTTATAAATTACCATAAAAGAGTGAAAAAATTATTTAAAAGAAAATCGATAGATATTCAAAATTTAGTAATTTTGAATATCTATCTGTCAGTTACTATAATTATTATTTTTATTTCAAATAATTTATGAAAAAAGAAAGAACTGTTATATGCCACAATTAGATAAAGTTACATTTTTGTCACAATTTTTTTGGTTATGTTTTTTTTATTTAGGATTTTATTATATCTTATTAAAACATTTTTTGCCAAAAATTAGCAGAGTATTAGCTCTTAGAAAAAGAAAGATGAGCCTTTCACAAGAAGGTATTCAATCCTTACATCAAGAAAATTATACTGTTCGAAACAATTCTGATGATATTTTATCAAAAGCTTTCACATTATCAAAAAACCTTTTAAAGGATTTTTTTTCACGTGCTCTAGGTTGGGTAGAAACTACTGCAAGTTCTGTAAATAAAAATCACTATCAGACAATAAACAAATCTTATATTGATTTTTTAGGTGAAACTTCATTATCACAAAATATGTTACTCTATCATGCATCTCAAAACATTCCTGAAAAATTTGCTCTAAAAATTTTAATAGAAAAAATGAAAAACTTAAAAAGCTCATCTCTATTAAAAACAAAAGATCTTAAAAAGGTTAAATAAATATCATTTATTAGAAAAAATTTCTATACAATAAACCTTAGAAAATTTAAAAATTTCTATTTATTCTTCTTTTAAGAGAAGAATACCTTGATTAACAAAAAAACATTATTATGTTTACGAATGAAAAATTACGATTATATATATTTGGATTTTTAGCCTTTTGTGTCTTAAGTTCAAAAAATATTATTATTTATAATGAAGAGACATTAGTGACTTTAAGTTTTTTTTGTTTTATCTTTTTTATTTCTCATTATTTTGGAACAACGATTAAAAATGCTTTAAATGAGAGAAGTGAAATTATTCAACAAGAATTACAAAATTTTTTATATATTAAAGAAAATTCTTTTAAAGAATTATTAACAGAACATCAAAAAGTTTCCGGTCTAGTAAAAGCGTTAAAAACTTTAAGTCATTTTACAACTACTGAATTAAGTACATTAAATTCTAATAGTCAAAAAGCTTTAGTTAACGTTTTTATCGATCAAATATATTTAAAATTAAAAACGCTGTCTTTTTCAAAATTAATGTTGCAACAAAAATTACAATATTTAATTTCAGAGAATATTTTATCAAACGTTCTATTATCTTATCAACAAACAAAAAATGATAAAATTAAATCAGGAACTCTAGTTTCTCAAAATACTATTCAAAATGCTATTCAACTTCTTATAAATAGTAAAAATAAATAATAGCTGGTTACTTTAGATAAAACAGTGAGTGTTAAAATTAAAAGTTTTTTATAATATAAGTTTAATGAAAGTTTATTTTATGGATAATTTTAATTTAGGTAATTTTGATGAGGGAAATCTGGAACAAGTTAATGAAAACAATCTACTACGCTTAAATAATATTAACAAGATTGCAGATTTAAACAATACAGACAAGGAAACTCATTATTATATTATTGCTAAAATGCTTGATCATTTTAAAGATGAAGAATTATGTGCAAATGATATTTTTGTTACCGGTGATCTTAATACAAAATATGGATTGCCTGCGGTGCTTCCATATATTAAAGGTCTTCGACAATTTTTCTTTAGTCGCCTTCTTAGATATGAAACTGCTGAAGCAATAAACCACGTAGAAGATAACAATATAGCTCGAGAAGATTATATACCTCAACAACCTGTTCCACCTCAAGGTTTAGTTAACCTGGCTGATCTTGATATTGATCACGATATTCTAATGGGAAGTGGTAGGTTACTCATAGAGGAGTTTGGTCTGAAGATCAGACATGAACGTATACAGCCTCATTTTATTGACGCTGTATATGATTTGCCTAATCTCACGCAACAGTTTGAACAAAATTTACTTGGAGAAAATAACACGTTTTTTGACGAACATGGCGTCGTGGAAAATCTTAGACAAGTTGATAATTTAATAGATGACAAAACTAAAGAATCAGAGAACGAGAATCCTTTAATAATGGCAAAAGCATTAAATATTGACACTCATTTCAATTTATTTAAAAATCATCATTTATCAGTTCTTCGACTGTTGTATAGAACATTTCCTTCAAGCACTCTTCAAGAATATGGAAATGATATTCGTACTGCACTTATTGAAGCTTACAAAGTTTATAAAGATTTTATTATTTTTAACCAAGACGGCACGGGTGTTGATATTTTCAATCGAGAGGGCACGGATAGGGAGGTAAAAGAAAGATGGAAATTATATGTTGAGTTAATCCAAACAAACATACCGGAGGATACTATATATCCGCTTAGTTCTTATCCCTATTACAATTATTCTCTTCTCAGAAAAAATAATTTTACCCAATTTCTCGAAATCTTCCAAACTAAATTACAACAGCACCAACAACTTCCAGATGATATTTTAGAAAAAAATTATATATTTTCCGATTCCAATTGGAATGATATGCTACTAAGCTTCGGAAATACAAGAGTAAATTATAATAATGTGTATTCAACATTCAACGATTATTTAGAGAGAAATTTATCAATACCAGAAATTTTAGATCAATTTGCTCTGTCATATATGAAACGTATCGATGACCCAGTAAATGTGGCAGAAACACTTGAACAGAAAACCGATGTTCTAATTGATATGTGTCTCACAAAATTAATTGAATTCAGTCCGGAAGTATCTCAAGAGTTTATAGACACTCTTCTGGATCTCAATCATTTCGACGTAATAATGTCTCTATAAAGTATCACGGCGGATATAACTTAGTTGGTAAAAGTGTCAGACTGTGACTCTGAAAACACGGGTTCAAATCCCGTTATTCGCCTTTATTTTTTATAGTCAGTAAAAATATTAAATTTTACAACTTAATTGCGGATATAGATTAATGGTAAATTTTCTGCCTTCCAAGCAGACGATATGGGTTCGATTCCCATTATCCGCTCTCCAAAGAGTTTATTAATTTTATTAGTTTCAAATTCCAGGTAATGATATTACGCAGGATTTATTCATGCTAATGAATCATTGAAAATTCCAGGGAATAAAGTCACGCAGCATTTTCAATGCCAGGGTCATAGTCTGGAAGAATTTCAGGGTATAGCGCAGTCTGGAAGCGCGCCTGTTTTGGGAACAGGAGGTCGTAGGTTCAAATCCTACTACCCTGAAAGTTCAAACACAAATTGTATATATGTATTAAATCTAACTACTAAACTTTTTATTTTCAAGAAATTATACTCTACGTTTTTTGGGTGATCTACATCCATTATGTGGAACTGGTGTACATTCAATAAGTTTAGTAATATTAAGTGCAGATTTGTATAAAGCTCGGATTGTGCTTTCTTTGCCGTAACCAAGACCTTTAACTTTTATTGTTACTGAAGAAAAACCCAAAATTAAAGCTTTATTTGCTAATTCTTCTGCAGCTGCTTGAGCAGCATATGTTGTAGATTTTCGAGAATTTTTAAACCCTAAGCTTCCAGCAGAAGTCCAAAATTTTGTATTGCCTTGCAAATCTGTTAAAGTAATTATTGTATTATTCTTTGTATTTTGTATATGAATTATTCCATTTTGTTGTAAATTTTTAAAAAATTTTGACATAAAACTTTTTTTTCTTTCTGAACCGGTTGATATTTATTTTTTCGAAATTTGAATAGATAATTTTAATTTTCTTGCAGTTCTACTATTCCCATGAGTTTTTTGGCCTCGAACCGGTAATCCTTCAATATGACGAAATCCTCTATAAGATCCTATTTTTACTAGTCTTTGTATATTTTGTATAACTGATCTTCTGATATCGAGTCCAATTTCATAATTTTGACTTATTATTTGTGTTAATTTTTCAAAATCTCCAGACGTTAATTGTTTCACACATTTTTCGGTGCTTATCCCTAAATCATTACATATTTGAATCGATTGATATTTTCCTAACCCGTAAATTTTCTGAAGTGCAATATGAAGTTTTTTTTTACTATTTAGATTAGTATTTAATAAATAAACCATAATTTAATTTTTTATTTACGCTTCCCAAGTTTTAAAAATATATTTTCATTTAATAGACGAATCCCTTTTCCTTTGTAAACAGATGGTTTACGAAGATTACGTAATTTTGATGCAATTTGTGTCACTTGATTTTTATCAACACCGAATAAACAAATAATAGTGGGATCCAATAAGAAAACTTTTATCGAAGATGGAATCTTATATAAAATATCATGACTATATCCTAATTTTAAGAAAAGAGTATTTTCTTGTAAAGATGCCCGATAACCAATACCTACTATTTTTAAATAAATTAAAAAACCACGATTTAGTCCTTGTATTTTATTCAATATTAAACGATTTAATAACCCATAATAGGATTTAGAGTTTGTTATTATTTTTAATTGAGACAATTCGTCATTTATTAATAAAGCTGCTGAACCTTGAGGGTCAATTTTTTTTAAATTTATTACTGTTTGTCCAAGAGGACCAGAAAAAAAAAGGAAATCTTTTTTTCGTGTAATAGAAATATTTTGAGGTATTTTTATTTCATTATAATAATATTTTTGTAATGTCATAATTCTTTTTTTTTTTTAGCATTAGATAAAGTACAAGGTAATTGAAAAGCACTGGATAATAAACTACAATCTGATATATTAGATGAAGACATTATAAAATTGATATTAAACCCTTTGAAAAGCTCAAAAAGCTCAAAATGATCTTCAAGTTCAGGAAAAATCAACAAATTACGGAACCCTAAAGAATAATTTATAGGTTTTTTAAAAGAATTAATCGAAATTTTAGAAAAATCACGTAAACGTGGTAATATAATTGTAATTATTAAATCCAAAAAATTGTATAAAGCGGCACCACGTAAAGTAACCTTACATCCCAATAGTTGATTATTTCTAAGTTTAAAAGAAGCAATAGAGTTTTTTGCATAAGTTAATTTTGGTTTTCGGCCAGTAATTAATTCTAAACCTAATAATGCTGAAATAATAGATTTTTTGTTATTCATATAATGCTTTGATGTGGTATTTAATATAATTTTTTTAAAGGAAGGGATTTCAAAAATTGTATTATAATTTTGTTTTAGTATTAAATCTTGACAAATAATGTTACTATAATATAATTTATATCTATTAGTATTAAGTAATAAAGGATTTTTAAATATATTAACTGGGAGTTTCGCTGAATTCATAATAGATTATTTTTTTTTAATTATTGAAAAATTATAGTTTTAATTCCAACTATTTTATATTAAATTTAATATAAAATAATTTTGTTTCTCTATATGATATGCAAATATTTATTTTAGTAAAAATTTTAATTCAAAAGAAAATATTATTGCTTTAAAAAAAAGTAAAATTATGTCCCTTTCGTCTAGGGGTTTAGGACATTGCCTTTTCAAGGCAACGACACGGGTTCGAATCCCGTAAGGGATAAAATAATCTTTAAAATAAAGGATTTAATTTCTTTTATAAAAGAAATTAAAATTCTTCGCTATATAAATAAAAAAAAAAATTCTATATTATGTTAGACGGAGCAAAATTAATTGGCGCAGGTTGCGCAACAATTGCTTTAGCTGGAGCGGGCGCTGGTATTGGGATCGTATTTGGTTCATTAATTAATTCAGTAGCACGTAATCCTTCATTGACTAAACAATTATTTGGTTATGCTATTTTAGGGTTCGCATTAACAGAAGCGATTGCATTATTTGCATTAATGATGGCATTTTTAATTCTTTTCGTATTTTAATAGTAGCAAAGGAAATTCTTGATTTTTAAATATAAATATGAACCACCCGAGCCCATTTCGAATTCGACTAGTGAAAGTATTTATTGCTATATGTACTGCTATCAGTGGGAGACGTAGTATAAGTCAAGATTTTTAAAAAGAATAGCAAGGCGGAATAGTTCAGTGGCTAGAACGATGGAATCATAATCCATATGTCGTGGGTTCAAATCCCCCTTCCGTCAGATGGCTGTTAACCATCGAATTATTCATTAGTATGAATAAATTTCTATCTTAGAGAGAGAAAACATGAATGAAAATTACTAATACCATCAAAACTTAAAATCAATTAAATAATATCTTTAAAAAAATATTATAATTTTTTTTTAATTGAGCAAAAAATAGAAATTCAGTAATTAAGGACATTTAGTGGATGCCTAGACAGAAAACTTTAAGGACGTTAAACGCAACGAAACGTCATAGGGAGGTGCGTAATTCCTGAGATCTATGGATATCCTAAGAGAAAACTCATTAAAAAGTAGATTTACCTAGTGAACTGAAACATCTAAGTAACTAGAGGAAAAAAAATCAACCGAGACTCCGTAAGTAGTGGTGAGCGAAATCGGATTAGGCCGTAACTTTTTTGAATAAACAATATTTAATAGATTTGGAAAAATAAGCCATAGAAGGTGATAGCCCTTTTAATATTGTTTATTTAATATATATAAGTTATTTATGAGTAAAACGAGAAATATATCTTGTTTGAAAAAAGGGGGACCACCCTCTAAGCCTAAGTATAGTTTTCTGATCGATAGTGAACAAGTACCGTGAGGGAAAGGTGAAAAAGACCCCTAAATAGGGAGTGAAAAAGAATCCTGAAACTGAATGTTTACAATCAGTCGGAGCTCTCAAATTTGAAAGTGACGGCGTACCTTTTGCATAATGGGTCAGCGAGTAAATATATAGAGCAAGCTTAAACTATTAAGTGGAGGCCTAGTAAAATCAAGTTTTAAAAAAGCATTTAGTACTATATATTTGACCCGAAACCGAGTGATCTAGTCATGAGCAGGTTGAAAAAACGATAATACGTTTTCAAGGACCGAACTCACGTCTGTGGCAATAGGCAGAGATGACTTGTGACTAGGGGTGAAAAGCCAATCGAACTCGGAAATAGCTGGTTTTCTGCGAAATCTATTGAGGTAGAGCATATAATAAAAGTAAAAAGGGGGGGTAGAGCACTCGTTGGGTAAGGGGGGCCCAAAGCCTTACCAAATCCAAAGAAACTCCGAATACCCTTTTTTTAATTATACAGACAGACTTTGGGCGCTAAGGTCCAAAGTCGAAAGGGAAACAGCCCAGATCGACCGTTAAGGTTCCAAAGCAATATCTGAGTGGGAAAGGAAGTTTTTAAGCTATAACAACCAGGAAGTAGGCTTGGAAGCAGCCATCTTATAATGAAAGCGTAATAGCTCACTGGTCTATGCTTTTAAGCGCCAAAAATGTAACGGAGCTTAAGATATTCACCGAAACGACGAATTTATAGATTTTTAAATACTAAAAATTTATAAATGGTAGCAGAACGTTCTGTAATTCGACGAAGATAAAACGTAAGTTTTAATTGGAGATATCAGAAGTGAGAATGCTGACATAAGTAACGTAAAATCATGTGAAAATCATGATCGCCGAAAGTCCTCGGGTTTCTACACACTGTAATTCAATGTAGAGTAAATCGGCCCCTAAGATATCAGCGAAAGCTTAATATTAATGGGTTATTTTTAGTGACGACTATTTCTATATATTTTTTTAGTAATTGGATTTCGAAAAAAATACAATATAGTCCAGGAAACAACTAAAAATTTTTGTTCATGCTAATGAACAATAAAAGACCGTACTTAAACCGACACTGGTGGACTAGTGTAAATGCACTAAGGCGTAGAGAGAATCATGTTGAAGGAACTCGGCAAATTGCTTCTGTAACTTCGGGATAAAGAAGACCTTTTTTTAAGGTGGCACAAAATAAGGGGTAGCGACTGTTTACTAAAAACATAGGACTCTGCAAAGTGGTAACACGACGTATAGGGTCTGACACCTGCCCGGTGCTGGAAACTTAACAGGAAAGGTACGTAATTTTTAACGATTACAAGCTTTGAATGCAAGGCCCAGTAAACGGCGGCCGTAACTCTAAACCATACCGTTGGAGTTGTAAAATTTGGCTATATGCTGGAAAACCTCTGTCTGTATATTCATTAACACGTTTTATTCATGTTAGTGAATGAATACACAGACACCTCTTTTATTACGAGTATCATGAATAAAACATAGCATACCGTGACAATATAAGAGAGTGAGACAATCAGCAGGAAAGACTTAGATACTATGAAGAATATAAATACATTTTCATCCATCCCGCGCGATAAAGCCTATTATATCGTAGGTTTTGCTGATGGTGAAGGGAGCTTTAATACAAGTTTTCGTGTTCGTTCTGACTATTTACTTGGGTGGAAAATCACTCCAGTCTTTAATATTAGTCAAAAAGAACGAACGATTTTAGCCCTTATCAAACACTATCTGAAATGTGGAACGATTCGGTTCCGTAATGATGGGGTTTGGGCATATCAAGTAGAAAATAGAGCAGCTTTACAAAGTATTATTATTCCTTTTTTCAAAAAATTTCGATTTTTATCGGAAAAAAAGAAAAAAGATTTTCAACGATTTCAAAACATTCTCGAAATTCTTGATCATCACCCAAGTACAACCTATAACGATCTTGAACGTATTGTTGTATTACTTGATGAAATAGAATCAAAATCTGCACGTAAGTATACAAATCAAGAGATTTTACAACGTGCAAAGGATTTTTGGGAGAAAAATTCTGAAAAAATTGAAAAATTAAATTCTTCACAGAAAATCTAAGAATCCTCAGAGACTACACGCCAAACGAAAAACTCTTTTAGAAAGATAGTTTTTTGATGATATAGTCCGATCTTTCTCGAGAGAGAAAGCTCTTTCAATAAAGAGGCTAGAAAGAATTGTTGTTTCTAGTTAACATAAATTAATGGACGGTCCTAAGGTAGCGAAATTCCTTGTCGGGTAAACGAGAACTTGCCCGAAAAGTTTAGTAATAAACTTTATATACTACAGATCTTATAAAAAGCGAGAAAGTATATTAGCACGCCGACTCATAACGGAGAAAACCTACGTTTTTCTTGAAAAATTTATCAATATAAATCTTCGATTTCATAGAAAAATACGGCAACCCCGTGGGAAGCTTGAAGATCTTATAAAGAAAACCATAATATGTCATTCATTATTATGAAAAAACCTATTTCTTCAAGCCCCGTAACGACTGATCTGAAAAGAGAGGCCCACAAAGATTGTTAATTGGTATTACCAGATAAAAATCAGTGAGGCAACACGTCGGCCCTTATCAAGTTTTCTAAAAAATTCATGGTATGAAAACAACTTTTAAATATAGCACAGAAACACCAATAACACCTGAGTATATTGTAGGATTTACAGATGGAGAAGGATGTTTTACTCTTCAAATTTCTAAAAGAGCAACAAGTCGATATGGACTTTTTGTCACACCAAGTTTTAGTCTCTCTCAAAATACTGACTCTAAAAATGTATTACTGGATTTCCAGCAATTTTTTGGATGTGGTACTCTTCGAAAGGATCGAGGGACTACAAAATATGAAGTACGGTGTTTAAAAGATCTTCGAGAGAAAATTCTTCCTTTTTTTGAAAAAAATCCACTTCGTACAACCAAAAACCAGGATGTACGTTTACTCAGTGAAATTTGTGAATTATTACAAGCGGAAAGGCATTCTACTCTTTCAGGAATGAGAGAAATTTTGAAAAAAGCTTATAATATGAATCAAAATGGACGATTTCGCCGACTATCTTATAAAGACCTTGATACATACCTACAAATTTTTGATAAGGTGAAGGTATAGTCTGATCTTTATGGAAACATAAAGTTAACACAGCATCACTGCGTTTTATGTCATGGTTGCATTCTATGCAACATAAATTTTCAATTTCATGATCTAGAAGAATTTGACATTCACATAAAACAATAAACTGGTGCATGAAGTTCCGACCTGCATGAATGGTGTCACGACTTCCCCGCTGTCTCCAACATGATCTCAGTGAAATTGAATTCTCCGTGAAGATGCGGAGTTCCCAAAAGTAGACGGTAAGACCCTATGCACCTTTACTGCAGTTAAACATTGAAAAAAGATATAAAATGTGTAGGATAGGTGGGAGCTTTTTTAGCAATCTTGAAATACCACCCTTTTTTTATCATTTTTCTAACCTTTTTTTTATTTATTATAGGTAAAGAATATTTCAATATTTCTTTATAAAAGGAACAGTGTTAAATGGGTAGTTTGACTGGGGCGGTCGCTTCCTAAAGAGTAACGGAAGCGTGCGAAGGTAAGCTCAAACTGGACGGAAATCAGTTGTAGAGCGTAATGGTATAAGCTTGCCTGACTGTAAGACTTACAAGTCGAGCAGAGACGAAAGTCGGCCATAGTGACCCGGGAGTTCTTCGTGGAAAGGCTCTCGATTAACGGATCAAAGGTACGCTAGGGATAACAGGCTGATGACTCCCAAGAGCTCTTATCGACGGAGTCGTTTGGCACCTCGATGTCGACTCATCGCGTCCTCGAGCTGAAGAAGGTTCGAAGGGTTCGGCTGTTCGCCGATGAAAGCGGTACGTGAGTTGGGTTTAATACGTCGTAAGACAGTATGGATCCTATCTTTTTTGGGTGTAAAAAATTGAGAGAACCATTCCCTTGTACGAGAGGACCGGGAATGACAAACCTCTGATGTACCAGTTGTTATGCCAATAGCATTGCTGGGTAGTTATGTTTGGAATGTAGAACTGCTGAAAGCATCTCAAGCAGGAATTCATATCTCAAAACAAATTTTTTTAATCGTAAAAGATTATTACGTAATAGGTGGAATGTGTAATCATGGTAACATGTCAGCTAATCCATACTAAAATTACTGTATATTTTTTTATAAAAAAAAAAAAATGGGACAAAAAAATCATTCATTAGCTTTACGTATACATCCTTCAGGAAATACTCGTAGATTACCTCGATGTTTTGACCAAATCTGGTATAGCGATCGTTATTTTTCTAAATTAATTTCTTTTAATCTTTCTTTTTTTAAATATTTTAATACTTTTTTAAAATTTTTTAAACTTCCGTCTGCTCGTTATTCAATTCAGCATTATCAAAAAAAAACTCAATTATATCTTTTCTTTTGTTACCCAAGGCAATCACGAGAATATAAATCAAAAATTTTTCATATATCAAGCGGATTATCTTCTCTAATATCTACGAAACAGAAAACTTTTAAAAAAATTCAATCTAGTAATATAAGAAAGCATCCAGTGCTTTTAAAAAATAGTATAAAAGATTTTCTCTTATGGCAAAATGTAATTAAACCTTCTGTTTCTTCTGAGCAGAAAATTTTAAAATCTATTTTTTCTTTAGAAAAGCAAAAATACGAAAAATTACTTAATTCTAATTTTACTCAAAATTATCCACAAAGCTTTTTCATTAAGCCAAAATTAAATTTTGAAAAGAATAATGTTTTGACTAAAGAGATATATCAGTCTTCTATTCTAGAAGAAACTTTAAATTCAATAAATATGAATTTAAATAATCAACATAATTTTTTTACTACTAATTTACTAAAAAAATTAAAAAATCTCTATTTTCCTTTTAATATCATCAAAAAAATAGCTATTAATTTGTATATAATGAAAGGTTACACGATTTGTTTGAAAAAAGGAGGGGGTAATAACCAAAAACTGATATTATCAAATCAAGAGAAATCGATTTCGCTAGATAAAATAATAAATCAACCGCAAAATTTTCTTTCAACAAATTTATCTATTATAGATCACGTAAAATATAAAACTCACCTAGAGAATTATATTTCACAACAATATAATTTTCACTTTAAATTTATTCCTTTTAAAGTAAATCAAGAATGGCAAGACGCTGGTTATTTTGCCGATGAAATTGTCTTTTTATTAGAACGTAGAGTGCCCTTTCGACAATTAAAAAGTAAAGTATTAAATCCACTACTATTAAATCCTAATATTCGAGGATTACGAATTACTTGTTCTGGTCGTGTAGGCGGAAAATCGAAAAAAGCACAACGCGCAAAAAGAGAATCTGTAAAATATGGACAAACTTCTTTACATGTTTTTTCGTCAAAAATTGATTTTGCTGTTCGAACAGCTCATACTCCTCTAGGTTCTACTGGAATAAAAGTATGGATATGTTATAATTAATAAAATAATATTTTATTATTATTATTTTAGTATTATACATATAAAAAAAGTTCTATTATGTTACAACCAAAACGTACTAAATTTCGTAAATATCAAAAGGGAAAAATTAAAGGAATAAAATCAAATACAACTCAATTATCCTTTGGTCAATATGGATTAAAAGCTTTACAATCAGGTAGAATACCTGCAAAAACGCTTGAAGCAGTTCGTCGAGTACTTACAAGAAAATTTAAGCGCGTAGGCCGCATTTGGATAAGAATTTTTCCAGATATTGCTATATCTTCTAAACCTGCTGAAGTTCGAATGGGAAAAGGAAAAGGTGCTCCGTGTTTTTGGGTTTGTAAAGTTCAACAAGGTCAAATTTTATTTGAAATGGATGGAATTCCTCATCAGCTAGCTCAACAAGCAGCTGCTTTAGCTTATTATAAGCTTCCCTTAAAAACAAAATTTGTTGTTAAAGATTAATCTTTAGCTATGTTTTATTCATGCTAATGAATAATTCAATTTTAAGCAGGATTTATTCATGTTAATGAATAATTTATACTTATTTATTTTAATTTTTACATAATAAAAAAGTTAATATATGACAAGATCTTTATGGAAAGGCCCTTTTTGTGAAATAAATCAGAGTGTTTTTAAAATTTGGTCTCGACGTTCTATTATTTTACCACAAGTCATAGGAAAAGAATTTTTAATACATAATGGAAAAACTTTTATTTCTTTAAAAGTGACAGAAGAAATGGTAGGCCATAAATTCGGTGAATTTGCAAGTACTAGACGAAAACCATTTCACAAAAAAAAAACAACAAAAAAATAAGAATTATGACAAGAAAAAGCATAACAATTAGAAAGACACAAAAATTTTTTAACACATACCCAATAGTACTTTTTCTGCAGCATAATAATTTATCAGTTAATGAATGGTCTTGTTTACGAATTAATATAAAAGAATTAACTAATACGAATATACTTATTCTAAAAAATAGTATTGTAGAAAATGTAATTTTTAGAAAAAATAAAAAAACTAAAGGCGTATTTAAATTTTTATTTCAAGGTCCATGTGTCGCTATAGGTTGTTTAGAATTATCTCAACTAATAAAATTAGTAAATACGTGTAAAACAATGCGTAAATTATTAATTACTGGAGCATTATTCGAGAATAAATTTTTAACGCATTTAGATTTAATTCAATTATTAACTTTAGATGAATCAATATATAATCAACTAATAAATAATATCAATAGGTCTAGTAAATTCTATGAGTTACTTAAAAATTCTTTAAATAATCAAATATTAGAACAGATACCCAAAGATTTTATAAATTGTTTATCATATATAAAGTCTACAAAATAATTCACGGTTTTTTGTATACATATAAAAAAAAGGAGTCAATCCAACCGCAGGTTCCCCTACGGTTACCTTGTTACGACTTCGCTCCAGTTACTAAAAATATCCTGGGCTTTTTATTAATATTTCTTTATCCCAATTTATTTCAATAAAAAATAAAAGAAATGTAAAAAAAAGACTTCCAATGTTTTTAACTTCCAGAGCGTGACGGGCGGGGAGTACAAGGCTCAGGTACATATTCACCGTGGCGTGCTGATCCACGATTACTAGTGATTCCGGCTTCATGTTTTCGAATTGCAGAAAACAATCTGAACTGGGGTAAGATTTAGAAGATTCGCTCCGATTTTTATCATTGCTTCTTTTTGTGCTTACCATTGTAACACGTGTGTAGCCCAGCTCATAAGGGTCATGAGGACTTGACGTCGTCCCTACCTTCCTCCAGTCTCTCACTGGCAGTAAAATTAGTATAAGTTACAATAAGTAACTTAAAAACAAATTTAAGGGGTTTCGCTCGTTAAGGAAATTAATCCAACATTTCACAACACGAGCTGACGACAGCCATGCAACACCTGTAATAAAAAAAAAAAAACTATAATGTTTATTTTTATATATTATGTCAAGAACTGGTAAGGTTTTGCGCGTTGTTTCGAATTAAACCACATGTTCCACCACTTGTGTGAGCCCCCGTCTATTCCTTTGAGTTTTAATCTTGCGATCGTACTCCTCAGGCGGACCATTTAACGCGTTAGCTCACTCACTGAAATTTTATTATATTCCAGTAAGGAATGGTCATCGTTGACAGCGTGGACTACAGGGGTATCTAATCCCTTTTGCTCCCCACGCTTTCGCACCTCAACGTCAGTAGAGTGTTAGAGAACTGCTTTCGCTTTTGGTGTTCCTCCTAAAATCAACAAATTTTACCTCTCCTCTAAGAATTCCATTCTCCTCTCACTTACTCAAGCCTCTTATTAAAAACAACTCTATCTCAAAGTTAAGCTTTGAGCTTTCAAGTGATTAATAAAAAAGCCGTCTACGTGCTCTTTACGCCCAATCATTCCGAATAACGCTAGCCCCTCTCGTATTACCGCGGCTGCTGGCACGAAATTAGCCGGGACTTTTTTCTTAAACTTTGTCATATTCTTTTATTTTATACATGAAGTATAAAATACTACCTAAAAGTAGATTTAAGTAAAGAGTTTTACAACCAATACAGTCTTCATCACTCACGCGATATCGCTGGATCAAGCTTTCGCCCATTGTCCAAAATTCCTCACTGCTGCCGCTCGAAAGCGTCTGGGCCGTGTCTCAGTCCCAGTGTGGCTGATCATCCTCTCAGATCAGCTAAGGATCTTCGGCTTGGTAGGCTATTATCCTGCCAACTACCTAATCCTACGCAAGCTCATCTCACAACGGAATTATACCTTTTTTAATTATCCAAGATTTCCTTGAATTGTGAGGTAGATTCTTACGTGTTACTCACCCGTTCGCTACGTCTTAAAGACGTCCAACTTGCATGTGTTAAGCCTATCGCTAGCGTTCATTCTGAGCCAGGATCAAACTCAAGATGGTTAGATACTTTTTTACACAAATGCTTGTTTTTCCTTAAAAAAAGGAAAAACAAGCATTTAATAAAAGATTAAAGAATTAATTTTATTAAAAATTAACCAAATCTAATGATTTTAATCTTTATTTTAAATAGAAGATGATTTTATACTTGGAATTTCTTCAAAAGTATGAAATGCGGGAGGTGAAGGTAATAACCATTCTATTGTCGAAGATACATTTGGAGTTGTTTCCCAAGGATTACGTGGGCATTTTTCGTCACTTGTTAATGTAGCATAAACCACATAAAAGAAAAATAAGGCTGCTAATACTGAAAGATAACTTCCATAACTAGCAACTGCGTTCCAACCAGCAAAAGCATCAGGGTAATCTGGAATACGTCTTGGCATACCCGCTAAACCAAGGAAGTGCATAGGAAAAAATGTGATATTTACTCCTAAAAAAGTCATCCAAAAATGAATCTGTCCTAATGTTTCTGGGTATTGCAATCCTGTTATTTTACCAATCCAATAGTAAAATCCAGAAAACATAGCAAAAACAGCTCCCATAGATAAAACGTAATGGAAATGAGCTACGACATAATATGTATCATGAAAAGCAATATCTAATCCTGAATTTGCAAGAACAACACCTGTTAATCCTCCAACAGTAAATAAAAATAAAAAACCTACAGCGAATAACATTGGTGTACGGAATTCGATACTTCCGCCCCACATAGTAGCAATCCAACTAAAAATTTTGATTCCAGTTGGAACAGCAATAATCATAGTAGCTGCTGTAAAATAAGCACGTGTATCTATATCAAGACCTACAGTATACATATGGTGAGCCCATACAATAAAACCTAAAATTCCAATACTTAACATAGCATATACCATACCTAAATAACCAAAAATAGGTTTTTTTGAAAATGTAGAAATTACATGGCTTATAATACCAAATCCTGGTAAAATTAAGATATAAACTTCAGGATGACCAAAAAACCAAAATAAATGTTGGTATAATACAGGATCACCTCCTCCAGCAGGATCAAAAAATGTAGTATTAAAATTTCGATCTGTTAATAACATAGTAATTGCACCAGCAAAAACAGGAAGTGAAAGTAATAAAAGAAATGCTGTAATAAATACCGACCAAACAAATAAAGGTAATCTATGCATACTCATACCAGGTGCACGCATATTTAATATTGTAGTAATAAAATTTATAGCACCTAAGATACTACTAATACCTGATAAATGTAAACTAAAAATAGCTAAATCTACCGATCCTCCAGAATGGCTTGCTATACTAGATAATGGAGGATAAACCGTCCAACCAGTACCTGCACCCACTTCTACTAATGCCGAACTTAATAATAATAATAATGACGGTGGTAATAACCAAAAACTGATATTATTTAATCTTGGAAAAGCCATATCAGGTGCACCAATTAAAATGGGTACAAACCAATTACCAAAACCTCCAATAAGAATTGGCATTACCATAAAAAAAATCATTAAAAATGCATGGGCTGTTATAATAACATTATATAATTGATTGTTTCCACCTAATATTTGGTTTCCAGGTTGCGCTAATTCCATACGAATTAATAGAGAAAAACATGTTCCTAAAACTCCAGAGAAAGCACCAAAAATCAAATAAAGTGTCCCTATATCTTTGTGATTTGTAGAAAATAACCAACGTGTTAACATAAAAATTTGTTTTCCTTAATAAACAGAAACAACTTTATTAATTTATTTTCAAAAAATTAATAGACATATATTTATGTATATGTTATTTCTAAATTTAATTATTCATTAGCATGAATAAATTATTTATTAACATGAATAAATCCTCCTATTAAAAGAAGTTTATCTATATAAGAAACAATGAAATCCAAGATTTATGTTGCTTTGTAGAACAAAGCAACCATATAATAAATTATAGAAATTTTGATTATAGACCTTGGTACAATAAATTACTTACGGAGCAATGAATTGTATCTAAAAATGGTTCAGGATATATCCCCATCCATAGAATACCTAAGACAAAAGGAAATAACATGAAAAATTCTCTTCTTGAGATATCACTAAAAGTCCAAATAAAATGAGGTTTTACAACACCATAAAGAAGTCTATTACATAACCATAATGCATAAGCAGCACCTAAAATCATTCCAGTTGCTGCCATAAAAGCAACAAAACTATTACTTTGATACGCACCCGCAAGGACTAAAAACTCACCAATAAAACTACTAGTTCCCGGTAAACTAATATTGGCCATAGTAAAAAACACAAATAATAAGGCAAAAACAGGCATCGTTCTTCCACATCCAGCATAGTATCTTAGTAAACGTGTTTTATGACGATCGTATAAAACCCCTACACAAAGAAAAAGCGCAGGTGATACTAATCCATGGCTTATCATTAATAAAATACTCCCTTCAATTCCTTGAGCATTTAAACTAAAAAGCCCTAAAGTGACAAAATTCATATGAGCTACTGATGAGTAAGCAATTATTTTTTTTAAATCTATTTGTCTTAAAGTTGTTAAACTTGTATAAATAATTGCAATAATACTCATAGTGTATATTAAAGGAGTAAAATATAAAGTGGCATATGGAAATAGTGGTATAGAAAATCGTAAAAAACCATAAGTACCTAATTTCAAAAGAATCCCTGCTAAAATAACAGAACCTGCTGTTGGTGCTTCTACATGAGCTTCTGGTAACCAAATATGAACTGGAATCATAGGAACTTTCACTGCAAAACTAGCAAAAAAAGCTACCCATAAAATTAATTGGCGTGTTTCACTAAATTTAGTAGTATAAAGAATTTCAAGATCAGTAGTTCCTGTCTGAAAATATATTAATAAAATAGCAAGTAACATTAATACTGAACCAAATAAAGTATATAAAAAGAATTGATAAGCTGCACGAATTTTTCTTTCACGTGAACCCCAAACACCAATAATAATAAACATTGGAATTAATACACTTTCAAAAAAAATATAAAATAATAATAAATCTAAAACGCAAAAAACCCCTAGCATTAAACTCTCTAGGATCAAAAATGCAATACAATATTCTTTAAGATAAGATGTAATGCTTGTCCAACTCACTAAGATACAAACAGGAATTAAAAAAGTTGTAAGAATAACAAAAAAGAGTGAGATCCCATCAATACCAAAAATTAAATTTAAAGTAGAAAAAGAAATTTGATTTTGAAAAGAAGTATAATTTTCAAAAAATTGAAATTTTGATGTTGAATTATCAAATTCCACCCAGAGTAAGAGAGATATCAAAAAAGTGATTAACGAAATATTTAATGCAACATTTCGGATTAGCTGAGTTTTCCAATGTGGAATAAATAATAATAGAATGGCACCAAATAAAGGAAATGCAAGAACAAGTGAAAGTAATGACATAATATTAAAGTTTTTTTAATTAAATATAATCGAAGTTTTATGATTCATTAACATGAATAAACCCTGTTAACTAACTAGAAAATTAAAATTGAACATAATTTTTTTTATGTACTAATTCATAGAATTAGTACATAAAAAAAGAGAGCTAATCTTTTTATAAAAAGATAAAATTTAAGAAGAACTACGGCTTAAAGAATAATTATAAAAGAAAAAACTTAATAAATATAAAAAGTATAATCTATTATCAATAAAAATATCTAATAAATCCCAAAGACTAATCAATGTTATAAGAACTGTTAATCCAAGAAGCATAACAACAGCATAATGATAGATCATACCACTTTGTAATCTGCTAAAATATCTCGTAAGATTTAAAACTGTATTAGCTATACCAGAAGGGCCTAAAATTTCAAAGCTTCCTTTATCTAATGTTTTAAAACTTATATTATAACCAAACATTAATGCGACTTGTGATATATAGTCATTATATATTTTATCAAAAAACCAACGTTTATTTAAAAAAGTATATAAATTTCTTCCTAAAGTAGTCATTTTAATGGCATAACTTGTAAAAATACCATGAATATTAAAAATATACGCTAATAAAGCCCCTAAAAAAGTAAAAATTAATGGAAGGAATTTCTGAGTTTGTGGTATATATTCTGATTCTAAAAGCACGCTATTTTTGGGAAGTACAAATAATGAATTGGACCAAAAATCAGTACCTAATCCTATCATCATATCTTTTCCTAAATAACCTACAAAAATACTTCCTAAAGATAAAAGAATTAAAGGCAAAGCCATTAAAAGAGGAGCATCATGTACTTTTTTCATAGAAGACTTAAATGTAGCACTTGATGATAAAAAGCTTAGAAATAAAAGGCGAAAAGAGTAATAAGAAGTTAATAATACGACTAAGCAACCAAAAAAATAACTAAAATTCCCACTAATTGTGTATTTAGCAAAAGCTACTTCAAGAATAACATCTTTTGAATAAAAACCTGTTAAAAAAGGAAATCCTACAAGAGCAAAACTCCCGATACACATCATCGAGTATGTAAATGGAAGTAATTGTACTAAACCACCCATTTTTCTCATATCTTGTTCATCAGATAATGCATGAATAACAGAACCTGCACTTAAAAAAAGAAGTGCTTTAAAAAAAGCATGATTCATAAGATGAAATATTCCAACAGAATAGTGAGATAATCCACAAGCAAATACCATATAACCTAATTGACTTGCAGTTGAATAAGCAATTACGCGCTTAAGGTCATTTTGAACAACTCCAGTAGTTGCAGCAAAAAAACAAGTCATAGCACCTAAAAAAGCAACAACAATTAAAGCATTAGGCGCATATTCGAATATCGGGGAGCAACGAGCTATCATAAATACCCCGGCTGTTACCATTGTAGCTGCGTGAATTAGGGCCGAGACAGGCGTAGGTCCTTCCATAGCGTCAGGCAACCAAGTATGCAATCCTAATTGTGCAGATTTACCGACAGCACCAATAAATAATAAAATACAGATACATGTTAATGCATCTACTTGAATATTACAAAAAATTAATTGAGTATTTGCTATATAAGGAGCACAAGCAAATACTGTAGCAAAATCTAAAGTCTTAAATACTGAAAAAATAGCCATAATACCTAAAGCTAAACCAAAGTCACCAACTCGATTAACTAACATCGCTTTTATTGAAGCTTTAGATGCTTGAAGTCGAGTAAACCAAAAATTAATTAACAAATATGAAGCTAATCCAACACCTTCCCAACCAAAAAACATTTGTAAAAAATTATCCGCAGTTACCAACATTAACATAAAAAAAGTAAAGATTGAAAGATAACACATAAAACGTGGTAAATGTGGATCTTGGCCCATATAAGAGATAGAGTATAAATGAACTAAAGTACTAATACTCGTAATTACAACTAACATAACAACTGTTAAGCTATCAAAATAAAAACCCCAGTAAGCATCAAACATTTCTGAAACAAACCAAGGAGCTAATTGAATTGAACAAGGGCTTCCAGAAAGAGCAACTTCATAAAAAGCTAAAACACTTAGAAGTCCTGAAAAAAACACACATGTGGTTGTGATTAAAGCAGCACCACGGAATCCAAGAAATCGACCAAGAAAACCTGTAAAAATACTACCTAGAAAAGGTAAAATAATAATAAGTAAATACATAGAACAATTTTTTATCTTTTTATTTATATCTAATTTATATGCATTTTTATGAAATGTATTTATCTCGATTTTAACGTTACAATGAAATTGAAAATTTATGTTGCATGTAATGCAACCATAATATTAGAAGATTATAATGAGGTTTATTCATGCTAATGAATGAGTTTTTTAACCTTAAAACTATTGCACTCTTCAGGATTTGAACCTGCGACCATCAACTTAGAAGGTTGTTGCTCTATCCAACTGAGCTAAGAATGCTATTCATTTTATATTTCTATAAATAATCAAATGCTCACTATCGGACTTGAACCGATACCCCAAAAAGGAACAGATTTTAAGTCTGTCGTGTATACCAATTTCACCAAGTGAGCTAGTATTAGAAAAACTATTATTATTTATTTAAAGGAAATGATTTATTATCCTGTCTTCTATACAAAAGAGAGAGTTTATACTTTAATCTTTTTTTTTGTCATCATAATTTATAATAATTCATTCTTTTTCCATTTCAAAAACGATCAGGTTCCAAATTCTTAATTTGGAAATAATTAAAATATTCTAGATTATTTTTGAAATGAAAAAAAAGGTGAACGATATATTGATTCGATTCATAATTATTTATTGGTTATAGTTACTTCAAAATTTT
>Ga0172373_10001053_pt1 | contig 44813 bp, 37 predicted proteins | sample Lak10m_2_FD_114546 | JGI IMG/M metagenome (GOLD analysis project Ga0172373, IMG submission 114546) | Freshwater microbial communities from Kabuno Bay, South-Kivu, Congo - kab_092012_10m | ecosystem: Environmental > Aquatic > Freshwater > Lake | place: Democratic Republic of the Congo... | reverse complement strand
TTTTTTGCTTGTGCCACAATCGTATTGTAGCTTCGTTTTTGAAAACTCATTTTATTTTAGTTTTGGTTTGAGTTCTCTTTTACGTAATTTTGAAAAAAAGCTACCGAAGGTTAGGTTCAACACACGTTTTGCGTCATGCGGGGTGACGTGGTTAATTGAACACTCTACCTCGCATCAACTTTTATGGTGTAATGACAGTTTTGTGCTCCGAAATGCCCGCCAGCTTTTAGCCTCAGCCGTTATATCTTATATTAAGTAATCATTTGATATGCAACCTATCAAATTCGGATTCCTAACACACACACATCATCTACTTGTTCTAATTTATCTTTCCAATGATTAAACTTTGTTTCTAAATTTAACAATTGCTCACTCATTGTTTTATCAGATGTTTCTATCAATATTTTCTCGAACATTTTTCGCATTAATTTTTTTCCTTTAGGCCCCCCAAATTGATCGGCATACCCATCTGAAAAAAGGTAAACACAATCATTTTCTTGTAATTGTCTGATAGTGTTTGAATAGGGTAAAATTTCATTATTTAAATGACCTATAGCTTGTTTATCTGGCTTTAAAATTTCTAAATTTTTATTTCGGATAATATACACAGGATTGTTGGCACCAGAAAAAGCCAACTGTTTATTTTCGACATCTATCGCAATTAACGAAATATCCATACCATCACGTATTTGTTCATCTTCGTAGCTTTTATTGAGTGTTTTAATAATTTTTTGATTTAAAAAATCAAGCGCTTCAGCAGGAGAATTGATATCTTCTTCAATAGCAGATTGGTCCAAAAAACTTAATCCAAGCAAACTCATAAAGGCGCCGGGAACACCATGTCCGGTGCAATCTGCTACCGCAATCAACATATATTCTCTAGATTCTCCTTTTTTTGGTGTGGTTATTATTTTTCTTACCCAATAAAAATCCCCACTCACAATATCGCGCGGCTTGTAAAAAATAAAATAATTATGGTTAAATAAATTATCCAGTAAAGTTTTAGGAGGTAGTAGCGCCTCTTGTAACCGTTTTGCATACCTAAGGCTACTAATGATTTCATCATTTTTAGAATCTACTTGCTCTTTTTGAAATTCTATCATTTTTTTTGACTTTTCTAATGCCAAACGACTTTTGATGTCATTATAAATTAATCGATAACGATTTGCAGCAAGATACATGCAAAATACAGCAACAGACAGTGTTAAAAAAGCTCCATTAGTTAAAAATTGACCTAGGCTTAAAGAACTATTTACAACGAAAAAAACAACATTGCTGATAATACTGATGAATAATAAATATAGTAATAATTTAAAATCCCATAAAACCAACATACCTACGCCTATAAATAAAGCTATATAGGCAAATGTATGCATTTGCACATGCGAAATATCCATAACACTCCACATGTAAGCATTTTGTATAGCTATACCAACTGCAATAACAAAAACACAGCTGTATATGTCAATTTTCAGTTGTTTTCTAAAAGAATAAATGACAAAACTTAGCAAAGAAACTCCTAAACGAAATCCTAAAAAAGGAACTCGATAGGAAGGTAAAATAAAATAATCACTTATAAACCATAGGATATTAAACACCACACCAATCCAAAAAGCAATATAGTGAGCTCTTTCGGAGGACTCATAAACATGCTGCTTAACAACATGCTGCGGTATGGTGATTTCATCTGTTAACATACCCTATAATGAGATGTTTGTGTTTTATTTTTATGCGGTATGAACTTTGTATTTTTCCATAAATTCCATAGCCTTATTCATCATATTAGTTGATCCCAAAAACAATGGCGTACGTTGGTGTAATTCAGAAATATCTAATTCCATAATTCGCTTATAACCATCGGTTGCAACTCCTCCGGCTTGTTCAATTATAAAAGCTAATGGATTACATTCATATAGCAAACGTAATTTTCCTTTAGGTGATTTTGTAGTAGTTGGATAAATATAAATACCACCTGTAATTAAATTACGATGAATATCTGCTACACCAGAACCAATGTAGCGACTAGAATAAGGCCTATTCGTTTCTTTGTCCTCTTCCTGACAATATTTAATATATTTTTTTACACCATCTGGAAAATGCAAATAATTCCCTTCATTAATAGAATAAGTCTTACCCTCTTTTGGCATTTGCATATTAGGATGCGATAAACAAAATTCCCCGATACTAGGATCTAAGGTAAATCCGTTTACGCCTTTACCTGTAGTATAAACTAACATAGCTGACGAACCATAAATAATATATCCTGCAGCTACTTGTTCTGTGCCACGTTGCATAAAGTCTTCATGAGTTCCCGGACCACTTAAACTCACACGACGGTAGATTGAAAAAATAGTACCAATCGATACATTTACATCAATATTAGAAGACCCATCTAATGGATCCATCGCTACAACATAACGTGCATTTTTTGATATTTCACTATCAATCGGAATAATGTCCTCATTCTCTTCGCTTGCAATAGCACAACATTCTCCTCCTGCTTTTAATGCTGCGATAAATTGTTCGTTAGCAAATATGTCTAATTTTTTTACGCGTTCACCTTGTACATTTGTGTCTCCTGTTTCTCCGAGTATTTCAACTAATCCTGCTTTAGTTACTTCTCGGTTTACAATTTTGGCAGCTATACCAATATCTCTTAATAACCTAGAAAGTTCGCCTTTCGCAAATGGAAAATCATTTTGTTTTTCGATAATGAATTGGCCTAAAGTTTTTACGTACATGGTAACGATGTTTTAAGTTTATAAAATATATTAAATGTTATGCTACAAGTCCTTAGTAAGATTGCAAAGGTAATGTATTATTTACACAAAAATAAAAAAGTGCTTCCTTGATTGAAGCACTTCATAAGAAAAGTAGTTATTTCAGTTGCTGTATTCGTCTTTTAAGAATTCTCTCCAATCACCTAAATTAGAAATGACCTGAATTTGGCGATAATGATAATGAAATTGTTCTTCATTTTCTTGGGCATTGAGTACTTTTAATCGGTACTTGTCAAAATTTGCTAGTGCAAATTTTTCCTCTGCGGTTAACGTTTTTCCACTAAATTCTTTATCACGAAGGTCATTAATACTCTCTGTACCACCAATGTCTTCTTTACTAAAAAATCTTTTTGTTATATCTCCTCTTAAATCCATTGCATAGCGAAGGTATAAAACAGATTAATTATTTTAGTAATTTTATTAGGCTTGTTTCTAACAATTGTATGTTAAAATTCAGATTCATTATTTTTTGCAGCTTTATTTTTTGTTTTCTAACCAATAAAGGCCAAATTAAACTCAGCAATTATGAAGTTCGCTGGGCGATTAGGCATCCTTTTGATGCCATAAAAATCAAACGTCATTTGAAAGATGCTAAAGAGGTATATGAATCAGTTAAAATATCTCATGTTCTTGACACATTTGAAAGTGGTGGAAAACTAGATGCTTTTCGGCATTGCTACACGATGGCTTTTTTAATTAGGTATGTTCATTTAAATAAGCTTAGAACGTTAGGAATAGCTCATGAAAAAGGAAACAAAACAAATTTCTACAAAAAAAATAATGAATTTGGAGAACGTGCAGATAGTTTATCTTGCGAAATGGATTTACGAAACAATGAATTGGGTTTTTTAATAGGAACTAACTATCAAAAAGCAGATATAGATGAACTGAAACAACAAGTAATTAATCAAATTAAAGCAGGTCAAGCGTGGTATTTAAAAAGAAATCAAAATAACGAATATGTAACTTGCGATAATAGAATCATTAAGCTATCAGATTACATACAAAAATGGTTCATCCCAAAATGCCTTATTACAAGTAACGAGTAAAAAAATTCTATATCTTATGTCAATTAGATTTTTTGAACATTAAAACTTCCTGATTTGATAATTTCATGTTGAGTATTTTCAATATTATATAAATAAATACCATTTGAAAGATGGCTTGTATTTAGGACTGCTTGACCTTTTTCAATATAATCTCTGATAATCAATTTACCTGTAGTATCGTATATATTGATTTTAAGATTTTCGTAAGTTGTTGTATAAAACTGAATAAATTCATGGCACGGATTGGGATAAACAGTCAAAACTATTTGATTATTTTTTGTTTCATTTATTCCAACTATATCATAATCTTTTTGAACAGTTACCGTTTTTTGATAGGTATTCCCAAAACCGGATGATAGCGTGAGTGTTTGAATGGAAAATATAGGATTTCGAGATGATGAAGTTGAATAATAATCGTAATTAACTATGGTGAAATTAATACCTCCAATAGCACTTCCGGCCACTAGTTTTTGAACAGTTTTCATTTTTATAACATCATTAAATGTTCTTGATGTCAAAATTAATGTCCCCGTTCCAACTGCTGTAGCCGTGCAGGTTCCTGAAAATGCTTGTGTAATAGGAAATGGATTTGTGCTACTGACAGAACCAGAGGTTGTAGAGGTTACAGAATTTCCAAAACCAAAAGGATAATTGGCAAAAATAGCAGGTGTTATATATTTTACTGTTAAATTATTACCACCCACTGTCATATCTCCTCCATAATATTTTAAATCTGTAGGGCTTGACAAATAATAAGCAGAATTATTATTGTCCCCTTTAATCATAATATTAGCAGGTGAAAAAGTTACTGAAGCATAATTAGATGTGGAATAAGTAGTGACCACGGTAGATGTTGTAGCATTAAAATTCCAAACTTGATTCGAACCTTCGGCGCCAGGGTAATAGCTGGCAGAATCTAAAACATATACTGTATAATCAGGGCTACCAAGGTGAGGAGCATGATTACTTTGAGTAAGTGTTTGTGCGGAAAAAGTTAAGCTAAATACTGTTAACCAAATTAATGTAAAATGTTTCATATTTCTTAATTGTTTATTTATAGTTTTTAATTTTTATGAATCACTGTGTTTATAATTTTACCCGGATTTAAAATCAAATTCGGATCAAATAAACGTTTTATATTTCTCATTAATTCTAGGTGATACTCAGGAAAAACAATTGGTAGATAATTTTTCTGAACAAGTCCAACACCATGTTCACCACTAATTGTTCCGCCAAGTGTTTTACATAATTCAAAGATTTCTGTAATACCTTTTGGCAGTTCACTATCCCACGCCTCGTCAGATAATTCTCCTTTTATGATATTAACGTGCAAATTTCCGTCCCCAGCATGTCCGTAGCAAACACTTTTAAAACCATATTTTTTACCAATTTCTTTCACACCCTTTAATAGTACAGGAAGTTCTGCTCTTGGCACTACAGTATCTTCCTCTTTGTAAACTGAATTGCTTTTAACAGCTTCTCCCACTTTTCTGCGTATTTTCCATAATGCTGCTTTTTGTTCAGCGCTATCCGCCATCAAAATATCATCGCAGCTATGATCGGTCATAATATTACTAATGGTTTCACAATCATTAAACAATACATCCATATTGTTACCATCAACTTCTATCAACAACAAGGCCTGCCATTCTTTTTTTATATCAAAATTTACATCTCCTGCATATTTAATACTCCAATCTATTGCATCACGTTCCATAAATTCCATGGCACTTGGTGTAATCCCTGACCTAAATGTGGCTCCTACAGCCTCGCAGGCTTTTTCAGCTGAAAAAAATGGGACTAACATCAATAAATCAAATTTCGGTAATGGAATTAATTTAAGTACAATTTTTGTAATAATACCTAATGTGCCTTCGCTACCAACCATAAGATGCGTTAAGTTATAACCGGTTGAATACTTTAAAGTATTAGCACCTGTCCAAATTATATCTCCATTCGGCAACACCATCTCTATATTTAAAACATAATCTCTTGTAGTGCCATACTTAACTGCTTTTGGACCTCCACTGCTATGTGCAACATTGCCTCCTAAAGAACAGCTTCCCCAACTGGCGGGATCAGGCGGATAAAACAACCCAACTTTTTTTACCTCTTCCTGAAAATTGTAATTAATAACACCGGGCTCAACAGTTGCTTGCAAATTACGTTCATCAATATTTAAAATACGATTAAACCGCTCCAAACTGATAACAATTCCACCAAATATAGGAAGTGCCCCTCCACTCAATCCGGTACCTGAGCCACGAGCTGTTACAGCAATTTTATAGGCGTTAGCTAATTTCATAATTTCAGAAATTTGACTAACTGTTTTTGGTTTTACAACCACTTCTGGTCTAAAAACAAAATCTTCTGTTTCGTCCTGACCATATTTTTCTAAATTATCATCATCCGTTAATACATCTTGTACTTCAACAATATTTTTTAAGTGATTAATAATATCTTGATTGATTTGGGTGTAAATTGTCTCCATCTAAATACTTTAAAATGATAATAAGCTATTTTTTTAATTTTATGACAGCCCATTCATTTTTATGATAGCTGTCTATAAACACAAATCCAATATTTTTAGCTTGCTGCGTTAGCTCTTCCACATCAGCCGTAAAAAAACCACTTAACAAAAGATTCCCATCCTTTTTTAGACAGTTAAAATAACTTGGCAAATCTTTTTTTAGAACATTTTTATTAATGTTTGCAAGAATAATATCAAATGTTTCAAATGTTGGCAATATTGTAGCATCTCCTTTCTTAAATTCAATTTCAGAAGCATGATTGATAACCGCGTTTTCAACAGAATTTTCAATACTCCAATCGTCTATATCAATACCAGTTATTTTTTTTGCACCAAGTTGTTTAGCTAAAATGGCTAAAATGCCTGTGCCACATCCCATATCTAGAACATTTGCATTTTCAAATGAAATACCAAACATTGTTTTGCTTACCAGCCAAGTGGTATCATGATGCCCTGTCCCAAAACTCATTTTAGGCGTAATGATAATATCATGTTTTACAGAATCATTTTTGGAATGAAAATGAGCTCTAATGCCTACTAAATCGTCTACATAAACCGGATTAAAATTTCTTTCCCATTCCTCATTCCAATTTGTTTTTGGAATAACCATTCTACTGTAAGAAAATGTGAAATCATTAAAATTGATTTCTTTTATTAAATCTTCGTTATCAAAGGTTTCTTGAATGTATGCCTCAAATCCGAATTCGTTTTGTGTAAAACTTTCAAATCCTAAATCGGCTAATAAGGCTATTAATATGTCGGAACCTGGTTCTGCCGGAGAAACAGTGAATGAGTATTGTATATAATCCATTTTGGTTAGTTATTGAGAAAAGTAACAACAAATTATAGAACGAATAATAAGAACAAGATAAGCATCGGTATCATACTTACAATTATGTTAAACCTATATCCTAAAAAGAATAAATAATTTTACAAAAATCATCCACCTTTAAAGATGCTCCTCCAATTAAACCTCCATCTACATCAGGGCATTTAAATAATTCTTGAGCGTTTTGAGCATTACAACTTCCACCATATAAAATGGATAAATTATCTGATATTGTTGCATCAAAAACACCCGAAACAACCCCTCTTATAAAAGCGTGCATTTCTTGTGCTTGTTCCGCTGTGGCTGTTTCGCCAGTACCAATTGCCCAAACAGGCTCATATGCTATGATGAATCGAGAAAATTCTTCGGGTGTAAAGGCAGTTAAAACACTCAACAATTGCTGCGTAATGACTTTAAAATGATTATCAGCCTTTCGCTCATGGATGGTTTCTCCAATACACAAAATAGGTGATAAGTTATTTTTTAACGCTTCTTTTATTTTAAGTATAAATTCAGAATTAGTCTCCTTAAAATACTGTCTTCTCTCGCTGTGTCCGACCAACACATACTGACACCCCACTGAACTTAACATAGCAGCACTCACTTCACCTGTAAATGCGCCACTTGCATGAGTATGACAATTTTGTGCGCCTAAAAAGAATTTTTCTTTATTTACGAGTTGTGTATGTATATTTTGCAAATAAGGAAATGGCGGGATGATGATTTTGATAATTTCATCACAATCATTTACTTGGTTCAAAATCATTTCAATCAAAGTTTTAGCTTCCTGAAACGAATTATTCATTTTCCAATTACCGGCAACTATTTTTTTTCTGCTCATTTATTTAACTCTAACGCGTGGATCTAAAATACCGTAAGCAATATCAACAAATATATTAGTAACTACAAATATGGTTGCAAAAATTAGTGTTGCTCCCATCACTACAGGTAAATCATTTTTTGTCAAGGCCTCAAATACTTCATAACCTATGCCTTTCCAACTGAAAATATACTCAACAAAAACAGCTCCTGCCATTAAACCAGCAAACCAACCTGAAACAGCTGTAACAACAGGGTTTAATGCATTTTTTAAAGCATGTTTAACAATTACCGCATAATTTGACAATCCTTTTGCTTTAGCCGTTCGAATATAATCTTGTCCCATCACATCCAATAACGAACTCCTCATTAATTGCACAACAATAGCCAGTGGTCTTATACCTAAAGTTATAGCCGGTAAAACCAAATTTTTTAATTTTAGTTTTTCGCCTTCCCACACATCGATGTCGTATAAACTTCCTGTGGGAGATAATCCGGTGTAATCAGACAAAACATATCCAAATAACCAGGCAATAATTAACCCCACAAAAAAGGAAGGTGCGGCCATTCCCAATACAGCCAACACTAAAGATAATTTATCATAAAATGTGTTGCGCTTTATTGCGCTGATAATTCCAAGAAAAATACCTATAACAGAAGCTATAATGATTGATGTAAAAGCTAGAACAGCGGTCTCAGGAAGAGTTTCAGAAATAATATCAGATACTCTTCTTTTTGTGATATAAGAACGTCTTAGATAAGGTAATTTCAACACTACTGATTTATGACTACCTATTGTAAACAACGGTAGCCATGAATATTTTTCGGGATTTAAAAACCAATGACTATGACTATTGGTATTATTATGTACAGAAATTGGGCATAAATCATTTACATACATAGCATATTGTTCCATCATAGGTCTATCTGTTCCTAAATCTCTGTGAATTGCCTCTACTGCCTCTTTATTAGCCCTTTGCCCTAGCATAATGGTTGCCGGATCGCCGGGTAGCACATTAAATAAAAAAAATATCACAGTAATAACGCCATACAAAACTAAAATACCATATAATATTTTTTTTACTACGTACTTAATCACAGAATATTAATTTTTAAAATAAGACCTATAAAGTGCTATACTAAATAAAATATTTTACTTACTAAAATATTTTATTTAACAAATAGGATGGTAAAGGGGTGAAACCAAATCACCAACTTCAGATTGCTTCAAACCTTCAAAATATAAAAAACTAAATTCTGGTATATAACTACAGAATTACTGAGTATATAATTTACTTAAATCGCTTAAAGTACCGTAATTTCATGATACTTTAAGCTCTTGCAATTAGTACGATATTATTTGTCAATAATTACTTTTTGAGTAAAGATTTGATTCATCGTTTTGATTCGTAATGTATAAACACCATTTTCTAGTGAGGATGCATCAATAATAAGTTCAGAATATTCTACATCTTGGGAGTGAACTTTTTTTCCTAAAACATCCAATATTTCAACAAAAGCAATATATACAGGTGATTTGATAAATATATATCCTTTGTTAGGATTAGGATACAACTGAATAAACGCTTCATCAAAAGATGTGATTCCGGTACAAGCACTAACTTCAATTTCGCTTGCTATTGCTTTGCTGCATTGATTATTGTCGGTATAAGTATAAGTTACCGTAAACGTCCCCATGCCTGCATTTGAAGGATAAAAAACATTCAAATTAGTATGATTACCGGAATATGTTCCTCCTAGTGGCGTGCCACCCGACAATACAACACTTTGAGTATTTGAACATTGCGTATGTATTGAAGTTAAATCTAGTGATACATTCGGTAAATCGTTTACAGTTAAAGTTACAGTTGCTCGATTTTCGCAATTATCAGAATTAGTGCCCGTAACCGAATAGGTTGTAGAACTTGTCGGCGAAACTGTAACACTTGATGCTATTTCGTTTGTAGACCATGTATAGGTAGAAGCACCTTCGGCTGTTAATGTTGCTGAATTACCAAAACATATCTTATCCACACTAGCTGTAACCGATAAAGTCGGCAGAGGGTGCACCGTAACTGTAACTGTGGCTTGACTTTCACAAATATCAGAATTAGTACCCGAAACGGTAAAGGTGGTAGTTGTTGTAGGTGTAACTGTTACGCTTGAACTTACCTCATTGGTCGACCATGTGTAAGTAGAAGCTCCTTGAGCAGTTAAAGTTGTAGAATTACCCCAACATATCTTATCTTCATTTGCTGTAACAGATAGAGTTGGCATAGGAACAACGGTTAAAGTAATAGTAGTTTGATTTTCGCAATTATTGGAATTAGTCCCTACAACTGTATAAGTTACAGAGCTTGTTGGTGAAACCGTAACACTTGAGACTGTTTCATTGGTCGACCATGTATAAGTAGAAGCACCTTCGGCTGTCAAAATTGCAGAATTACCCCAACATATCTTATCTGCATTAGCTGTAACTGCTAAAATTGGTACGGTATAAACAGTTATAGAAATAAAACTTTGACTTTCACAATTATTGGAATTAGTGCCCGTAACTGTAAAAGTTGAAGAAAATGATGGTGAAACCGTAACACTTGAGGCTATTTCATTGGTCGACCATGTATAGGTAGATGCACCTTCGGCCGTTAATGTTGCTAAATGACCCCAACATATCTTATCCGTACTAGCCGTAATCGATAAGGTTGGTAAAGGGTTTACGGTAACAGTCACTGTTTTAAAATTTTCGCAATTAAGCGTATTAGTTCCGGAAACCGTGTATGTTGTAGTTACGGAAGGAGATACTGAAATTGCGGATGATAATTCACCTGAACTCCAAGTATAAGAAGTGGCTCCTGTACAATTTAGCGACACAGAATTACCTAAACAAATAGAGGCAGAACTGACAGAAATTGTAGGTGTTGGATTTATGGTAACCGCTGTGGTGGCCGTATCCACTCCGCAAGCATTGGTGGCAATAAGTGTGTAGGTTCCTGTTTTTGGGTTCCTAATCGTTGCATTCTTAGTTGTGCGAGAATTGAAAGTACCACTACCTTTCCATGCATAGGTAAATGAAGGTGTTCCTAAAACTGTTGGCAATAATCTTAACGTATCATTCGAACAAACAGGTAAATTATTAGTAATTAACGTAACAGAAGGTGAGTGACATGGTTCTATCATTGTTCCTTTAAATGTTACATCGTTTAAACTGAATGTTCCTGCATTAGTTTCACTATTCCATCCATAAAATCTAAAAGTAATTGGAGTATTATGAAAACTATTCGTCAATGTAACTGTGCTTCCACTTTGCGCATTCGTGACATTTGTATAAGTAGGTGACGAGTCGTAATTAAAGAAAAAAACATTGTTTGCTACCACAGATAGATTGGTATTAGTTGTAACAGAAGCAGGTAAATTGGAAGCAAAATTATCAATACTAGATCTAACAGCATAGTTTCTTACACCTGCTGCCGTTCTTTGAACAGTCAATAAAATAGAAGTGATTTCGACTGTGTAATTAGATGTAGGTGTTAATGTAACCTCATAATACTTACTTTGGTCTAAACTACCGGTCATGGTAGAATATGTATCTACACCTGTAGTGGCACCCAATGGCCAACGTGTAAAACTAAAACGACTTGAATTAGTGGAATTAGCATTGGCTGTTGTGGTTCCGGCAGCACTAAAAGAGCCACAAGTTAATCCTATAACAGTTGGAGTTGGGGTTGGATCAATAATTCCGGTAGATTGGGTGACAGCTGCAAAAGTATATCTGGCAAGATTTTGTGCTTTTATAAAAGAGCTTATAAAAAAAATTATTAAAAAAAGTTTTATTTTCATATGTAGGTATTTATTGTTTTTTAGTTGTCATTCTTGCCCTGAGTTTATCGAAGGGCGGTATACGCCATGTATCTTCATTTATGTTTGTGTGCGAAGCACATGGCTATTTCATTTTGTTTAATGTATTATAATTGGGTTTCAAATGTATGTATTTATTTTAATTACAATCAAAAACACATTATAATGTGCGACACATTTTATCAGTGAAACAATGCCAAACAGAAATAAAAAAATAAAAAAAGTTTTGTTTAATTACAGAAAACTGTAAATTAGTGCAAAATAAATAAACGTATCCTAGAAATAAAGTTTTTATGCACGTAGCTATTGCCGGTAATATCGGTTCAGGAAAAACAACTTTAACATCATTATTAGCCAAGCATTACAAATGGACAGCCCATTATGAAGATGCCGATGATAATCCATACCTGAATGACTTTTACGACGATATGCAACGTTGGTCTTTTAATCTGCAAGTTTATTTTTTAAACTCGCGTTTTGGCCAAGTTCAAGAAATTAGAAAAGGCAAACAAAAAGTAGTTCAAGACAGAACTATTTATGAAGATGCTTATATTTTTGCTCCCAATTTACACGCTATGGGTTTAATGACCACGCGTGATTATGATAATTATTTTTCCTTATTCAAATTAATGGATAGCTTAGTTAAAGCACCTGATTTGATTATTTATTTGAGAGCATCTGTTCCAACTTTAGTTAAGCAAATTCAAAAACGTGGCAGAGATTATGAAAGCTCCATACGTTTAGACTATTTAAAAAGATTAAATGAACGCTACGAAGCTTGGGTTACTACATATGAAGGTGGTAAACTGCTGATTGTTGATATTGATGAAATTAACTTTTCTGAGAGTAAGGAAGATTTTGGTAAAGTCATTAGAATGATTGATGGGGAAATAAACGGGTTATTTAAATAACTATTTTTTGAGTAATTTATTACATAACGAAAAAGAATTTGTCTTTCAACAATATCAAAAACTGTTGAAAGAATACCAAAAAGATGAGGCTATTTTGGTCTCACATTATGGACAATTATCTCAAACTGTTATTTCGAATTTAGAAGAAAACGTTGAAGCTAAAGTAGTTTCATTACAAGTTCCAAAAGGCCCGCTTAAAAAAATATTTTTTATTAGTGTAGAAACACTTCAAAATATTTTAATACACGGAGAAAAAAACAATCAAGGAGAACAACACAATTTTTTCATCTTAATAAATAATGGAACTACCATCAATGTAGTATCTGCTAATTTAGTTGCTAATTCATCTATTCCGGCTCTGGAAAATCAAATCAACACCATTAATTCTTTTGATGATGAAAAAGGATTAAAGGCTTATTATTTAGAGCATTTAGAAAATAATACCTTAAGTGAAAAAGGCGGCGCAGGTTTAGGCTTTATTACAATTGGTATGAAAAGTGGAAACAAACTAAAAGTAGATTTTCAAAAAATAAACGATCAATTTTCTCTCTTCACCTTAGTTTCTTCTGTTAGTCTAGGCTAACTTGCTCACCGTAAAACTTCCTTTTTTACCCTCAATCAAATTTATTCCGCAATTTTTACCTTGTTTAATTAATCCATAGTTAGAATCTATGCCTAAAAATTTCGCACCATTATAGGTAGCAGCCTTTAATAATGTCCCCAATTCAAAATCAGGTTGATACTTCAGTACTTGATTAATTTCATCAATGATAGACAACTGCGAATTACTGGCTAAACTATCTGTTCCTAACGTAAACTGACACAGGTTAATATTTAACAAGTTAAAGTTAGGCAGCGTATTTTCTATGTATAAATTAGCATTGGGGCATAAACACCAAAACAAACTCGCATAATTTTTTTGAATCAGTTGAACATCTTCTTTTTTACTAAAGGTATTATGTACTAATAACGTACGAACATTGGGATTAAACGCAGGTGCGATTGTTTGTAAACTGCTTACACACGTTGGTTTAAAGTAATTTAATGAAATACCTAATGTGTCATATAACCTAACATAATCACCCGTTTTGGATGCAAAAAACTCATTTTCAGCCTCACTTTCTTGATTATGAATTGTTGTAGGCAAATTATGTGAATTGCAATCAAGAAAAATTTTTTCAATTAATGGTAAAGAAGCACTATAAGGGGCATGAGGAGCCAATGAAACAGAAATACCGGCATCCCGAAATTCCGTTAGCAATTGTTTTCCTGTATGAAAAACTACATCTGCCCTATCCGGATTTAATCCAATAAGTTCTAAAAATGTATGATAATACAAGGAAGATTGTTGTTTAATGTTAATTGAATGTGCATTATTACTAATATCTCCTACTGCCACAATACCTTGCAATTTCATTTCTTGATCAGCCTTATACATCATTTCTAATTGAAATTCAATAGACGCGTCATTCCTGTGTTTTATTACATGTAATCCAAAATCAACTATACCGGTATGTTTTGGTATTGTCCCTTTTAAATGACTTAATTCTAAATGACAGTGCGTATTAATAAATCCTGGTGTAATGATGCCATCATAATTTTCAATAAAATGTTCGCCAATATCTTGATGATTTAAAATATCACAAACAACGTTCTTTTCATTTAACACTAAAACACTATTTGGAACCAAGAATTCTTTTCCGGAAAAAATTTGAGACGAACTTATAAAACGCATAATCAAAGGTAACAACTTATAATGACAGAAAAGGATGATTGAAGACCTAAAAAATAAATATCGAACAAAAAAAAGCTTAACAATAACTTAACATTGATATTGTAAAACATCAAAAAACGTTGTTTTAATTTGCGCTTATTAATAATTAATTAACATGAAATACTCTTTTACTTTACTTTTAGTAACTTATTTATTTACTTTAAAGGCATATTCTCAGGAATTAACTCCGATTTCGAATGATAGTGTTTTAAAACATATTGCAGATTTAAAAAAAGAGATTCAAGACCTGAAATCAAACAAAAATAAAAATATTCCTTTTTTTAGTTACAAGGGAGGTTTAGGTTTTGCAACTCCAGACAGTTCATATTCTCTAAATTTAAGATTTAGAATCCAAAATCGTTTTTTAATGAATACAAAAGATGAGGAACATTTAGAAGCTGGCAGTTGGGAGGCTAGAGTTAGAAGATGCCGTTTAAGCTTTACCGGTCATGTTATTAACCCTAGATGGTCATATTATTTACAATTATCATTTTCTAGAGGAGACATGGATTGGAGTGATATAGATGCATCTACTTTAAACACTAGTCCCAATGTAGTAAGAGACGCCATGATTTTCTATAAACCTTCTAAAAATTTACAATTTGCATTTGGGCAGGGAAAACTACCAGGAAATAGACAAAGGGTAATTTCTTCAGGGGCTCAGCAATTTTATGATAGATCTATAGTAAATGTAAACTTCACACCTGATCGAGATTTTGGCCTATTTATGAATTACACAACTCATCTAGGAAATTCATTTGTGATTTTAGCTAAGTTAGCAACTACAAGTGGTGAAGGCAGAAATTCCGTGATTAGTAATCCAGGCTTAGCTCATACAGGCAGAATTGAACTTTTACCTTTCGGTACTTTTACAGATGGTGGGGATTATTACGAGGGAGATTTAGTTAGAGAACCAAAGCCTAAACTTTCCGTAGCCGGCGGCTATCAATTAAATGATTTGGCTGTTAGAACAGGTGGTCAACTAGGTAAAGATTTACTGGGAACACGAAGTTATAATTTATACATGGCTGATTTATTGTTTAAATACAAAGGAATTGCATTAAGCAGTGAATATATACGCCGAGACACAGAAGGTTCGCCAATTGTTATAGGAACAGACAAAAAATCAAGAACTATTTTAACAGGCGATGGAATAAACACCCAATTAAGTTATTGTTTTAAAAACATGTTTGAAATAGCTGCACGTTATTCCTTAGTAAGTCCACATCACGACTTATTAAATAAAATGAAACAATCAGAACAATATGGATTAGGCATAACAAAGTATTTAAATAAACATAAATTGAAAATTCAAGGAAATGTATTTTATAACACAGAAAGAGATTTAAGCCTTCAAGAAAATCACAACCAATACTTTTTTGGCGTGGTTCAAATCGAATTAGGTATTTAACCAAATAAATTAACATTAACTTAACATTGATAATTAGGTAAGACGTTACATTTACAAAAAATAAAAATTTTATGGCAACTTCATTAATCATCTTTTTGGTACTGTGCATTGTTTTGGCTTGCGCATTCGAATTCGTAAATGGGTTTCACGACACAGCCAATGCTGTAGCTACCGTTATTTACACAAATTCCATGAAACCTACGGTTGCAGTGGTTTATAGTGGTATTCTTAATTTTATTGGAGTTTTAACAGGCGGTATTGCAGTGGCCATGGGTATTGTCAATTTATTACCAATGGAAGTATTAGTAGACAGTAATGTGTACCATGGTATAGCTATGATATTAGCCTTATTATTATCTGCCATCATTTGGAATTTAGGAACTTGGTACTTCGGGTTACCTGCTTCTAGCTCTCATACCCTTATTGGCTCAATTTTAGGAATTGGTCTGGCATTTTATTTTTTACCTGATAATGTAGGTGGTAGTGCGGTAAATTGGGATAAAGCAAAAGACACAGGAATGGCTCTATTAATATCCCCATTAGCCGGATTTTCAGTAGCAATTATAATGATGTTTATTTTCAAACGTTTAGTAAAAAATGAATTTATATACAAAGAACCTATTCCTGGTAAAATGCCTCCTATCTGGATTCGTATGCTATTATGGCTAACATGTGGCTTAGTGAGTTTTTTTCACGGACAAAATGATGGTCAAAAAGGGGTTGGACTAGTCATGATGATTTTAATTGCTATTTTACCAGGCTATTTTTCTTTAGATAACAGTATTAATTTACAAAGTATAAATGCCAATGTGAAAACAATTGAAACAATGATGTCTAAGGCAGATACAACCATTTTATCCGGAAAAGAATTAAAGATTTATAAAGATTTATACAAACATGGATCTCATTTTTCAGTTGAAACAAATGGCAAAACGAGATCGGAAGAAATAACGATGAATAATCGTTTTGATCTTAGAAAAGATATCGTGAAAATTACAAAAGGCACTGAAAAAATCATTGCAGGCGGTAACTTGACACTATCTGAAAAAGAAATTAAAACTTTAAAAGGTGAAATTAAATCGGCTAAAAAATTAGTGGAATACGCGCCTTATTGGGTAATTATGATGATATCTGTTTCATTAGGTTTAGGTACGATGATTGGATGGAAACGAATCGTAAAAACTATTGGCGAGAAAATAGGAAAACAACACATGAGCTATGCACAGGGGGCTTCTGCTGAAATAGTAGCATCTATGGGAATTGGTGTGGCTACTGCCTATGGTGTACCTGTAAGTACAACTCACATGTTAAGTTCAGGTATTATGGGAAGTATGGTTGCTAAAAAAGGACTTAAAAATTTACAAAGAAAAACAATCATTAACATAGCTTTAGCCTGGGTACTGACTTTACCTGTTACTATTGTTTTATCGGGTGCCTTATTCTTATTGTTTAGAGCAATTTTATAAACTAAACCATCTTGCTTTAACTCTAAAAAAGCCATCTTTATCGATGGCTTTTTTAATTTTCAAAATCAACCATAATGATTTGAATTTTACGATCACTGGCAGCTAATGGACTATAAATAGAATTCCTTGTATCTTTAAAATCATCACTTGTTTTAGTAACCTTTAATTCTCCAATTTCCTCGTGTACAAAATGAATATTTGCTTCATTAGGATTTAAATTATTAATAAACGGCACAAATTTGCCGTTTTTATATTCAGTAAAATAATTTATTAAACTACTTATTCGGCGTTTAGCCAAATTGATATTATAGTCGTTACTTGCTAAAGGGCTGCAATAACCCTTTAAAGTTATATTAACTTTTTTTCCTTTTAATATGGCTTCTTCGAGCAAAGAGGCAAACTGATTTAATTTTCTCATACCACCATCCAAACTATCTTCAAAAAAATAATCGATGGCATTTATAGCTGAATCTTTGCGTGTCCCTTTTAAACCTTTACTATATTCGAGTATATAACGCACAATAAGCATTGAATAAGATTCATAAATTTTTTTATAATTTTTGGTGGTCGTCATTTTTTGGGTTCGCGGTTCGGGTTCGTCATTATGAAAAAATAATGTTAGTGGTGTTAGTTGTTTCATTTTTTCAATAAGAGGCACTTGGCTTATCGCAGAGTCAATAATCATTGAGTCTTTTTTAGGATAGATAACCGAAAAACTATATATATCATTACAACAGGTTGGTTTTTTGTCAAAAAAAGAACCTATCCGATTTGATGAAAAATAAGCTCTATCATGTTTAGAATTCTCGTTATAATAAATATCATTATAACTGCTATTTATCGGATAACCCATATTTACAGCTTCAGTAAAAACTCCATTCTCATATTTAGAAAAAAAGATATCAAAATTCCCCAATCCCTTGTGCCACGTACTACTAAAATAAAGCGTTTGCGATTCCTTTGAAAACCAAGGGGTAATTTCATCTTCTATGGTATTAATATTTTTTCCAGCATTTATAGGCTCTTCAAAAGTTCCATCATTTTTTACAGATGCGAACCAAATATCCATCCCTCCTTCACCGCCTGGCCTATCACTCGAAAAAAATAAAGTTTCTCTTCCGTTTATTTCACTCAAACTCGGCTGTGTGGTATTATAACCTAAACGATTAATCGTTGATGGCAACTTTTGAAAAGATGTCCATTGACCATTTTTAAAAATTGACGTGTATATATCACATCTGTACTGACTCGAATTAACAGAACTACATCTAGACACAAAAACTTTCGTAAAATCAGAGTTAAAACTCGTATTGGCATTATGTATTTCTTTTTCATTAAATAACGAATCTAATTCGTGCGCCATATTAAATTCATATTTTTTAAGCGCTGATTTTTTTGCCACAAATAATTTATTGTATTTTTCACGAACTAAATCTGAAGGTATAAAATCTTTTAAGGAAGAGAAATATAAATTACTATCAAGTTCAAAAGGGGCATATTCACTCGCTTTCGAATTAATAGTACTATCTAAATGATATATGTCAATATTCAAAGGATGAGTAACTAATTCCTCCGCTAAATCACATGCTTCTATTTCTTTTTTGGTTTTTATAAGCAAAACTTGTGAGTCCTTACTTTTTGATAGGCGTTGTTTTTTGTAATATTTTTCAAAAAAAAATTTTGCTTCCTTATATTTACCTGTATTCTTAAATAAAGTGCCTATGCAAAAAGGCACTTCCGGATAAGTAGTTTCTTTATCAAGTTCATATACTTTTTTATACCAATGAAGAGCATTTTCAAAATCATAATTCAACCTCGATGCTTCCGCATAAAAAAATTGATGCTCTATTTCTGTAGAATCTTTTAATAATATCTGATTATAATATTGTGCAGCAGACGAATAATCCTTTTGTGTCATCGCATCAGTACCCAATTTTATTAGTTCCTTCACATTTTGAGAAGATAATCTGCATGTAATAAAAAACAATAACAGAAAAAGTTTATGTATGTTAGTATATAAAAACATGCGTTACATATACATTGGACAAATTCTTTTTTGAGGAATAAAAGGTGCCACTTTTTTAAATATATAAATCAAATAAAATTCGATTCCCCCCCTGTATGAAGTAGCTGCTATAAAAGGACTCCTATTAATATCATAACTAATCCCGGTAGAAAACGTTTTTATTTGGTATCCTAGTCGAGCTATTATAGCATCTTTTGTTCTTAAATATAATCCGGCCGAAACTGATTGATTATCTTTTAAATTCAACCAATATTTTATTTGGATTCCCGGATTAAATTCTTTGTATTTGCCTTGCTGAGCTATTAATAATTCAGCAGATCCATCTATCTTCTCTGAAATTGGGTACGAAAAATTAAAATAATTGTGTAATTTAGAATCAATGCGAATATTTGAATTATTTTGAAACGAGAGTTTGGGACTTGAGAAATGATGATAAGACAATCCATATTGCACACAAGCTCTCGATTTAATGTTATATTGCAAAAAAGTTCCTCCATTAAAATCCATGTATGTTGAATTTGTTTTATGAAAATTTTCACCTGAAAAATTTGCCGCGTTGTAATTACCATTTTGGTATTGTTGATCAAAAGTCATTTTATTATAATTAAATCCAATATTTGAAATCCCAATCATCAAACCATTTGTCCAAAGCAAACTCGAATCAGTATTTAACTTATGAATATATGAAGCCGAAACGTAAAGTTGGTTGGTTTGGTATTGTGTCATTCCGGATACATCATTATTAAAAATAAGCCCGGCCCCAACACAATCACTTTTCATATTTTTAGTTTTAAATCTTGCATCTCCTGCACAAGAAAATGAAGAATAAGGAACAGGAACGCTAACCCATTGCCTTCGGTAATTAGTATTAAATCGGTAATTTCCTTCAAAAAATCCTGTTAAAGAGGGGTTTAAATTTAAAATAGAAGCGCTATATTGAGAAAAATGAATGTCTTGAGCCATAATACAACTACTATTAAATAATAAACTCATAAAAATATAAGCACCAATCCAAGAGACATATTTTAGAAATTTGTCCATCTCATTTACCTTATTAAGGTTACATTTCCCTTTTTAAATAACTCCTCACTTTTTTCATCACATTTAGCTTTCATGTAATAACCAAATACACCTGAATCTAATTCTTTTCCTTGATATGTTCCATTCCATCCCTCACTTGGATTATACGTTTCAAATAATAATTCTCCCCATCGGTTATATACCGCAAAATAAAATATCGGATAAGAAACACCTCGAACCTTAAATTCATCATTATACCCATCTCCATTTGGAGTAAATGTATTAGGAATAAAAATGTCTTCATTAGGAGCCAATTCAACTGTTTGTGCTCTTAGAGTGTCCTGACAATTTATTGAATTTGGAACATAAGTAATTAATGAAATTGTATAGCTACCGTTAGAAGGGTATTGATGAATAGGATTTTGCTCATTAGAAGAACTCCCATCTCCAAAAAACCAATTCCATCTTGGAAATGTACCTGGCGGATTTTCGATGAAAGAGGAAAATTTAACTGTATTATTAGTGCACGGCACGGCAGTGTATGATATCGTTGATTTAAACTCGTTACTAACAGCTACTATCGTTGAGACTGTATCTTTACAAGCGGGCTTACTGGTAACAAAAGCCACCAATGTTACAGAATAAGAACCATTATTAGCATACGTATAAGTAGGTGTTGCCAAACGTGAAGTATCTGCTTGCGTCGTTGGGTCACCAAAATTCCAAAAATAACCCAAACCACCACTACCCGAACTATTATTTGAAAAATAAATAGAGGTTGTACCACAAATAATTTCTGGGGCTTGAGCAGCTGCCACCACCATACTCGGACATGATTTTACAATAAGCTGAAAATCTCTTTTGGTTTCTCCTAAAAAAATACCACGCCTATATTCTTTTACTTTAACTCCAATTACAAAATAACCCTGTATTCTGGGAGTTGCGGTTATAAGTCCGGTAGATGAATTTATTTTCATAGGAATACCACCTAGCATATTGGTTTCATTATAAGGCGATTTCCAAATGATAGACGAAAATGGAGGACTAACGGGCTGATTTGGACAACTAGTAAATATATTATTTGGACAGGCACTAGGTTGTAATTGAATATTAGCAATTACAGGACATTGAGCATTCAATCCATCATAAGGCGTAAATAATTCATAAACCAAAGAATCTCCATCAATATCTGTAGCCGAACAATCGAATACCCATGGTTTGTCGGCGCAAATAAATGGTGGTGGCCAATAATTTATTATAGGATTACTGTTAACAGCTACTATCTCTGGGCCAGGAATGGTTGCATAATAGGTTGCCCCCACACAACCGGGATTCATTATATTGATAATATTTTGATTTCGACAACACCGTTGATAAGAAAGTTGATATCCACCGAATCGTGGTGGTAAATTAACTATTTCAACGTATGTGGTTACCTCATAACAAAAATCTAATGGCGGTATTGTACATGGGTCGTTAATACTTGAAGGTAAGGTATCTAAACCCTGAAACGTCATATCAATGGTTCGAAGTAATTGATTGGTACTGCTAAAAATACCAACTTTGGCAGGATTGTCGAAGGGAGGTACTCCAACATAACAATCACGGTATACGGTAAGCCTGATTTCATAATCATTAGCTCCAAGGTATTTATAATTTAATTCACCTCCAACAATATGAGTAGCGTTTAATTTAAAAAACACCAACATGAAAGCCATGCAATAAATAACTATGAGCCATCCCTTACGCATGTTTTAATTAATTAGCATATTAAATTACAAAAAAAAACCTTGATTATAAAAACCAAGGTTTAATATTGCAATCAACTGAAATATTTTTAACGCAAAGTGCCGTTTCGGTCAGCCTCTTTATTTTGTTTGATCATTTGTTTTACTTGGTACCCCAATAAAAAAACAATAATACTCCATAAAATAATGTTTGGACCATGACCTAAAACATCCATTCCTTTAAACACAGATTTTGAAAAATCACCAATTGCATAAAAAACATCTGTCATTGTAATCATTAAAGAAGTCATGTGAATCTATTTTTGTAAGTTTGCATGCAAATATAAATATTTTTATCAAAAAAACGATTTTATCAAAAAAATGGTAGTTGAACCTTTAAAAAGCAATATCCAAATATCCATTATCATTATTTCAATGTTGGCACTATTAGCATGGTTGGCTACGTTTGCTTTTGTGAGTATAGAAGTTCCCATTATAAACTACAAAGAACATATTTTATATTATCACGTTTTCAATAATAACATGTCCTTTTTTGCAAGGCAAATTATCACGTTGATTATAATATTAGCGGGGGCAATTTTTATCAATTTTCTTTCTATCGAACAAGAAATTACCTCTAAAACAAATTATTTACCGGCATTTTTGTACATTTTGATGGCATTTTCTGCCACTACCAAAATATCTATAGAGCCTGTACTAACGGCCAATTTACTTATTTTGCCATCACTTTACTTTTTGATTAATAGTTATCGACAACCGACTGCCATATCTGACTGTTTTAAGGCTGGTTTTTTTATAGGTTTAGCCTCATTTTTTTGTATTGACTACATTGTTTTATTTCCTTTGAACTTTTTAGCATTAACCATACTAAGACCTTTTAATTGGAAAGAATGGGCAATAATGATATTAGGTTTAATCACACCTTTATACATCAATATGTGTATAAATTATTTAGCAACCGGTAATGCTTTTGAGGTTTTTAAAACGATGAATGATGCTATTTACAGCATTGAAAAACCTGTTTTTTCCGTTTATTATCTTGCATTTATGTTTGTATTAATTTTAGTATTATTATTTGCTTTAGCTAAATATTTAAACAAAGGATTTGGCAGTAAAGTTAAAACTCAAAAAGCAAAATATGTATTATTGTGGATGTGCGTTCTATGCTTATTAATGGTGTTTTTCGAACAAACTACCGATATGTTGTTATTACCCTGTATTATACCTTTAAGTATATTTATAGGTGATTATTTAGCTGAAATGAAAGAATTAAAAAAAGCTAATGCGTTGTTAGTTCTTTTCATTATCGGATTCTCAATTATACATTTACACGCTCTTGGTATTATTTAGCGTTTTGTTAAAAAAAGAATCTCATCATTTAGATGGTTTTACCTAATTTTGCAAACATTATAAAAATAAAATATTATGAAATTTGGAGTAGTAGTTTTCCCTGGTTCTAATTGTGATGAAGATATGGTGTATGTATTACGCGATATTATGAAACAAGAAACAGTGAAATTATGGCATAAAAACACTGATTTAGAAAATTGTACACACATCATATTACCGGGAGGATTTTCCTATGGTGATTACTTAAGAAGCGGAGCAATTGCCCGTTTTTCACCAATTATGGAAAGTGTTATGAAACATGCTGAAAATGGTGGTTTTGTATTTGGAGTATGTAACGGATTTCAAATATTATGCGAAAGTGGCTTACTGCCGGGAGCCTTGTTACATAACAACAGCAGAAAATTCATTTGCAAAAACGTATTTATAAAAGCCGAAAATAGCTCAAGTATTTTAACAAATTCTGTTCCTACTAAAGCATTAAAAATTCCTATTGCTCATGGAGAAGGCAAATATTTTGCCGATGCAGAAACATTAGATAAAATGAAAGCGAATGGTCAAATAATTTTTAAATATTGTACTGAAAAAGGAGAAATCACTTCAGACTCAAATCCAAATGGAGCAACTGAAAATATTGCAGGAGTTTGTAATGCCGGAAAAAATGTTTTTGGTATGATGCCTCATCCTGAAAGAGCTGCTGACGAGTTATTAGGTAACACAGATGGTAAATATTTATTTGAAAGTATTTTAAAAGGGGTTTTAGTTAACGCATAGAATACCTTTTTTAGGGTATGCAAAAAAACAGGTAAAAATGTATTTTTACCTGTTTTTTTATGCAAACATTAGATAATTTAAAAATAGGTCAATCAGCCACTATTAAAGGATTTATCGACGATTTTTTATCTTTAAAACTCACAGAAATGGGATGTTTTCCGGGAGAAACCGTAAAACTCACAAATATTGCTCCATTAGGTGATCCAATTGCTATTGAAGTATCAGGTTATCAATTAAGTTTAAGAAAACAAGAAGCTCGCACCGTTATCATAGAAATAATTTAAAATCTCGCGTATTTGTCTCAAAAAAAAAATAGTATTTCTGTAGCCTTGATTGGTAATCCAAATGTTGGAAAATCAACTTTATTCAACGCGCTTACCGGATTAAATCAAAAAACAGGTAACTATGCCGGGGTTACCGTTGATAAATCTTACGGTTTATTCGAACTTAATAATCAAACATTTAAAGTTACTGATTTACCCGGCACTTACAGCTTATTTCCAAAATCAATAGACGAGGAAGTTGCATGTAAAGCCTTATTAGATACAAACGAAAAAATTGATGTAACGATAATTGTTACTGATGCCTCAAATTTAAAACGTCATTTATTACTTGCTACTCAAGTTATAGATTTAAAAATACCATGTATTCTGGCTCTTAACATGATTGACGAGGCAGAAAAAAATAACTTGACAATTTATCAAAATGAGATTGAAAAATTATTAGATATTCCAGTTGTAGCTATTAATTCAAGAAATAGAAAAGGGATTTTAGAACTGAAACAAAGTATTTTAAAGGCAAGAGTTTCTAATTCTATTTTTTATGATTTTGAAAAACAAAAACAATTTTTTCCTCAAAAGTACCTTTACCGAAATATTTTAGAACTAGGATTACAGAAACACAACGAAAATAATCAGTTATTAAAAGAGTACGAGTTAAATGATACCGTTTACAAATTCTCCAAAATAAACTATATTATCTCAAAATGTATTAAACACCCAAAACAAATAGACAAAACACTCACACAAAAATTAGACACATTCTTTACCCACCGATTATATGGATTTGCATTCTTCTTTTTGGTCTTATTTCTCATATTTCAATTTATTTTTTATATAGCTGAATTTCCGATGACCTGGATTGAAGGAGGGTTTTCAGAATTTATGAATTGGGTAGCAAATATATTGCCGAAAGGACAAGTGAATGATTTATTAGTTAATGGTGTATTGGCCGGTATTAGTGGCATTATTGTTTTTATTCCTCAAATTGCTTTATTATTTTTCTTTATTGCTGTATTGGAAGATACAGGATACATGGCTCGCGCTAGTTTTATATTGGATAAATTAATGCGTCGTTTTGGATTAAATGGAAAATCAGTCATTCCTATGATTAGCAGTGTAGCATGCGCTGTACCTTCTATCATGGGAGCGCGAACCATCACTAACTGGAAAGATCGAATCATTACAATTTTAGTTACCCCTTTCGTAAGCTGTTCGGCTCGATTACCTGTATATACTTTGTTAATTAGCATTCTGTTTGTTGACAAACAAACATTTGGTATACTAAATTATCAAGGTTTAGTATTAATGGGGCTTTATATACTTGGTTTTATGACTGCATTATTCGTTTCTTTTTTATTGAAATATATTTTAAAAACAACTGAAAAAAGTTACTTTATAATGGAATTACCGGTTTATCGAATGCCTAAATGGCAAAATGTGTTTTTACTAGTCCTGAATAAAGTAAAAATGTTTTTATTTGATGCCGGTAAAATAATCTTAGCCATATCAATCGTATTATGGTTTTTAACTAGTCATGCTCCGGGAAACACATTAGAAGAGCTTCAAAAAAAAGCAGAAATTAATCACATATCAGATGTTGATTTAAATGCTCAAAAATTAGAATCTTCATACGCAGGAATTTTAGGAAAAAAAATGGAGCCAGTAATTGCACCACTTGGATTCGATTGGAAAATTGGAATTGCGTTAATTACCTCTTTTGCAGCCAGAGAAGTATTTGTTGGAACAATGGCAACTATTTATAGTACAGGCGATGCAGAAAATACAGAAACACTTCGTGAAAAATTAATTACCGAAAAAAACTTTAACACTCAGCAGCCAGTGTATTCAAATGCAGTTTGCTGGTCTCTTCTAATATTTTATGCATTTGCCATGCAATGCATGAGTACCCTTGCTACAACTTATAGAGAAACAAAGCATTGGAAATGGCCAACAATACAACTAGTGCTTATGACAGGTCTAGCCTATTTATCTTCGTTAATCATCTTTAATACGTTAAATTAATTAAAAATGAATTATAAAAAACTTCTTCATCAAGCTTTAATAGCTGCTGTTGAAGCAGGAAAAGAAATTTTATCTGTTTATCAAACTTCATTTAAAGTTGAGTATAAAGAAGATCAATCACCTGTGACCATGGCTGATAAAAAAGCGAGTACTAAAATTACAGAGGAATTGAAAGAATTTAATATTCATATATTAAGCGAAGAAGGGAATCACGAAACTTATGAGCAAAGAAAAAATTGGAGGATATTATGGATTATTGATCCATTAGACGGAACAAAAGAATTTATAAAGCGAAATGGAGAATTTACTGTTAATATTGGATTAGTAGAGGACGGCTTACCTACCATAGGAGTTATTTATTCTCCGGTATCTAAAGATATTTATTTTGCAGCTAACGGTATAGGTGCTTTTAAAATTGATGGTAAAATAGTATCTAACCTCTTAGACAATATAAAAGAAATCAACTTTGATGAATTACTAAATTCGTCGCTGAAATTACCCATTTTCTCTCATAGAGATGCATACACAGTGGTTGCTAGTCGATCGCACATGAGTTCCGAAACTTACGCGCATATTGAATCTTTAAAAAACAAATACTCCAAAGTTGATATCATAACTACAGGAAGCAGCATTAAAATGTGTTGGGTTGCAGAAGGGAAAGCGGATGAATACCCTCGATTTGGATCAACAATGGAGTGGGACACAGCTGCAGGACAAGCTATTTTACAACAAGCAAATGCTACTTTAATTGATTACGAGACAAAAACACCTATGAAATACAATAAAGAAAACTTTTATAACCAATGGTTTATAGCAAAAAGGCTAGATTCTTAGACGATAAAATTATCTATAATAGAATGCCCATATATGTAATAGCCCTCATTTTGGATACAACGTTTATTTTTTAATTTTGACTTATGGAATAGCCATGTGCTTCGCCCACAACTGCGAAGCACTCAACGAAACAATTAATAAAAATTAATAAAGATTGAGTTAAAAACAAATAAAATACATGGTGTATAACATATGACAACTAAAAAAACAATAAATATCTAGATATGAAAACATCCTTAACAAAAAAAAACGGACTAATTTTTATCATTCTTTTATTTTTACTCATTCAATCCATTCAAATTGATAAAACGAATGAGCCTATCAACCCATCCGTAGAATTTATCTCAATGACATCTGCCAACAATGAAACAAAAAATATTCTAAAATCAGCTTGTTATGATTGTCACTCCAATGAATCTCACTATCCTTGGTACACTAATATAGCTCCTGTTTCTTGGTGGATAAAGCACCACATTAATGAGGGGAGAGAACATTTAAATTTTTCTAATTGGGGGGCTTATTCAGAAAAACAAAAACACCATAAATTAGAAGAATGTGTTGAAATGATTGAAGAAGGAGAAATGCCAATGACTTCCTACACTTGGATGCATCAAGAAGCTAAATTAACTGACGATCAAAAAATGCTTTTGATTAATTTTTTCAAAGGGCTTCAATATTCATCTTCACTTCAAAAATTAGAACAAGAGCATTAATTTTTAATTACAAACTTTCTTATTCAAAATAATTATACCTCATAAAAGGCAACAGACTACAAATCATGATTTTTTAAGCGTTTAATACTAGTTAGTTTTAAAATTAATTAAACATTAAGTCCAACTAAATTGTAAATTTGTGGACTAAAATTATGAGTGATAAGATACAACACGAATGCGGAGTTGCTTTAATTCGGTTATTAAAGCCTTTAAGCTATTATAAAGAAAAATACGGTAGCAGTCTATACGGTTTGCATAAAATGTATCAATTGATGGATAAAATGATTAATCGTGGTCAAGACGGTGCCGGAGTAGCCACTATCAAATTAGATGTTGAAGAAGGCACACCTTACATTGATCGCCTCAGATCTGTTGAACCAAAAGCAACACAAGATATTTTCTCTCAAATAAACGATTTATACGTAAATGCCAAACTGAACAATCCGGAGGCATATAATGATATTGAATGGCAGAAAAAAAACATTCCTTTTATGGGAGAGTTAATTTTAGGACATTTACGTTACGGAACTTTTGGAGGAAATACAATACAAAGTTGTCATCCCTTCAGAAGACAAAATAATTGGATGGCTCGTAATTTGTTAGTGGCCGGAAATTTTAATTTAACTAATGTTGATGAATTATTAGAGCATTTGGTTGAATTAGGTCAACATCCAACAGTAAAAGCAGACACAGTTACGGTTATGGAAAAAATAGGTCACTTTTTAGATAAAGAAAACGACCGACTGTTTCGAATTTTTAAAGACAAAGGATTAAATAATTTTGACATTTCTAAAGAAATACAAAAAAATTTGGATGTAGTTTCTATTTTAATCGAAAGTAGCAAACGATGGGATGGAGGATATGTTATGGCTGGAATGATAGGTCATGGTGATGCCTTTGTATTAAGAGATCCGGTAGGAATACGTCCAGCATACTTATATAAGGACGATGAAGTACTAGTAGTAGCTAGTGAAAGACCTATTATTCAAACTGTTTTCAATGTTGACATTCAGAATGTTCGTGAATTAAACCCTGGATCTGCGGTTATTATAAAAAAAGACGGTACATATTCCGAACAACAAATCATGGAGCCTCTTGAAAGAAAGGCGTGTTCATTTGAGAGAATTTATTTTAGCCGAGGCAATGATGCCGATATTTATAGAGAACGCCGTCAATTAGGATGTTATTTAGTACCACAGGTATTAAAAGCCATAAATTATGATTTAGAAAATACAGTTTTTAGTTATATACCAAACACCGCAGAAATTGCTTTTGGAGGTTTAGTTCAGGGAATTCAGGATACCCTAGTTAAACAAAAAACGGAAGACATCCTGAAATTAGGAAGTGCTATTTCAGAGTCATCGTTGCAACAAATACTATCTAAAAACCCTCAAGTTCACAAAGTTGTTTTAAAAGATGCTAAACAGCGTACTTTTATCACAGATGACGAAAACAGAGATGATTTGGTAAACTTAGTTTATGATATTACCTACGAAACCGTAAAAAAAGACATAGACACATTAGTAGTTTTAGACGACAGTATTGTTAGAGGAACAACCCTTAAGAAAAGTATTTTAAGAATATTGGATAGATTACATCCAAAAAAAATCATCATAGTTTCTTCTGCTCCTCAAATCCGATATCCTGATTGTTACGGAATTGATATGGCTGTTTTAAGTAAATTCATTGCTTTTGATGCTGCTGTTTCCTTGATTAAAGAATCCGGGAATGCCTCTATGCTAGATCGTCTTTATGAAAAGGCGAAAGCTGAGCTTTATAAACCTAAAGAAGAGCAAATTAATGTTGTTCAAGAACTTTATGCTCCATTTAGTGATGAAGAAATTTCAGAAAAAATAGCATACTTACTGAAACCAAAAAATTTAAAAGCTGATTTAAAAATCATTTATCAAACTATTGATGGACTTCATCAATCGTGTCCTCAAAATCTTGGTGATTGGTACTTTACAGGTAATTATCCAACTCCCGGAGGAACAAAAGTGGCCAATAAAGCATTTGTAAACTACATGGAAGGTAAAAACGAAAGGGCGTATTAATCAATTATTAAAATGAAAGAGGCCGTTTCTAAAATTAGAAACGGCCTCTTTTTTCACTCAATTTACTACAAAGGGAGAATGGTACCTGCTATATTAATCTTCCGAACTGTTTTCAATTTTCTTAACAGTAATGTTAACATCATCGAAATCAATAACAGATTGTTTATTCGCATTAAAGCCGAAAAATTTAAAAAACAAACCTGATTTTAATACTTGATTAGCATGAATATCAATACTATCAATTACATTAATCCACTCATTTGATTTTGCACCATAATTAGCCAAGTCAAAAGTTTTCCATAAAAATGTTGTTTGATTATCTTGTAACGACAAAGCTAAACCATCTCCTTTTATTGGATTAGAAGCCTTAACCCAATAATTAATATTAACTCGCAAATCCGAATTAATCAAAGTATCATGAATTTGATAAATAGCTGTTGCAGCATATTGTTTCAAACTATCTGTTCTGTAAGCAAATTGTCCGTTATGCCCAATACCCGAAAGTCTTGTCACGTTATCGATAAGCGTATCTTCGGCTGTTGCATTAGACGTATAAACTGTCGTTATTTTTGTTGTTGATTCAGCTGAATCTCCACAAGACGTTAAACAAGCAATACTAAAGGCAAAAACACCTATATAAAGTAATGTTTTTTTCATGATTAATTTATTTTATGTTGATCAATTTAAAATTAGTCGCAAAAATAATTTATTTTTTAAGAATACATCATTTTTTCGCAAAGCCAGAACATCTTCCAAAACATTATAACAAAGTGTTAATATAAACTTCATTTTCAAACCATGACAAAAAAGCTTACTTTAGGCATTCTGTATTGATAGTAATTTGGGATTAAACAAGAATTTCCAAAAAATAAAAAATGAAAACAATTCTTATCACTGAGTTTAAAAAACCTAAAAATTATATTCTTTTATTTTTTTGCTTTATATATTGCCTAATTTCACTCGTAAACCATTATAATTTTAGAACTTATGCTTTTGATTTAGGTATATATAGTAATTGCCTTCATCAATATGGTCATTTACATAAAAATCATTATCCCTATTTACATAATTTATTTACCAATTTTTTAGCAGACCACTTTTCACTTTATACTGTTTTACTTTCTCCTCTTCATTATATTTTTGGAACTTCTACTCTCCTTTACCTGCAAATAATTTCCATTTTGTTTGGGTCAGTTGGTATTCATAAAATCATAAATCATCGATTTAATACGCCTTTTTTACCCGAAATAGCAATGGTTCATTTCCTAGGGTTTTTCGGGATTTATTCTGCCCTTGCGTTTGACTATCACGACAATGTTATATCCGCCATGCTAATTCCTTGGTTTATTTACTATTTTGACATTAAAAACATTAAAATGACCATATTATTTGCCATTTTAATTGTTATTGGAAAAGAAAATATGCCTATATGGTTAGCATTTGTTTGTGCAGGATTGGCTTGTTTACATTACAAAGAATCGTCAAAAAGAAATTTGGCTCTAATTTTAGGGGGCGCGTCTATCATTTACGTTGTTTTAATTATAAAAGTGGTGATGCCTGCGATGGATCCTTTAATGGCAAAAAACGGATACCACGCCTTTCAATACAGCATACTTGGTAACAATTCAAAAGAAATACTTCATAATTTAACGCACAATCCGAGTGAAATAATAAAAGCATTATTTATTAATCCCTATAAAGATATGCCTGAATTAAATGGCATTAAATGGGAGCTATACACTTGTATGCTTTTAGCGGGAGGTTGGATGCTTTTTGTTAAACCACAATATATCATCATGCTAATTCCAATTATTGCCCAAAAAGTGTTTCATAATGATTTTGGTAAATGGGGAATAAACTATCATTATTCTATTGAGCTGGCACCAATTATCATTATTGGATTTTACGATGGATTAAAATATTTTAAAAATCAAAAAATATGGATTGTATTTTCTAGTATATTTTGTTTATTAACTTTAAAAAACTCTTTCGATAAAATTGAAAAAAGAGATTCTTTGTACTACAACAAAACGAATTCTGCGTTTTATAGCAAAGAACACTACCAGTGTGAATTTGATAAACGCGAAATAAAACGTGTAATGAAGTTAATTCCTCCAAAAGCGAATTTAAGTGCATTAAATATGTTTTGTCCTCATCTTTCTTTTAGAGATAATATTTATCAATTTCCGGACATTCATGATGCTGAATATGTATTACTAGCCAAAACTGAGAATGCTTACCCTGTGAGGGGAATAGAATTAGACAATAAAATTCAAGAATTCAAAAATTCACCAAATTGGCAAACGTTATCGGCATCCAAAGGAATTTACCTTTTCAAAAGAGCCATATAAATATCTATACATAATAAATAAGCATGAGTATCGTCCTTAAAAACAAAAATCGAATTATATTAATCCTTATTCTTATTTTATTTTTAATTAAAGGTTTTTATGGAGAAAAAATACTTGCTAATGGTGGTTTAGGATTTGATGGTGTCATATTTGCCGACCTAACAACGAATGCATTCAAATATTTATCTAATCATGCCATTGACACTTATTATTTTCAAAGAATAGGTGTTCCGTTGGTACTTCACACTATTTTCAAACTATTTAATATTGATTTCTGCCAGTCTAATATTATACATGGATTTTTATATTTAAATCTCTTTTGTATCGTATTAGGAGCCATTTATTATTTCTTAATATCTTCTGAATTAAAACTGAAACCAACGATTGAAATCATAGGATTTTCATCATTATTTTTCTGTTTCCCAATACTCAAATTAAGCATGTTTTACCCAATTTTGATGGATATACCTTGTTTCACTTTAAGTATTATATTTTTGTATTATTATCTAAAAGATCAAAGAATTATATGTTTGATTGCCTTATTTTTGGGAGCATTTATTTTTCCCAATTTTATTCTGTTTTCTGTTTTACTTTTTTTCAAAAAAACTCCCATAAAATTATCACAAGAAATTGATGAAGTATCAAGTAATAAAAATCGATTAGTTTTATTTCTTAGAAAATATAATTCTATCCAAATATTACTGCTCATTACAGCACCTTTATTTCTAATTTTTCTTTTGTATAAATTTTATTACTTCAACTCGTTTGATATTATTCAACAAGGATTTAAATTTTATCCGGGAAAGACGGTATTTATTTTGTTTTCATTTTTATTAACCATTCTCTATTTATGCATTTTAAACCTTTTCGAAGCACAAACATTAACTTTTACTCAACTTCTAAAATCATTTAGAGTAATTCATATTTTTTTATTTATTATACTTTTTATTTGCATAACATTCATTATTAATTCATGTAGTTCAAAAGCTGAAGCCAATCTGACACTAGATAAATATTTGACCAATATTATTAATCAAGCGGTTAAAAATCCGTTAAACTTTATAGTATCTCATACTTTTTATTTTGGTGCAATGCCAATGCTATTATTTTTTATTTTAAAAGATGTAAAAAAAGAAATTCTTAATCTTGGATTTGGCATGTTATTTTTTTACACCATTATCGTTTTTTTTAGTGTAGGAAATGAATCCAGACAAATTATTCCATTTTTCCCATTTTTAACAATTTTATCTATTATTTCTTTAAATAGATTTGGGAATGTATCCATCTATTTTTCAGTAATATTTTCAATAATATGCATAGCATTATCTCATTTTTGGTATCCAATTAATGCAGTTAAAACGGGGCTTACATACTATGCACCGTCTGCCATATTCACTAAATTTCCTGCTCAACGTTATTTTATGTTTCAAGGTCCGTGGGTAAGCAATTATATGTATAAAATTCATCTTGTTGTATGCTTGCTCACTCTAATTATTTTTTGGGCTATTTTTAAAAAATCAAAGCTCATTAATAGAAAATATTGATACTTTTAATTAATAAATTATATAAAAACAAATGGAACAACCTTATATCATCGAATTTCCTAAATTAGGTAGCGCAGATATTGGCTATATTTCTATTGCCGAAAACAAAAAAAATATTCCTTTTGATATTAAACGTGTTTTTTGGAGTTACCATACTCCTGATAATGTTGTAAGAGGGCGTCATGCCCATCATCAAACAGAGATGATTTTAATTGCAACTTTAGGAAGAATTGTTGTAAATACAGAAATGCCTAATGGAGATTTAAAAGTGTTCTCATTAGATTCTCCAAATCAAGGCTTATTTTTACCAAAATATTGTTGGCACACCATGCAATATAGTCATATCGCTGTGCAATTGGTTTTAGCGTCTGAATTATACGATGAGAGTGATTACATCAGAAATTATGATGATTTTAAAAAATTAAAAAACACCTAAACTCATGTCCTACTTTAAACACGATTCATCACAAGTAGATAGCAGTTCAATTGGTAACGGTTCTAAAATATGGCAATATTCTGTAGTTTTAGAAAAAGCTGTAATTGGAGAAAATTGTAATATTTGCTCGCACTGCTTTATAGAAAATGGCGTTAAGATAGGAAATAACGTCACCATAAAAGCGGGTGTTTACCTTTGGGAAGGTATTGAAATTGATGATAATGCTTTTATTGGTCCAAACGTAGTATTTACCAACGATATTTATCCGAGAAGTAAACACTTTAAAGAACCAACTAAAACAAAAATAGGAAAAGGCTCTTCTTTAGGAGCAAATTCTACAGTATTAGCAGGCGTAACGGTAGGTGACTATGCAATGACCGGAATTGGTAGCGTAATCACCAAAAATCTTAAATCACATGGGCTATACTATGGTAATCCTGCTCGACAAAAGGCTTGGATTGACGAATTTGGTGAAAAACTTTTTTTTGACGAATCCAGACAATTGTGGATTAATTCCAATAATATTGCGTTTACTGAACTAACTAACGGCTTAGAAAAATCAAGTATATGAATGTTCCTTTTTTAGATTTAAAGAAAATCAACAAAGCCTACGAATTCGGCTTACAAGAAAAGTTAAAATCAGTGATTGACTCAGGTTGGTTTATCATGGGTTCACAATTACTTGAGTTCGAAAAAAATTATGCGACTTTTAATACAACAAATTACTGTGTAGGTGTTGGTAACGGATTAGACGCCTTAATTTTATCACTCAAAGTACTTGGCATTGGTGAAGGAGATGAGGTTATTGTGCCATCAAACACTTATATTGCCAGCTGGTTAGCTGTTTCTTATGTAGGAGCTAAAGTGATTCCTGTAGAACCAAAACTGGAAACTTACAACATTAACCCAAGTCTCATCGAAGACAAAATCACGTCAAAAACAAAGGCTATTATGCCTGTAAACTTGTATGGACAGGCTTGCGAACTAGATAAAATAATGGACATAGCCGGCAAGCATAATCTATTCGTCGTAGAAGACAATGCTCAAGCACAAGGCGCTTATTGTAAAGGAAAATTAACCGGTAGTTTTGGTCATATAAATGGTACTAGTTTTTATCCCGGGAAAAACATGGGAGCTTTAGGTGATGCGGGAGCAATTACAACAAATCATGAAGAACTTGCGAAAAAAGTAAAAACACTTCGCAACTATGGTTCACAAGAAAAATATTATAATGAAGTAAAAGGATTTAATTCACGATTAGATGAATTGCAAGCTGCTTTTCTGGATTTAAAACTTAAAAATCTTCAAAACGAAAATAATCAACGTATTGAAATTGCCAATAACTACCTGCAACAACTTAAAAATATTGGAGATTTAGTTTTACCAGCTTTAGCCGAAAATTGTTCGTCAAACTACCACTTATTTGTAATAAGAACTGAAAAGAGAAATGAGTTGCAAAAATTTTTACATGAAAAAGGCATAGGTACAGTCATTCACTATCCTGTTCCGCCTCACAAACAAAAAGCTTATGCAGATTTAAACTTCAACGCTTCAGATTTTCCAATTGCCAGTTTAATTGCCGACACTTGTCTATCATTACCCATTTTTCCGGGTATGGAAAACGAACAAATTGATTACGTGTGTAATACCATAAAATCCTATTATGCCTAAATTATCCATTATTATCCCTTGTTATTTTAATGAAGAAAACATTCCTATCACCAAAGAACGTTTACTGAAAAATGAGCTTTTATTTGATGATGATGTGACTTTTGAATATGTGATGGTGGATGATGGCAGTAAAGACAATACCTTAGAAGAGCTTGTAAAGTTTAGAAACGAACAACCCGGAAAAGTTAAAGTGATTAAACTAGCCGGTAATGTTGGATCTTACAATGCCATCTTAGCCGGAATGAATTATGCAACCGGAGATTGTTGCTCTGTAATTGCGGCAGATTTACAAGATCCACCGGAATTAATGGTTAAAATGTATGCTCATTGGAAAAATGGTATAAAACTAATCGTGGGAAACAGAGCAGACCGAGAAGAGTCTTTTTTTCAAAAAGCATTTTCAAACACTTACCACAAACTCATTCAAAAATTTGCCCTAAAAAACATTCCAGATGGTGGATTTGATTATGTTTTTTTTGATAAACAATTAAAAAATGAAGTTGTAAAAATTAATGAAAAAAACACGAATACACTTTATTTGCTAGCATGGTTAAACTACGAAATGGTTTGTATTCCTTATACCCGACAAAAAAGAGAAGTCGGCAAATCGAGATGGACTTTACAAAAAAAAATAAAATTATTTATTGATTCATTTATTTCTTTTTCATACGCACCCTTAAAATTCATATCTATTACAGGTATTGTACTTGGATTTATTGCCTTTATGTATAGTTTAGCTATTATCATTCTAAAATTTACAGGCAATATAGAGCCTACCGGTTGGTCGAGTATGATGGTGGTTATTTTATTTGTATCCTCTTTTCAAATGATTGGATTAGGTATTATTGGTGAATACGTATGGCGAAACCTCGAAGCCAGCAGAAACAGGCCAATTTATGTTGTTGACAAAATTATTGAATAGTGAACAAGCATAAAAAAACCCCGAAAATTCGAGGTTTTTTTATGCTTTTAATATATCCCTATTAACTAAGCAATCGTATCAAAACCAGTATAAGGAACTAATACGTTAGGGATTTTAATTCCAGATTCAGATTGATTATTTTCCAATAAAGAAGCCACTATACGAGGCAAGGCTAACGCACTACCATTTAAACTATGGGCTAATTGCGTTTTACCATTAGCGTCCTTGTAACGGCATTTTAAACGATTTGTTTGAAAAGTTTCAAAGTTAGAAACCGAACTTACTTCCAACCAACGTTGTTGTGCAGCACTCCATACTTCCAAATCATACGTTAAGGCTGAACCAAAACTCATATCTCCACCACATAATTTTAATGTTCGATATGGCAACTCTAATTCTTGTAATAAACTACTTACAAACTCACGCATATTTTCAAGTATTTGATACGATTGAGTTGGATGGGCTATTTGAACTATTTCAACTTTATCAAACTGATGTAAACGATTTAATCCACGAACATCTTTTCCATAACTGCCTGCTTCTCTTCTGAAACAAGGTGTATAACCACAATTTTTAATTGGCAAGTCTGTTTCTTTCAATATCACGTCCCTATAAATATTGGTAATTGGAACCTCAGCAGTTGGAATTAAATACAAATCATCAACCTGACAATGGTACATTTGCCCTTCTTTATCAGGTAATTGACCCGTACCATAACCACTATCGGCATTCACTAAAATAGGCGGTTGTACTTCATGATAACCGGCAGCTGTCGCTTTATCTAAAAAATAATTAATTAAAGCACGTTGCAACCTTGCTCCTTTTCCTTTATAAACAGGGAAACCGGCTCCGGTTAATTTTACACCTAATTCAAAATCAATTAAATCGTATTTTGATGTTAATTCCCAATGAGGAGTGGCACCGGCATATAACTGAGGAATAATGCCATGTTGATTAACCACTTCATTATCTTCGGGTGTTTTTCCAACTGGTACAGAAAGATTGGGTAAATTAGGAACAGTTACCAAGTGCCTATGAATATCTTGTTCGATATGTTTTAATGTTTCATCTAATTGTTTTTCTTTTTGCTTTAAATCTGCCGTTTTCGTTTTTAATAATTCTGCCTCCTCTTTCTTTCCAGATTTCATCAACTCACCTATTTGCTTGGCTAAGGTATTTGCTTCTGCCTTTACTTCATCTGCCTGACGTTGTGTGAGCTTACGATGGTTATCCAATTCAATGATTGCATTGATAATTATTTCTGCATCTTTAAAATTTTTAATTGCTAAACGCTTTAAAACGTCTTCTTTATTTTCTTGAATGTAACTAAGTTGTAACATGATATGTTATATTTTAAAAAGATAAAAATAATCTTTGTAATGGATTAATTAAAATAATTTTGACACACTTAAAAACCTCTAAATCGATGAAAGACTTAGTTCTCACTTTTTTCTTCCCAAATAGCTGCTAAGTGAACTATTGTTTGGGTTGCTTTTTCCATATCTTGTATACTCACCCACTCTTGTTTACTATGAAAAGCATGCTCTCCTGCATAAATATTTGGGCACGGCAACCCCATAAAAGACAAACGAGAACCATCTGTGCCTCCTCTTATACTAGATAAAACCGGATTTACTCCTGTTCGTTTTATGGCTTCTAAAGCATAATCTACTACAAAAGGACATGTGTCTAATACCTCCCTCATATTTCTATATTGCTCTGTAACTACAAATTCATAGGAACACTTCGGATAATTTGTCAAAACTAATTGAGTCAATTGCTCTAGCTCTTGTTCCAACATATTTAGTGTATGGGTGTCGAATGCACGAATAATAAAATGAAGTTCAACTTGCTCTAAACCTCCATTAATGGATGTAGGGTGTATAAAAGGCTGTTTCTTTTCTGTTGTTTCGGGTGTTTTTTCTTTAGGAAGCTTACAAATAATTTCTGATGCAACTTTCATGGCATGTTGCATCTTATTTTTTGCAAAACCCGGATGTGTTGGAAATCCATTGATTGTAATTGTAACACTATCCGCACTAAACGTCTCATTTTCTATGTGACCTAAAGATTCTCCGTCCATTGTATAACCATAATGAGCTCCTAATTTCTCCATGTTAACATGATCCGTTCCTCTTCCTATTTCTTCATCCGGAGTAAATAATATACGAATCGCTCCATGCTTCACTTCAGGATGAGTGATCAAAAAATTGGCAGCATCCATAATTTCAGCAATACCTGCCTTATTATCGGCGCCCAATAATGTTGTTCCATCGGTAGTGATGATATCATGACCAATTTGTGCCGCTAAATCAGGGTGTTCCAAAAATTTAATAATTTGATTGGTATCATTAGGGAGCGTAATATCCTGGCCCTGATAATTTTTATGAATAATCGGATTCACATTTTCTCCGCTACAATCAGGCGAAGTATCCATGTGCGAACAAAAACAAATAACCGGAACTTGCTTAGTTGTATTAGATGGAATAGTAGCATATACATATCCATGCTCATCTAACTCAGCATCTTTGATTCCCATTGCCAATAATTCATTTACCAATAAAGTACCCAAGTTTTTTTGTTTCATGGTACTTGGACACGTTTGAGAGTCCGGATTGGACTGTGTATCTATTTTTGCATATCGAATGAATCGCTCTGTAACGGTATGTGAGTAGTTTGTAAAATCCATTTTAAACTAAAAATTTAGGTGGTTTAATATTTTAAAAGTTGATAATCAGTATAAGGTTACTATGTATTTATCTTGAATTTAATTATTACAAATTTTCAATAAAATAATTTGTAATTTTTTCCATGAGGTGAGCTCTATCTTTACCTAGAACATTATGCTCATGTCCGGGATATAAATAATAATCCAATTGAATACCCTTATCAACTGCTTTCTTTTGATACATGATGCTATGTTGCCAAACTACTACAGGGTCTTGTGCACCATGTATCATTAATAATTTTCCTTTTAATTTATCTACATAATTCAATAAATTATTTTTTTCATATCCTTCTTTATTATCCTGAGGTGAATCCATATAACGTTCTGTATACATGATTTCATAAAATTGCCAATCTATCACCGGACCACCAGCAACTCCAACTTTAAAGGTCTCGGGAGAACGAGTCATTAATGTAGTCGTCACAAATCCGCCAAAACTCCAACCATGAACCCCTATTCTTGAAGCATCTACATAAGGTAATGACTTTAAGTATTCAACGCCTTTTAATTGATCTTCCATTTCTTTAGTTCCTAATTGTCGATGCGTTGCTTGCTCAAAAGCACGACCTCTGTATGAAGTACCTCTTCCATCTAAGGTAAATACAATAAACCCTTTTTGAGCCATGTATTGATACCATAACTCTCCGCCAGCCATCCAGGTATTTGTTACTAACTGCGAATGAGGACCATTGTATAAATAAATTAATACTGGGTATTTTTTAGTAGAATCAAAATTAATAGGTTTGAATATCCTGCAATGCAAATCTATCCCATCGTTATTTTTAATACTAAATAAATTCCAGCTTCCTAATTTGTAGTCTTTTATTGGATTATCAGCTTTAAAAATAGCCACGCTTTTTTTATTCAAAGTGTTTATAAGAACATATTCGCGTGGCGTGGTTGAATTACTGTAATTATCAATCACATAATTTCCTTTTTCGTCTAATATACACGTATGAAAACCGTTTCCACTTGTTAAACGAGTCATGACACCATTTTTCAAATTCACACTATAAAAATCTTGGTTAACAGGGCTTTGCTCATTGGCATGAAAAAACAAACGTTCTCCTTTTTCATCAAATCCATTTTCTGCCTTTACTTCCCAACTCCCTTTAGTCAGTTGCTTTATTAATTTACCACTAATGTCATATAAATAAAAATGGTTAAATCCGTCTCTTCGACTTTGCCAAATAAACTGAGATGAGTTGTTTTTTACAAATAACATTGGATTTAATGGCTCCGTATATTTATCATCGTGTTCTTCAAATAGGGTTCTAACAAATTGACCAGTTGCTACCTCATACTCATTTAACTTCATGTCATTTTGAGTACGACTCAATACTGCTATATAAATGTGCTTTTCATCCGGACTCCAAGCCACATTCGTTAAATATTGTTCCTTGTCACCTTCTGTTTTAACATAAATAGTCTGATTTTTTTTCAAATCATAAATACCAAGGGTTACATAATGGCTTTTATTTCCTGCCATTGGATATTTAATATTGACATTTTTTGCAGGACGAGTGCTCCAATCAATGATAGGATAATCGGTTACATCACTCTGATCCATTCTGTAAAATGCTAAATAATTTCCATTAGGACTCCAAAAGGTGCCTCCATTAATCCCAAATTCATTTTGATGTACATTTTTACCTGTGTATATGATGTCTTTTGAGCCATCTGTTGTAACTTGTACTTCTTTGCCTTCTTTTACAACAAATAAATTATCATTTTTACAATAAGTGTAAGCACCTGTTTTTGACTTATCATAAGACTCTAACGTTGTTTCTTGAGATGAACGATCAGTGTCAAGAATAACTTTTTTATCTAAGTCATACATCAACTCTCCTTTTGAATTTGAAAAATAGAATTGACTTTTATTTTTCCAATAAACTGTTGTTAATGACGGCAATGTGTCTTTCTTGACTATTTTTAAATTACCATTAATTTGTTTTAGCGATAATACCGACTGTGTTTTACCGGTTTTGCTATCGCCAACAAGTAACTCATCATTGATAACATAAGAGTAATTATCGGTTCCACTAATAAACGCTAATGATTGTAAACGTTTTGGAGCAAGAGCTGTTCTTCCTTTCCATACAGCATCTTGAATAGTTAATAGCTTGTCTTGCGCAAAAGAAAAACTGGCGATAAATAAGCTCGTTAAAATTGTTATTTTTTTCATTCTTTTTATTGTTTAATTGAGTTATATAAATCCAACATTTGTTTTTTTGTATCAAAAATGACTTCTAATTCTTTTAACATAAAAGAGGTGTCAAAATTATTTTTTTTTGCATTTTCAATTTTTTCTTTAAGCTCGTTTTCTTTCTGTTCCCAAGTATTAAGTAAATCATCTTTAAAAACTTTTTTTGAAGTATAATTTAAATATTTATTATCTGTTTTACCAATATTAGCAATATCGGTAGCTCCCTTTATAATAGTTTGTAGCATTGTACAACGTTTTAAAAACTGACCATATAAACTCATATACGTCATTAATTCATAACCACTAAAATGTTTTTTAACTTTTTTGAAATAAGCAAGATTGGAATCGTTTCCGAATTTAGCATATAAACTCCCAATTGAATAAACGATTTCCTTTGATGGTTCGTTTTCTAAAACAAGTGCCTTTTGCATAGCTAACTTAGGATTCGTCTTAGCGATTGCATTAAAACCTTCAGAAACAATGGCGTAAGACTGCTCATTAAGCGCATTGTCATACAAAACGTTTAATTCGGGTTTTTCATAATTTTCAGACAAAATTTTTATGGCAGCTGCTCTCACTTTTGTATTACTGTCCTGCTTCGCAATCATCAATAATAACGGCATCAGTTCAGACTCTTTTTCTTTAGCTATTTTACCTAAAGCATTCATTGCATCTATCCTGAATTTTTTCCAACTATCCTGTTTGGCAATTAATTTAACTATTTCAAAAATAGCAGTATCAGAAAGATGCTGTTTAAAATAGTTTATGGCCTCTGCTCTATCTCCCCATAAATGGGCATTTTTATATTGAAAAATATATTCTTTTGCAGTTTTCACATAACTTATTTTGGCCAATAATTGTCGTTCGGCATCTACATTTACTAAATCAGGCTCTCCATTCACATCAAACATAAACGTATTGTTCTTTTCACTTAACCAAATACGACGACGTTCTTTTTTTCCTTCAGAGTATATATCTACATCTATTGGTAATTTATAAAGTGGAACAATAGCTGTGTTTTGTTTTTGATTAATTTCCAATTTTAATTTCTTTTGCTCTGAATCATACGATTTAATAACCTCTAGCTCAGGATGTCCCTTGGCGAAATACCATTGATTAAAAAACCAGTTTAAATCTTCTCCGGTTGTTTCTTCAAAAGCAAGACGTAAATCATGAGCTTCTGCCGTTTTAAATTTATTTTTTTCCAAATAATTTTTCAGTGAAGCAAAAAAAGCATCATCACCTACATATTTCCTGAGCATATGAAGAATTTGTCCACCCTTATTATAACTAACCGCATCAAACATATCTTCCCTGTTTTCATAATCAAATCTCACCAAATCAACCAATTTTTCTTGAGATTGAACATAATAGGCGAATCTCGATTGTGCGTGATGGTCATCGGCCGCATCTCTTCCATATTCAAATTCTTCCCATAAATACTCCCCGTATGTAGCAAACGATTCATTGAGTGTTAAATGACTCCAACTTTCGCAACTAGCTAAATCGCCAAACCATTGATGAAATAACTCGTGAGCTATAACGCTTTCTCCTTTCACTCCATCAATCGTTTCGCGGGTAGTTTGATAACACATAAAATCTCCATGCAAAGTGGCCGATGTATTTTCCATAGCACCACTTACAAAATCTCTCACCACAATTTGTGCGTACTTTTGCCACGGATAAGGAACGCCCAATAAATTAGAATACAACTCAATCATTTTTTTTGTTTTTCCAAAAATGGCTTTTGCATGCGGTTCATATTCTTTTTCAACATAGTAGGAAATTTCCTTACCATTCCATGATTCATCAATCACTTTTTTAAACTCACCCACTGCCATCATTACTAAGTAAGGAGCATGCGGCAAATCCATTACCCAATGGTCTGTTCTTGTACCATCTGCATTTTTTTGAAAATTTACCAATAATCCGTTTGATAAGGTTGTGTATTTATCATCAACCGTGATGTAAATTTCATTCGTCATTTTCTCTGTTGGGTTATCAATCGTTGGAAACCATACTGAATTTGATTGAGTTTCTCCTTGTGTCCAAATTTGAGGCATTTTATCCAACTCTTTACCATTCGGGTTAATAAAATATAACCCTTTATCTTCTGTTATGGCTGCACTCCCACCAAGTTTTAATTCATTTGGTTTTGCTATATATTCAATAACAACCGTATAAACCTCTTTTGAAGTATATACTTTGTCTAACGTAATTTTTAAAGAATCATTTTCATAATTATACTTTACTGGTTTTTCTATAGTTGTCGTTTCATAAACCACTGATTTTTCCCCTTTTTTGATTGGCAAATCCTTAACTTGTTTTTCTAAAAGATTAACAGATTTAATTTCCATGCCACGCGCATTTAAATACAGCTTATTTGTTGGATAGAAATAAGGTTTCACTTGTATTTCTGCTTTACCTATTAATTGAGCATTTGGCCAATCAAAACTCACCCATAATTTAGTATGAAGGATGTCATTTGTTTTTGTGTGGGTAGCCTGATAAACTGTTTTTTTAACAGGCGCATCTGAGAATATACTAATAGTGTCTAAATTGATCGAAGGTTCTGCCGGCGCTTGATAAGCAGAAAAACTTTGAGATTGTTTCTTAAAAATCGAGCATGCTGTTAAAAAAACAGCGCACATAGCAATAAAAAAAACGTACTTATACTTCATATGAGATTATATTTTTCAATTATTATAAGAT
>Ga0172373_10001051_pt1 | contig 44874 bp, 38 predicted proteins | sample Lak10m_2_FD_114546 | JGI IMG/M metagenome (GOLD analysis project Ga0172373, IMG submission 114546) | Freshwater microbial communities from Kabuno Bay, South-Kivu, Congo - kab_092012_10m | ecosystem: Environmental > Aquatic > Freshwater > Lake | place: Democratic Republic of the Congo... | reverse complement strand
CGCTTTCTGAAGCTCAGATAAATGATATTAGGGATGCCGCCAACAAAGCTTGCGTATTGGGGGAGGGCATGTTTAAAGTAAGAATTCAATTACAGTTTGGCGGCGAGTAGAACCCGCTACCAAGGGTAGGCGACAGAATCGGCCCAATTTAAAATCAATCAAATCTGACCCCATTGATTTACATTGATTTAGCGCAATTAGATACCAAACGGCTAATAAATGCCAGTATTTATAAAAGCAAGGCGTTTTATTATTTTAAGTATTCACCTGTTATTTAAAGCTTTTTTGGAAAAAAGACGGGGGAATCATGAGTGCCGCCGGGCGCCGGTAAACGATTTATAAAGATGATTGATATTTTGCCGCTTCCATCACAGAATATGACGAAGCTTATGACCCATAGAGGCGGATTTTCTTTTTCAACCCGAGAAAGCCCCCTCTTCGGCCTTTTTAACCGCCTCATGCTGTCCTTTATGAGCTGCAACAATACAATTTTGCTACAGAACCCTAGCATCCTGCCGTATGATCGTATGAATTTTTTTGAACAGAGAGCCAGGCAATGGATGCTTTAGTTATATTAATACCGTTATTGCCGTTACTGGCGGCCGGCGCTATCGGCTGCGGCCATTTGGCCGGCGTGCTGCGCGGCGAGGCCGGTGAAGGCGTCACCGCCGATATCGCCTGCGGGGCGATCAGTTTGTCGTGCCTGATGGCCCTGGCTTTACTAGGCGGCGATTGGCTAGGTAAAAACCAGGGGGCCTTCAGCGTCGGGCAATGGTTGAGCAGCGACGACTTAAATATCCGCATTAATTTTATTACCACTGGCCTTCATGTCCGCCTGGCTGCGCTTTTTGCATTGCTGCTGGCGATTGTCAGCCGCTTTTCCATCCATTATTTACACCGGGAAACGGGCTTTTACCGCTTCTTCTTTGTCTTAAGCCTGTTTACCGCCGCAATGTTGTTGCTGGTGTTATCGGGCAATGCTGTCGGCGCCTTTATCGGCTGGGAAATTGCCGGTCTATGTTCATACCTATTGATTGCATACGCCTACCAGCGCCCGGTCGCCACGCAGAATGCCACGCGGGTCTATGTAACCAACCGCATCGGCGATGCCGGCTTTATTATCGGCATCAGTTTGAGCTATGCCTGGCTCGGTACGATAAACTGGAAGCAGTTGAATGCGGCGGCGGAGCAGCTCACCATAGGCGAAGCAACCGGCATCAGCCTGTGCTTTGCGCTCGCGGCCTTTGCCAAATCCGCGCAATTACCGTTTACGCCGTGGTTGGCGCGCGCAATGGAAGGGCCTACCCCATCCAGCGCCGTGTTTTACGGCGCGGTAATGGTGCATTCCGGGGTTTTCCTGGTATGCCTGCTGGAACCGGTTTTTTCACAATCGCCGTTTGCGATGGCTGTGCTTGGCGTGGTAGGTCTTACGACGGCGCTGTACAGCTTTATTGTCGGCCAAACCCAGACCGATATTAAGAGCTCGCTTGGCTTTGCAACATCAGGACAATTGGGCCTGATGTTCGTAGAATGCGGCCTGGGTTTTTGGCAACTGGCGAGCTGGCATCTTTGCGCCCACGCCGTTGTGCGTTGCTGGTTGATACTCACCGCGCCGTCACTGCTGCACAACCTGGGGCGTACTGCCGCGCAGGACCAAGCGCGCGAAATCCCAGGATGGTTATATATGGTATCCTTACAGCACTTCTGGTTGGACCAGATCATTGATTGGGCGCTGGTCAAGCCTATTCGCGGATTGGCGCGCGACCTCAGTTATTTTGATGACCATATCATCGATCGCATCATCGGCGTTCCGGCGCCGGCGATAGGCACATTATCGTCACTGGCGCAGGCGGAAGAGGAAATCGTCGGCGCAAAACTCAATAATGATATGGATGAATTCGCCCGCGGCAGCGGACTGGCCGGCAAGCTGACCGAATGGGCCGCCGCTCTCGTGCATTGGTTTGAAGACCGCTTTGTGTTGCGCGGCATCGGCAACGATGCGATCCATTTCGGCCGCCAACTCGGGCATGCCGCGAATAAATTCGAACAAATCATATTAAGGCCGCGCTACCTGGTCCTGTTTGTCTGTATAACCTTCCTGGTTGCCTTTTAAATCGTTAATTGAATCGCTAATGAATGCTTTCATAAACACCTGGCCGGCAGCGGCAGCCTTCCCCTTGCTCACAACCTTGACACTGGTCCCGCTGGTAGCGTCGATAGCCGTCATTAATTCGCCATCATCGACTATCGCGTTGCGCTTCGGTTTTGCCGGAAGCGCGTTGGCCGTATTGCTCAGCCTCTACCTGCTGATGGTTTTCGATACCGGCAATCCCGGCATTCACCTGGTCGAGCAGATGCATTTCGCCGGCTTCAGTTACGCCGTCGGCGTTGACGGCGCCAATATCCTGTTTATCCCGTTAACGACGGTTTTAACGTTCCTGGCCCTGATTTACACGCTAATCACCCGGCATGCCGCCGATAAGCTGTTTATCGCCTGCCTGCTGGGTTATGAAACTATATTGATCGGGGCTTTCTCCGCTTTGAATATCATGCAATTCTGGTTATGGTCGCTGCTGGAATTGATACCTGTCGTGCTGTTGACGGTTAATGCCGGAACCGGGCAAAACCGGCGCTGGGTCGTCACGCTCTTATTGCAATACTGGGGCAGCGGCCTGGCTATGACGCTGGCCGGCTTCCTGTTTCTCGCCTTTGGCCTGGTCGGCTCGGACCATGACTTAACCTTCGATTGGCTGACATTAAAAGAAAATAACGCCTATTTACATGACGAGATATTGATTTTCATCCTGCTGTTTTTCGGCTTTTCGATTCGTATGCCGCTGTTTCCGTTCCACGGCTGGCTGCCGTTGCTTGCCGAGCATGGCACCGTTGCCAGCGCCGCGATTTTCCTGGTCGGCCTGAAACTGGGGATTTATGCGCTGATCCGTTTTATTTTGCCGCTGTTGCCGGGAGTCGCCGAAGACTGGGCCGGTTTTGTGCTGACCTTGGGCTTAATCAGTATTTTTTACGGCGCCTTGCTGGCGCTGATGCAAATCAATATCCGCCGCCTGCTGGCGTTTGCCGTGATCAGCCACACCGGCATGCTCGTCATCGGCATATTCAGCTTTAACGAATACGGCCTGGAAGGCAGTTTATTGCTGTCAATCGCTTACGGGCTCGCGACAGCCGGCATGCTGTTCAGCGTCGGCCTGATCTATGAACGCACCCGCACGGCATTTATCCCGCGCCTGGGCGGTTTGTTCGACACCAACTCAACCATCGCGCTGCTGTTCCTGATTTCCGCGCTAAGCACGATGGTCATGCCCGGCACGCCGGGATTTGATGCCGCGCATTTACTGATTGAAGGCATTATAGAAGAAGACGGCTGGCTGGTTGCGATAGCGATATTGCTGGGCAACGTCCTGGCCGCCGCCTTCCTGCTGCGCGCTTTTCAGCAGGTGTTTATCGCGACGCCCAGGCGCTACCAGCAACCCTACAGCAGCGGCCATCACCCCGTCAGCAAAGAACGCATGATTACCCTCGTGATTTGTTCATTGCTGATAGGTACGGGCTTTTACACGACGCCGTGGCTGAATTTTATAGACCAGGACGCCACCGCTATTGAGAAAGACTATCCCATACACGGCTCACAGCACCCGGACGCGGTAACTGAGCCGCTTGAAGACCAGCCAGGAACCCCGCAACGATGAAGATTCTAAGCCTTATCATCGCAATACCCCTAGCCGGGGCGCTTGCCGCAGGACTAAGCCGCGACGCTAAGCGGGCAAAAATTTTTGCCCTCGTCATTGCCGCTGTCGAATTGATAGCAACGCTGGTTGCGGTGCGGCTGTTTAATGCTGATGACGGCACGTTTCAACTGCTCGAAAGATACGCTTGGATACCCAGCCTGAATATCGAATACCTGGTCGGCGTTGACGGTATTTCCGTACTGTTTTTGCCGATGACGGCATTGTTGACATTGATGTCCATCATTGCGTCGTGGCATTCGGTACAACAATTAAGCCGCTTGCATTTTGCGCTGCTGTTGCTGCTGGAAGGCCTCAGCATGGGCATATTCGCGGCGCTGGATATGGTGCTGTTTTTTATGTTCTGGGAATTGACCCTGCCGCCTATTTTCCTGCTTATCGGCTTATGGGGCATAGGCCCTGCGCGCCGCAATGCGGCGAGCAAATACACCTTGTTCATGCTGTTCGGCGGCGTGCCGCTGCTGCTGGCTATTATCATGCTCGCGATCAACCATGCCACCGGGATGAACGGTACGATTCCCCATGACCTGAGCTTCAGCTTCCCGACGCTGCTCGAAACCCCATTGCCGGATGCGCTGCAAAGCAGCATTTTCCTATTATTGCTGCTCGGCTATGCCGCTAAAGCGCCCTTGGTCCCATTTCATACCTGGCTGCCCCTTGCGGCAATGGAAGGTCCCACGCCAATAGCCGCATTACTGACCGGCCTGAAACTCGGCGTTTACGGCATCTTGCGTTTTACGCTGCCGTTAGCGCCGTCTGCTGCCGTTGAATACAACTGGGTGCTGGGTATTTTGGGGGCTATCGCACTGATTTACGGCGCATTGATTGCGCTGCAGCAAACCAATTTGCGGCGCTTGCTGGCTTACGCGAGTATCAGCCATGTCGGCCTGGTGATCATCGGCATCGCTTCGCTGAATATACAAGGCATCCAGGGCGCGATTTTTCAATTGCTCAATTTCACGCTGGCGGCCGGTTCCTTGATGCTGATCGCAGGCTTTATCCAGCAGCGACTGGGCAGCACCGAGATGCTGCATCTTGGCGGCCTGGCTAAAACCATGCCGAGCCTGGCCTGCTGTTATTTTTTATTGGCATTGACCAGCATGGGCATACCCGGCACCAGTGGTTTTCCGGCGGAGTTATTGCTGGTATTGGGCGCGCTGTTAGCCCATCCCAGCCTCGGCATCACCGCCTTGGCCGGAGCGCTGCTGGGTGCAACTTATATGCTGTCTTTTACCCGCCGCGCCTTTTTGGGACCGGTCACCCAACCCGATGCCAGGCAGGCGCAGGACTTGCTCCCGCGGGAACTGGCGCTGTTATGCCTGCCGGCGCTGTTGGTTTTAATGTTTGGCCTGTTCCCGAACGCCGTACTTAAAATCAACCAGAAAGCCGCCGAAACCTGGCTGTCGCGATTACTCGAACAGCCTGAATTGGGAGGCCGCGAGCTGGCGGGCAACCTAAGACCTTGAACGCTTCAATCACGCATCTCGGAAATCGGCATGCTGATATGAAAACCCTGTACATAATCGATGCCCATAAGTTTGAGCGCTTCTAAAATTTCCTGGTTTTCGACGAACTCCGCCACCGTCAATATGCCCAGATCCTGGCACAGCCGGGACAGGTTATGCACCAGGATAAAATCCACCTTCGAGGTCAGGATATTGCGCACAAATGCGCCGTCGATTTTGACATAATCGAAGCGCAACTCCCTGAGATAATGGAAAGAGTTATAACCGCTGCCGAAATCATCAAGCGCAAATGAAAACCCCTTTTTGCGCAAATCGGTAAGGAACATGCGCATATTGGTCATATCGCTGATGGCATCGCGTTCCAGCAATTCGAACACAACACAATTGGACGGGACTTGCAACTGATGGCATAAGTCTTCGGCATATCCCAGGATACCGCGCCCCTGGATTTCCTGGACGGAAAGATTGATAAAAATTTTCGCATCCGGCTTGCCGGCCAATATCCTGTCATGCTTGGCTTGCAGCGCCCTGCTGATGATCGCACGATCCAAATCCCGGCCCAGCCCGTATTTGTCGATAGTTTCGATAAACATGCCCGCCGAAACGATCTCGCCATCCGGTTCGATCAGGCGGGCCAGCGTCTCGAACGCAAGCACCTTGCCGGTTTTGCAATCGACGATAGGATGGTAATACGGCACGATCCGGCCCTGCTGTAACGCTACGCGCAGTTTTTCAACATAGTCGCGGGTATTGCGCCCGCCCTCAATTAAATTACCCAGTTCAGCCAGCGTGCACGAGCTGTCCTTGCCGATAGACTTCGCGCGGTACAGGGCAATATCGACGCCGGCCAGCAAATCGGTAATATTCCGCGAATCGTGCGGGAAAGTGACGATGCCGATGGAAACGGTAAGTTGGAATTGTTTACCGTCAGGCGCGGTAAACACCTTTTCACGCAGTATTTTGCCGAGCGCTTCCGCAACGGCGACGGCCCCATCGCGGCCGGTTTCCGTCAGGATGACGGCAAATTCGTCGCCGCCGATACGGGCGGCAAGATCGCCTTTACGGAGATTGCTCCGCAGTATCTCTGCAACGCCGCACAAGGTTTCATCGCCGACGGGATGTCCGTAGGTATCATTGATGTCCTTGAAATCGTCGAGATCGAACATCAGCAGCGAAAATTCATGGTCATGACGCTCGGAGCGTCCGACTTCATATTCCAGCAAGGCGCTGTAATGACGCCGGTTATGCAGGCCGGTGAGCGGGTCGTGCACCGAGTAATATTCCAATTCCGCCAGCGTCCGCGACAATACCTTGCTGGAGCCGACCACCATCACCATAACGGCGAGGATGGAGCGGATGACGCTTTCTTCCTGCGGACTCAGTTTACCGGTCGACGCATAAGCCACGCCGAGCAGCCCGGCCAGATTCGGCGCATGCTCCGGCACGGTCACGGTAATCATGCGAATATCTTCCAGCGCACAGTTTGTTATACTCTCACGCACATCATATTCTTCGATGTCAAGCGCCGCATCGAAGGGCAGGTTGAGACTTTCGATCATTTGCCGCGACAGCATCTGCCGGGCAGCCTGCTTGACCTCATCGGAATAGCTGCCGAGGTAGTACAGGTAAATCGATAAACCGTGTTCTTCGGCAAACGCGATAAAGAAAAAATTAAACGGGAAAATAGCATGGAACTCGGTCAGGATTTCCTGCACGAATTCCTTCCATTGCGACACATGCTCATGTGACAAAATGATGCGTTCCAGCACCCGGCTCTGCCGCTCCAGCAAATCCTTCTCGATCAATGTCGATGCCAGGTCGGTGAACGCCTCGTTGACTTCGTTGATCAAGGCCTGCACATAGTCGCCGTTACGATGCCACTGCCGGTTGCGCTCATCGAACAGCAAATCCAGGCTGCCGTCCAGGCGATTGCACATTTCCAGGGCGCGGACGGTGGCCTGCTCGAGTACGGCGACGCCTTTATCATCGGCTGCAAGCTGCATTTCCTGTACGACATCGCGGTGTACGCAGCGAATCAGGTCGGCCACGCCGCTGCTGAATGTTTTGGAGCGCGTCTGGCTTTCCAGCAACGCGGCGAGGCGGTCAATGACGCGTTGGCGTAACTCTTCGAGGCTGCTGTCGAAAAATAGGCTGTTCATAGCAGGTGGGTATGGAAACGGCCACCGCTTTGCATCAGGTCGATGCCGCATTGCAGGTCTTTAAGCCAGGCAAGAAAATCAGCCACCGCAGAGCCGCGATAAACAGGACCATGCTGCGGCGCGATCATGTTGATGTCCAGCCCTGCGATAGTGTCGAGCCAGCACACAATCGCCTTATTCGAACACATATAACGGCGATGGAATTTTTCTATGAATGGCAGGTGCAGGTTGAAATCATCCACGAAAGCATCGTCTTTATCCAAAGGCATCATCGCGGCGCCGATATCGCCGGTAAACAGGATTTTTGAAACAGGATCGTAGGTGTTGACCTGCCCTTCCGAATGCAGGAAATGAGCGGGGATAATCTTGAGCTTAAAACCGGGTGACGGCTCGAACTCCATGCCCTCGTCAGGCACGCCGACAAAACGGGACATATCTTTTAAGCCGTAATGCGGCAGGAAACGCATCCAGATACGGGAGACGTATACCGGGCAACCGGTCAATTCCAACCAGGTGGATATACCGCCGACAATATCGGGGTCCTGGTGCGAGAGGATAATGCCGCGTATCTGGTCCGGGTTCAGGTAGCGCAACAGCTCGGCAAGTACGCGCGGCATGACGCCGAAACCGCCCGGATCGAGCAATACGCCGGCATTATCCTGCATGACCAGGTATTGATTGGAACGGACGCCTTCCTCTTCGCCCGGTTCGCTCTCGTTGAGCAGGATAAACCTATGGTTATCCGTATCAAACAACCTGATATTACGCATGACTCCCCCCCGGCTAAAATCCAAGAAATAAAAAATTCCACTCATTTGTCAGGGTAATAATAACACTATTGTAATAATACTTTGAGCTTGGAAATAAAAACGAGCTTAAAAGTAGCCATTCCTGTTTCCGCCCAAGATGATGCCAAACGGTGTTAATACTTTCCAGTAAAGGGTATGGAAATGACCCAATAGAATTTCTGTAACTGTTCAGCAGCTCCTTGTCTGAAGAGGCTGTGAAAGTATTTTAAAAGCCTACAAAAACCTGTATTTGAAAATCTTCAACCTATTGATTTTTATGATGTGTACGGAGTACAAACCTAAGTTTGTACTCCAAATACTGAATGCTTTCATAATCTCTGAAGCGTAGGGCGTGCTGCGCGCGCCTTCTCGTGCGTGTTGATAACGCACAGGTTCGTTGATGGCGCGCGCAGCACGCCCTACAGTAAGGGGGCTTGGATGGTTACGAGTTGCTATGACAGTGTTCTATCCTCTATTCCTTTTATGTGGTTAGCAGCTGGCTATAGACTCCCGTTGCCCTGCAAATAATTTAATAATTGCCGTAGCGCTTCAGGTTTATTGGTCGGCGTGGGCTGGCCGCCCTGGTCGCTGCTATTAATGCCGTGGCAAGCCGGGCAGGTCCGGATTTCGCCGGGTTGCAACGATAGCCAGTTGCGCTCCCGGACGACAAAATTGCCTTGCGCATCGGTGAGCTGCCAGCTCAATGCGCGGCGTGTCGGTAATAACATGGCGACCGAGCCGTCTCCGGCGATTTTAACGCTGCCCTTAGGCGCACCGGGTTCCAACGGAGGGTTAGCGGTAACGCTGTGCAGTGTTTGGGCCAGCACCCGGCGGCCCGGCCTGATCGTTGCCGAATCGTAGCTTCTTATGCCGCGTATCTGGTCGGCCTGGAATGCCTGGAAATGGGCTATCGTGTAAAGCTTTCCGTTATTGCCGACTGTTTGCGTCGCCGCCCCTTCTACCGCGAGGTTAAACGGCTGCTGTTGATCGCTGTGATCGCGTTGCGTCACGTTGCGCATAACGGCTAAAGCGAGTCCGTTACTTTTCAAATACTGCCTCAGCGCGGCTTCGGTAACGCCCTCTTCCTGTAATACCTGCAATTCAGGCGCCTGCAAGCCGGAAACGCGCCGCGCTGGTTTAGGCCGGGCTTTCACTTCAACAGGCTGCAGTTCCCAAAGCTCGCCGCTATAATGCGTCAATGTGTCGGGGCTGTAATAACGGATGTCCTTGCTGATGCCGGGCGTCAACAACTGATCGGCTATCCATACGCCGTTCGCCTGTTTTTTTAAGGTGCGCAAACGAAAGGCATAACGCGATTGCGGATAGGCATCGGCATAATCGGGTGTCGTCGTGCCTTCATTCCTGTCCTGGCGCGTTTCAAAAGTATGGGCCGCGATAGCCGTGCCGTCGGACAACACCACAGGATCGCGGTAATGCCCCGAGTTTTCAGGAACCGGCGTTGCACCGTCCGAGCTAATCGATGACGTTGATTTATCGGTGATATAGTCGATGCTCATTTGATCGGCGTTATGGGACGGCGCACCGTTTTGCAAACGGACTATTTGCCCGGACGCATGCGCGCCGAATTCCGGCGCATTAATGCCGATATACGCATTCGGGTCAGTCGGGTCCTGCTTGACCTGGAAAAAATTGCTGATCTTGTTTTGATTAAAGCTGTTTACCAAATACGTCAATGAGGGATCGTCGGTAAATACAGCATCGACATAAGAGCCGCCCAATTCATGCCGGCCGATATGGTTGACGGTTTCCAATTCGCTGCCGTCTTCATTGACTTGCCACGGGAAAAAATGGTTAAAACTGTGCCCGCCAAGGTTTGTACCCGCCAAAGAGAGGGCGTCGAAGCCCAAGGGTTCAGGAAATATCTCTTTACGGGTATTTAAAACAGTTGCCGCAGCCGATTCGCTGGAATAATTAAAGGTACCGTAATGCGGTGCGCCGTTACGGTCTGCGGCAGCCTGCTGGTCTTGCTGCAAATGGTCCCAGCGGGTAAAAATAACCCGGCCAAAGCTATCGACAAAGGGGCTGAAATCGCCGGAAGGCGCATGCGTCAACATAAGCAGGTTGCCTGTGGACGGCTTTAAGCTCCATAAGCCGGTCACCGAGGGCGCTTCTTCATACTCGTCCAGTTGCGGGTACAAATGGCTCAAACCGTTGCGCGGACGATCGGATACAAAAATAATACGGTTATCCGTGCCATAAACGGGGCTCACATTATTATACGCGGCAGGTTGATTAGGCACTTTGGTAACTACCGGGGTGTCATTTTTCCCTAATCCGCTCATTTCATACAGTTGCCAGTAGAATTTTTTCACCTGGTAGTGCGTAGGCGCGCCCGTGACCATACTGAATATGATCTTCTTGCCGTTCCAGTGTACGGCAGGGTCGCGCACCTGGATGGCATTATTGCCCTGCAGCCCGGTTTGCCCGAAACCTGCCGCCTCGGTCAGGTTTTTTAAGGTCCCATCGGGATAACGCATCCATAAATCACCGCCGCGCCCGGTAATATCAATGCCGGCTTGGTGATTGCAAAAAGTCGAATTCAAGGTACAAAAATCCTGGGGTATCGGCACTTGCGTGACAAATGCAATCGGGTAACCGGTCGCAGCGGCACAAGGGTAGGATAACTGGGCCAGCAACAACAGGCTCAGTCCGCTTAGTTTTTTAATCATGACAAGCTCCTGGTAATGAATCATATATAAGGTATGGTAAACACTCAGCACTTAGAAAAATGGAACACTGATGACGCCGGCAAACAACTGACGTGGATTATCTGTGCATCTGCGTTCCATTACATCCGGCGGCTGGTGTGGGCGATTATTGCAAGGCGCCGACAACAAGATGGCGTTCGGATTGCTCATAGTAAGTGGAGTTGCTGTAAGTGCTCCAGGTGTAGCCGACGATTTCATTGCTGACCTCATCGGCATAAAGCCTGAAAAGCCCGGAGCCGACACCGGTATCCCAACTGCCACCGGCCATTTTACGGGTATCATCGGCGCCGTGGCCGCTTTGCGATGAATCATAGACTTCAACGGTGTACTGGCGGGTGCCCGGCACGATGGGCGCCGTTGCGGTGATTTCCGTGGGCGCGCCCCGGACCAGCATAACATGGCCGGTACTGCTCAGGCCGCTGGGGTACTTGATTGCAATCACATCACCTATCGCAATGCCTTCCACAAAATGGGTAGCGGTAAACCCATTCCCGGACTGGATGGCGTCGTGATACAAGGCCGCGCTGGGGCTGGTGCTGCCGAACCAGTTTTTGAAAACCGTATTATCCCAACCGTAGGACTGTTTTAATAACTGGGTTAAAAACGTGCTGCACTGGCTGCGGTTTTCATACGTTACCGCACCGTTTACGCCGGCCCAGCTGATATAGCTGGGATTGCTCGCATAGTCATTATTTTCCGGCAAGATATGTTCAATTAAATCATCAGCCCACAACACATGAGCGGGGGCATCGGCATAAGACGGCTGCGCGCTTGCTGCAAGCCCCAGGCCTCCCAAAATAATGAGTAACTTGCAAAATGGCGATAAGGTTTTATTAATAGGTGTTTTCATAGTGGCTTCCGTATTCAATAGGGCTAAGACAGATTTTATAATTTCTTGGGTTCGGTCAATATTTAACGACAACAGCGAAATAAAAGCTGTGTTATATTCACAGGCCTCAGTGTGAAATACCCACATCATCCGAACTTAAGTTTGCGCTTATAGGAACTAATCCTTATGCTTGAAAATGTACCTTTATTCGAATCACTGTCCCCACAAGATCGCTCCGAGCTGGAATCCGGCATGCATACGCAAAACTTCCCCAAAGGTTCATCCTTGGTCAACCAGAGCGATGTTTCAAACAACCTGCTGTATATCGTGCTGTCGGGACGACTTAAAGTATTCATGAGCAACGAAGACGGCCGCGAGGTTTTGCTGGATTTCCTCCAGGAAGGCGACACCTTCGGCGAATTATCATTATTTGACGAACAGCCGCGCTCTGCCACCGTCATGACGGTCGAAGACTGTAAAATCGGATTATTTCCCCGCGCCTATCTTTTTGAATGCCTGCAACGCAATCCTGATATTGCGATCGAGCTTTTAAAGACGGTTATCAAGCGCATGCGCAACGCGACGGAACAGGTCAGCAGCCTGGCATTGCTGGATGTCTACGGAAGAATCGCCAAGACCTTGACGAATATGGTTAAAATCCAGGCTGACGGCAAAGAAAGCACCGACCCGTTGACACACCAGGAATTGTCGACGATGGTCGGCGCATCCCGCGAGATGGTGACGCGCATCCTGAACGACCTCAAGAAAGGCGGCTATATCTCGATCGAGAATCACCGTATCGAACTAAAAAAACGCTTGCCTGTACGCTGGTAATGACCCGCTGACAAGGCCGACTTGCAGAAGCAACGCCGTGTCCATTTCCGATAAACAAAAAAAAATCCTTAGCCTGCTGGCGGACGGTCAATTTCACTCAGGAACCGAGTTGGCCCACGCACTGGGCATTAGCCGTTCGGCGGTATGGAAACAGGTTAATGCGCTGACCGGGTTGGGATTGCCATATTCAGCCGTCAGCGGCAAGGGTTATCGCCTGGATAATCCTCTGGAATTACTGTCTGCATCCAAAATCAATGCCTGTCTTGAAGACCAGGCTCAAACCTTGATGTCCTCGCTCGAAATTCATGACCGGATCGATTCCACCAACCGTTACCTGGCAGGACTCGCGCAGCAACAGGCCGCTTCCGGCAGGGTTTGTTTCGCCGAACACCAAACAGCGGGTAAAGGCAGGCGCGGACGGCAATGGGTATCGCCATTCGGCAGCAATATTTATCTATCGATATTATGGCGATTCCAGCAAGGCTATGCAGGCACGGCGGGCTTAAGCCTCGCGATAGGCGTCGCCGTTATCAGGACTCTGCAGCGGCAACAGATCACCGGCATCGGCTTAAAATGGCCTAACGATATTTACAGCCAAGGCAAGAAGCTCGGCGGCATCCTGATAGAAATCAGCGGTGAATCAGACGGCCCTTGCGCAGCAGTGATCGGCTTGGGCCTGAATTTATTTTTACCGGAAACTGAAGCGGAAAGCATTACCCAGGCCTGGACTGATTTGAGCAAAGTCGCAGGCCACCTCCCGCTGAGCAGGAACCGCTTGGCAGGCGGCTTGTTGAACCAGTTATTGGCGGTATTGGCGGAGTTTGAAACGGTCGGCATTAACGCTTATCTCGATGAATGGCGCCGCTACGATTGCCTCAAAAACCAGCCGGCAACGCTGTTTATCGGCGAACAGGCGTTTGCGGGCATGCTGCGGGGCATAGACGATAACGGCTTATTGTTGCTTGAACATCCTGACGGCAGGACCCAGGCGTTTGCTTCCGGCGAAGTCAGCTTTAACCCCAGCGCGAAATGAACTTATTGATCGATATGGGCAATACCCGGCTTAAATGGGCGGTCGATAAAAACGGCCTGCTTAGCGTCGGCGAAGCGCTGGTCAACAGGCAGCTTGACCGGCAAAAATTACTCGACCGCTGGGAAGCTATCGCCAAGCCGCAGGCCATCGGTATTTCCTGCGTCAGCGCCGACCCATTATTAGCCTTGGTTCAATCGATCGCAGCTGAGTTATGGCCGGATAGTAAAATCATTCCCGTTAAACCCAGGCCGCGCGCCTTCGGTGTCACCAACGCCTATCAACAAGCCGAAAAACTGGGCGTCGACCGCTGGCTGACCTTAGTCGCCGTCAGGCAACGCTATGCCGGACCTGCCTGCATTGTCGATTGCGGCACGGCAATCACTGTGGACTTGCTCGATGCCGGCGGCAATCATCGCGGCGGTTTTATCAGCCCAGGGCTGGCATTGATGAAACAAGCACTGGCGCATGGAACCGACGCCTTGCCGTTTAATGAAACCCATTATGCCGTCGCTCCTGCCGATTTTACCGAAGCGGCTATTTATGCCGGGACCTTGTCATCTGCGGCCGGGTTGATAGAACATGTGCTGAAGGCGCAGGCGGAAACGATGCTATTGATCCTGACGGGCGGCGATGCCGAACTTATCGCGCAGCAACTGGCGCTGCCGCTGGTGATTGATACCGACCTGGTCTTGCAGGGACTGGCAATAGTCCTGGGCGGCAGCTTATGAAGATACTGTTTTTCCTGGTCGCCATCGCCAATGTCACGCTGTTGATGTGGGAATATAAAACAGGTAAATTTGCAGCGCGTGTAATCAGCGCGCAGCAGACGGCCGCCGACAAGGAAGCCATCGTACTGCTGGGTGAGTTAAAACCGGCACCGCCCGTTATTGCGAAAACTGAAAACACAGCATCGCCTGCCATTAAACCGGCTCCAGAACCGCCGCCCCCTGAAAAACCTGAAGCCATACCCGTGCATTGCTATGAAGCGGGACCATTCAGCCATCAAGCAGAGTATCAACACTGGCTTAGCGCCATGACTGGCGTCTATACCGTTAACCCCATCAGCAAAGACGAACGGGCTATCAGCCGTTACATCGTCTCATCGCCGGCAAATACATCCAAAGAGACCGATACCACTGTTCAATTGCTTAAAAAGCACGGCATCAGCGATTTTTTTATGCGCCGAACCGAAGCAGGGGATAAGGAGATTTCACTCGGTATTTTCAGCTCGGAAGAACGATCCGCAATCATGCAACAGCAAATGCTTGCTAAAGGGATTAATGTAAACACCAAGGTCGAATATAAAATAAAGCCCCAAAAATACCTATTGATCAGTGTCGATAATAATCCAGTGAAATTGCTGACGGAGCTGCGAAAAAGCTATCCCCGGATTACCGTGAAAAACAGCGAATGCCGCTAAGCCGGGTAGGGCGTGCTGCGCGCGCCATCAACGAACTGGCACGTTATCCACGCGCAGGACAAGGCGCGCGCGGCGCGCTTCAGGCAAGGCCCTGAATAATTACAGTTCCTGCACTTTTTATAACCCGACTGTTCATGCGGTGTTTTTCTCAATAACGATGTCTTCAATAATCAGCACATCCAAACCGGAGGTATAAAAAACGGCCAACGCATCTTCAACCGTATGTATGATGGGTTTGCCCATGACATTAAAACTGGTATTTAACACCAGAGGGATACCCGTCAATCGGTAAAAGGCGTCAATCAATTCGTAGAATGCGTTATTCCATGAGCGCTTCACGGTCTGCAGGCGGCCGGTTCCATCCACATGCACAACACCGGGCACTTTATCCAGCACCGCAGGCCTGAATCTCAGCGTGCGTTCCATATAAGGCGATTCCTGGTAATTTTCAAAATAATCGGCGCCGTGCTCGTGCAATATCGACGGGGCAAAAGGCCGGAACGCTTCCCTGAATTTAACCTCGGCATTAATCCTGTCCTTGATGATTTCCGAGCGGGGATCGGCCAGGATCGACCGGTTCCCCAAAGCTCTGGGGCCAAATTCGGCCCGCCCCTGCATCCAGCCGATAATTTTTCCTTCAGCCAGGTAACTTGCCGCTATCGCGCTGATGTTTTCACCCGCTTCAAGCCTCCTGGACTTAGGGCTGTATTTTTTCAGCGCGTCCAGCTTGCCTGCGGCGATGCCGGAACCCAGGTAAGGGCTTTGAAACGCAACGGGGCGCTGTTTATCGGCATGGTCCTCATAGAACCCGAGCAATGCCGCGCCAATTGAATTACCGTCATCACCTGGAGCGCTGAATATATAGGCATTCTTGAATGGCGTATGCTCTATAATCCGCCCATTGGCGGACGAGTTCAGCAGGCATCCGCCGCCGAGCACGACATTTTCATGGCCCGTCACGTCATGCAGGTTGGTCAAATACTGGTAGACGATTTCGCTGAAAACCGCCTGCGCCGTACAAGCCAGGTCAGCAACATTTAGATAGGACTCGCCGTCCACATGCCGGTATTTTTCGAGTTCCAGGTAGCTGTTTAAGCAAACCGGCATATCAGCCTGGACAATATCCAAACCTTCAACACGGATTAGCGCTGTCATCAACTCATATAAGGCGGGATTAAGCTTGCCATAGGCGGCGAGTCCCATGACTTTCCATTCCTCGCCTTGAAACAGGCCGAAACCGCATAATTTGCAGATCTGCATATAAAAAAAACCGAGACTGCCGGAGTTGGCGCCATACTTCTGTGCCCGGTTGGTCAACGCCGAGATCTTATTATCGTCATAGCGATAGCATTGATAGGCGGAACCCTCGCCGTAACCGTCCAATATCGCACAAGCCGCTTCCGTATAAGGGCTGGTGTAACAGGCGGTTGCGGCATGGCTTAAGTGATGCTCATATTTGCGTATACCTGCCAGGTTGATACGGCTTCTTTCCGACAACTGGCTCAAACCGAACTGCAGGTTCAACCCGGACAATTGGCTGCCTGCCAGGGCTGATTTAATAAAAAACGCAGAGGAAAAATACTGGTCGCGGATTAAATCGGGAACCTCGCCATCCGGGGTCGATTCAATATAATCCTTGAATGCCGTAAAGCCTTGTTCGTCCATGATACCTTTTATAGTGTCCTCATAGTCCTTGCTCCAGGTATAGGCCGCTATGATTTCCGCGCCGGGCTCAGTATATTCCAGCAGCAGGTTCTCTATGCGCACATAAGGTTCCGGGCTGGTATTGACGGCTCTTTTATATTGCAGGTAGCGCTCATTGGCTTCTGCAAATATAACCTTCCCTTCTGAATCGACCAGTGCCAGCGAAGAATCATGAAAGGTGTTGGCTACCCCTAAATAATATTTCATAGATGACCTATGTCCGAAAAATGATCAATGATAAGTCTATTGTATTAAATCCATATTGAGCCTATCGAATGCACCCGCGGCTATGGAGGAAATCGAAAAGCCATAAGCCTTCCCTTCTTCACACGAATTGTCGCTACCGGGCTTATACTGTGAGGCTCTGCCGATACCGATAAAAAATGGATTGCACTTATCAGCAGATTCTAAGTATGATTGCGGTATATAAAATCCATAAAAAGCATAACTTGGAACAAAAATGGAAATACCACTAGAATTACTGCAGAAAAAAATCCTGATAGTAGATGATGCGTCGTCAATCCGCTCGTTAACCAAAGCCATTCTGCGGGAAGCCGGTTTTACTCATGTTTTTGATGCGCCGGATGGACCCGAAGCTTTGGTATTGATGAGAAAAGTAAAAATCAATGTCGTCATTTGCGACTGGAATATGCCGGGCATGACAGGCCTTGAGTTATTTAAGGAAGTAAAAAAAGACCCTAAACTGGTTGCACCGCCGTGGATCATGTTAACCTCCTCATCCGAAGGAGACAAAGTAAAAGAAGCGATCCAGGCAGGCATAACCTCTTATATTATCAAGCCTTATAAACCCGATAATTTATTAAAACAGGTTGTCAGCAAACTCAGTTAACGCCAGGAAAATCAACAACATCTTTCAAAAAGCTTTGCTAATGCAACCGGCATATCCTTTTTAAACCTCTTACACAGAAAATCGCTTCCCTCATTTTAAAGAGCGTAACGAACAGGCGGAAGGTGTCGACGCGCTCTTTAACTGCAAAACGCTTACAACCTATACAGGGTAAGCGCTTGATCAGAACAGCTCTATACTGTCCTCCTGCCCCTGCCGCTGGGCTTCTTTTTCTGCAAGCGCTTCATTGATCGTTTTACCTTGCAGGATGGCATCGAACATCATCTTTTCAGATTCCATCGTGTACCTGGAACGGATTTCATTCTGGAACTTTAACCATTCGTTCGGGTTATAAAGGCGCTCAGGACTTTCCAGCAATCGTGACAATCCGATCAGGTTTGATGTGACATGCTGTAAACATTGCGCCATCCGGTCATAAAACTGGAAAGCGACGACTGAAGACTGGATTTTGTCACTGGTCTCTGAACAACTGACTAAGGCCTGGTCTCTTATTGAACAGGATTTAAGCGCGAGCAGATGGCTGTTGATCACCCGCATGTGTTCGGCCAGTGTAGTAAACGATTCTGTTAATGTGTTTACGGATGAGTCACCTTCTTTCAGCAAATCTTCTACTTGAGCCGCTGATAAAGACAATAATTTGACAGTCTCTCGCACCTGACTCCAATCAAGATCAGGTTTTTTTGAATTAGAAGGAAGCATAATTTGTACCAAAGTAATAATTTTATAAATAAAGCTGAGCATATAAATAAGGCTGAAAAGTCACACTTTTCAGCCTTGCCTTTTTCAGCTTTATTTCGTTTCAATCCGCACCCGCTCTCATCCGTCGGGCGAAACCCGCCAACGGATAGAGGTCGACGGGTTGTCCCTCCACGTAAACGGGAAGTTACATGAAGGATAACGATAGTGGCCTATCGCCGTCAAATTTAAAAATCCTCCTGAAAAGGGGAAGCATCAGGCCAGTAAACTGTTTCATAGCTCCCATGCTTCGACATCACTGCCATTAAGTTAAGGCAAAATCGTCATTTTAGAAGCGGAAATCAGGAGTACAAACCTAGGTTTGTACTCCGAGCAGACCATGCTGAAAGGCTTAACTTAATGGCAGTGATGCTTCGACATGGGAACTATGTGTGTGGACGGGTAGGTATTTTTTTCGAGTTGCCTAAGTAGGTGTTCAAAATTTTCTTAACATTTTTCACAACCGCTCAGTGCATCTTGTTTCAAATAAAGCATTCAAACGAAATAACATTCGCTAAAACTCTTCCCATTCGTCATTAGCGACGGCTGTCGGCTGGGGTTTTGATTTTACGGCGCCAGGGTTCGCAAGAGCGACGTCTTTCTTCAAGCGCATAATCGCAGTGCCCACTTCGCTTGATGCCGCAACAAAGGCTGAGTCTGTGCTGAGCATGCCCTGCGCGTCATGGTATCTCCCTTCATTGATAATCTGGGCAACCTTGCCCGCTTCGATATGAAATGCGGCATGCCTGCCAAGGCATTCTGAAAAACTCTCCAGATGTCCCAATTGCTGCTTTGTATCGCCATGCAACCATTTGCCGAAATCGCAGCAATTATCTTTTGAAATCGTTGCGACATCCATTTTCTCATGATGGGATATAGCGCTACGGAATTTCACTTTCCATTCGGCATGCTTTTGCAAGGCCTTGTCAAGACCCTGCCTGATTTCATCGACATTCTGGATGTTTTTGATGTCCTGGTCGTGGACAGTGCGCTTGCTTTTGTATGTTTGCAGTTTTACCGGCGTTGCTTTTTGCCCGCCGCCCTGCTTGACGGCGTCTCCGGCAAAATCGGATGGGACATCATCCGTTTTAAAGACCGCTACCGTAGCCGAAAGGCTTTGAGCCTGCTCTTCCATCGATTCTGCCGCGGCCGCAGCCTGTTCTACCAACGCAGCATTTTGCTGGGTTACGTCATCCATTTGGGTAATGGCTTGATTAACCTGCGTAATGCCGGAACTTTGTTCGACGGAAGCGGCGGAAATCTGCGACATGATGGCCGTAACGCGCTGAATGGCAGCGACGATTTCTTTCATCGTTTGTCCGGCCTGGGTGACCAATTTGCTGCCGTCTTCGACTTTTTCCTCCGAATCACCGATCAGCGTCTTGATCTCTCCCGCCGCCGCCGCCGCACGTTGCGCCAAATTACGCACCTCCCCGGCAACAACCGCAAACCCCCGGCCCTGCTCTCCGGCACGGGCGGCTTCCACGGCGGCATTAAGGGCGAGGATATTGGTCTGGAAGGCAATGCCGTCTATCACCGAAATAATATCGACAATCTTACGTGAGGATTCGTGGATCGAATTCATCGTCGTAACAACTTGATTGACCGCAACAACGCCTTTACCCGCAATTTCCGAGGCGCCTATCGCCAGCCGGTTGGCCTGTTTGGCGTTTTCGGTATTTTGCTGGACAGTGGACGTCAACTCTTCCATGCTCGCTGCGGTTTGTTCGAGACTAGCCGCCTGCTCTTCAGTACGATGTGATAAATCATTATTGCCCGCTGCGATTTCTTTCGACGCCGTATTAATCGTATCGGTAGCCGCCTTGATTTCCCCTACCAGGGCTTTAAGGTTGTTTACGGTATTATTTACACTATTGCTGACCCTGCCAAACGTTCCGGGGTAATCGCGGCTGATCGTTTGACTCAGGTCACCTTTAGCCAATGCCTCGACGACACCTGCGATATCGTTGAAGCCCACATCGCAGGTCTCGATAAGCGTGTTAATGTCGGCAATGATGTCCCTGAAAACGAAGTCGAACTGCGTCACATCACCACGCTTTGAAAAATCGCCGGTCGAGGTCGCCACGCTAAGCATGCTCACTTCTTCACTGATACCGATAAGCGCATTTTTAACCTTATCGATAGCCTCGGTAATTTGGGCGTTCTCGCCAGGCAATCGATCCATATCCTCGGAAAAATCGCCTTGGGCATATTGGCTCATAACCTCAACCAGCCGCTTATTCAAACCGATATGGGAACTGATCAGGTCATTCATTTGCTGCGCCAAATCACCGAAAGCGCCGGGGTATTTGTGCGCCCATATCATTTCGCTGACCATGCCTTCAGCATGTCTCCTAGCGACGATATTATGCGAGATTGCAAAATTGTTGATAACCTCCTGCATCATTTTCAGGTCATAAATCAAGCTATTTTCATCGCCGTCCTTAAGCACCAGCTCCGTGGAAAAATCGCCCTGGGAAACTCTTTTGACCGCAGCGGCGGCATAGGCCGGATCACCGCCCAATTGCGTGAATACGCTACGGATAATCATTAAAGCGACCATAATGCCGGCGACCAGCGCCAATATCAAAACGGCCAGCAACAGCATCGTCGCGGATTGTATGCGCTCCGCCGCGATATTTTCATCGGCCCGGTTGCGCTGCCCGGTTATTTGGACGACTCGGTCGATCGCCTGTCGATGAGCCGCGTAAACAGGTTGGATGCGAGGTAAAACCAAATCAAGCGCAACCTGATCGGCTTTTTGTACGGCGGGAATAACCGCATTAAAAACAAGCTCATAGAAATCCACAGTCGGCGCATGCGCTTGTTCGAGGAAAGCCTTGTCCAATTCGCCGCCCAGCCCCTGCTTAAGCCAATAGTCATGGCGCTTATCATAGTCGTCCTTCAAACCCTTAAGCTGCTCAACCAGCTTGTTTTGTTCGATAGCGTCGGTTTCGCGGACCAATTGCAGTGTCACCAGGTAGGATTCAATAATATATTCCGGCGGCGGCAAAATGTCGGCAATCAGGTCTTTACCCTGGATAATGCGTTGATACAGTGCGCTGTTAATCTTAAGCTCGTCCAATACCTTGAATGACCAAGCGCCGTAAACGGCAAAACCCAGCGCAAATGCCGCAATCAACAGCGCAAAGCGATGGGAAAGTTTAAGGGAACGAAGAATATCCATGAAGCCACCCAACTAATCAGCTTAATTAAATTATTATTGAAAACCATTACAGCACAGCCAAACCCGGCATAGGTATCCGCATTTCCCACTCGCTTACCAATTTTCAGAACCTAGAAGATCACGGTAGAAACCGTTGGCATAATATACAATATACTTGCAGATTCGCTGATATTGATCAATCAATGCCGTAAAAGCCGCGCGCTTGTTTAACCGGCCTCACGCTGGTTATTACCGCCAGGCGAGAAGCGCCGGCCAAGAAAAAACACCATATCTTAAGCGCTGACAGGAACAGGAAATAATAGCCGGCTCATCCATACAAACAGTCTTCCATACTTTAATCAGGCTGAAAATACCATCATCCAGGATTAGGCTATACTGGATAATTCGCATATCCCGTAAAAACGTTTCAATGATACAGCGCAGAAATTTATATATAATTTCAAAAACCTTGAATGTTACAATTAAATCACTTGCGGTTTTATTTTAAATAGAGCCTGCCTTGAAAAATAGAACTTAATGGAGAAAACAATGGCAAGTATTCTTGCAGTTGACGATTCGGCATCGATGAGAAAAATGGTGACATTCACCTTAAAAAGCGCCGGATATGATGTCGAAGAAGCAGTAGACGGCGTTGATGCTTTAGTGAAAGCACAAGCCCGGCAATTTGATTGCATTATTACCGATGTCAACATGCCCAATAAGGACGGCATTACCTTAATTAGGGATTTGCGCTCGCTTACCAGCTACAAATATACCCCGATGCTGACGTTGACTACGGAATCAGGGATGGAAAAGAAAATGGAAGGCAAAGCGGCAGGTGCTACAGGATGGATTGTCAAACCTTTTGATCCTGATCAATTGCTAAAGACCTTGAAAAAAGTGTTGGGTTGAATGTCAGCCCTGTTTAATTGAATTTAAAGACGCACAGGTAAGTTTATGTCTATCGATATGTCGCAATTCCACCAGGTCTTTTTCGAAGAATGTTTCGAAGGCCTGGAAGCTATGGAATCAGGATTACTGAATCTTGATATGGGGGATATTGATTCGGAAGTCATCAATACCATTTTCAGGGGAGCGCATTCGATTAAAGGCGGTAGCGGAACCTTCGGCTTTACCGTGGTTGCTGATTTCACCCATGTCATGGAAACCCTGCTCGACGAAATGCGGGATGGACGTAGAAAAGTAACCCAGGCGGCCGTCAATGTATTGCTTGGCTCGGTTGACTGTCTCAGGGAAATGTTGACATCAATCCAGAATGAACAAGCCGTTGACGAAACCAGTGTAGCCAAACATAAGGCCGCATTGGAACAGGAACTGAACGGACTCGCAACAACAGAGCCTGCTCCCCCCGTTGTCAATACCAGTCCGGCGATAACTGCGGCTATTGATGATGATTCAGGCGATACCGAGCCGCTTGAATTGAATGAACAAGGCTGGAAAATAGCCTTCTGCCCTTATCTCGACCTGCTTAAAACAGGTAACGACCCGGTAAGGATGTTCCGGGAATTGGCTGAATTGGGTGAATTGACGGCATTAGCCAATACCCAGGATATTCCCGGCATTTTTGAACTGGATCCCGAAGAATGTAATATATCCTGGGACCTGAAAGTTACAGGCGACATCCCCGTCGGGGAAATCAAGGAAATCTTTAACTGGGTGGAGGGAGACTGTGAACTGGACATTCAAGCGCTTGTCACTACGCCTGTTATAAAGAAAGCGGCACCGCTTACAAAGAAAGCCGAACTTGAACCGCCTGCACCTGCCGCCGTTGCCGCACCCGGCCCAATACCCGCTGAAGACCCGGTTAAACCTGAGGACATAAAAGCTAAAGAGCCTGCCAAGCCTGCCCAAGCCGAGCCTGAAATCAAGAATGTCGTAGCCGCATCAAGCTCCATCAGGGTGGATACTGCAAAAATTGATGCCTTGATCAATATGGTCGGTGAAGTCGTTATCACGCAATCGATGCTCGGATTGGTCGGTGAAAACTTCGCAATGGATAAGGTCGACCAACTGAAAAAGGGGCTCGCCCAATTAGAACGGCATACGCGGGATTTACAGCAAAGCGTCATGAACATAAGGATGCTGCCCATCAGCTTTGTATTCAGCCGCTTCCCTCGATTGGTGCATGACATCAGCAGCAAATTAGGCAAAAAAATTGAATTAAAACTGGTTGGGGAAAATACTGAAATCGATAAATCCGTCGTTGAACTGATTAACGACCCATTGGTTCACTTAATCAGGAACAGCCTCGATCATGGCATCGAAATGCCGGCCAGCCGCCTGGCTGCGGGGAAACCGGAAACCGGGACGATAGAACTGAAAGCCTATCATCGCGGCGGCCATATCGTGATCGAAATTATCGACGATGGTCACGGATTGGACAGGAAAAAACTGATCGCCAAAGCGATAGAAAAAGGCCTGATCGATGAAAATGCCACGCTTACCGACAAACAGGCCTTTGAGCTCATCTTTATGCCCGGCTTTTCGACTGCCGAAAAATTGACTGATATTTCCGGCCGCGGCGTGGGTATGGATGTGGTCAGGAGAAATATCGAAGCTCTGGGCGGCAATATCGAAATAACCTCGGAAGTCGGCAAAGGGACCACCATTGCCATTCATTTGCCGTTGACACTGGCAATTCTTGATGGTCAATCCGTCGCCGTAGGTGACGAAACCTACATCGTGCCGCTGGTTTCTATTATCGAGTCCATTAACATCACTGAAAAAATGCTCAATAAAGTTGCCGGCAAAGGCGAGACCTTTCGCTTACGCAACCAATATATCCCTATCATCAGGATGCATAAAATCTTTAACGTGCAATCCCGGAATGCATCAAAAATGGCCGAAGGCGTTATTGTGGTCGTAGAAGGCCAGGGCGTTTTATGCGGCCTGTTCGTTGACGATTTATTAGGTCAACAGCAAGTTGTCATTAAATCACTGGAAGCAAATTATCGCCGGGTGGAAGGTGTTTCAGGAGCGACCATCCTCGGTGACGGCTCGGTTGCACTGATTCTTGATGTGCCGGGACTGGTGCGTTTCTCAAGCCGCTGAGCGCTTACTTAACCAACATCACACAGCCAGTATCATGAACGAAAATATAGCGCAGGAACCTGAAAATAAAGACCGTGACCAGGACCACTACAGCAAAAAACTCGATAATGCCGTGCAGTACCTGAGTTTTACCCTGGGCCGGGAAGAATACGGCGTCGATATTCTAAGAGTCCAGGAAATACGCAGTTGGGAGCCGGTATCGAGGATACCTAATGTGCCACCCTATGAAAAAGGCGTGGTCAATTTGCGTGGCTCTATCGTGCCGATTATTGATTTGCGGGAACGATTCAAGCTTAAGAATGCTGACTATACCTTGTTAACCGTCGTTGTCGTCTTACAAACCGGCGACAGTAAAAAGCCGCGAACCATGGGGGTTGTCGTCGATTCGGTTTCGGATGTCATCAGTGTCGACAAGACCAAGATACAAAATGCCCCGGATTTCGGCACAAAGATCAGCAATGAATTTATTAATGGCCTGGTATCCGTCAATGAGCGCATGGTCATGTTGCTTGATGTAGATAAGCTATTGAAATTAGAGGACTTTGACCAGAATGAAAACTAATGTCCGAGACATCATATTATCAAGTGCCATCCGTTGGTTAGCAGAGTGGAATTAAAATGAAAATAAATATGCCTGTAACTGATAAAGAAGTCCTGATGCCCAAAAATACGTTTTTGGTTACAAGGGCCGATTTGGACGGAATTATCACCTACGCAAATGATGCCTTTATCGAAACCTGCGGTTTTAGCCGTGAAGAACTTGTCGGCTCAAATCACAATATACTTCGCCATCCTGATGTGCCCGAAGCCTTCTACAAGGACTTATGGGACACCTTGAAAAAAGGCAGGCCCTGGCAGAGCGTGCTGAAAAACAGGACTAAAAACGGTGATTATTATTGGGCGGAGATGAATGTCACGCCAGTTTACACTAACGGCAAAGTGCATGAATACCTCGCCGTCCGCTATCCCGCCAACCGGGAAAAAGTGGAAAAAGCAACACAGTTATATAAACAGCTTAATGCCAATACGGCAAAAATGCATGCTACCGGATGGACTGCAAAAATCAAGCAGATCGGGGAAATGGCTATCTGGAAAAAAGGCGCATTGGTATTGGCAGGTTTTTTATTGCCCAATTTCTTTCTGCTGTATCAATTAGTTTCCGCGCAAAATTACACGGCATCGGCACTGGTGGCGCTATCGGTAGTCATCGCAACAGCAATCGCCGTTAATTTATATCGTTTTATTGATAACGGCCTGGAAGCTTTAATCGTTATCCTTTACCGTTTCCTGAACGACAATTTCAAAATAACTGTCGATTTGGACCGGAATGACCAGATCGGCGACTGCTTTCGCGCCTTGTTCACCGTAGGTGTCAAGTTTAACGCGGATGTCGCCTATGGTCATGAAAACGAATTACACCTGCGGGAAAAAGATAGGATAAACAGGGACTTTGTCAGCCAGGTTGAAGCCATCAGCAAATCGCAGCCGGTCATTCAGTTCAATATGGATGGGACCATTATCGCCGCTAATGACTTATTTCTCGATACCCTGGGATACAGCCTGGATGAAATCAAAGGCCGGCACCATCGCCTGCTCGTTGAACCCAGCTTCGCGCAAAGCGCTGAATACCGGCATTTATGGGAAAAGCTGAACCGGGGCGAGCCTGATACAGGCGAATACAAACGTATCGGTAAAAACGGCAAAGTTGTTTATTTGCGCGCCTCGTATAACCCTATCCTGGATATCAACGGCAAGCTGTATAAAGTGGTCAAATATGCATCCGATGTTACCAAAGAAACCGTAGCCAACCAGACTCTGGAGCGGGTTTTTGCCGATATTGGCATCATCATGAGAAATCTCGCGAACGGCGATTTAACCAAGACCATTACTAACCACTATGACGGCATTTACGGCGAATGCACGGATAATATCAACGAAGCGGTCGCAAAATTCAGTGAAGTATTCATCCAAATCAGGGATGCGGCCGATTTTATAGACAGTTCGTCACAGGAAATTTCGGCAGGCAATAATAATCTTTCACACCGGGCCGAACAACAGGCGGCCAATTTGGAAGAAACGGCAGCCAGCATGGAAGAATTGACGAGCATCGTAAAAAATACGGCGGTTAACGCCAATGAGGCCAGCCAGGTCGTTAATTCCGCAAAAAACCTCGCGGTAAAAGGTGGCGATGTCGTCAAGTCGGCTATCGCCGCCATGCAGGAAATTAATGAAAGCAGTAATAAGATTGCTGAAATCATCTCCGTTATTGACGAAATCGCCTTCCAAACCAACCTGTTGGCGCTGAATGCGTCGGTAGAGGCGGCAAGAGCAGGTGAGCAAGGCCGCGGATTCTCGGTTGTCGCATCGGAAGTGCGCAACCTGGCGCAACGTAGCGCCGCCGCCGCAAAACAAAGCAGTGAATTGATACAAAACAGCGTACAAAAAGTCCGCACGGGCACCGAGTTTGTCAACGAAACAGGCGTCGCACTGAATGAAATTGTCGGCAGCGTCGGCAAAGCCAGCGAGATCGTTGCACAAATTGCATCCGCGAGTTCTGAACAAACTTCCGGTATTGAGCAGGTTAACCTGGCGGTGGGGCAACTGGATGAGATCACGCAGCAAAACGCCGCCCTGGCAGAGCAGGCCTCCGCTGCGAGCGAGTCGATGAGTGAGCAGTCCGGCAATATGATACATTTGCTCAACTTCTTCAAAGTCACAACGAAAAAAGCGGTTCGCAGCACAGCATCGAGCGCTAAAGTTCAAACTGCGCCAATGCCGATAAAGCAAGCGGCATTAAAATCGCCAGTGCCGGCCAAGTCATCGGCCGATGATGATGAATGGGAAGAATTTTGATGATAACACTGCACTATAAATCTGCGGAGTGCTATAAATATGACGACTGATGCGCAAATCAAAAATAACCAGATAGACCAGAGTCAGATAGAGCAATTTCTTACCTTTCAACTCGCCGGCGAAGCCTATGGCGTAGATATTTTAAAAGTACAGGAAATAAGAGGCTGGGAAGCGGTGCGCATCATTCCTAATACACCGGCCTTTATTAAAGGTGTTTTAAACTTGCGCGGTTCGGTCGTGCCGATAGTCGATTTACGGGAACGGTTTTCGCTCGCGCATAGCGATTACAATCAAAAAACCGTTGTTATCGTGCTCTGTGTTAAACACCGTGACAGCACATTTGTCATGGGCATCGTCGCGGATGCCGTATCCGATGTACTGGATATAAGACTGGATGAAATAAAAAAAGCGCCTAATTTTGGTACAAGAATTGACACTCGCTATATGCGCGGCATGCATGTTTATAAGAAAAACATGATCATGTTGCTGGACGTTGACAAATTACTCAATCCTGATGAGCTTGAGAGCCTTGACAGCCTGGAGTAAGCGGTGAGAGTTGTCGCGATCGTAAACCAGAAAGGCGGTGTGGGTAAAACGACAACTTCGGCAAACTTATGCCATGCCATTGCCGAATCAGGGAAAAAAGTGACGGTAATCGACCTTGATCCCCAGGGCCATTTGGCGGTTTCCTTAGGTATTCGCCTGCAGCGGCATAGCGGCATCGATGAAGCGATGATGGGAGAAAAAACCATTCAGCAACAAGCCATCCCGGTCAGGAATAACCTGCAATTGGTTACCTCGGGTTCGAGACTCCGGGAGATTGAACAATTAACCGGAAAGGGTGTTCATCGCGGTGATTTATTAAAAAATGCCTTACAAGAAGGGCTTGAGGACCAGGATTTTGTTTTCATTGATTGCCCACCGTCATCGGGATTGCTGGTTGTTAACGCCTTGTTCGCAACCGATGAGCTATTGATTCCGATGACCAGTGATTTTCTTGCCTTACAAGGGCTGTCTCATTTAATGGGCACCGTCAAAAAATTTGAAAAGGTATTGAAGAAGCACTACAAATCATGGCTGGTCATATCGCGATATACACCCAACAGAAAAATATCGAAACAAGTGCTGAATGTCCTGCTGTCACATTTCCCTGAGCAAATATTAGCGACAGTTATTAGAGAAACGACGTTGTTGGCGGAATGTCCGAGTTTTGGTCAAACCATTTTAGAATATAGTCCGGGAAGTCGTTCAGCAAAGGAGTTTCGTAAGCTTGCAAATGATTTTATGGAAGGCAGGGTGATGTATGGCAAAAAATGATGATACAGGAAATGATAGCAATAGCTTAATCGGGTACGATCCTTTAGCTTGGATGGACCAGGAATCCGAAGATTATGCGGCGGCCAGTGAAATTTTGGCCGAGGATGAAATAGCAGCGCTGCAGCAGGCCGGAGGAATTAACAATGCGGATAGCTTAAGCATCGATGATTCCGGCCAAGGCCCGCAAGACGGTGATGGCAATGACGACGCCGATGACAGCCTGAGCCCGGTTCATTTAGACGCCACGTTAAGCATCCAGAATGTAGCAACGTTACACGAAAAGCTTAAGAAAGTGCTAAGCGCAAATGATCTTATCGAAATCAATGCATCAGACGTCGCATCGATAGATACGGCAAGTTTGCAGTTGCTGGTCGCGCTGAAAAAAGACGCCGTTAAACTGCAAAAAACTGTCATTTTTGACTCACCTTCCCCTAGGTTTATTGAATCTGCCAAGTTACTGGGGCTATTAGGGATACTTGATGTTTAGGTCCCTTAGGCTTTACCCTAAAAGGCATAAAAGCGTGAACGCTGGCGCCCTTTATGCCCCAGAGGGTACGGAAGGTGTAAGCCGGTATTTTCGACTTCACTATGTCCGGCCAGGCTTTAGTCCAACCCAACCTAATACTGGGAACATAGTCTGATATATGGACGTGCAAGAAAAAGAGCGTGAATTTAAATTCACTTTCGATGACTTCAATTTTTTGAGGAAATTATCCAATCAATATTCCGGCATCCAGGTTTCTGATGAACGTTTTGATATGTTTTATTCCAGGTTATCAAAGCGGCTAAGAAAGCTTGGATTGAGTAATTTCAAGGAGTACTGCCGGTATCTGGACGAACATCCTGACCAAGAGTTTACCGAATTTATTAATGCCATCACTACCAATTTAACTGCATTTTTCAGGGAAAACCACCATTTCGATTATCTTCGTGATGTCGTTATCCCGGAATTACTGACTCGGAACAAAAGCACACAAAGAATCAGGGCGTGGTCTGCCGGCTGCTCTACCGGCGAAGAACCTTATTCCATAGCGATCACTTTACTGGAAAATGTACCGGCGAATTGGGACATCAAAATTTTAGCAACCGATCTCGATACGGCCGTCTTACGAGCAGCCGAAGAGGGTGTTTACGCGGAAGAACGCGTGAACGGCATCCCTGAAGAGCGGCTGAAACGATGGTTTATGCGTGGCAGGTCTTCTCAACACGGCCAAGTGAAAGTTAATCCTCAATTGCAAAAAATCATCAGCTTCAAGCAATTGAACCTGATGCAGGAATGGCCTATGAAAGGTCCTTTTGATTTTATTTTTTGCCGTAATGTACTGATTTACTTCGATCGTGAAACTAAAATAATGCTTGCAAAAAGATACGCACAAATATTGGCAGACAGGTCATGGCTATTTATCGGGCATTCAGAATCATTGAACCAACTATCAACCGAACTCGAACTGGTAGCCTGCACCAGTTACAGGAAAAACAAGTAACCTATAATGAGTAATAAGGATAACATTGGCCATCCCTCTATTGCCGGTTTCGAACAAATAAACCGCTATATGGATAATGACCACGGCATTATTGCAGCGAAGATTTTGCCTGGTGAATATTATGTCACCAAGGAAAATGAATTGATTACCACCGTCTTAGGCTCCTGTATCTCGGCTTGCATACGCGATAAGGAATCGGGCATAGGCGGCATGAACCATTTTATGCTGCCGGTCACGACATCCGACAAATTGAAAAAAGGCAATGAAGCGGTTGTCGGTAATGCCACCCGGTACGGCAATTATGCGATGGAGCATTTAATTAATACGATATTAAGCAATGGCGGAAAAAGAAAGAACCTCGAAGTCAAAGTGTTTGGCGGCGGCAAAATAATCCCCACGCTAACTGACATCGGGATTAAAAATATTGAATTTGTCCTGGATTATATCGACACAGAAGGATTGCTTTTATTATCCAAGGACTTGGGCGACATCTACCCCAGAAAAATTATTTATTTTCCCCAGACCGGAAAAGTCGGGATGAAAAAAATACAGGATCTGCATAATACGACCATTGTACAAAGAGAGCGTCAATACTTTGATAACATCAAGAATGCGCCTGTTGCTGGTGATGTTGAGCTTTTCTAATACGCAAGATCCACAGCCATAAAGAGTACGGATATGAAGAAAATACGTGTACTGATTGTTGATGACTCCTTATTAATCAGGGAGGTACTGACTGAAATTTTAAATTCATCGCCAGACATTGAAGTGGTAGGCGCAGCTGAAGACGCTTTTGTTGCCAGGGAAATGATTAAACAACTCAATCCTGATGTGTTGACACTCGATATTGAAATGCCGCGTATGGACGGGATTACCTTTTTGCGCAACCTGATGCGGCTGAGGCCCATGCCGGTTGTGATGATCTCCGTGCTCACCGAGAGTAATGCAGAGGTCACCTTAGAGGCGCTGGCTTTGGGTGCTGTTGATTTTATAGCCAAACCCATCGTTAATGTAGAAAACACATTGAATGATTATGCGGAAGAGATAATCGCTAAAGTTGTCATGGCATCACAGGCTAATATCAGGAGGACTGAATAATGAATTCTAAAACCGGCGCATTCATTTGCTGCAGAACTAACGACGTCAGGTTATTCCGCTATGAATAAAATACGTGTATTGATCATCGATGATTCAGTCTTAATCAGGAAAATATTGACGGAAGTCCTGATGTCATCACCGGATATCGACGTCATCGGCACTGCGGCCGACCCCCTGATCGCCAGGGAAATGATTAAACAATTAAATCCGGACGTATTAACGCTGGATATTGAAATGCCGCATATGGATGGGATAACCTTCTTAAGGAACTTGATGCGTCTTAGGCCAACGCCGGTTGTCATGATATCAACACTGACGGAAAAAGGGGCCGAAGTAACGTTGGAAGCGCTGGCGCTGGGCGCGGTGGATTTTATATTCAAGCCCAAAGTCGATGTTGTCAAGACGCTGAATGACTATGCCGATGAAATCATTGCCAAAGTAAAGACAGCCGCACGGGCTAATGTAAGAAATATCGATTATAGGCCGGTTAAGGCCAGGGAGCCTGAACCGGCAGCCCGGGCCGGTAACGACACTGTCGCAGCAGCATCGGCAACAAAACCGGCTCGCGCCAGCAACAAAATTATTGCCTTGGGTGCTTCCACGGGTGGAACCGAAGCGATAAAAGTAGTCGCTAAAGGCTTGCCTGCCGATACGCCTGCCCTGTTTATAACGCAGCATTTACCGGCCGCTTTCAGTGAGTCATTTGTTCGTCATGTCGACCTTGTCTCGGCGATGTCGGCCAGCATTCCGCGTCATGGACAGGTAGCTGAAGATGGACATATCTATCTTGCCCCAGGAGACAGGCACATGCTGGTCGCCAAAGAAGGCGGTAAATATGTTATCCAGTTAAGTGACAGCCAGCCTGTCAATCGGCATAAACCCGCCGTGGATGTGTTGTTTCACTCAGTTGCCCAATGTGCAGGTAATAACGCCATCGCCGTATTGCTGACAGGAATGGGGGCAGACGGGGCCGCCGGCATGAAAGAAATGCATGACGCAGGTTCTAAGACAATTGTGCAGGATGAACAATCCAGCGTAGTCTGGGGCATGCCGGGCGCAGCATTCAAACTGGGTTGCGCCGACTATGTCACGCCATTGGAAGAAGTGGCAACCAAGATATTGACATTAATCAAGCAAGACAAAGCGGGCTGACGGTTTCATTATCTATCAAGATAAGCACTCCCTCACCGCATCGGCGCCTCTCGTTAATATCCTATAAGAAATATACTGTTTCGTGATTTTTCAAAGTGCTGTACTACGCCATCTAATTAAATATGAACAATCAGACCAAATCACAATTTGTTGCCGTTGCTTCCATTACCTCAGAACTCAGTGCGGTTATGGTGGTCGCCAAGGAAATTTCCTTAGCCGCGGCCAACGCCAAGGCTATCGCATTCAGGGCTGGCGATAAGGCAAAAGGCTTTCAGCCGATTACTGACTTTATTAACGAATTGGCCAAAGAAACCATAGAACTCGTCACCGGCATCAATGTTTACGCTTTATCGTTATACCGGTTGACGGTCAATGAATATCGCAGGACAGTCGCTTACAATAAGTTTGAATTAGCCGTAAAAATGGCTGATGGCGCCGCCTATGCAGGGTCCATGCAACAACCCCTGGATAATGCAAAATTGTCAATGCAGCTGTGCCAACGGCAATTTAAGCGTGATGTCAAGCAACTGCTCGATCAACTTGAAGCCGTGATGCATCATGCTCGCGCAGCCAGGGTAATCGCCGCAAACTCAAGAATTGAAGCATCGCAGGCCGGTGAATATCTACAAAGCCTGCAGGCTGTCGCTGAAAGCGTAGATAAGGCCGCGCATACCATTCATGATAATGTGCAGCGCTGTAGAATCGCATTATCCCTTTATCGCAATAGTTGACACTCAGAAGGCATTGTTTTCATGAAAATGACAAAAATATATGAAGGAACGCATCAATGGATTATGTTCGGCAGGGATGAGAATAAGCCCGCTAATATCGTCGACAGCAATCAATACGCAGTGCGCACGGCCAATCGATGTTTACTGTTGGAACCGGGCGGCTCCGAACTCTTTGCTCCGATGATGGCGGCAGTTTTGCATCATGCGCCTGTTGAACAAATCACCGACCTGTTCGCCTCGCATCAGGACCCTGATGTGATTTCATCGCTAGGCTTATGGGACCAGGCATTGTCAAACGCCAAGCTCCATGCGCCTGCAATCTGGGAAGGCTTTTTACGCCATTTTGGATGTGAATCCATAGAATATGTGCCGATTCCTGATAATGGCGGAACCATCAAGCTGGAGTCGGTGGAACTGCAGCTTATTCCCGCTCATTACCTGCATTCATCGGGCAATTTCCACGTCTATGACCCGCAAGCTAAGATCCTGATGTCCGGTGACGTGGGAGTCGCGCTGGAAGCGCCGGGCGCACCTATGTTTGTTGATCATTTTGATTTGCATATCGAAAAAATGCGTTATTTCCACCAACGCTGGATGCCGTCAAACCAGGCCAAAAGAGCCTGGATTGAGCGGGTTAGAAACCTTGACATTGATATTTTGGCGCCGCAGCATGGGCGGATTTTTAAAGGTGATGACGTCAAGCGGTTTTTGGACTGGTTCGATGCTTTACAAGTAGGTGTTGCTGTATAGGGACACTGTTATAACGGAGAGCGGGCAAACAAAACGGTTTGCCCTCCCCCATCACTATCCGGTTATTTATTGCTTTTAAACTGATCCACTTTATTGCCGGCGTCCTCAAAGGATTTCGCCGTTTCATCGAATGACCGGGCAGTATTGCTGAATGACGCGGAAACCTGCTCAAATTTTTTGGTATATTCATTCAGGCCCAACCTGACAGCCGACTGCCCTGCGGCCGGCACAGACTGTTCGGAAACAGAATCCTCATCCAGTTCATCGTCAAAGTCCTCAGAAGCCAGTGACTTACCGTCTGTCGCCAGGCTATGACGCCATTGCAAAAAAGACTCGCGCGTAAAGACATAAGGGTCAAGCGCCGCTTCATCGATAAACTTTAATGAACCCTCGGCATTCGCGCGTGTATTCAACAGCGAAAGCAGTTGTACCGGCGCACCGACGTAACTCGACGGGTTTGCAGCCGTATCAAAGACCGCGCCCGGAATACCTCTCGCCGTCAACGGACCTAATATCGGCAATACCATATAAGGTCCTCTGGGGACCCCCCATACCGCCAAAGTTTGGTCGAAGTCTTCATCATTTTGTTCGAGCCCAACGCTTCTTGCGACATCAAACAAACCGACCAAGCCTAGCGTTGAATTAATCGCAAAGCGCCCGGTATCTTCAGCACCTTGATGAAACTTGGCCTGTAAAACATCATTAACGACCACATTGATATTTTTTAAATTATTATAAAAATTGAAAACACCGGTTTGTACGAATTGCGGCGTCATCCACTTGTAGGCGTTTGAAACAGGCTCAGCAACATAATCGTCAACATAATCGTTAAAAATAAACATTTTTCTATTGACGTGTTCATAAGGATCCGCCTTACTGAGCACTGCTTGCTTGCCTACCGCATTTGTTGTTGCGCAACCGCCCAGCATAAGCATTCCAATCAACATGTATGAAAAATTATGCTGACTTTTAGCGTTACGCATGATGTTGCCGGATTTTTTCATCGCCATATAACCTACAGTTTCGACCTATTGTTTAGAATAAGCATCAATTTTTTCGTCAATCTTGGCTATTAAAGCATCAAAGCCTTCACGTTGCAAAATGTTGGTATACTCGGACCGTTTTAATGCCAAATCGCTCACGCCATTGGCAATAATATTGATAATGCGCCAGTTGCTGCCTATTTCTTTCAGCATATAATCGAATTTGACATCTTTTTCATCAGGAATGGTAAGGCGCGTATGAATAACAACGCCGCCTCTCGTCGTCTCCTCTTCCGAATCGAACACAAATGCCTCGCCGGCATAGTCCTTGAAATTATGCGCATACGAAGCGACGCTGAATTTACTAAACACATCAACCAGTTTTTGTTGTTGCGCCCCAGACAGGTTTTCCCATTCTTTGCCGACAACAATACGGACGATTTTAGTTAAATCATGGCTATTGGAAACCGCGCCAAACAGCTTTTCATATCTCCCGGCATACCCCAATTGTTTGCCGTTCTTCATTACCTCAATCAATTCCGCCTGAAATTTATCAACAGCCACTCTTGCACCGCTATCTCCCGCATGCGCATGACTTAAACCGGATAAAGCAAACATCAATATTATCAACTTTATATTTCTTAAAACCATCCCCCCCCCCTTAAAACAGTCATCTACAAAATATCTTACAAGCCAGCGGCACACTGCCGATTTTACAACAGGCATCTAATCAGCCATCTCCACCCTGATAGGAATACCTGACAGGGTAGGCAAAGGTTTTTCCACCGGGTTTTGAGGTGCGGGTTCAGGCACCATATCGCCTTCTGTTTTCGGGCCTTGAATAGAACGAAGGAATGCCTTCAAGGGGTTTTTTAACATATCCTCAACAGCCGTCGCCTCATAGCCGCAATGCGCCATACAGCTTGCGCACTTGGGATTGTTGCTGTTGCCGTATTTTTCCCAGGGCGTGGACTCCAGCAATTCCTGAAAAGTCGCCGCATTGCCTTCATCGGCCAATAAATAACACGGTTTTTGCCAGCCGAAAACGTTACGGGTAGGATTGCCCCAAGGCGTGCATTCGTAGTTTTGATTGCCCGCCAGGAAATCCAGGTACAGCGAAGAATGATTCAGCTTCCATTTACGGTTTTTACCGATTTTAAAAATCCCCCGGAACAAGTCCTTAACATCCTTCCCCTTGATAAAAACATCTTGCTGGGGCGCGCGTTCATAGCTGAATCCCGGTGCGATGGTGACGCCTTCAACCCCCAAGTCCATGGCATAATCGAGAAAATCGGCGACTTCCTGCGCATTCTCTCCCTGGAACAAGGTGCAATTAACCGTCACCCTGAAACCTTTAGCCAATGCCAGCGTGATGGCTTCGACGGCGCGCTCGAAAACGCCTTCCTGGCAAACCGAGGCATCATGCCTGTCCTGCATACCGTCCAGGTGAATTGAAAAGGTCAGGTAAGGCGACGGCGCATAATCATCAATGCGTTTTTTTAATAATAATGCATTCGTGCACAGGTAAACATACTTCCTGCGCGCAATAATGCCGGCAACGATCTGCGGCATTTCCTTGTGAATCAAAGGTTCGCCGCCAGGGATCGAGACCATCGGCGCATTACATTCATCGACGGCCTGCATGCATTCTTCAAACGAAAGACGCTTGTCGAGAATGTCATCAGGATAATCAATTTTACCGCAACCTGCGCAAGCTAAATTACAACGAAACAAAGGCTCAAGCATCAACACTAAAGGATATTTTTTAACGCCTTTTAATTTTTGCCTGACCAGGTAACTACCCACTGTTAACTGTTGACGTAAAGGAACACCCATACAAAACCTCCAAAAAATAGACCTACGGCGGCCTGCCATAGCGAACCGCCTTGAAATGATTGCAAATAATAAGCGTGTAGCAATAAAACAACAAACTAACGATAGTCACTAAAATACAACACCCTATCGCCCCCTGTTCGTCAAAACCTAAGCCCTGATTCAGGGTATTTATATAATACAATCGCTTAGCCATTAGCAACTAGAATACTATCTTTTAACCGGCAACTCCAGATTTTTACATCAATACGACATAAACAACCGCATGGCATATTATTCGAGCGTTATTACCATAAATGCAACACAAACAATTAAGCCGCTGTTTTTATTCTTGATAATCAACCTGCCAAGTCATTTGAATCAGGGCATTAGCAATAAAACAACATTGCTTTGCAAAATACCAACAAACAGTCTATTATTGCCGCCAACTAACATAAAATCCTCACGGGTCAATAGCAAAATATTATGAGCGCCACTCGTATATCCCTGGACAACCCAAAATTACTCAGTCAATTGTCTGATAACGACTTCCAGGCCGCTTTGCTTGAAGGCGTATCCAGGACATTTGCACTCACCATCCCCCAATTGCCTGCCGGTCTATACAGCGCAGTCGCCAACGCCTATTTACTGTGTCGTATTGTCGACACCATTGAAGATGAGGTGTCGCTGTCGGCCAGGCAAAAACATTACTTCTGTAGTGAATTTATTAATGTTGTAAAAACCGGCGAACATTCCGAGTTATTTGCCGTAGAACTCGCCCCCCTGCTCTCTGGGCAAACCATTCCGGCCGAACACACGTTAATCCATGTGTTGCCGCGCGTGATCCAAATCACCCATACCTTTGAGCCGGAGCAAATAGCCGCCCTGGCTTCTTGCGTGGAAACAATGGCCGCAGGCATGCCAGTTTTTCAAGCGCAGAATCTGCATAACGGCCTTGCCACGCTCGCCGATATGGACGATTATTGCTATTACGTAGCCGGTTGTGTAGGCGAAATGCTCACGAAGCTGTTTTGCCATTATTCGGCGGAAATAGCACTACAGGAAGAAGAGATGCTCCGCTTATCGGTCTCTTTCGGGCAAGGCCTGCAAATGACCAATATCCTGAAAGACATCTGGGATGACGCACAGCGCGGTGTTTGCTGGCTGCCACAGGATATTTTTACGGAAACCGGCTTTGATCTTAACAAACTGACGTCTGAAACCGATTCCAAAAACTTCAGGACAGGACTGGCGCATCTAATCAGCATTGCGCATGAACACCTGCACAACGCGCTTAAATACACCCAATTAATTCCCGCCCATGAAACCGGAATACGCAACTTCTGCCTGTGGGCGCTGGGCATGGCGATCTTGACCTTGAGGAAAATCAGGCAACACCTCGATTTTAACCATTCCGACCAAGTCAAGATTACGCGCAACAGCGTTAAAGCGACCATCCTTGCTACCCGTGCGTTCGGCCGCAGCAACCTCATGCTCAGCTTACTTTTTAATTTAAGCAGCCGGGGACTAAAAAACCCCGGCTGGCATTATTCAACCTTAATCATCCCTGACCCATCCGCTTGTACCGATGCCCCGCAAGGTACAGAGGGTATACAGTCATCACCAGCCGACTCAAACCTTTAAGGACGCGCCATGTTTACCGATGCCACGAATCATATTACCGCTTGCCACTCGCCGAGTTCATCGTCAGCCATTCATTCCAATGCTTACAACCTTAACAAAGCCATTGACAGGGCCCAGAAGCAGCTACTGAGCCTGCAGGACGAAGACGGCTTTTGGGTGTTTGAATTGGAAGCCGACTGCACGATCCCGTCAGAATACATCATGATGATGCACTACCTGGGCGAAATTGATGAACCGCTACAGGCCAAAATTGCCAATTACTTAAGACCGCGCCAGTCCGAAGACGGCAGTTACCCCTTGTTTACCGGCGGCGTGGGCGATATCAGCTGTAGCGTTAAGGTCTATTACGCCTTGAAAATGGCCGGCGACGCGGTCGACGCGCCGCACATGTCCCGCCTTAAGGACTATATCCTCAGCCAGGGCGGCGCCGCCAAGGCCAATGTGTTTACCCGCATTGCGCTGGCGATGTTTGAACAATTGCCGTGGCGCGGCGTGCCGTATATCCCTGTTGAAATCATGCTGCTGCCACGCTGGTTCCCGTTCCACCTGGATAAGGTATCCTACTGGTCAAGAACGGTTATGGTGCCGTTGTTCATTCTTTGCTCATTGAAAGCGACGGCTAAAAACCCTAATAAAGTCGGCATCCTGGAGCTCTTCGTCACACACCCGGATAAGGAAAGGCATTATTTCCCCAAGAGGACGCTGCTGAACAAGATGTTCTTAGGCCTGGATCAATTTGGCCGGACAAGCCAGCCCTTCATTCCCAAAGCGCTACGCCAATATACTATTAAAAAAGCCAAAGACTGGTTTATCGAGCGGCTTAACGGCGAAGACGGCCTGGGCGGCATCTTCCCGGCTATGGTCAACGCCTACGAAGCCATGCTGTTATTAGGCATGCCGAAAGACCATGAGCATGTTGTAACGGCGCGCAAAGCGATAGACAATTTGCTGGTCATCAACGAGTACGACGCCTATTGCCAACCCTGCCTGTCGCCGGTTTGGGACACGGCGCTGGCGGCTCTCGCATTGCAGGAAGCCGATAAATCGGCCAACGAGGAGAGCCTGAACCGCGCCTACGACTGGCTAAAATCCAAGCAACTATCCGACGAACCCGGCGACTGGCGAATCAGGAGACCGGAACTTGCAGGCGGCGGCTGGGCATTCCAGTTTAACAACCCGTATTATCCCGATGTCGATGATACCGCAGTAGTCGCCTTTGCGATGGCGGATTCCGGCTTGGCCGATCTTAACGAATCGGTGCAGCGCGCAGCCCACTGGATAGCCGGCATGCAATCGAAAAACGGCGGCTACGGCGCCTTTGATGTCGATAACACCTGTTATTACCTGAATGAAATTCCGTTTGCCGACCACGGTGCGTTACTGGACCCGCCTACTGCGGATGTCAGTGCCCGTTGCGCGATGTTGATGGCCCGGATTGCCAGGGAACATAGCGAGTATTTGCCTGCGTTAGAACGCACAATAAATTATTTGCGTAGCGAACAGGAAGCCGACGGCTCCTGGTTTGGCCGCTGGGGAACCAACTATATCTACGGCACTTGGTCTGTCTTGGCTGGCCTGGAACAATCGCATCTGCCCAAGACCGATCCGGTCTTCACCAAAGCCGCGCAATGGCTGAAAAGCGTGCAACGCGCCGACGGCGGCTGGGGTGAGGATAATTACAGTTACCATGATGTCGCCGATAGCGGGAAATACCGCTTCAGCACGGCATTCCAGACAGCCTGGGCAGTATTAGGCTTGATGGCCGCCGGCGAAGCGCACAGCCCCGAAGTAAAAGCCGGCATTGATTTCATCCTGCGCCACCAGCAGGCCGACGGTGTCTGGAACGATAAATGTTTTACAGCACCGGGTTTCCCTAAAGTGTTTTATCTCAAATACCACGGCTATGACAAATTCTTCCCACTGTGGGCGCTTGCCAGATACCGCAACGAGCTCAACCGCCGCGCCAGCTCCCTGCCGGCTAGCGGCATACACACCATCCCTGGCGATCGCCGCGCCAGCTCCCTGCTGGCTTGCAGCATACACACCATCCCTGGCGATCGCCGCGCCAGCTCCCTGCTGGCTAGCGGCATACACACCATCCCTGGCGATAGAAAGTGATCACCGGCATTGTCGTCGCACTGCCTGAAGAACTCACTGTCCTGACCTCAAAACGGATTGATAAAGGGCATTGTGTCTTCATCGCGGACAAATTGCTGGTCGCTTATTCAGGGGCGGGCGCCAAGAACGCGATGGCCGCAGCCGAATTGTTGATCAGCAAAGGCGCGACCCAGCTCATCAGCTGGGGCTGCGCGGCGGCATTGGATACCTCGCTAAAACCGGGCGACCTGGTATTGGCCGACCGCCTGCTCGATGTTAATGACGCTGAAATAGCGATCAACCCCGACTGGTACGAGTACGCTAAAAAACTGCTAACACCTTATATCAATATTCATACCGGCGGCTTAACGGAAAGCGCAAACATCGTCTCATCCAGCAAGGAAAAACAGCATTTACAGCTCATTACCGAAGCCATCGCGCTAGACATGGAAAGTATCCCTATCGCGAAGGCCGCCGAGAAAAACGCCCTGCCCTTTCTTGCTATCCGGGTTATTGTCGATCCCGCCGGCATGGACCTGCCGAGAGCGATTGCCTATGCCGCCAATACGGAAGGCGACATTATCCTAAGCCGCTTGTTATTATTCCTTGCCCTGCACCCAACGGAGTTACCCGGCCTGATCCGTCTGGGTTTTTATTTTAATGCCGCTAAAGCCACATTAAAGCAGGTAGCCAAACAGCTTGATGCATTGGCCCAGTTTTCAAACAAGCTTAAATGAGCCTCAGGTTAACCAACCTGAAACTTGTATCCTGAACCTTGCCACTTCGTACCTACCATGACTTTCAGTATCGCCGAACTTTTTGCCCAGCACAGCACCGATAAATTTGACCTGCATGAGCAGTTTCTCAATAACCAAATGGTCAGGGTGTTAAAAACCATAGGCTACGACCGCCACTATAAAAAAGCGCTGGGTCAATACCTGTATGACCAGCACGGCACTGAATACCTGGACTTGCTCAGCGGCTTCGGGGTATTTGCAATCGGCCGCAACCACCCTACCGTCATTAATGCGCTAAAGGAAACGCTGACGCTGGAATTGCCCAACCTCGTGCAGCTCGATGTGTCGGTGCTTAGCGGCTTGCTGGCGCAGGAACTGTTGAAAACGACGCCGGATAACCTCAGCAAAATGTTCTTCTGCAATTCCGGTACAGAAGCGGTCGAAGCCGCAATCAAGTTTGCCCGCTATACGACCAAGCGCGAAAAAATCATCTTTTGCGAACACGGCTATCACGGCCTGACGATGGGGTCCTTATCGCTGAATGGCGAAAACATTTTCCGCGAAGGTTTCGGCCCCTTATTGCCAGGCTGTAGCTCAGTGCCTTTCAATGACCTCGCCGCGCTGGAAATAGCACTGAGCGACAACGATGTCGCGGCGTTTATCGTCGAGCCGATACAGGGTAAAGGCGTCAATATCCCGGATAATGACTATTTACCCGAAGTCGAACGTCTGTGTAAAAAATACGGCGCCTTGTTCGTCGCCGATGAAGTACAAACCGGCCTCGGACGCACCGGCAAATTCTGGGCGATAGACCACTGGGGCGTTAAACCGGATATGATCTGCATCGCGAAAGCCTTATCCGGCGGCTTTGTACCGGTCGGCGCCGTAGCGATGACGCAAAAAATCATGGATACCGTGTATAACCGCATGGACAGGGCCGTCGTACACGGCTCGACCTTCTCGAAAAACAATATGGCCATGGCGGCAGGTTTGGCTACCTTGCATGTCATGGCGGAAGAGCGCCTGGTCGAAAACAGCGAAAAAATCGGCGCCGGTATTATCGACAGCCTGAATGCATTGAGCGGCAAATACGAATTCCTCAAGGAGGCGCGCGGCAAGGGCATGATGATAGCGATTGAATTCAAATAACCTAAAAGCCTGGCCTTAAAAGCCGCCTGGGCGATGCTGGAAGCCGCGAACAAGGGCCTGTTCTGCCAGATGATTACGATACCGCTGTTTAAGGAACACCACATACTGACGCAGGTCGCCGGACACGGCATGAACGTCGTCAAGCTGCTGCCGCCGCTGAATTTAACGCAACAAGACCACGACCATATCATCACCGCTTTCGATAAAACCATTGCCGATACGCACCAAGTTCCCGGCTCTATCTGGGAGTTAGGAAAAAATCTCGCCAGCCATGCATTGAAAGGAAAAAAAGGGGGCTAATATGAACGCTAAAAAAATACACTGCTTATTAAGCTTAAGCCTGCTGTTACTGGCCGGCTACCAGCCTGTCGCGCGCGCGCATGCCGTCGTGACCGACTATTCATTAAAAATGGCGCCGATTCATGCCCATCAAGCCGATAAAGTCAGCCTGAACTTTAATTCCAAAATAGAACTGGGCTTATCGCAGGTATTCCTGGTCAGCAAGGGCGACCAGCTCAGCCCTTTAGAAATTGCCAAAGGCAACAGGCAAGGCCAGATGATCATTACCATCCCCGCTTTGACGCCCGGTGATTATGCATTAAAAATGAAAGTTTTTGCCGCCGACGGACATTTAACCGAAGACGTTATCCATTTTACCGTCGCGCCCCTAACCGCTGCCCCGTAGGTTTCAATCATGGCTGGTATCGCTGATTTTCTTGACTCGTTGATTGGCGGCTTCGCGCTGATCTGTTTTGCCTTCACTATCGGCAGCCTGTTTTGGGGCTTGTTTATATTGCGTCCCTGGCAACGTGAGACCGCTTACCCGGTATTGCTGCTGGAAACAAGCGTCAAGCTGTTTTATATAGGAGGCTTTGCGCTGGCCGGCGCGCAATTGTTTAAAATCATCCTGAAAATCTGGCTGATGACCGCCGTACTCGATAAATGGCCGTTTCCTGAATTCGCCGAAACCACGCAGTTCATCGGCGGCATTATCCGCACCTTACTGACGCTGGCCCTGGCCGCATACGGCTGCCTCGTGCTCAGTAGAAACCCGTACTCCAGGCAATACTGGCAAACCGCGGGCCTGATCGCCGTCCCTATGATTATTTCCGGCGCCTGGCTGGTGCACGCCGCGGGGCGTTTCGACAATCCTTACCTGCTGATGGGCTTAACCGTTATCCACCAGCTTGCCGCGGCGGCCTGGGTCGGCGGCGTATTCCACCTGGTCAATATCTGGCTGATGCGCAGCAAAGAGCAGATTCCCTCCGATTTATGGCCGTTGCTGCTGAAACGTTTTTCAATATTCGGCATGGCCTCGGTCGGGGTGCTGCTGCTGTCAGGGCTACCGATGGCGCTGCAGTATATCGACAGTTGGAACGGCTTTATCGGCACCGGCTACGGCAACCTGCTGATGGTAAAAATGATCCTGCTGTGCCTGGCATTAGGCATGGCCTGGCTCAACAAATCGGCGGTGATCGACTACCTGGCGACGCGCAACGGCCATACGCTGACTTATCGCGTACCTTACTATATCGAAGCGGAAGCCTTTGTCCTGATTACCTTGCTGTTTACCGCAGCCAGCCTCTCCTCGCAACCGCCGGCCATAGACATCCCCAACCTGACTGCAAGCTGGCAGGAAGTGCTGAACATGTTTACGCCGCGCATCCCGCGGACCGCTTCCCCTACACACCAGGCGCTGATCGCCGGTGAAGCCGGACGGGTTGCGATTATCGGCCAGGTGCCGTCTGAAGCCGCTACCGCCTGGTCGGATTACAACCACAATATCGCCGGTATCTTCCTGACCACGATGAGCTTCTTCGCAATGCTGTCATACGTCAAACGGCTGCCGTCGGCTTTTTCAGGATTCGATAAATACCTCTACCTGACCCGCTACTGGCCGATAGGCTTCGTCGCCTTAGGTATTTTCCTGTTCTTCCGCAGTGACGCCGAAACCTGGCCGCTTGGCCCTATCGGCTTCTGGGAAAGCACATTTAACAATGGTGAAGTCCTGCAACACCGCATCGCGACACTGTTGGTATTCGTGCTCGGCATTATGGAACTCAGCGCTCGCATGCCTAAAAACCGGAACGGCAGGTTACCGTACTTTTTCCCAATCCTGGCGGCTTTCGGCGGCTTAATGCTGCTGACGCACTCACATGTCGGCTTCCAGGCAAAAAGCGCGTTCCTGATCCAGGTCGGCCATACCCTGATGGGTGTGTTTTCATTGATCCTCGCCTGCGGACGCTGGCTGGAATTGAAACTGGACAAACCCGGTAAGGACATCGCCGGCTTTGTATCTGTGGCCGCATTATTCCAGATCGGCCTCATCCTGGTGTTCTACCGCGAACCGCTTTATTGATTATGAAACCATCAGACCACTACCCGCTGCTTAACGACATCCACAGCCCCGCCGATGTCCGCAAGCTCCCGAAAGAGCTGCTCAAACCTTTAGCCTCAGAACTGCGCGAGTTCCTGACGCAATCGGTCAGCATTTCCGGCG